>JAABUS010000323.1_pt1 | contig 122730 bp, 118 predicted proteins | sample 5560161 | NCBI WGS metagenome assembly JAABUS01 (sample SAMN10711885, study PRJNA513376) | rock metagenome | isolation source: Antarctica rocks | place: Antarctica: Victoria Land, Trio Nunatak nord | collected 2016-01-04
TCACGTGGGTTCGTGCGTGGGTTCGGCCGACGCCGAGATGGTGCAGCCGGCCGTTGTGGCGCAGGGTGACGACGCCGGAGTCGTCGATGCGGTCGTGGCGGACGCGGTCGTGGGTGTCGGTGTCGCGACTTGTGGCGGGCGCGCTTTGGGCAGCGCCGCGTAGATAGTGGCCGGGGTGGCCCGGCGGGGTAGCGAGCGGTGCGGTCGGCGGGTGTTGTACTCGGCGGTGAAGGCCTCGAGCAGCGCCTGCAGCGCCGAGATGGTGGTGGGCTGCGCGGGCTGAGCGCGGAGCCACTTCTTCATCGTCTGCTGGAACCGTTCGACCTTCCCGCAGGTGCCGGGATGGTTGGGTCGGGAGTTCTTCTGGATGACGTGCAGCCGGCACAACTCGGCCTCCAGGGCGTTGCGCCCGCCCCGTCCGCCGGCGAGGCGGGTGGTGAAGACCATGCCGTTGTCGGTCAGGGTGGAGGCCGGGATCCCGTGCGAGGTCACGGCGGCGCGGAAGGTGGCCAACACGATCGGGCCGCTGACCCGCCCGTGCGCGGTGACCGACAGCGCGTAGCGGGAGTGGTCGTCCAGCCAGCTCAGGATCTCGGTGTCGACCCCGGTGCCGAGCCGGTAGTGGGTGAGATCGGACTGCCAGGTCTCGTTCGGCAGGTCGGCCTGGAAGCGAATGTAGGACGAGCGCGGGCGTTTCCGCGGCTGCGCAGTGACCAGGCCGGCTCGGGTCAGGATCCGGCTGATCGTGGCCGGTGACACGACCAGCTGGTGGTTGTGGGCCAGGTGCCAGGCAATGGTGTCCGGGCCGGCGTCGAGCCCCTGTCCGGTCAGCCGCCGCCGGAGCCCAACGATCAGCGCAACCGTCGGGGGTGGCGTCGCGGCCGGAGTGCCCTTCGGCCGGCGGGACCGCGGCTCGAGCGCCACCTCGCCCTCGGCCTCATAACGGGCCTTCAACCGATACACCCAGGACCGGTGCACCCCGTAGCGGCGGGCTACCTCGGCCGGTGTCTGCCGATCGAAGAACAACGCGGTGATGACCAGCCGGGCCTTCGACATCCACGAGCATCACCGAGCCCGCGAGCTGTCGCCGATGTCGTGAGAGATCTGTCGCCGATGTCCTGAGGGAGGACACCACCAGGCCCACCTTCTCGCGGCCGGGAGGCCGCAACTTCGTCACAACCGCGGCGCGGTGCTTCCGTCACCGGCGCCCATTCGCTACCTTTCGGCCACCCCCGGTTCATACCGGGAACGGCCGGTGCCGATGCGGAGCCGGCACTGCACTCGTCGGGAGGTCGCGTTGCGTTCAAGCTTGTATGCGAAGGTCGCGGTCCCCGTGCTCATCGGCGCCTTGGCGCTCTCCGGGTGCGGGTCGAAGAAGGAAGACACCGGCGGTGGCGCGGGCGGCGACAAGAAGGTTGCCAAGATCGGCTTTATCGCGCCGATCTCGGGTGACCTGGCTGCGCTGGGGCTCGGCATGGAGAACAGTGCCAAGCTGGCCATCGACCAGGCGAACAAGAAGGAGACGGTCAAGGGCTGGAAGATCGAGTTCGAGCCGTTGGACGACACCGCCGACGCCAACACCGGCGCGCAGGCCGCCTCCAAGCTCGCCTCGGAGAACGACGTCGTCGGCGTCATCGGCACCCTCAACTCGTCGGTCTCCCTGCAGGTGCAGCCGATCCTGGGCCGCAAGAGCATCGTCCAGATCTCGCCGGCCAACACGCTGCCGGACCTGACCCAGGGCAAGGACTACCTGACGACCAAGAAGCGCCTGTTCGACAACTACTTCCGGGTCTCCACCACCGACGCGATCCAGGGCCCCTTCGGCGCCGACTACGTCTACAACACCCTCAAGAAGACCACTGCGGTCACCGTCAACGACCAGCTGGCGTACGGCGTGGGGCTCACGGCCAACTTCGAGCGCGCCTTCACCAAGCTCGGCGGCAAGATCCTCAGTCGACAGAAGGTCAGCAAGGGCGACAAGGACTTCGCCTCCGTGGTCAGCAAGATCAAGCCGCTCAAGCCGGGCGTCATCTACTACGGCGGCCAGTACCCCGAGGGCTCGCTGCTGTCCAAGCAGTCCAAGGCGGCCGGCATGACGGCGCCGCTGGTCGGCGGCGACGGCCTGGTCGACAAGACCTACATCAAGGTGGCCGGCAAGGCCGCCGAGGGTGACGTCGCGACCAACGTGGGCGCCCCGACGGACAAGCTGCCCTCGGCCGCCACGTTCGTGCAGGACTACCGGGCCGCCGGCTTCAAGGACGACTTCTCGGCGTACGGCGCCTACACCTACGACGCCACGAACGTCATCATCGCCGCGATGGCCAAGGTGCTGGAGGGCAAGACCAAGATCGACGACAGCGTCCGCAAGGACATCGTCAAGGCCGTCCAGGAAACTCAGATCTCCGGCGCCACCGGCGACATCGGTTTCGACGAGTTCGGCGACAACACCAACCGGGTGCTGACCGTCTACGTCATCAAGGCCGGCGAGTTCGCCCCGATCAGCACCAAGAGCTTCGACGCCCCCTGAGCCGCCGAGCGCCATGACGGTGTCGGGCGCCGACCCTCCCTCGGGGGGGCGGGTCCGACACCGTCGGCGCACCGCTTCTCGACCGGAGTAGCCGCCATCAGGTCAGCATCGGCCGCGCCCACGGAGCCTGCGTGATCACCCAGTTCCTGCAGCAGCTTGTCAACGGCACCGTGCTGGGGGCGCAGTACGGGCTGATCGCACTCGGCTACACCATGGTGTACGGCATCATCCAGCTGATCAACTTCGCGCACGGCGAGATCTACATGCTGGGCGCCTTCGGCGGCTTCACCGCCTACACCTACCTGCTGCCGGACTCCGTGCACGGCAACGCTTTCATCGTGCTGCCGGTCGTACTGCTGGTGGCGGTCCTCTTCTCGGTGGTGACGGCGGTGGCCATGGAGCGGCTGGCCTACCGGCCGCTGCGCAACGCGCCGCGGCTGGCGCCTCTGATCACCGCCATCGGCGTCTCCATCGCCCTCCAGGAGCTGGTCCGGGTCTTCTACCCCGGGGGCAACCGGCAGCAGCCGTTCCCGCAGATCCTGCCCGACCAGAAGTACAACATCGGCGGGGTCACCATCCCGTTGATCGCCATCTTCGTGGTGGTCTCCGCGGTGTGCATGATGGTCGCGCTGCAAGCCTTCGTCCGGACCTCCAAGACCGGCCGGGCCATGCGGGCGACGGCCCAGGATCCCGACACCGCCAAGCTGATGGGCGTCGACACCGACCGGATCATCGTCGTGACGTTCGTCCTCGGCGCGATCCTGGCGGCGGCCGGCGGCGTGCTCAGCGGCATGTACATCGGCCAGATCGACTTCCGCATCGGGTTCATCGGTGGGCTCAAGGCCTTCACCGCCGCCGTGCTCGGCGGCATCGGCAACATCACCGGCGCGGTGCTGGGCGGCTTCGTCCTCGGCATCGTCGAGGCGATGGCCACGCAGTACATCCCGCAGGGATCGGGCTACAAGGATGTGTACGCCTTCATCGTGCTGGTCCTGGTGCTGGTCTTCCGGCCGACCGGGCTGCTGGGAGAGAGCGTGCGGACCCGGACATGACTGCGCGACTGGACCGGCTCCCGGCCCGGCTGACCCGGGTCCGGCTGCCGCTGGCAGCGGTCGGCTTTCTGCTGGTGCTGGCCGGGGTCAACCTGCCCTGGGCCACCTTCGGCGGCTTCCCCGGCCTGATGACGCTCTCGTTGTACCCGGCCGGTGCCAAGGCCTACTGCCTCATCCTCGCGGTGGGCTTCCTGCTGTTCGTCATCCCGTGGGACGGCCGCCGTGGCGCCGCGCTGATCTCCCTCGGCGGCCTGACGGTGGTGGCGCTGCTCACTCTCGCGGCGATCGCCAAGAGCGGTGGTGGCCTGGTCAACGTCGCCATCGGTGCCTGGCTCACCGTCGCGGGCGGCGCGCTCGGCACCGCGGCGGCGCTGGGACTGCCGCCGGATGCTGAACCACGCTCCTGGCGCCGGTTGCCGGTGCCGCTGGAGTACGCCGTCGTGACGGTGTCCATCTTCGCCGTGCTGCTCACCATCGTCGTGATGCTCGACACCGCCGACGCGCCGCAGTTCCTGGCCTTCCTGACCGCCGGGATCGCCGCCACGGCGGCCCTGACCCGGCTGGGCATCCTCGCCGGCCTCCGGCAGCTGACCGACCGGCACGCGCGCGTCGCCATGATGGTGGCACTGCTGGTGGTGGTGGTCTTTCCCTTCACCCAGAACGGATCGGACTACTGGCTGCGGGTCGCCGCGTCCATCGGCGTGTTCGCCGCCGCGGCGATCGGTCTCAACGTCGTCGTGGGACTGGCGGGCCTGCTCGACCTCGGCTACGTCGCCTTCTTCGGCTGTGGCGCCTACGTGGCGGCTTTTCTCTCCGGCGCGAACAACTCCACGGTCTCCCTGCACCTGCCGTTCGGCGTCGTCTTCCTGCTGGGCGCCGTGGTCGCCGCCGTCTTCGGCCTGGTCATCGGGGCACCCACGCTGCGGCTGCGCGGTGACTATCTCGCCATCGTCACGCTCGGCTTCGGCGAGATCTTCCGGATCACGATGGGCAACGACCCGGGGCACAAGACCAACGGGCCCAACGGCATCTTCGGCATTCCCGACATCAACGGACCGGGGTTCAGCTTCGGCGACACCCACACCGCCTTCGGCGTCCCGCTGTCCAACTTCGCCAACTACTACTACCTCGAGCTCGCGCTCGTGGTGGTGATCATGCTGATCTTCAGCCGGTTGAACTCGAGCCGGATCGGCCGGGCCTGGGTGGCGATCCGCGAGGACGAGACGGCGGCCGCCGCGATGGGCATCAACACCATCAACCTCAAGCTGCTGGCCTTCACGATCGGCGCCTTTCTCGCCGGGGCGTCCGGAACGGTGAGCGCGCACCTGGCCACCCAGGTCTCGCCGGACTCCTACACCTTCCTGCAGTCGGTGCTGCTGCTCGCGGCCGTCGTACTCGGCGGCATGGGGACGATCCCAGGCGCCGTCGTCGGAAGCGCGCTGCTGATCGCGATCCCGGAGAAGCTGCGGTCATTCCAGGACTACCGGCTGCTGCTCTACGGGCTGGCGCTGATCCTCATGATGCGGTTCCGACCGGAAGGCATGATCGCGAACCGGCGTCGCCAGCGTGAGTTCCATGACACCGACGGCGGGGCCGATGCCATGAGCGCGCCGCCCGGGTCGGTGGTCAACACGTGAGCGTCGCCGTCGGCTCTTCCGACGTCGCCGGGGAGGCGCCCGGGCGGGATGACGGTCCGGTGCTCATCGCCGAGGGGATCGTCAAGCGCTTCGGCGGGCTCGCCGCGGTCAACGACGTCAGCCTCACCGTCGGTGACAGAGAGATCGTCGGGCTCATCGGTCCCAACGGGGCGGGCAAGACGACGTTCTTCAACTGCCTGACCGGGATGGAGGTGCCGACCAGCGGGCGGATCTCCTACCGGGGCCAGCGGCTGCGCGGTCGACCGGAACGGATCACCAAGGCCGGGCTGGCCCGCACGTTCCAGAACATCCGGCTGTTCCCCAACATGACCGCGTTGGAGAACGTGCTGGTCGGCCGGCACAGCCGGACGAAGGTCGGTGTCCTGTCGGCGATCCTGCGTGGGCCCCGATATCGGCGGGAGGAGCGGGAGTCGACCGCGCGGTCCCGCGAGCTGCTCGACTTCGTCGGGCTGCGACGGGTGGAGGACGAGCTTGCCCGCAACCTCCCGTACGGCGACCAGCGCAAGCTCGAGATCGCCCGCGCCCTGGCCACCGATCCCGGGGTGCTGCTGCTCGACGAGCCGACCGCCGGCATGAACCCGCAGGAGACCCGGGCGACCATGGCGCTCGTCCGCTCGATCCGTGACCTCGGCCTGGCCATAGTGGTGATCGAGCACGACATGCGCTTCATCTTCCAGCTCTGTGACCGGGTCGCCGTCCTCGTGCAGGGACAGAAGCTGGTCGAGGGATCGCCGGCCCAGGTGCAGGCCGACGAGCGGGTGATTGCCGCGTACCTCGGCACGGCGGTGGACGACGACCGGCCGGGCGATGGGGAGGGCGCACGGGTGGGGGAGTCGTGACCGCGCTGCTGGAGGTCGCGGACCTGCGGGTCGCGTACGGGAAGATCGAGGCGGTCAAGGGGATCAGCTTCTCGGTCGAGCCCGGCCAGGTGGTGACGCTGATCGGGACCAACGGCGCCGGCAAGACCACGACGCTGCGCACGCTCTCGGGCCTGCTGCGGCCGCGCTCCGGCGAGGTGCGCTTCCAGGGGGAGCGGATCGACAGCATGCCGGCGCACCGCATCGTCGCGCAGGGCATGGCGCACGCGCCAGAGGGGCGGCACATCTTCCCTCTGATGACGATCGCCGAGAACCTCGAGCTCGGCGCCTACACCCGCAAGGACGGCGGGGTCAGCGTGCGATCCGACGTCGACCGGGTCTATGAGCTGTTTCCGGTGCTGGCCGAACGGCGTACCCAGGCCGCCGGCACGCTCTCCGGCGGCGAGCAGCAGATGCTGGCCATCGGTCGCGCGCTGATGAGCAAGCCGCAGCTGCTGATGCTGGACGAGCCCTCGATGGGCCTTTCGCCGATCATGATGGAGAAGATCTTCACGACCGTGCGGGAACTGCGGGAGCAAGGGACGACGATCCTGCTGGTCGAGCAGAATGCGTCCGCCGCCCTGTCGCTGGCGGACTTCGGCTACGTGATCGAGACGGGCACCATCGTGCTGTCCGGCACCGGCCGGGACCTCCTGCGCGACGACAACGTGCGCAAGGCCTACCTCGGCGAGGACTGAAGGATCAACGCAGCGTCGCGACGAGGGCGGCCAGCGCCGGCGCCACCAGCAACGCCGGCAACAGGTCCCCCACCGGCACCGGCTTGACGGCGAGCAGCCGCAGTGCCACGCCGACCAGCAGCAGACCACCGGTGGCGGTGATGGCGGCCACCAGCGCCAGCGGCAACAGCCCCCCGACGAGCACGCCGAGCAGGGTCAGGCCGCCCTGGACGACGCCCACGGTGAGGGCGGAGGCGGCCACGCCCCAGCCGAACGAGGCGGCGAAGGCGACGGCGGCGAAGCCGTCGAGCGTGCTCTTCAGCGCGAGCTGGTCGATCCCGCGTCCGAGGCCGTCCGAGAGCGACCCGAGGATCGTGAGCGGTCCGACGCAGAACACCAGGGAGGCGACGACGTACCCCTCGACGAAGCGGGCCCGTGAACCGCCACCCCCCGGCGACAACCGCCGCTGCAGCCACCCCCCGAGCGACTCCAGGCGTCCCTCGATGCGCAGCAGCGACCCTACGATGCCCCCAACCACGAGGGCGCCCAGAACCACGAGGACGCTGGCCGACCGGCCCACCTCGCCCACCAGGTCCGCATCGAAGACCGCGGTGACGTTGATGGCCGCGATCATGAGCGTCACGAGGCCGAGGCCGTCGGTGACCACGGAACGGGTCCGTTCCGGCAGCCGCCCACGCAGGACTACGCCGAGCCCGGAACCCACGAGCACCGTGGCCACGTTGAGGACGGTGCCCGCGCCGCGGACCACGGCCGCTCCGTTTCGTCCGATTTTCTTCTTCGCCTGCACCGCCGGCGCGGACCGGCGTACGCTTCGCCGCTGCCCGTCGAGGAGCCTAGCCGCCGACTCCCCGGCGACTTCCCCGCTCGCTTCGAGGAGTGCCCGTGCGTGCCTCCGTCACCGTCCGCCCCGCTACCTCCGCAGACCTGCCCGCCCTGCTAAGGCTCTGGATGGAGGCGCAGGACAACTGGCGCAGAGGGGAGCGGGCCCGGCTGGCCGCGGCTCCGGCGTCGGTGGCGGCACGGCTCGAGGAGCTGGTCGACGGCCCGGACGTGGCGGTGCTCGTGGCCAGCGTCGGCGAGGAGCCGGTGGGGATGACCATGCTGGCGCCGACCGCGCTCGGCCCGCTCTCCGAGGCGCCGGCACTGCAGATGAGCTACGCGGTCGTGGCGGACTCGCACCGCCGCCGCGGCGTGGGCAGGGCACTGGTCGCTGCCGCGGCGTCGTACGCCGACGAGCTCGGCCTGGGCTCGGTGCTGGTCAACGTGCCGCCCGGGCTGCGTGACGCGCACCGGTTCTACGCCCGGCTGGGTTTCGCTCCGGTGCTGACCCGACGGGCGGCGCCGGTCGCCGTGCTGCGTCGTCGGCTCGCCATCCCGGCGCGACGCCCGGTGGTCGACGACCTGGTTCGCAGGCGCTCGCGCCGGCTGCCCGCGGCCATGCCCCTGCTCCGACTCCGGCTCGCGACGGACCGGTCGGCGCGGCCGACCGGCTGATGGCGCCGGGGCACCGGTCCTAGGATCCGGACGTGCCCGAGACGGAGGTGACCGCTGCCGGCGACGGCGGCCGGCTGCTCCTTCTCGATGGCCACTCGCTGGCCTACCGGGCCTTCTTCGCCCTGCCGGTGGAGAACTTCGCGACCACCACCGGACAACCCACCAACGCGGTCTACGGCTTCACCTCGATGCTGATCAACGTGTTGGCGCAGGAGAAGCCCTCGCACGTCGCCGTCGCCTTCGACCTGGCGGCGCCGACGTTCCGGCACGAGACCTACGCCGAGTACAAGGCCACCCGATCCGCGACGCCGACCGACTTCCGCGGTCAGATCGGCCTGATCCGCGACGTCCTCACCGCGCTGGCGATTCCAATGGTCAGCGCCCAGGGTTACGAGGCCGACGACGTGATCGCCACGCTGGCGACCGGCGCCGAGCGCGACGGCATGGACGTCCTCATCGTGACCGGCGACCGCGACGCCTACCAGCTGGTCAGCGATCAGGTCACGGTGCTGATGACCCGTAAGGGGATCAGCGACATGACGCGGTTCACCCCTGCCGCCCTGCTGGACAAGTACGGCCTCACCCCGGCCCAGTATCCCGACTTCGCCGCGCTGCGCGGCGACCCCAGCGACAACCTGCCCAACATCCCGGGGGTCGGCGAGAAGACCGCGATCAAGTGGGTCCGCGAGTTCGGTTCACTCGACGAGCTGGTACGCCGGGTGGACGAGGTGCCGGGGAAGGCCGGGGATGCCTTGCGCACCCACCTCGCCGGCGTCGTCCGAAACCGGGCGCTCACCGAGCTGGTCCGTACCGTGCCGCTCGACGTGGGGCATCACGACCTGCATCTCGGCCAGTGGGACCGCGACGAGGTACATCAGATCTTCGACGCGCTGCAGTTCCGCGTGCTGCGGGAGCGGCTCTACGCCACCCTGTCCGCGGTCGGGCCGGAGGCGGAGGCCGGTTTCGAGATCTCCGGCGGCGTTCTCGGCCCCGACGAGGTAGCCGGCTGGCTGGCCGAGCACGCCAGCGGTCCCGGTCGGATCGGCCTGTCGGTGGCCGGCAGCTGGGGCCGCGGCACCGGGGTGGTCACCGCGCTGGCGCTGGCCGCCGCTGACGGCGCGGGGGGCTACCTCGACCCGACCCAGCTGACCGAGGCCGACGACGCGGCGCTGACCGGCTGGCTGGCAGATCCTTCGGTGGCCAAAGCGGTGCACGATGTCAAGGGCCCGATGCTTGCCTTTGCCGCGCACGGGTGGACGCTGGCCGGAGTCACCAGCGACACGGCGTTGGCGGCCTACCTCGCCCTGCCGGGACAGCGCTCGTTCGAGCTGGGTGACCTTGCACTTCGCTACCTGCGCCGGGAGCTGCGGGCCGAGCCGGCGGGTCCGGACGGCCAGCTCTCCCTTGACGGCGGTGACGAGGCGGCCGCCGCGGCGGCGGCGATCGTGCGGGCCCGGGCCGTGCTCGACCTCGCCGACGCCCTCGACGCCGACCTCGAGCGCCGCGGTGGCACCCGGCTGCTGGGCGAGGTGGAGCTGCCGCTGGTCGGCCTCCTCGCCGAGATGGAGCGCACCGGCATCGCGGCCGACGTCGAGCACCTGGCCCACCTGGAGGCCCAGTTCGCCGCCGAGGTCAAGTCGGTCGCGGAGGACGCCTACCGCTGCGTGGGCCGCGAGTTCAACCTCGGCTCACCGAAGCAGCTGCAGGCGCTGCTCTTCGACGAGCTGAACCTGCCGAAGACCAAGCGGATCAAGACCGGCTACACCACCGACGCCGAGGCGCTGGTCTGGCTGGCTCAGCACACCGACCATCCGCTCATCGGCCACCTGCTGCGGCACCGCGACGTCGCCCGGCTCAAGACCGTCGTGGACTCCCTGATCCCGATGGTGGACGATGCCGGCCGCATCCACACGTCGTACATGCAGATGATCGCCGCCACCGGTCGGCTGTCCTCGACCGATCCCAACCTGCAGAACATCCCGATCCGCACGGCCGAGGGCCGCCAGATCCGGCAGGCGTTCGTGGTGGGGGAGGGCTTCGAGTGCCTGCTCACGGCCGACTACAGCCAGATCGAGATGCGGATCCTCGCGCACCTGTCCGAGGACGCCGGCCTCGTCGACGCCTTCCACAGCGGTGAGGACCTGCACACGACGACGGCGGCCCGGGTGTTCGGCGTACCGCCGTCGTCGGTCGGTGCGGAGCTGCGCCGTCGGATCAAGGCGATGTCCTACGGGCTGGCCTACGGGCTGTCGCCGTTCGGCCTGGCCCAGCAGCTCAAGATCACACCGGAGGAGGCGCGCCAGCAGATGGACGCCTACTTCCTGCGCTTCGGCGGCGTCCGGGACTACCTCCGGAACGTCGTCGACCAGGCCCGTCGCGACGGCTACACCGAGACGATCCTGGGCCGGCGGCGCTACCTGTCGGACCTCACGAGCGACAACTCCCAGCGGCGGGCGATGGCCGAGCGGATGGCTCTCAACGCGCCGATCCAGGGCTCCGCCGCCGACATCATCAAGATTGCCATGCTGCGCGTCGACCGTGGGTTGCAGGCCGCGGGCCTGACGTCCCGGCTGCTGCTCCAGGTGCACGACGAGCTGGTGCTCGAGGTGGCGCCGGGCGAGCGACCGGCGGTCGAGGCCCTCGTACGCCGGGAGATGGGCGGTGCCTACCCGCTGTCCGCGCCGCTGGATGTCAGCGTCGGCGTCGGCCGCACCTGGGACGACGCCGGCCACTGAGGCGCTGGGCGGTCTGCACCGCCCAGCGCCTCAGCTTGTCCCCCCGGATCAGTGGTGGCAGAGCCCGCGCGGGATGGACGTCCTGCAGAAGTTGCCGCGGAAGCTGTTCCGCCCGCCGCTGTGGTCGACGATGTCGGCCGGTGAGTTGTGGTAGGCGGTGTTGTTCTGGATCGCGTTGCCGCTGCTGGTCGGGCCGCCACCGAAGAACGTCCTATCGGAAAGCAGCAGGATGCCGCCCGAGAGCGGGCTGTTGCCCCGGTTGCTCAGCACCGAGTTGTTGCCGACGGCCATGTCCTTGGCGCCCAGCAGCACGATGCCACCGCCGGAGTAGTCGAACGGCAGCTCCTCGCCGCCCTTGCACGCCTTGTTGTTGTGGCGCACGGTGTTGTACCGGACGACGGCGTCGCCGACCGGTGGGTGCGGCGGGCCGGAGACGGCGAAGAAGCCGATGCAGTTGTCGTGGGCGTTGTTGTAGAGGAACGCCGCGTGCTGGGAGTGCCGGTAGAAGATCCCGAAGCCGTTGCCGGAGACCTCGTTGGCCGCGACGAACACGTTGGCGTTCGGGGAGTCGCCGATGTAGAGGCCGGCCTCGCCGCTGCCGGTGGCCACGTTGTTGATCAGTGCGCCGCCGGAGGAGGCGAACCGGGCGATGCCGTACTCGCCGTTGTCGCGGGCCACCACGTTCTGGACGAGCAGGCCGCGGGCGTTGAATGCGATGACGCCGCTGTCCTTGAAGTTGCGGACGAGAAGGCTTTCGATGCGAGTGCCGACGACGGTCTCGCGGAATCCCACGACGCAGATGCCGGAGTCATGTTTGGCGCAGGCGCCGGACGGTGTAGCCGAGGGCTCGATGACGGTGCCGCCGAGGCTCGCGCCGGAACCCTTGATGCGCAGGTGGTTCTTGGCGACCAGCACGCTCTGCTGGTAGTGCCCTGGCTTGATCAGGATGGTGTCACCCGGATGCGCCCGGTTCACCGCGTGCTGGATGGACTGTCCGGGGCCCACCACGATGGTGCTGGCGGCGTACGCGGGCGTGGCGGCGGCCCCGAGCCCTCCGGCCGCGACAAGCGCGCCAACGACGGAGATGCGTAGCAGATGTCTCATGATCCCCCCGGATCGGATGGACGACGGCCGCGTCTCCCCCATGAGCACGGCTGACCGGAGCGTGACCGACATAGACTCTGCGGCGCACCAGGGACCGACCCTGGTCTTGCGAGGCTAGGGTCTCCCCGAAACGGCAGCCGTTCGCGCGGGGGACCGAAGTGCCTCAGGCTTGGCGAAGAGCTCCGCGCGTGAGTTCACCCTGCACTTGACGAAGACGTTGCGCAGGTGGAACTCAACGGTCTTCACGCTCACGAACAGCTCGGTGGCGACCTCGCGGTTGGAGCGTCCCTCGGCAACCAGCCGGGCGACGGCAAGCTCCCTTGGCGTGAGCTGGCCCTGGACCGGTCGTGCCGAGCTCCTCCCGGGGTGCAGGCCGCAGGCCACCAGCTCGTCGCGGCAACGCTCCAGCGCGTGCTCGGCCCCCACCGCCCGGAGCAGCGTCGCCGCGGCATCCAACTGCACCGCAGCTGCCCGCCGCTGGCCGGTCCGCCGGAGGAAGATCCCGTAGTCGAGCCGGACCTGCGCCGCCAGGTACGGCATGGTCAGTCCGCCGAGGTGAGCGAGTGCGGCCGCGAAAGCAGCGGTCGCCCGGTCGCTCGCGCCCCGACTGGCCTCTAGGCAGCCCCGGACCCGTGCGGCACCGGCGGACGCCGAGTGCCGGCCGCGGGACGCCGCGAGGGCCTCCAACGGCACGAGGACCCGCTCGGCGTCGTCATCCCTGCCCAGGCGCACCAGTGAGTCGGCGTAGAGCTCCCGCCACCGGAACACGGCCGGCTCGTACACCCCGTCGCGGTAGCCCATGGCGGCCAGCGGCTCCACTGCTTCGAGCACCGCGCCATAGTGGCCTTGGGCGAATGCCAGTTCGGCGCGCGCGGTCACGGCGTATGCAAGGCTCGCGGAGTCGCCCAGTCGTTCCGCGGCGGCGCCGGCCTCACGGACGTGGGTCTGTGCCCCGGCCCAGTCACCACGTCCGGTCTGCAGATAGCCGGCGAGAGCGTGGACGAAGGCGCTCAGCCAGGCCTGGTCGAAGTACTCGCAGACGGCGATCGCCCGTTCGACGGACACCGTGGCGTCCTGCCAGGCGCCGACGCGGTACTGGACTTCGGCGAGGTAGCCGAGCGCCTGTAGGTAGGTGGCAGCCGGGGGGCGGGTCCGGGCGGCGTCCACCACCGCTGCCAGGTCGGCGCAGGCGCCGGCCAGGTCGTCGGTCCAGAGCCTGAGCAGCCCCCGACCCGTCAGTCCGTCCAGCTCCTCGCCAGGAAGCCACGTGGAGCTGGGCAGCGCCGACAGCAGGGCGATACCGTCGTCCGCCCGACCGGAGATGCCGAGGCTGGTGGCGAGCACCGCCTTGGCGTGACCTCGCGCCGGCCAGGCATGGCCGGCTAACGCGAGCGCACGCTCGCTCCATTGGATCGCCTCGCTCGCGCGGCACTGCGGCAGGACGAGCTGGGCGAGCAAGGTGGCCACCTGGGCGGCGGTGTCGGCGCACTCCGCGGCGCCGCCACACTGTCCCCAGGCCGTGACGAGCAGCTGCTCCGCGTCCTCCTGTCGCCCTGCGAACAGGGCGAGCTGACCCAGCAGGTGGCTGCGGCGGGGGCTGGCGGGAAGGCCAGCCAGCCGGTCTGACACCGCCGAGGCGCTTGCCACGTCGCCGGCCGCGAGCATGGACTCCACCGCGTCGCAGAGGAGGCGGTCGGCGGATTCTCCCGCGGGGGAGACGCTGGCTGCCTGCAGCAGCTGCCTGGCCGCGCCGGACAAGGCGCCCCGGCCGGTTGCCGCTCGGGCGGCGCTCCGTAGCTCGGCGGCGAGCGCCCCATCGGGGCGCGTGGTGGCGGCCACCCGGTGGGTGAGCGCCACCTCCCCGGTGGTCAGTCCTGCGGCCCTGGAGTGCAGCGCCGTCCGCCGGGCCGGGCCGAGGTCGGCGTAGATGGCAGCTCCGACGAGGGGGTGCGGGAAGGCGACGCCCGGCGCTCCGTCCGCGGACGCCTCGACGAGGAGCTGTCTGTCGACCGCTTCATCGAGCGGTACGACGGGATGCTCCAGCTCGGCCAGCCGGGCGGCCAGGGCAAGCGGGCTCGGCGAGCCGAGCACCGCGGCCGCCCGCACGAGGGCGGTAGCCGCCGGCGAGCAGCCGGCCACCCGGGAGCGCACCAGCTGGCTGAACGAACGGGGCGCCGGCAGCTCCTTGCTGAGTTGGCGTAACACGTCTGAGGGCAGCTCTTCGAGCAGGGCCGCCACGTGCAGCGGCAGGCCGGCGGTGTGCGCGCGCAGACGCTCGGCCGCCTGCAGCGGCAGCTGTCCCACTCCCACGACCTTGGCCAGCTCCCGCACTTCCTCAGTGGTGAAACCGTCGAGGCGCAACCGCACGCCGCATTCCGAGTCGACCAGTCGGTTCAGGCCGGCTGGCAGGGTGGCCGCGTCGGCGGCCCGTGCGGCGATCAGCGCGAGCACCGCGTCCGACGACAGCCGGCGCAGGGCGAAGGTCATAGCGCGCAGCGACGAGGAGTCCGCCCATTGCGCGTCATCGACCACGACGGCCACCGGGCCGGTCGCCTGCACTGCTCCCAGCAGGTCGAGGAGCTCCGCCCCGATCCGCAGTGGATCGACGGCGGGGTCGGCCATCACCTGCACCAGGGGGGCCGCCCGGGCCTTGCCGCAGCGCCGGGCCAGCTGGTCGACCAGCCCGTAGGGGAGCGGGGTCTCCGACTCGTCACCGCACGCCAGGACGACCCGCAAGTCCGGTGCGGCGTCCAGGAACCGCCGTAGCAGGGCCGTCTTGCCCACGCCGGCCTCGCCGAGGACGAGCACGACCCGCGACTGGCCCGCACGTACGTGTGTCAACGCTCCCGTGAGCGCTTCCAGCTCGCGGGCCCGACCCACGAACGAGGGTTGCATAGCGTCCACCATGAGCTTCTCCGCTGGCTGGCCCGCCACTGGCGTGGGTGGGGCCGGGTGCACATTGTGCGCCGGACCCGTCGCCTTTGCGCAGACTTCACGGGCGAGCGCAGATTGTCCGTAGCGCACGGCGACGCCCGACCGAAGGAGAAGCCATGCTCGACACCCTGGCCACGACCGACGTCATCGAGGTGCGCGACCCGGCGACTGACGAGCTGCTCGGCACGGTGCCGGCCGGCTCGGAACAGGCAGCGGACGCTGCGGTGGCCGCAGCCAGGGCCGCCGCACGGAGCTGGGCGCGGACGGCGCCCGCCGAGCGCGCGGGCCTGTTGAAAGCGGCCGCCCGCCGCCTCCGCGACCACGTCGAGGAGCTGGCCGTCCTGCAGACCCGGGAGGGTGGCAAGCCGATCGGCGACTCGCGTGGCGGCGTCCTGGCCGGCATCGAGACGATCGAGCAGTACGCCGAGCTCGGTCCGCTGCACCGCGGCCGCAGCCTGCAGGGCGGCTGGGGCGCCACCGACCTGATGGTGCACGAGCCGCGCGGGGTGGCGGTCGTCCTCACCCCCTGGAACGACCCGGTCGCGATCGCCTGCGGGCTGCTCGCGGGCGCCCTGGTGACCGGTGACACCGTCGTCTTCAAGCCGTCGGAGCGCACGCCGCTGTCGGGGGCCCGCCTGGTCGAGCTGCTCGACCTGCCGAGCGGCGTACTGAGCCTCGTACACGGAGACGCCCGCGCCGGCCGGCCGCTGGTTGCCCATCCCGACGTCGACCTGGTGATCCACGTCGGCTCGCTCGCCACCGGCCGGGAGATCGCGGCGGTCTGCGGGCGGACCGGTGCCAAGGCCATCCTCGAGCTCGGCGGCAAGGACCCGCTGGTCGTCGACGCGGGCGTCGACCCGGTGTGGGCGGCGGCGCAGGCAGCTGCCGGGGCGTTTGCCAACGCCGGCCAGATCTGCACGTCGGTGGAGCGCATCTACGTCCACCAGGAGGTCGCCGAACCCTTCGTCCAGGCGCTAGTGAAGGAGGCCGAAGCCCTGGTGATAGGGCCGGGACTGGACCCGACGACCACCATGGGTCCGCTTGTCGATCGCCGCCAGCGCGACGTCGTACACCACCAGGTGACCCAGGCGGTCGCGGCCGGCGCCGTCGCCCTGACCGGCGGCAGGGTGCCCGAAGGGCCCGGGGCGTTCTACCCGCCGACGGTGCTCACCGGCTGCACGGACGAGATGGCGGTCATGCGCGAGGAGACCTTCGGCCCGGTGGCGGCGGTACAGGCGGTCGCGACCTACGATGAGGCGCTGGCGGCCGCGAACCGGTCGGCGTACGGCTTGGCCGCGACGGTGCTGACCGCCGACATGGGGCACGCCCAGCGGGCATGGCGCGAGCTCGCCGCCGGCACGGTCAAGGTCAACGCAGCCTGGGGCGGCGCGCCCGGCGGCGCCGCGGAGCCGCACGGCGGCAGCGGCAGCGGCTTCGGCTACGGCCCCGAGCTGCTCGACGAGGTGACCACTACCAAGGTCGTCCACCTCGAACCGCCACCGGGCTGAGCCCCTACTCGCCCGGTTGCTCGGTCACGAAGATCGCCGTACCGACTCCAGCCCACCACCTGCCCCGGCGAGAGGTCCCCGGCAAGACGCCGGCGGAGGGCAGACCGGCGGTGTGGACCACGACGCGTTCCACAACTCTCGCGGTGCCGCTGGCCGCCGCCCGCCGCGCGACTGAGGCTGTCGCCGTGCAACTTCCGGACCTGCTCGCCGTCCAAGACGGGCTGCTTCACCGGCGGCAGGCGCTGGCGGCGGGCGTCACGCGTTCGGCGCTCGCCCACCGGCTGCGCCCGGACGGTCCATGGCGACTCGTCGCGCCAGCAGTCGTCGCCGCGTGCACCGGGGTGTTGACCGAGCGGCAGCGCTGGCGGGTCGCGCTGCTGTACGTCGAAAGCGGTGCCGACCACGCGACCGGAGACCTCGCGCTGCTCGGCGGGGCGACGGCGTGTCTGGCTCATGGCCTCACCGCGCTGCCGGCGGACCCGTCCGCCGCCGTGCACGTCCTCGCCGACCAGCGGGTACGACGGCGGGCCGCAGCGTCCGGGATCGTGGTCAAGCGGACGACTCGACTGCCCGCGCCGAGGTGGCGGGAGGGCCTGCCCGTCGTACCGCTGCAGCGAGCCGTGGTCGACGCGTGCCGGCCGCTGGTGCTCCTGCGCGACGTCCGCGCGTTGGTCGCCGAGGCGGTGCAGACGCGCCGTACGACGGTCGAGCGACTCGCCCAGCAGATGGACGCCGGCGAGTCGACGGGGTCTGCCCTGCTTCGCCGCGCGCTCGAGGAGGTCGGGTGGGGCGCCCGGTCGGTGCCGGAGGCCGAGGTGGCCCGTGACCTTCGGCGTTCGGCCCTGCCGCGGGCACAGTGGAACCGGTCGTTGCTCTCACTCGAGGGCACCTGGATCGCAGATCCCGACGCCTGGTGGCCGCAGGCCAGCACCGTCCTCGAGATCGACTCCCACCGCTGGCACCTCGGCCCGCTTCAGGCCGAGGAGACCATGGCGCGCCGGGAGCGGCTGACCCGGCACGGCCTGCTCGTCGTCCAGGTCTCGCCGGCGCAGTACCGCGAGGACCGGGCAGGTTTTCGAGCCCGGCTGGCCGAGACGCTCGCGGTCGGCGCCACCCTGCCACCGGCACGCGTCGTCGACGCGGCGGCATTCCGGCTTCGGCACGCCGGTCGCCTCACCCGCCTCGCGCTTCCCGCCTCCTGATCGATGGACGTCTCGGCACGCCCTGGAGTGCTCCGGCGTCCATGGATCACCGGCTGGCGGAGGACGGTAACTTCGCGCATACGAAAATCGCCGTACCGGGGAAGAGCCGGCCGCGCAGCCGGCTCCACCCGCCCCAGGTCCGCTCCAGCGCCTCCGGCCACTCGGGTTCGACCACGTCGACCAGCCGCAGCCCCGCCCCGACGATCTCCGCTACCCGGTCGCCCATGGTCCGGTGGTGCTCGGCGTAGGTCACCGTGCCCGAGACGTCACGCTCGACGTATGCGCGCCGATCGAAGTAGGAGGAGTCGACGGTCAGGCCGTCCCGGCCGGGGTCGTCCGGGAAGCACCAGCGCATCGGGTGGGTCACCGCGAAGACCCAGCGGCCTCCCGGCCGCAGCACCCGGGCCGCCTCCCGCATCACCGCCGCGGAGTCGGCGACGAAGGGGACCGCGCCGTACGCCGAGCAGGCCAGGTCGAACGACGCGTCGGCGTACGGCAGCCGGGTCGCGTCTGCCTGCACCAGTGGTACGGCGACGCCGGTGCGCGCCGCCAACCGGCGGGCGTGGCCCAGCTGGCTCTCCGAGAGGTCCAGCGCCACGACGTCGGCGCCGTGTCCGGCCAACCAGCGGGCGCACTGCGCAGCGCCGCAGCCGACCTCGAGGACCCGCCGGCCGCTCACGTCACCCAGCAGCCGGGCCTCGGCCTCGTGCAGGCCCTCCGGGCACCACACGAAGCCGCTGTCCGACAGGAAGTCGCCGTGCTCTGCCTGGTAGGCGTCGGCCTCGAGGTTCCACCAGCGCCGGTTGGCCCGTGCGGTCTCGGCCGCCACCACCTCCGCGCGCCCCACCGGTGCCGGCACCCCGGACCGTGTCAACGTCCACCGCCCGCCCGATTGACCTTGATTCCCGCCGCCTCGTATCCTGGCGGAGCGCTGTGGGCCCGCGCCGTCTCACCGGAGCAGGCTCGCGCTCGTTGTGTCGACTCCACGGACCGTTGGCATCCTGACCTCGCCCGTCCTCGGCAGCTACGAAGGGCCCGCCGCGCTCCGACGAGCCATCCTTAACCGGAGCCAGACGCCCCTATGACGAGCGCCACCGACGTACGACCCGAGACCGCGCAGGGATCCGCCGGCGGCAGCCCGCAGGTCGCGATCAACGACATCGGTTCGGCCGAGGACTTCCTCGCCGCCATCGACGAGACCATCAAGTACTTCAACGACGGTGACATCGTCGACGGCACGATCGTCAAGGTGGACCGCGACGAGGTCCTGCTCGACATCGGCTACAAGACCGAGGGCGTCATCCCCTCCCGGGAGCTCTCGATCAAGCACGACGTGGACCCGAACGAGGTCGTCTCGGTCGGCGACCACGTCGAGGCCCTGGTCCTTCAGAAGGAGGACAAGGAGGGGCGGCTGATCCTGTCCAAGAAGCGGGCGCAGTACGAGCGCGCCTGGGGCACGATCGAGGCGAAGAAGGAGGCCGACGAGATCGTCGAAGGCACCGTGATCGAGGTGGTCAAGGGCGGCTTGATCCTCGACATCGGCCTGCGCGGCTTCCTCCCCGCCTCCCTGGTGGAGATGCGCCGGGTTCGCGACCTGCAGCCCTACGTCGGGCGCCAGCTCGAGGCTAAGATCATCGAGCTGGACAAGAACCGCAACAACGTCGTGCTGTCGCGGCGCGCCTGGCTCGAGCAGACGCAGTCGGAGGTGCGCTCGACCTTCCTGCAGACGCTGCAGAAGAGCCAGGTCCGCAAGGGCGTCGTGTCCTCAATCGTAAACTTCGGCGCGTTCGTCGACCTCGGCGGCGTCGATGGCCTGGTGCACGTCTCCGAGTTGTCCTGGAAGCACATCGACCACCCGAGTGAGGTGGTCGAGGTCGGCCAGGAGGTCAGCGTCGAGGTGCTCGACGTCGACATGGAGCGGGAGCGGGTGTCGCTGTCGCTCAAGGCAACCCAGGAGGACCCCTGGCAGCAGTTCGCGCGGACGCACTCGATCGGCCAGGTCGTCCCGGGCCGGGTCACCAAGCTGGTGCCGTTCGGAGCCTTTGTCCGGGTGGACGAGGGGATCGAAGGGCTGGTGCACATCTCCGAGCTGGCCGAGCGCCACGTCGAGATCCCCGAGCAGGTCGTCAACGTCGGGGACGAGATCCTGGTCAAAGTGATCGACGTCGACCTCGAGCGGCGCCGGATCTCGCTGTCGCTCAAGCAGGCCAACGAGGGAACCGTCGGCGAGGCCGTGGGCTTCGATCCCGCGGCGTACGGCATGGCCGCGCAGTACGACGAGGCGGGCAACTACGTCTATCCGGAGGGCTTCGACCCCGAGACCAACGACTGGCGGCCGGGCTACGAGCCCCAGCAGCAGGAGTGGGAGCGTCAGTACGCCGAGGCCCAGTCCCGGTACGAGGCCCACCGCAAGCAGATCGACAAGGCCCAGGCCGAGGATGCCGAGGCGGCCGGGCTCACGTCGTACTCCTCCGGTGCCGGTGCCGGTGCCGGTGCCGGTGCCGGTGCCGGTGCCGATGCCGGCGGTGATGACGCTGCGACGGAAACCTCCGCCCAGCCGGACGCCCCCTCCGGTGGCGGCTCGCTGGCCTCGGACGAGCAGCTTGCCGCGCTCCGCGAGAAGCTCACCGGCGGCGGCTCGTAGCCGACGGTGCTGCGGGTCGGGCTCACCGGTGGGATCGGCTCGGGCAAGAGCGAGGTGGCTCGGCGGCTCGCGGCGTACGGCGCGCTCGTGGTCGACGCCGACCTGCTCGCCCGGGAGGTCGTGGCGCCGGGCACCCCGGGGCTCGCGGCGGTCGTGGCGCAGTTCGGCGCCGAGGTGCTGACGGCCGACGGCTCCCTGGACCGTGAGCGGCTGGCCGCCCGCGTCTTCGCCGACGAGGCGGCTCGAGGCCGGCTGAACGCGATCGTGCACCCGCTGGTGCGGGCCGAGACCGAGAAGAGGTTCGCCGCCGCGCCGGCCAACGCCGTCGTGGTCAATGAGGTCCCACTGCTCGTCGAGTCGGGGCTGCTCGCGGCGTACGACGTCGTCGTCGCGGTCGAGGCGCCGCTGGAGCTGCGGCTGTCCCGGCTGGCCCGGCGCGGGGTGTCCGCGCCGGCCGCCGCTGCCCGGATCGCCGCGCAGGCCTCGGACGATGAACGCCGGGCGCGGGCCGACGTGGTCATCGTGAACGAGGGGACCGTCGAGGAGCTGGACCGCCAGGTCGCCCGGCTGTGGCCACGCCTGGTGCACAGAGCCGGAGCCGAGGGTTCACCCGCGCGTTGAAACCCATCTACCTGCGCTTTCCACGACCCTCCAGATAGGCATAGGCTGCCGCCGCCGTGGGCGGTGGGGCAGTCCGCCGTCGGTCCGCCGTCGATCTGGAGGGAACGTCGTGGCAGGGGTCACCTTCGACGGCGTGGCCAAGGTCTACCCGGACGGCACGGAGGCCGTGTCGGACCTCAGCCTGGACGTCCAGGATGGCGAGTTCATGGTCCTCGTGGGCCCGTCCGGCTGCGGCAAGACCACCGCCCTGCGGATGGTGGCCGGCCTGGAGGAGGTCTCCCGAGGCCAGCTGCGGATCGGCGACCGCGTCGTCAACAACGTGCCCTCCCGGGATCGGGACATCGCGATGGTGTTCCAGAGCTACGCGCTCTACCCCCATCTGTCCGTCTACGAGAACATCGCCTTCGGGCTGCGCCTGAACCGCACGCCGAAGGCCGAGGTCGACAAGCGGGTGCAGGAGGCCGGTCGGGTCCTCGGGCTGACCCAGTTCCTCAACCGCAAGCCGCGGGCTCTGTCCGGCGGCCAGCGGCAGCGGGTCGCCATGGGGCGTGCGATCGTCCGCCAGCCCAAGGCGTTCCTGATGGACGAGCCGTTGTCCAACCTCGACGCCAAGCTCCGGGTCCAGATGCGGGCCGAGATCAGCCGGCTGCAGACCGACCTCGGTACGACGACGGTCTACGTCACGCACGACCAGGTGGAGGCCATGACGATGGGTGACCGGGTGGCGGTCATCCGCAAGGGCAACCTGCAGCAGGTGGCTACTCCCCAAGAGCTGTACGACCACCCGGTCAACCTGTTCGTGGCGGGTTTCATCGGCAGCCCGGCGATGAACCTGTTCGAGGCTCGGCTCGAGCAGGTGGATGGTGACCTCGTCGCGGTGGCCGGAAGCCAGCACATCGCGCTCGGGGCGGAGACCCTCTCGAAGCGCCCTGCGCTGCGGTCCTATCAGGGCCGCTCGGTGTTGCTGGGCATCCGACCCGAGGACCTGGAAGACGCTGCCCTGGCCGAACCGACGCCGGCGGCCCGGCGGATGCGCGGCAAGGTGGTCCTCCGCGAGGCGCTGGGGTCAGAGATCATGGTGCACTTCACCGTCGAGGCTCCGCCGGCGGTCACCGACGACGTCCGGGAGCTCGCCCAGGACGTCGGCGACGAGCGGGCGGTGCAGGACATGGCGGCCGGCCGCACCGAGACGACGGTGGTGGGACGCTTCGGAGCGCGCTCGACCGTCGCGCTGGGCGACACGATCGAGGCGGCGGTCGACACCCGCGCGCTGCACTTCTTCGACCCGGGCAGTGGCCTGGGCATCTACGACCAAGTCTCGACGGAGGGCACTTCATGAGCAGGTACGGCGTTCGCGCGGTTCTTCCCCTGGCGCTGGCGGTCAGCCTGGCCGTCGCCGGCTGCGGCAGCGACAAGAAGCCCACACCCGGCGCCAACGCCAGCGGCGGCGGCAGCCCCAGTGCGGCGGACGTCTCCGGTTCTCTTGCCTTCGCGGGTATTTGGACGGGAAACGAGCAGAAGGCCTTCCAGGCCGTTCTCGACGGCTTCAAGGCCAAGTACCCGAAGGTCACCGTGAAGTACCAGCCGCTCGGCGACAACCTGCCGACCGTACTGTCCACCGCCGTGGCAGGCGGCAACCCGCCCGACCTGGCCGCGCCCGCGCAGCCGGGTCTGGTGAAGGACTTCGTAACCAAGGGCTCGCTGAAGCCGATCGACTTCGCCAGCGGCGACATCACATCCAACTTCCCGGAGTCCACCGTCAAGCTGGGGACGATCGACGGAAAGCTCTACGGCCTGTTGTTCAAGGCGGCCAACAAGTCGACCGTCTGGTTCAACACCACGGCGTACAAGAACGCCGGCGTGTCCCCGGCGACGAGCTGGGACGACTTCCTGAAGAACGCCAAGACGCTGAAGGCGTCGGGAGTTCCGGCGTACTCCATCGGCGGCGCCGACGGCTGGACTCTGACCGACCTGTTCGAGAACATCTACCTCAGGACAGCGGGCGCGGACATGTACGACAAGCTCGCCGCTCACCAGATCAAGTGGACGGACGCCTCGGTCAAGACCGCGCTCGGCGAGATGGCCAAGGTCGTGGGCGACACCTCCAACATCGCCGGCGGGAAAGCCGGAGCTTTGCAGACGGACTTCCCGACCTCGGTCACGCAGGTGTTCGCCAATCCGCCGAAGGCGGCTCAGGTGATCGAGGGCGACTTCGTCGCCGGCAATATCCTTTCGTCGACCAAGGCCAAGCCGGGGACCGGGTTCGACGAGTTCGCCTTCCCCGCGATCAACGGCTCGGGTCCGTCGGTGGTGGGGGGCGGCAACTTCGTTGTCATGTTCAAGGACTCGCCGGCGGCGCAGGCGCTGGTCAAGTACCTCGCGACCGCTGAGGCGGCGACGATCTGGGCCAAGCTGGGCGGGTTCTCCTCCCCGAACAAGAACGTCGACGCGAGCGTCTATCCGGACGACATCACCCGCAAGACGGCCACCGCGATAGCCCAGGCGGAGACGTTCCGCTTCGACCTGTCCGACCTGCAGCCGGCCTCCTTCGGGGGCACCGTGGGCCAGGGTGAGTGGAAGCTGTTGCAGGACTTCCTTCGCAAGCCCAGCGACGTGACCGGGATCGCCAGCCAGCTGGAGGCCGCCGCCGCGAAGGCCTTCGCGAGCGGGAAGTAACGATGGGCGGCATCACCGCGGCGCCGCCGGTCCATCAGGAGCCCCCCCCGGTCGCGCCGTACCGGCAGCGGGGCCGCTACCTGGTGGTGGCCGGGTTCCTCCTGCCGGCCGCGGTGCTGCTCGGGGTCTGGCTCGTGTACCCGACCTTCGTCACCGTCTACCGGAGCCTGTTCGACCGGTCAGGCAGCAACTTCGTCGGGCTGGCCAACTACAAGGCGCTGTTCACGACGGACTTCCTGCTGACCGCGATCAAGAACAACGCGATCTGGGTTCTCGTCGTACCGGCCTTCGTCACCGCGATCGGCCTGGTCTTCGCCGTGCTGACCGAGCGCATCAGCTGGGCGGTCGCCTTCAAGACGGCGGTCTTCATGCCGATGGCGATCTCACTCTTCGCGGCGGGCGTGATCTGGCGGCTCGTGGACGAGAAGGACCCCGACCGCGGCGTCGCGAACGCTGCCATCCGGGTCGTCCACGACGCGGTCAGCCCACCCGGGGTGCTGGCCCGGGCGGCTCCGTCGACCCCGACGCTCACCGGTTCACCGGCCACCGGCCTGGTGCTGACCGGGGCGGTGCACCCCGGTGCGGTCGCCCGGCTGGGGCTCACCGGCATCCCGCCCACCGACGTCCCGAAGGGCGCGGTGGCGGCGACCGAGCCGGCGCCGCTCGACGGCGGCATCACCGGCGTCGTCTGGCGGGACTTCAAGCCCGGTGGTGGCACGCCTGGGAAGGTCGAGCCGGGCGAGATGGGGTTGCCGGGCGTGCAGGTGGAGCTGCGCAACGCCGCCGGGAAGGCGGTGGAGTCCAGCAGGTCGGGGAAGTCCGGCGAGTTTCGCTTCGCCAAGGTCGCCGACGGCGACTACCGGGTGGCCATCTCGAAGGCCACCTTCGCCCAGCCGTTCGGCGGCGTGTCCTGGCTGGGTACGAAGCTGATCACACCGGCGGTCATTCTCGCCTACATCTGGGTGTGGGCAGGGTTCGCCATGGTGGTGATCGGTGCCGGCCTGGCGGCGATCCCGCGTGACGTGCTGGAGGCGGCCCGCACGGACGGCGCCAGCGAGTCGCAGGTATTCCGGCGGGTTACCGTGCCGCTCCTCGCCCCGGTGCTCAGCGTGGTCTTCATCACGATGGTCATCAACGTGCTCAAGGTGTTCGACATCGTGTTGGCGGTTGCGCCCGGCTCCAGCCAGTCAGCGGCCAACGTCATCGCGCTGGCCCAGTGGCGGACGTCGTTCGGAGGGGTGAACGACTTCGGTCTGGGCTCAGCGATCGCCGTGTTCCTCTTCCTGCTCGTCATCCCCGTGCTGGTGCTCAACGTCCGTCGTTTCAAGAGGGAGACCTGATGGCCAGCGTCGCGATCGGCACTAGCCGGGTCCGGCGGGAGAGCGTGTCGACGCGGCTGGTCCGGGGGCTCAGCAGGGCGCCGTTGCAGCTGCTCCTGGCGGCGATCGCCCTGCTGTGGCTGATCCCGACGCTGGGACTCCTGTTCACCTCCCTGCTCGAGCCGGACGCCGTCAACGCGACCGGCTGGTGGAAGATCCTCACGAAGCCCAGCCTGGGCAGCTGGCAGAACTATTCGGCGCTGATCCACAACTCCACGATCACCCATTCCCTGGTCACCACGGCGGAGATCGCGATCGGGGGCACCGTGCTGCCCATCGTCATCGCCGCGCTGGCGGGCTACGCCTTCGCCTGGCTCGACTTCCCCGGCCGGGACTGGCTGTTCCTGTTGATCATCGGGTTGTTGGTGGTCCCGCTACAGATGGCCCTGATCCCGGTGTTCTCGATCTACAACAGGCTGCACCTGTACGACACCGTGCTGGGGCTGGTCCTCTTCCACACCGCCTTCGCGCTGCCCTTTGCGATCTTCCTGTTGCGCAACTTCTTCATCGGGATCCCGAAGGAGCTGCTCGAGGCCGCCCGGATCGACGGCGCGTCCGAGCTGCGGATCTTTCTCCGGTTGATCCTGCCGCTCGGGGTGCCGGCGATCGCCTCGCTGGCGATCTTCCAGTTCCTCTGGACGTGGAACGACCTGCTGGTCGCGCTGAGCCTGGCCCGGAACACCCAGCCACTGACCGTTGCGATCTTCTCGCAGCTGCGCCAGTTCGGCTCCAACCTCGACGTCATCGCACCGGCCGCGTTCCTGTCCCTGGCGATCCCCCTGGTGGTGTTCTTCGCGTTCCAGCGCTACTTCGCGCAGGGCCTGCTCGCCGGCGCCGTGAAGTAGCAATGGCCGAGCGGTGCGCCATCGTGGGTGGCGGTCTCGCCGGCCTCGTGGGCTACGCCGCCCTGCGTCACTACGGCATACCGGCCGAGGAGATCGCGGTGTTCGGCGCCGAACCGGACCCGGCCGGCCCGCTGCGCCGGCGCACCGCGGCGATCCGGCAGCGCTACATGCGCTCGGAGAGCGATGGCCACTGCCACCCCGCCTCCTTCCCCGGCCTTGCCGTCCGCTCCGCCCGCGCGGAGCGCTCGGTGCTACCGCTGCTGCGCAGCGTCAGCAACCGCTACCGCCCGAGCGTGGGTGAGTTCTTCGCGCACGTCGAGGAGCTGCGCGCGACGTCCGGCTGGGACGGCAGCTTCCGCCGCGTGCGGGTCGAGCGCATCAGAGTCACGGCCGACGGCTTCCGGCTCGACGCGCTCGGCACCTTTGGCCACGTCCTGGTCGCGCCCGGGCATCCCGGGCTGGCCATGCCGGCGGAGTACGCCGGCGAGGCGAGGGCCGTGCACTCCTATGAACCGCACGACTACGCCGGCCGGGTGGCGGTCGTGGGCGCCGGCATGGCCGCCGCGATGGAGTGGCTCAACGCGCTCGACGCCGGTGCATCGGTGGTCTCGGTACGGCGGCGTGAGCCGGCCCGCCGCGCGCTGTCGGTGCCGCGGTCGATGTTCTCCCGGCGCGGCCTCGCCGGCTACCACGCCACCGCCGCCGCGGACCGGATGCGCCTGCTCGAGCGGCTCGCCGAGCCCTCGTACCCACGGGGCGCGCAGTGGGATGCGCCCCTGGACGCCGCCGCCCGGACCGGGCGCTTCCGCACCGTGCCGCACCCCGACGGCGCCGAGCAGGTCATCTGCGCCACCGGTTTCGTCCGGGGTTTCCAGCACCATTCGCTGCTCCGCCGACTCGTCGACGACCACAGCCTGGAGACGGCCGGCGGCTGGATCGTCCTTGCACCGGACGCGACGGTCTCGCAGCTCACCGACGCCGGCCGTACGCTGGCGCTGGCCGGTGCCCCCGGACAGTGGGCGTACCCCGGCGCCGACACGGTGGTGGGCGCGAAGTACGTTGCCCGGCGCTTTGCCCGGAGGGTGCAGCAGTGTCGTACAGCCTGAGGGGTCGGCTGGACTCCCGCCTCGCGGCGGCGGTCGGGCCGCTGCTGGTCGCCGGCGTACTGGCCGCGCTGCTCCGGTCCTGGTGGCCGCTCCAGCTGGTGGCGCTCATGCTCGCGGTCGGGCTGGCGCTCGACACGCTGGTCTACCACCGGTTGATCGACTACCAGCCCGGCTGGCTGGCGGTCCCGCTCGGGCTGCTGGAGCTGGCCGCGGTCATGGGCACCGCCCGGGCCCTCGACGTGCAGGTGCGGCTGGGCACGGCGCTGGCGCTCTTCGCCGCCGGGTGGGTGTTCGCCCAGGTGCTCGGCCACGCCGCCCTGCCGCGGTGGTGCCTGACCTACGGCGATGACGGCGGGGAGCTCGGCCGGGTGGGCGCGGCGGTCGCCCTCGTGCCCATCGTGGTGCTGGGCACTGCCGCCGGCACGGCGTACGCCAACCAGCCGCCGACCGTGCACCTCGCGGCCGGCGTACACCAGGGGCCGCTGGTTCTCGACCACGCGCAGCGGCTGGTGGGTGCGCGTGGCGCCATCGTCCGCGGTGGCATCGTGGTGGCGGCGGACAACGTCCTCGTCAGCGGGGTCACCGTGGTCGGCGGTGAGAACGGCATCGAGGTCGACGGCTTCCGCAACGTCCGGCTCGAGCATGTCCGGATCTCCGGCGCCGACCTGGACGGTATCCATGTGCGCTGGAGCTCGGTGTCCATCCGCGACTGCGCCGTGGACATGGCCGCTAGCACCTACGGCCAGGGCATCGACATCTCCTACACAGTCGACCTGCCGCCCAGCTCGGTCCGGCGGTGCACGGTCCTGGGCGGTCGGGAGGGGATCGTGACGCACTCCGCCCACGCGATGCTGCGCGACAACCGGGTCGCCGGAGCCAGCCTTCGGGGGATCGCCATGACCGAGATGTCCATGGGCGAGGTCAAGTCCAACGAGGTGAGCGACTCCCTCGGCGTGGGGATCCTCTGCGGCGATCACTCGATGTGCGAGATCTCCGCGAACCGCGTTCTGGACACCCGTCCCGATGCGGCCTCCGGCGACCTGTCCCGGATGGGCTACGGAATCCTGGCGCAGTACCACGCAGAGGTGGAGCTGGGTCGCAACGAGATCGTCCGCAGCCCCGGCGGCGTGGGCTCGTTCCTGAACTCCCGGATCCACGGGCCATAGCCATCGGCCGATCTTGCTTTCAGGCACGGGTGACGTCCGGGCCGGCATGACCGCCTGCACCGGCCCTGCGCCGCCCCCTTCACCGGCCGCCGCTACCCCGCTCTACTGTGCTCCCCCCACGTCGTGCACGGGTTCCGCCGTTCGGTGGCGAGAACGGGACCGACCCGCAAGAGTGGGCCAGCAGCGGCCATCGGCATGGCCGCCAAGGAGGTAAGGCGCCGTGACCAAAGACGCTCGGGACTCGACGCGCCGGAGCAGGGGCATGCACCGGGGCCGCGGTGGTGGAACGAGCCGGGTCAAGATGGCGGCACTCGCCGGCAGCGTCGTGATGTTCGTCCTGGTGCTCGCCGCGCGGGGGTTGTCGAGCGGACAGGACGACAGCGCAGACACCAAGGCTGCTCCGGCGCCGCCCTCCAATGCAGCGGCCCGCACCGCCGCCCCCGGCTCGGGCCCGCTCTCGCCGTCCGCGGGCGCTCGGGCGCAGTCGCCGGCACTCCCCGCCGCCCCTAGGACGCTGGCGCCGACGCCGGCGCCGCCAGCACCGCCGCCGCCAGCACCGCGCACGCCGGTTCGGCAGCCGGCGCCACCTGTCGCTCCCGCCCCGCCGGGACCCGTTGCCAGGTCCGTCGTCTACGTCGTGCGCGACGGCGACACGATGTGGAGCATCACCGACTGGGCACTCGCCGGCAGGAGCACCCCCGCCCGCATCGCCGCATCGTGGCGGCAGATCTGGGACGCCAACCGCAAGACGATCGGCCCAGACCCCAACCTGATCCACCCGGGGCAGCGGCTCCGGGTGCCGCCACTGGTCTGACGGGGCACGGGCCCCGGGCTCCCACCGAATCTGTCGGCGGCCCGCTCTATTGTCGATGACGTGCGACCAGTAACCGACCTCGTCCGCGCGACCTCACCGTTCAAGGTGGTGAGCGACTTCTCGCCCTCCGGCGACCAGCCGACCGCCATCGACGAGCTGGAGCGGCGGGTCCGCGCCGACGAGGCCAATGTCGTGCTGCTCGGCGCCACCGGCACCGGCAAGTCGGCGACCACCGCCTGGCTGGTCGAGCGCCTCCAGCGGCCGACTCTGGTGATGGCGCCCAACAAGACGCTGGCCGCCCAGCTCGCCAACGAGTTCCGCGAGCTGCTGCCCCACAACAAGGTCGAGTACTTCGTCTCCTACTACGACTACTACCAGCCCGAGGCCTACGTCCCGCAGACCGACACCTACATCGAGAAGGACTCCTCGATCAACGAGGAGGTCGAGCGGCTGCGCCACTCGGCGACCAACAGCCTGCTGACCCGCCGCGACGTCGTGGTGGTGGCGTCCGTGTCGTGCATCTACGGCCTGGGCACCCCGCAGGAGTACGTCGATCGCATGGTGCGCCTCGAGGTGGGGCAGGAGATCGAGCGCGACTCGCTGCTGCGCAAGCTCGTCGAGGTGCAGTACACCCGCAACGACCTGGCCTTCACCCGGGGCACGTTCCGGGTGCGTGGCGACACCATCGAGGTCATCCCGGTCTACGAGGAGCTCGCGGTCCGGATCGAGATGTTCGGCGACTCGATCGAGCGGCTCATGATGCTCCATCCGCTCACCGGTGAGGTGGTTCGCGAGAGTGACTCGCTGTTCGTCTTCCCCGCCACCCACTACGTCGCCGGGCCCGAGCGCATGGAGCGGGCGATCGCCGGCATCGAGGTCGAGCTGACCGACCGGCTGGCCGAGCTCGAGCGGCAGGGCAAGCTGCTCGAGGCGCAGCGGCTGCGGATGCGCACGACGTACGACGTCGAGATGATGCGTCAGGTCGGCTTCTGCTCCGGCATCGAGAACTACTCCCGGCACATCGACGGGCGCGCTCCCGGCACCGCGCCCAACACGCTGCTCGACTACTTCCCCGAGGACTTCCTGCTAGTGATCGACGAGTCGCACGTGACCGTGCCGCAGATCGGCGGCATGTACGAGGGCGACATGAGCCGCAAGCGCACCCTGGTCGACCACGGGTTCCGGCTGCCGAGCGCGATGGACAACCGGCCGCTGAAGTGGGAGGAGTTCCTCGAGCGCATCGGGCAGACCGTCTACCTGTCGGCGACCCCCGGCCCCTACGAGCTCTCCCGCGGCCGCGGCGTGGTCGAGCAGATCATCCGGCCGACCGGCCTGGTCGACCCGCAGGTGGTCGTGAAACAGACCAAGGGCCAGATCGACGACCTCGTGCACGAGATCCGCGTCCGGGCCGAGCGCGACGAGCGGGTGCTGGTCACCACGCTGACCAAGAAGATGGCCGAGGACCTCACCGACTACCTCCTCGAGCTGGGCATCCGGGTGCGCTACCTGCACAGCGAGGTAGACACGCTGCGCCGCATCGAGCTGCTCAAGGAGCTGCGCCTCGGGGAGTACGACGTGCTGGTCGGCATCAACCTGCTGCGCGAGGGCCTCGACCTGCCCGAGGTCTCGCTGGTCTCGATCCTCGATGCCGACAAGGAGGGGTTCCTGCGCTCCGGTACCTCGCTGGTGCAGACGATCGGCCGCGCGGCCAGGCACGTGTCCGGCGAGGTGCACATGTACGCCGACGCGGTGACGCCCTCTATGCGCAAGGCGATCGAGGAGACCAACCGACGGCGCGAGAAGCAGGTCGCCTACAACGTCGAGCGCGGCGTCGACCCGCAGCCGTTGCGCAAGCGGATCGCCGACATCCTCGACGACGTGATCCGCGACGCGGCGGCCAACGGGGAGATGATCGGCGGCGCGGGGCGGCAGCAGAGCCGCGGCAAGACGCCGGTGCCGGGGCTCTCGTCCCGAGCGGGTCGCGGTGGCGAGACGGCCGGCCGGCACGCCGCCCAGCTGGCTGGCATGCCGCGAGCGGAGCTCGCACTCCTGATCCAGCAGCTCAGCGACCAGATGCACGCAGCAGCCACCGAGCTGCAGTTCGAGCTGGCAGCGCGGCTGCGTGACGAGATCTCCGAGCTCAAGCGCGAGCTGCGCGGCATGGCGGCCGCCGGCGTCGGCTGAGGTCGGCTACCCCTCGACCCGCACCTCGCTCGGCTTTCCGCGGGTGAGACGGAGCAGCTCGTCGTACGAGGTCGGGAAGACCGCGTGCGGCGTACCGGCTGCGGCGTAGACCACCGCGTACCGGCTCAGCGCCGAGTCGACCAGAACCGGCAGCTGCGGCGGGAGGCCGGCCGGGCTGACCCCACCGACGGGGTAGCCGGTGGCGGCGCGTACCGCCTCGGCGTTTGCGCGAGTGATCCGCCTGCCGCCGAGCGCCTGGCCGAGTGCCGCGGTGTCCACCCGGTCGGCGCCGCTCGCCACCACGAGCACCGGCTCGCCGTCGGCCAGGAACACCAGCGACTTGGCGATCTGGCTCACCTCGACGCCGAGCGCAGTGGCCGCCTCGTCGGCGGTTCGGGTGCTCTCGGCCAGCTCGCGCACGCGAGCCGTGGATCCGGCCGCTGCCAGCGCTGCCTGCACCCGCTCGGCGTTGGGGTCTCGTGACGCCGGCCCGCTCATCGGCGCCGCCTGCATCTTGGGCGCCCGGCCGAGTTCATGATCCACGAGGCTAGCATCGGGCCATGACGACGATCGGTCTGGTCGGGGCCGGCGCCATGGGTAGTGCCCTGGGCGCCAACTGGCTGGCCGGGGGGCAGAGCGTGCTGACCTGCCTGACCGGTCGCAGTCCACGCACGCGCGACCTGGCCACCGAGGCCAGGCTGGGGACGGTCTTCACGCTGGAGCAGCTGGTGGGTGCCAGCGACCTCGTCGTGTCCGTCGTACCACCGGGCAGCGCGGTCGCCGCCGCCCAGTCCCTTGCGACCGCCGCGCGCCGCGCCGGGGTCGCGCCGGTGGTCGCCGACCTCAACGCGGTCTCACCGCCGACGATGGCGAAGGTGGCGGCAGTCTTGGGGTCGGCCGGCTGCCCGGTGGTCGACGGCTCCATCTCCGCGTCACCGCCTCGGGCGGGAGGCGAGCCGGCCACGGTCTACGTGTCGGGCCCGCGGGCTCTGAGCTTCGCCGCGCTGTCGAGCCCGTGGCTCGACGTCGTCGTTCTCGACGCGCCCGTGGGCGCCGCCTCGGCGCTGAAGATGTGCACCGCGTCGATGTACAAGGGGGTCAAGGCCTTGGTCCTGGCGGCGCTGCTGACCGCGGAGGTGCACGGCGTACGGGAGCAGTTCGTCGCCGACGTCGCCCGGGAGTGGCCGGAGGACGTGCCGCACTGGCACACCGATGTCGCGGTGGCCGCGGCGAAGGCGTGGCGTTTCGTCGACGAGATGCGCGAGATCTCGCGTACCCAAGGCGGCGTCGGCTTGCCGCCCGAGCTGTTCGAGGGGGTGGCCGCCCTCTACGCGTACGCCGCCGCCACGCCGCTCGGGGGTACGCCGTTGGAGGCGCTCGACCGCTCCGCGACCGTCGAGGATGTGCTGGCCGGCCTGCGGCGAGAACCGGGCGTTCCCGCCAGCGACGCTGGCGGGTAACCTGGTCAGGAACTCTGGAGGGGAGTATCCCCGCGCGGCGGCGTCGTCATCACGGCCTTCGAGCCCGGCGCCGCCGGCCCTGGTCTGCAGGGCTGGGAGAGACCTCTGGCCGTAACTCGTCGTGCCGGAGGAACCCTCGTTGAACGTCCCGCTCTGGGCCTGGGTCGCCACCATAGGCGGCCTCGCCGCACTGTTGCTGATCGACCTCTTCCTGGTCGCCCGCAACCCGCACGAGGTCAGCATCGGGGAGGCGGGCCGCTGGGCCGGCCTCTACGTCGGTGCAGGTCTCGGCTTCACGGTGCTCATCTGGATCCTCTATTGCGGCAACTTCGCCGGGCAGTATCTGGCCGGCTACCTGGTCGAGGAGAGCCTGTCCGTCGACAACCTGTTCGTGTTCGTGTTGATCATGTCGGCTTTCGCCGTCCCGATCGCCTACCAGTACAAGGTGCTGCTGTTCGGCGTCGTCGGGGCGCTTGTCCTGCGGGGGCTGGTCATCGCCGGCGGTGTGGCGCTGCTGGACGCCATCCACTGGATCATCTACGTCTTCGGGGCGTTCCTGATCATCACCGGGGTCCGGCTGGCGATGCACCGCAACGAGGAGCCGAACCTCGCCGAGAACAAGGTCGTCAAGCTGGTGCAACGGGTGCTTCCCGCGACCGGGGAGTACCACGGCGACAAGCTGGTGGGTCGGGTCGACGGGCGCCGCCTGCTGACCCCACTCGCGCTGGTCATGGTGGTGATCGCGCTCACCAACGTCATCTTCGCGGTCGACTCGATTCCCGCCGTCTTCGGCGTCACTCGCGAGCCGTTCATCGTGTTCACGTCGAACGCCTTTGCCCTCGTCGGCCTGCGCTCGCTGTACTTCCTGCTCGCCGGCGCCGTCCGCAAGCTCGTCTACCTCAACATCGGGCTCGCCGCGATCCTGGTCATCGTGGGCACCAAGATGGTGCTCGAGGGCGTCGTACACGTACCTATCTGGCTGTCGCTGGTCGTAATCGTGGTCATCCTCGGGATCACGGTGGTGGCCTCGCTGCGCAAGGCGGCAGCCACGGGAATCGAGCCAGACCACTCGGTGACCGATCGCGCGCAGGTCGGTTGACGGCGGCTTGCATACCGCCCGTCGGCGGGTCCACTATTCCGGCGCAGCCGTGCGGCCGGGCACGGTCCCAGGACAGGGGAGTCATGGGGTTCATACAGATCGTGCAGTACCGGACGAGCCGGCCCGACGAGGTTCGGGCGCTAGGTGAGGAGTTCCGAGCCCAGGCCGGCGACACTCGACCGGGGCGCGTCACCGCTTGCCGCGACCGCGACGGGCAGGACCGCTACGTGACCGTCGCCGAGTTCCCGAGCTATGAGGACGCGATGGCCAACAGCAACGCGCCTGCCACCCAGCAGTTCGCCGCGCGGATGGCCGAGCTCTGCGACGGTCCGCCGACGTTTCTGAACCTCGACGTCGTAACGACCTTCGGGAGCTGATCACCCCGTCGCCCGGCTGGACGATTCGAACGCCAGGCCTTCCGACGGCCCCAGTGGGCTGCTACCAGCCCCGGGCGCGCCACTGCGGCAGCGCCGGCCGCTCGGCACCCAGCGTCGTGTCGTCTCCGTGCCCGGGATAGACCCACGTCGCGTCCGGCAGCCGGCCGAACACCTTGACCTCGAGGTCGCCCATGAGGGAGGCGAAGTCCGCAGCCGACGTCGTACGGCCGGGGCCGCCCGGAAAGAGCGAGTCGCCGGTGAACAGGTGCGCGCCCTCGCCACCCGCGTCGTAGAGCAGCGCGATGCTGCCCGGCGTGTGGCCGCGCAGGTGGATCACCCGGAGCGCCGCCTCGCCGACCCGCACCTCGTCGCCGTCCGCCAAGGGCTCCGCTACCGGCACCGGCAGGCCACCGGCGTCGAGCGGATGCGCGGCCACCGGTGCGGAGGTCGCGGCCACCACCGCCGGCAGTGCCTGCCAGTGGTCCCGATGCCGATGGGTGGTCACGACGCGCGCCAGCCGGTCCAGCCCGAGCAGCTCCAGCAGCCGGTCCGGCTCCGCGGCGGCGTCCACCAGCAGCACCTCGCCGGTCTGCGCGCAGCGGAGCAGGTAGGCGTTGTTGTCCATCGGCCCCACGGCCGCCTTGGTCACCCGTAGGCCGGGCAGCTCCCGGACGCCGGCCGGACCGCCGACCTGGACCTCGCCGGTGTAGCTGGTCACCGTCCACCTCGCTGTGCGGGAAGAGAACTGTCGGAGCCGGCCTCTAGCATGACCGTAGGCCACTACCGGCCTCCCAGCGCCTCCGCAAGGAGCCTCCCTCGCTGGTCACGGCAAGGACCCGACCGCTTCTGGAGTTGAGCCCGGCCCATGGCCGACCGCCTGGTCATCCGCGGCGCGCGCGAGCACAACCTGCGCGACGTCTCGCTCGACCTGCCCCGGAACGCGCTGATCGTCTTCACCGGACTGTCCGGCTCCGGCAAGTCCAGCCTCGCCTTCGACACGATCTTCGCCGAGGGCCAGCGTCGCTACGTCGAGTCGCTGTCGGCGTACGCCCGCCAGTTTCTCGGCCAGATGGACAAGCCGGACGTCGACTTCATCGAGGGCCTGTCGCCGGCGGTCTCGATCGACCAGAAGTCCACCTCCCGCAACCCCCGCTCCACGGTCGGGACCATCACCGAGGTCTACGACTACCTCCGGCTGCTCTACGCCCGCGCCGGCGCGCCGCACTGCCCCAGGTGCGGCCGGCCGATCGCCCGCCAGACCCCGCAGCAGATCGTCGACCGGGTGCTCGAGCTGCCCGAGGGCTCGCGCTTCGCCGTCCTCGCGCCGGTGGTGCGCGGCCGCAAGGGCGAGTACGCCGAGCTCTTCCGCGAGCTGCAGACCAAGGGCTTCAGCCGGGCCCGGGTGGACGGGGCGACGATCAGCCTGGCCGAGCCGCCGACGCTGAAGAAGTACGAGAAGCACACGATCGAGGTCGTGGTCGACCGGCTGACGGTCAAGGACACGGCCCGCCGCCGGCTCACCGACTCCGTCGAGACCGCGCTCGGCATCGGCGGCGGCCTGGTGGTGCTCGACTTCGTCGACCTGCCGGCCGACGACCCGCATCGCGAGCGCACCTTCTCCGAGCACCTGGCGTGTCTCTACGACGACCTGTCCTTCGACGAGCTGCAGCCGCGCTCGTTCTCGTTCAACTCGCCGTTCGGCGCCTGCCCCGAGTGCTCGGGCCTGGGCACCCGCAAGGAGGTCGATCCCGACCTCGTGGTGCCCGACCCGGCGTTGTCGCTGGCCGAGGGGGCGGTGGCGCCGTGGTCGAGCGGCCAGTCGATGGACTACTTCGGCCGGCTGCTGGAGGCGGTGGCGGTCGCGGTCGGCTTCCGGCTCGACGCCCCCTGGGAGCGGCTGCCTGCCAAGGCCCGCAACGCGGTCCTGCACGGCCATGACACCGAGGTGCACGTCCGCTACCGCAACCGCTATGGCCGCGAGCGCTCCTACTACACCGCCTTCGAGGGGGTGGTGCCCTTCCTCGAGCGGCGGCACCGCGAGGCCGAGTCCGACGCGGGGCGGGAGCGGTGGGAGGGCTACCTGCGCGACGTGCCCTGTCCGGCCTGTGGGGGAGCTCGGCTCAAGCCCGAGTCGCTGGCGGTCACCCTCGGCGGCCGGTCCATCGCCGAGGTGGCCCGGCTGCCGATCGGCGAGTGCGCGAAGTACCTCGGCGGCCTCGAGCTCGGTGCCCGCGAGGCGCGGATCGCCGAGCGGGTGCTCAAGGAGGTCAACGCCCGGCTCGGCTTCCTGCTCGACGTGGGCCTCGACTACCTCTCCCTGGACCGGCCCGCGGCCACCTTGGCCGGTGGCGAGGCGCAGCGGATCCGGCTGGCCACCCAGATCGGCTCCGGCCTGGTCGGCGTCCTCTACGTGCTCGACGAGCCGTCGATCGGGCTGCACCAGCGCGACAACCGCCGGCTGATCGACACGCTGCTCCGGCTGCGCGACCTGGGCAACACCCTGATCGTCGTGGAGCACGACACCGACACCATCCGCACCGCCGACTGGGTCGTCGACATCGGCCCGGGCGCCGGCGAGCACGGCGGCGAGGTGGTCGTCTCCGGACCGGTGGAGAAGCTGCTGGCCAGCGAGGTCTCGGTGACCGGTGCCTACCTGTCCGGGCGGCGGTCCATCCCGGTGCCCGACATCCGCCGCCGGCCGACGTCCCGGCTGCTGACCGTGCACGACGCCCGCGAGCACAACCTGCGAGACATCACGGTGTCGTTTCCGTTGGGCTGCCTCGTCGCCGTCACCGGCGTCTCCGGCTCGGGCAAGTCCACCCTGGTCAACGACATCCTCTACGCCGTACTCGCCACCCGGCTCAACGGCGCCCGCACCGTCCCGGGGCGCCACCGCCGGGTGACCGGCCTGGCCGACGTCGACAAGGTGGTCGGCGTCGACCAGAGCCCCATCGGGCGTACGCCGCGGAGCAACCCGGCGACCTACACCGGCGTCTTCGACCACATCCGCCGGCTGTTCGCCGAGACCACCGAGGCCAAGGTGCGCGGCTACCAGCCGGGTCGGTTCTCCTTCAACGTCAAGGGGGGCCGCTGCGAGGCCTGCTCCGGCGACGGCACCATCAAGATCGAGATGAACTTCCTGCCGGACGTCTACGTGCCGTGTGAGGTCTGCTCCGGCGCGCGCTACAACCGCGAGACGCTAGAGGTCCACTTCAAGGGCAAGACAGTTTCCGAGGTGCTCGACCTCTCGATCGAGGAGGCGCTGGCCTTCTTCGAGGCGGTGCCGGCGATCTCCCGGCACCTGGGGACACTGAACGACGTGGGGCTGGGCTACGTCCGGCTCGGTCAGCCGGCCCCGACGCTGTCCGGCGGCGAGGCGCAGCGGGTCAAGCTCGCCGCCGAGCTGCAGAAGCGCTCCACCGGCCGGACCGTTTACGTGCTCGACGAGCCGACCACGGGCCTGCACTTCGAGGACATCCGCAAGCTGCTCGGCGTCCTGGGCCGGCTGGTCGACGCCGGTAACACGGTCATCGTGATCGAGCACAACCTCGATGTGATCAAGACGGCCGACTGGGTCGTCGATCTGGGCCCTGAGGGCGGCAGCGGCGGCGGCCTGGTCGTCGCGGAGGGCACCCCCGAGGCGGTCGCCGTCGCGCCTGGTAGCCACACCGGAACTTTCCTTCGGGACGTGCTGGCGGGACGGCTCAGCACGGCGCGCCCGCCAGCACCGCCGGTGCTGGCCGAGGCACGCCGTTGAGTGCCTACCCACCCGACCGCCGTCGCGGCCGTGAACCAAGCGCCACGAGTGGCCGTTAGGCGCATATGGGGAGCGTTTCGAGCCCGGGAGCCGCCGGCGCTTCACCTCCGCGGCCCGGCCTGCGGGGCTCGTCGGGCTCGCCGGGCTGGGTGCTGTTGCCGCAGCGGCTCTTCCTCGGCGCCACCTTCACCTTCGCCGGCCTGCAGAAGCTGGCCGACCCGAACTTCTTCGACGCCAAGGTGCCGACATCGTTCCAGGGCCAGCTCTCGCTGTTTCGTGAGAGCAGCCCCATCGGCCCGCTGCTGGGCCCCATCGCCTCGCACGCGGTGCTGTTCGGCGTCCTCATAGCCCTCGCGGAGGTCGCCGTCGGTCTCGGCACGCTGCTCGGGCTCTGGACCCGCCTCGCCGCTCTCGGCGGAGCGCTGCTGTCCCTGAGCTTCCTGCTCACCGTCAGCTGGGGCACCCGGCCCTACTACTACGGGTCCGACATCGTCTTCCTGGTCGCCTGGCTGCCGCTGATCTGGGTCGGGGCGGCCGGCGTGCTGTCCCTCGACGCCGCTCTGGCCGAGCGGCGGGCCGGTGCGCATGTCGATCGCGGGTCGGCCGTCCCGGCGCCGGAGACGGGGCCGATCGACCGACGCGCGGCGGTCGCGACCGGGCTCCTGGCGGTCGGTGTCCTGGCGATCGCCGGTGCCGACGCCGCGCTCGGCCGGGCCCTGGGCCGCAACCGGACGGGCCGCCGGGCCGCCGTGGCCCCGCCGACCCCGGCGGCCTCGCCGACGTCGACCCCCTCGGCTGGCCCCAGCCCGACCGGTACGGCGGTGGGACAGGTCTCGGCCCTGCCCGTCGGCGGCGTCCTCGCGTTCACCGACCCGGGCACCGGCGAGTCGGCGTACGCCGTCCAGCCGGCCAAAGGCACGTTTCTCGCGTTCTCGGCCATCTGCACGCACACGGGATGCACGGTTGCGTACGAGGGCGGCCGCCGCCGCTTCCACTGCCCGTGCCACCTGTCCAACTTCGACGCCTCGACCGGGGCGGTCCAGAACGGACCGGCGCCGCGGCCGCTGCGCCGGATTGCGGTCGAGGCGGTGAACGGCGAGCTGCGGGTGGCGACCTAGGACGTGTCCCCTGAGTCGTCGCCAGGCGGGTGAGTCGTGGCACCGCGGCGTCGTGGCAGCGTCGTCGTCTCCTCACGTCCTGGTGCGGTAGTGGAGGTGAACCACACCGTTGCCGAAACGGCGTTCGTCCAGCAGCTCGAGCTTCAGCCGGACATTGTCGGGGAGGGCCGATGTGCCGCCCCCGACCACGATGGGCGCGACGAACAGGTGGCACTCGTCGACCAACCCGGCCGCAATCGCCTGGGCGGCGAGGTCGGGACCGCCCACGGTCATGTCGCGTCCCGCTCGCGCTTTCATCTGGCGGACCGCGTCAGGGTCGAAGTCTCGCTCGATCCGCGTTCGGTCACTGGATACCGTCTCCAGCGTCTTGGAGTACACGACCTTGTCGGCCGCCTGCCAGATCTCCGCAAACTCCAGGATGAAGGGTGGCTGGTCGGCGAGGGTGTGCGCGATCTCCCAATAGACCATCACCTCGTACATCCGGCGCCCGTAGAGGTAGGTGCCGACCGGCCGCTCGAGGTCGTTGACGAAGTTGTGCACCACCTCGTCCGGCGCAGCCCAGTCGAAGGTGCCGTCCTCGTCCGCTACGTAGCCGTCGAGCGACGTGATCGCCGAGTAGATCAGCTTGGCCATGGTGCGCCACTCCTTACGCATGCTGGTTGCATTTCGCAACCAGCCCAAAAGGCATAGGTAACTGCTCCGGCAATGCAACCGGCCGTCCTGAAGGGGCCGACGACCGATGCCCACGCGATCGCCTCGGACATCCTCGCCGACCGGCGCCAGAGGTCGGTCGAACCGGGCCCGCCTTCGTAGACACGCCTAGGTCGGAGGCCGCGCCCCGCGCCTCCCAGAGTCGGGGCGCCGGCACCGGGCCGGTGTCCGACGGCCGGCATAGGGTGGAGCCCATGGCGAGCCCGGCCAGCTATCGACCGGCGCCGGGCTCGATCCCGGACGCCCCGGGCGTCTACCGCTTCCGCGACGAGCGCGGCCGGGTGATCTACGTCGGCAAGGCGAAAAGCCTGCGGAGCCGGCTCTCGTCGTACTTCCAGGACGTCGCCAACCTGCACCCGCGCACCCAGACGATGGTCTCCAGCGCGGGCTCCGTGGACTGGACCGTGGTCGGCACCGAGGTGGAGGCGCTCCAGCTCGAGTACAGCTGGATCAAGGAGTTCGACCCGAGGTTCAACGTCCGCTACCGGGACGACAAGAGCTACCCGAGCCTGGCCGTGACCCTCTTCGAGGACTATCCCCGGCTGCAGGTGATGCGCGGACCCAAGAAGAAGGGCGTCCGCTACTTCGGCCCGTACGCCCACGCGTGGGCGATCCGCGAGACCCTCGACCTGCTGCTGCGGGTCTTTCCGGCTCGCACCTGCTCCGCGGGCGTCTTCAAGCGGGCCGGCCAGGTCGGCCGTCCGTGCCTGCTCGGCTACATCGGCAAGTGCTCGGCGCCCTGCGTCGGTCGGGTCAGCGCCGAGGAGCACCGGGAGATCGTCGAGGACTTCTGCGACTTCATGTCCGGCTCCACCGGCACCTACCTCAAGCGGCTGGAACGCGAGATGGCCGCTGCCGCCACCGGCCAGGAGTACGAGCGTGCGGCCCGGCTGCGCGACGACATCGGCGCGCTGCGCCGGGCGGTCGAGAAGCAGGCGGTGGTGCTGCCCGACGGCACGGACGCCGACGTGGTGGCCTTCGCCGAGGACCCGCTCGAGGCCGCCGTCCAGGTCTTCTACGTCCGCGGTGGACGGGTGCGAGGTCAGCGGGGCTGGGTGGTGGACAAGGTCGAGGACCTCGACACCGCAGAGCTGGTCGGCCAGTTCATCGCCCAGGTGTACGGCGACGCGTCAGGCGAGGGCGCCGAGGCCGAGGTGCCGCGGTCGCTCCTGGTCCCGGCACTGCCGCCCGACGCCGAGGCGGTGACCCAGTGGCTGTGCGAGCGCCGGGGCCGGCGGGTCGACCTGAGGGTGCCGCAACGCGGCGACAAGCGCGCGCTGCTCGAGACCGTGGCGCGCAACGCCATGTCGTCGCTGGCGGTCCACAAGACCAAGCGCGCCAGCGACCTGACCGCTCGTTCGCGCGCCCTTGCGCAGATCCAGGAGGCGCTCGACCTGGACGAGGCGCCACTGCGGATCGAGTGCATCGACGTGTCCAACCTGCAGGGCACCGCCAACGTGGCCAGCATGGTCGTCTTCGAGGACGGCCTGCCGCGGCGCGGGGAGTACCGGCGCTTCGCCATCCGCGGCTTCGAGGGCGCGGACGACGTGGCCGCGATCTCCGAGGTGGTGTCCCGGCGGTTCCGCCGCTACCTGGACGAGCGCTCCCGAACCGGCGAGCTCTCCGGCGAGGACGGGCCGGCCGGCGTGGACCCGGAGACCGGGCGGCCCCGCCGGTTCGCCTACCCACCCAACCTGATCGTCGTCGACGGCGGGCAGCCGCAGGTGACCGCGGCCGCCGCGGCCCTCGCCGAGCTGGGCGTGGACGATGTGGCTCTCTGCGGTCTCGCCAAGCGGCTGGAGGAGGTCTGGCTGCCGGGTCGGGACGAGCCGGTCGTCCTGCCCCGGACCAGCGAAGGCCTGTACCTGCTGCAGCGGGTGCGCGACGAGGCGCACCGGTTCGCCATCGCCTATCACCGGCAGAAGCGGTCCCGGGCCATGACGACGAGTGCGCTGGACGGCGTACCGGGACTCGGCGAGACCCGCCGCAAGGCGCTGCTGCGGCACTTCGGCTCGCTCAAACGGCTGCGGGCGGCGACCGTCGAGGAGGTCCTCGAGGTGCCCGGGGTCGGCCGGCGTACGGCGGCGGCGGTACTCGCCGCGATGGCGTCCTCGGCGCCGCAGCGGGCGGCCGACCCGATTACCGGGGAGATCCGCGAGGGGGCCGGGTGACCGCCGCGACGGCCGCCACACCGCTGCGGATAGTGATCATCACCGGTCTGTCCGGAGCCGGCCGCAGCACGGCCGCGAAGTGCCTCGAGGATCTCGGCTGGTTCGTCGTGGACAACCTCCCGCCGTCGCTCCTGTCGACCATGGCCGACCTCGGTGCCCGGTCTCAGGGAGCGGTGAGCCGGATCGCCGTCGTCGTCGACGTCCGCAGCCGGGCCTTCTTCTCTGACCTGCGGGCGGCGATGGACGGCCTCGACCGCAGCGGCCTGCCAGCCCAGGTGGTTTTCCTCGAGGCCGGCGACGAAGCCCTCGTACGCCGGTTCGAGAGCGTCCGCCGGCCGCACCCGCTGCAGGAGGACGGCCGGCTCGTCGACGGCATCGCCCGGGAGCGGGCGCTGCAGCGCGACCTCCGCGGGGACGCCGACCTGGTGATCGACACGACGTCGCTGAACGTGCACGAGCTCCGCGCCAAGATCGCGGCCGCCTTCGCCGAGGAGCCCGACAGCTCGCTGCGGGCCACGTTGGTCTCTTTCGGCTACAAGTACGGGCTGCCCGTGGACGCCGACCTCGTCGTCGACTGCCGCTTCCTGCCCAACCCGCACTGGGTGCCCGAGCTGCGCCCGCGCACCGGCCGCGACGCCACGGTCCGCGACTTCGTGCTCGCGCAGCCGGGAGCGACGGAGTTCCTCGACCGCTACGCCGAGCTCCTGCGACTCGTGGGGGAGGGGTACCGGCGCGAGGGCAAGCACTACCTGATGCTGGCGGTCGGCTGCACCGGCGGGAAGCACCGCAGTGTGGCGATGTCCGAGTCGCTCGCGGACCGGATGAGGGCCGACGGGGTCGACGTCACCGTCGTGCACCGCGACCTGGGGCGCGAGTGACCGCCCGCCCGACCGCCGAGGTGGCGGTGGTGGCGCTCGGTGGCGGCCACGGGCTGGCCGCGTCGTTGACCGCGCTGCGCTCGGTCACCTCGGCGGTCACCGCGGTGGTGACGGTCGCGGACGACGGCGGGTCGAGCGGCCGGCTCCGCCAGGAGCTCGGCGCCCTGCCGCCCGGCGACCTGCGGATGGCCCTGTCGGCACTGGCGGGATCCGGCGGACCCGGGGACGTCTGGGCCGCCCTGCTGCAGCACCGCTTCGGTGGCGGCGGAGCGTTGGCCGGACACCCGGTGGGCAACCTGATGATCACCGGCCTGACCGAGACCCTGGGCGGCCCGGTGGCCGCGCTCGACGCGGTGGCCGGTCTGCTCGGAATCCGGCCGCCGTCCCGGGTGCTGCCGGTGTCCTGTATGCCGATGGACCTGGTGGCCGAGGTGATGGGCCTCGACCCGGTCGACCCCCGGCGATCGACGTCGGTCCGCGGGCAGGTGGCGATCGCCACCACCCCCGGGCGGGTGGTGACCGTCTCGTCGCTGCCTGCGGAGCCGGCCGCCTGCCCCGCAGCGGTGGCCGCCGTCACCGACGCCGACTGGGTCGTGCTCGGTCCGGGCTCCTGGTTCACCAGCGTGCTGCCGCACCTCATGGTCCCCGAGCTGGTGAAGGCACTGGCCACGACGGCCGCCCGTCGGCTCGTCGTGCTCAACCTGGCTCCGCAGTCGGGGGAGACCAGCGACTTCTCGCCGGCCGACCATCTGGACGTACTGTCTGCGCACGCGCCGGAGCTGCCGGTGGACGTGGTGCTCGCCGACTCCGGCGCGGCCGGGTCCGACGGGCTGCGCACGGCCGCGGCCGCGTTGGCTGCCCGGCTCGTGTTCGCACCACTGGCCGTGACCGACGATGGGGCCCGCCATGACCCGGTCCGCCTCGCGGCGGCCTACGACGAGATCTTCTCCACCCCGAACCCCCCTGGAGCAGCTGCATGGCGATGACGGCATCGGTCAAGGACGAGCTCAGCCGGCTGGTAGTGACCAAGCCGTGCTGCCGGCGGGCGGAGATGTCGGCGCTGCTGCGCTTCGCCGGCGGTCTGCACCTTGCCGAGGGGCGGGTCGTGGTCGAGGTCGAGCTCGACACCGGGTCGGTGGCTCGTCGGCTGCGCAAGGAGGTGATCGAGGTCTACGGCTTCGAGTCCCACCTGACCGTGCTGGCGGCCGGCGGGCTCCGCAAGGGCAGCCGGTACGTCGTACGGATGGACAAGGACGGGGAGGCGCTGGCCCGCCAGAGCGGTTTGCTGGACTCGCGTGGGCGCCCGGTTCGGGGCCTCCCGCCGCAGGTGGTCTCGGGCGGTGCCTGCGACTCCGCGGCCGCCTGGCGCGGGGCGTTCCTCGCCCACGGCTCGCTGACCGAACCGGGCCGGTCCTCCTCTCTCGAGGTCACCTGTCCCGGGCCGGAGTCGGCACTGGCCCTGGTGGGGGCCGCCCGCCGGATCGGAGTCGCGGCCAAGGCGCGGGAGGTCCGCGGTGTCGACCGGGTCGTCATCCGCGACGGCGATGCCATCGGCGCGCTGCTGACCAGGCTCGGCGCCCACGCCAGCGTGCTGACGTGGGAGGACCGGCGGGTACGCCGGGAGGTACGCGCGACCGCCAACCGGCTCGCCAACTTCGACGACGCCAACCTGCGCCGGTCCGCGCGGGCGGCCGTCGCCGCCGGCGCGCGGGTCCAGCGGGCTCTCGAGATCCTCGACGGCGACGCGCCCGAGCACCTGCTGACCGCCGGTGCGCTGCGGATGGAGCACGGGCAGGCCAGCCTGGAGGAGCTCGGTGCGTTGGCCGACCCGCCGATGACCAAGGACGCCGTCGCCGGCCGGATCCGCCGGTTGCTGGCCCTCGCCGACAAGCGGGCGGAGGACCTCGGCGTACCCGCGACGGAGGCCAACGTGACACCGGAGATGCTCGCCCCCTGACCGGCATCGGCTAGGTTGCCGTTCATCGGCGCGGCTGCCGGCCGCGGTCGTCGTACGACGAGGGAGACCGCGTGAGCATCCGGGTAGGCGTCAACGGCCTGGGCCGCATCGGCCGCAACTTCTACCGCGCCGTGCTGGCCCGCGGGGGAAGCGACATCGAGATCGTCGCGGCCAACGACCTCGGCGACGTTGCGACCATGGCCCACCTGCTCAAGTACGACAGCGTCCTGGGGACACTCGACCGCCCGGTCGCCGTCACCGGCGACGGCATCCGCGTCGGGGACGCCACCTTGACGATCCTGGCCGAGCGCGACCCCGCCGCGTTGCCGTGGGGCGACCTCGGAGTCGATGTCGTGGTGGAGTCGACCGGCCTGTTCACCGAGGCGGCGGACGCCCGCAAGCACCTCACCGGCGGAGCCAAGAAGGTGATCATCTCCGCGCCGGCCAAGGGCGAGGACCTCACGGTGGTCATGGGCGTCAACGACGACGCCTACGACGGCTCGCAGACGGTCCTTTCCAACGCGTCGTGCACCACCAACTGCGTGGCCCCGATGGCGAAGGTGCTTCTCGACAGCTTCGGCGTCGTCCGCGGCCTGATGACGACGATCCATGCCTACACCACCGAGCAGCAGCTGCAGGACCAGGCCGCGCTGACGAGGAAGGGGACCCCCGACCTGCGCCGGATGCGCGCTGCCGCTCTCAACATCATCCCGACCTCCACCGGTGCGGCGAGGGCCACTTCGCTCGTGCTGCCCGAGCTCGCGGGCAAGCTCGACGGCATGGCGCTGCGGGTACCGGTACCGGTCGGCTCGGTGACCGACCTGGTGGTCGAGCTCGAGCGTGAGGCCAGCCGGGACGAGGTCAACGAGGCCTTCCGAGCGGCCGCCGATGGCCCGCTGAAGGGCTACCTGGTCTACAACGAGGATGCGATCGTCTCCTCGGACATCGTCGGCAGCGCGGCCTCCTGCACGTTCGACGCGCCCCTGACGATGGCATCGGGCACCTCGGTAAAGGTCATCGGCTGGTACGACAACGAGTGGGGATACTCCAACCGGCTCGCCGACCTCGCCGCACTGGTCGGTTCCCGGCTCGGTCCCCGGCCCGGCGGCTAGGACCCGCCGTCGTGCGGGAGATCGACGACCTGGGCGGGCTCGCCGGGAAGCGGGTGCTGCTCCGTTGCGACCTCAACGTGCCGCTGAGGGACGGGGAGATCGCCGACGACGGCCGCATCCGGGCCAGCCTGCCGACGATCCGCGACCTGTCGAAGAAGGGCGCCCGGGTGGTGGTGTGCTCCCACCTGGGCCGGCCCAAGGGCGTGCCGGAGCCGCGCTACTCGCTCCGCCCGGTCGCCGACCGGTTGGCCGAGCTGCTCGCCGCCCCGGTGGCCTTCGCCGCCGACGTGGTCGGGCCGCGCGCGCGCGAGACGGTGGCGGGGCTGACCGACGGCGGGGTGGCCCTGCTGGAGAACCTCCGGTTCGAGCCGGGGGAGACCACCGACGACCCGGCGTTCGCGGCCGCGCTGGCCGCCCTCGCCGACGTCTACGTCGACGACGCCTTCGGTGCGGTCCATCGGATGCACGCCAGCGTCTGTGGGGTCGCCCGGCTGCTGCCGCACGCCGCCGGCGAGCTGGTCTGCACCGAGGTGGCGATGCTGCGCCGGCTCGTCGACTCGCCGGAGCGCCCGTACGCCGTCGTGCTCGGCGGCGCCAAGGTCTCCGACAAGCTGCGGGTCATCGGGAACCTGCTCGCCAGCGTGGACCGGCTGCTGGTCGGTGGCGGGATGTGCTTCACCTTCCTGCGCGCCCAGGGCCATGAGGTGGGCGACTCCCTGCTGGAGGAAGATCAGCTCGACGCCGTCCGGGGGCTCCTGGCCACGGCTGCCGAGCGGGGCGTCGACCTTGCCCTGCCGGCCGACATCGTGGTGGCGCGCGAGGTCAGCGCGAGCGCGGAGACCACGGTCGTGCCGGCCACCGAGATCCCGGCCGGGTGGAAGGGCCTCGACATCGGCCCGGTGACCGCGGCCCGCTACGCCGAGCTGCTGGCCGATGCGCGCACGGCCTTCTGGAACGGGCCGATGGGCGTCTTCGAGCTGACGCCTTTCGCCGCGGGCACCGCCGAGGTCGGGCGGGCGGTCGCAGCCGTCGACGGCCTCAGCGTGGTGGGCGGTGGTGACTCGGCTGCTGCCGTGCGCGCGCTGCACCTGCCGGCCGAGCAGTTCACCCACATCTCCACCGGCGGCGGGGCCAGCCTGGAGTTCCTCGAGGGCAAGCCGCTACCCGGCCTCGTGGCGTTGGAGTCCTGAGGTGGTCGCTGCGGCCCGGCGCCCCCTGGTTGCCGGCAACTGGAAGATGAACCTCAACCATCTCGAGGCCATCGCGCTGGTGCAGAAGGTGGCGTTCACCCTCCGCGACGCCGACTACGACGCCGGCGAGGTGGTCGTGCTGCCGCCGTTCCCGGCCCTGCGCAGCGTGCAGACGCTGGTTGACGGCGACCGGCTGCCGATGCGCTACGGCGCCCAGGACCTCTCGCCCTACCCGTCCGGTGCCTACACCGGCGACGTCGCGGGCTCGATGCTGGCCAAGCTGGGCTGCTCCTACGTGACCGTCGGCCACTCGGAGCGCCGGCAGTACCACCACGAGTCCGACGAGCTCGTCAACGCGAAGGCGCGGGCGGCGTACGCCGTGGGGATCGTGCCGATCCTCTGCATCGGCGAGGGGCTCGACGCACGCCGTTCCGGCGACCATGTGCAGCACGTGCTGAGCCAGCTGACCGCTGGCCTGGCGGGCCTGCCGGCCGAGTCGGTCGCCACGGCCGTGGTGGCCTACGAACCGGTGTGGGCGATCGGTACCGGGGAGACGGCCACGCCGGCGGACGCCCAGGAGGTATCGGCCGCGGTTCGCGCGCAGCTCGCCGAGCGGTTCTCACCGGAGCTGGCCCAGGGGGTCCGGGTGCTCTACGGCGGCTCGGTGCAGGCCGCCAACGCCGCCGCCCTGCTCGCGGCTCCGGACGTGGACGGCGCGCTGGTAGGCGGCGCCAGCCTGGACGCCGAGGAGTTCGTGGGCATCGTCCGTTCCTGGGGGCAGCGGTGAGCCCGGGCCGGCCACAGTCTCTGCAAGGTCACGATTTGTGGACCTCGGTCCTTCGGCCCTTCCGTTCGACCAATGCGAGTCCTATCGTTCCGGCAACCGTGCAGCACCTGTGCGGGTGGAGAGCGGCCAACTCGCCCCGGACCGAAAGGGGAGCCGAACAGACATGACGGTCCTCGACACCACCACCAACAGCGCGACGGCCAACCCCGAGGCCATTCTGGTCGGCGAGAAGCACATCGAGGGCCGCTCCCTCAGCCAGATCGCCTGGATGCGCCTCAAGCGCGACAAGGTGGCGCTGGCCGGCTTCTGGATCATCGTCTTCCTGATCGTGCTGGCGGCCGTCGCACCGCTGCTCACGAAGTTGAACGGCCATCCCCCGAACGTGTTCTACTCGGACAAGATCGACCCGAACCTGGGTGGCATCCCCAAGGGCAGGTTCGGCGGCGTCGACAGCAACTTCTGGCTCGGGGTCGAGCCGGGAAGCGGTCGCGACATCTTCAGCCGGATCGTCTACGGCGCCCGCATCTCGCTGGTCATCGCCGTCGCGGCGACCCTGGTCTCGGTGACCATCGGCGCGATCATGGGCGTAACCGCGGGCTACTTCGGGGGCTGGGTCGACAACGCCATCAGCCGGGTCATGGACATCCTGCTCGCCTTCCCGGTCCTCGTGTTCTCGATCGCCCTGATCGCGGTCGTCCAGGGCGTCAACCGCACGCTGCTGCTGGTGGGGGTAATCGGCTTCTTCGGCTGGCCATACATCGGCCGCATCATCCGGGGCCAGGCGCTCTCCCTGCGCGAGCGCGAGTTCGTCGACGCGGCGCGCTCTCTCGGAGCAAGCAACAGCCACATCCTGTTCAAGCAGCTGCTTCCCAACCTCGCCGCGCCGATCCTGGTCTACGCCACCCTGATCATCCCGACCAACATCCTGCTCGAGGCGGCGCTGTCGTTCCTCGGCGTCGGCGTCAAGCCGCCCACCCCGTCATGGGGCGAGATGCTGTCCTCCTCCGTCTCCTGGTACCAGGTCGACCCGACCTACGTCGCGGTCCCCGGACTCGCCCTGTTCATCACCGTGCTGGCCTTCAACCTCTTCGGCGACGGACTTCGCGACGCTCTGGACCCCCGTGCCGGCCGCAGCTAGCGGCAGACCGGACGCTCCTCCTCCGCACTCCGCCCGTCTCGAAGGGAAGGTGAAGGCGTAGGCAGCAACGGCCCCGGTCGTCGCTCCCCAGCCGCCCCCATGGTCCGGTACATCGCCCGCCGACTGATCGGCGTCGCCCTGATCGTGCTCGTGATCAGCGCCATCACCTTCGGCGTCTTCTTCCTCATTCCGGCGAGCCCGGCAACGCTGGCCTGCGGTCGGGCCTGCACCCCGGAGCGAATCGCGATCATCAACCACAAGCTCGGGCTGGACAAGCCGACCTACGAGCAGTACGGCCTCTACCTCAAGGGCATCTTCGCCGGTCGTGACTACGGCGAGGGCACCCAGGTCAGCCACTGCCCGCGACCGTGCCTCGGCTTCTCGTTCAAGAACGACCAGCCGGTCTGGTTCCTGATCAAGGACCGGTTCCCGGTGACGTTCTCGATCGCCATCGGGGCAGCCGTTCTCTGGCTGCTTATCGGCCTGTCCGTCGGCATCTTGTCCGCACTCCGGCGGGGGAGCTTCTTCGACCGGTCGGCGATGACGGTGGCGCTGGCCGGTGTCTCGCTGCCGCCCTACCTGACCGGCCTGGTTGCGTTGCTGATCTTCGCCTCGATCCTGAAGATCCTTCCGTACCCCAGCTACTTCCCGTTCCACGAGAACCCGTTCACCTGGGCCAAACAGCTGATCATGCCGTGGTTCACCCTGGCATTCCTCTACGCCGCCCTCTACGCCCGGCTGACCCGGGCCAGCATGCTCGAGACGATGGGCGAGGACTACATCCGCACCGCCCGGGCCAAGGGACTCGGCGAGCGGCGGGTCATCGCCAAGCACGGCCTGCGGGCAGCACTGACCCCCATCGTGACCATCTTCGGCCTCGACCTCGGCGCCCTGCTGGGTGGGGCGATCCTGACCGAGAGCGTCTTCGGCCTGCAGGGCCTCGGCCAGCTGCTCATCCTGGCGCTGAACAACATCGACCTCTACATCATCGTCGGCGTGACGCTGTTCGCGGCGTTCTTCATAGTCTTCGCCAACCTGGTCGTCGACATCCTCTACGCCGTCGTCGACCCCAAGGTCCGCTACTCCTGAGCGAAAGGGTCCCGTGTCCTCCGTACTCGTCGAGGGGCAGGCCGCCCCCCGGTCGACCCCCCAGGCGTTCCTCGACGTCCGGAACTTCAAGGTGCACTTCCCGACCGACGACGGACTCGTCAAGTCCGTCGACGGGCTGAGCTTCAAGCTGGAGAAGGGCCAGACGCTCGGCATCGTCGGGGAGTCGGGTTCGGGCAAGAGCGTCACCAGCCTCGGCATCCTCGGGCTGCACAAGGGGACTCGAGCGAAGATCTCCGGCGAGATCTGGCTGGGCGGGGATGAGCTGGTGTCCGCCTCGCTGGACCAGGTCCGGACGCTGCGCGGCGACCGGATGGCGATGATCTTCCAGGACCCGCTCTCAGCCCTGCACCCCTACTTCACCGTCGGGTCGCAGATCGCCGAGGCCTACCGGGTCCACAACAAGGTGGACAAGAAGGGTGCCCGTCGGCGCGCGGTGGAGATGCTGGACCGCGTCGGCATTCCGGAGCCGGACAAGCGGGTGGAGGACTATCCGCACCAGTTCTCCGGCGGCATGCGGCAGCGCGCCATGATCGCGATGGCACTGTCGTGCAACCCCGAGCTGCTGATCGCGGACGAGCCGACCACCGCGCTCGACGTCACGGTGCAGGCGCAGATCCTGGAGCTGATGAACGACCTGCAGAAGGAGTTCGGGTCCGCCATCATCATCATCACCCACGACCTGGGCGTGGTCGCCGAGGTGGCCGACGACATCCTGGTGATGTACGCCGGCAAGGCTGTGGAGTACGGCTCCGTGGAGGACATCTTCTACCGGCCCGAGCACCCCTACGCCTGGGGGCTGCTCAACTCGGTCACCCGGCTGGACCGGCTGCGCCAGGACCGGCTGCAGCCCATCGCCGGTAGCCCGCCGAGCCTGATCAACGTGCCGTCCGGCTGCGCCTTCCATCCCCGCTGCCCGTACTGTCCGCTGACCAACGGCCTCGGTGAGCGGGAGTACCCGCCGCTACGGGAGGCGACTCCGGGCCACCTCGTCGCCTGCCACCTGCCGCACGAGGAGCGCGAGCGCATCTGGTCGGAGGAGATCTCGCCCAAGTTGTGATCGACTTGCGGCGTACCATCCCCAGCAACCGCTGACGACCAGGAGAGCAAGTGACCTCTACCAAGATCGCTGAGCGCCAGTCGACGACGTCGTCGGTCGGCACCGACGCGCTCATCGAGGGAGTCGGGCTGGAGAAGCACTTTCCGGTGACCCGCGGCGTCATCTTCCAGAAGAAGGTCGGCGCCGTGAAAGCCGTCGACGGGGTCGACTTCCAGGTGGCCCGAGGCGAGACGCTGGGCATCGTCGGCGAGACGGGCTGCGGCAAGTCCACCTTCGGCCGGGTGATCACCCGACTGCTCGAGCCGACCGGTGGGACGTTGCGGTTCGAGGGCCGTGACATCACCCATGCCTCGCGAGCCAAGATGCGGCCGCTGCGCCGGGACATTCAGATCATCTTCCAGGACCCGTTCTCCTCGCTGAACCCCCGGCACACGATCGGCACGATCGTCGGGGCGCCGTACCGACTGCAGAAGATCAAGACCGAGCACGGGGTGAAGCGGGCGGTCCAGGACCTGCTCCAGCTCGTGGGACTGAACCCCGAGCACTACAACCGCTACCCGCACGAGTTCTCCGGCGGCCAGCGGCAACGGATCGGGATCGCGCGCGCCCTGGCCCTGCGGCCCAAGCTCGTGGTCGCCGACGAGCCGGTCTCCGCCTTGGACGTATCGATCCAGGCACAGGTCATCAACCTGCTCGAGGACCTGCAGAACGAGTTCAACCTGACCTACATCTTCATCGCGCACGACCTGTCCGTCGTCCGCCACATCTCCGACCGGGTGGCGGTCATGTACCTGGGCAAGATCATGGAGTTGGGTGACCGGGTCGGGCTCTATGAGCACCCCCTGCACCCGTACACGCACGCGCTGCTGTCCGCCGTACCGATTCCGGACCCCGAGAAGGAGAAGGCGCGCGAGCGCATCCTGCTCACTGGTGACGTGCCCAGCCCGCTGAACCCGCCGGCCGCCTGCCGGTTCAACACGCGCTGCTGGAAGGCGCAGGAGATCTGCCGCACCATCGAGCCACCGCTGATCGAGATCGCCCCCCGACACCAGGTCGCCTGTCACTTCCCGGAGGAGCGGGTGATCGTCTAGTGGTGGTCTTCACGTCGCTGCTGCTCACGCTGACCAGCGTGCTGCTGGTGGTCTTCATCCTGTTGCACCGAGGCAAGGGCGGTGGCCTGTCCGACCTGTTCGGTGGCGGCGTGTCCTCGTCCCTCGGTGGCTCGTCGGTGGTGGAGAAGAACCTCGACCGGATCACGATCTTCTGCGGCATGGTGTGGTTCGCCTGCATCGTGGCTCTCGGGCTCCTGCTCAAACGGTGAACCGGCGGGCCGGGGAGACGGGTCGATGCCTCCCGCCGACCCGGGTGCAACCAGTACACTGACCGTCTCCGCGGATGCCGAAGCAGTCGGCCTCCGCGCGCTCGTGGGGGGTATTTCGTGGCAGGTGGCAACGCGATCCGCGGCAGCCGGGTCGGTGCCGGTCCGATGGGCGAGGCGGAGCGCGGCGAGTCCGCACCCCGGCGCCGCGTGTCGTTCTGGTGCGCCAACGAGCACGAGACGCGGCCGTCGTTCGCTGCCGAGGCCGCTGTCCCGGACAGCTGGGACTGCCCCCGCTGCGGTTTTCCCGCCGGCCGCGACCGGCAGAACACGCCGGCGGCTCCCAAGAACGAGCCGTACAAGACCCACCTCGCCTATGTCCGCGAGCGGCGCAACGACGAGGACGGCGAGGCAATTCTCAGCGAGGCACTCACCCGGCTCCGCGGCCGGTAACAGACCCCCGGGCGTCTCTTGCGCGCCGGGCGGCTCGCTCAGGGTGAGGCGAGCCGGGCGAGATCTGGTGGCAGCCGGCTTGCCGCCGAGCGGTCCAGCAGCCATAGGGTGCGGCTCCGGCCACGCACTCCCGCCGCGGGCACCTGCACCGGACCCGCGCCGGACAGGGCGAGGTGCACCGCGGTCGCCTTCTCCTCCCCGGCAGCGAGAACCCAGACCTCCCGGGCTGCGTTGATGGCGCGCAGCGTCAGGGTCAACCGGGTCGGTGGCGGCTTGGGTGCCCCACGGACCGCGACCACCGAGCGGGACTCGTAGCTCGCGGGGGACTCGGGGAAGATCGAGGCCACGTGGCCGTCGGGACCGATTCCCAGCAGCAGTACGTCGAAGACGGGAACCGGTCCGTGATCCTCGGGGTGCGCGGCCGCCGCGAGGATGTCGGCGTAGCGCTCGGCGGCGGCCTCGGGGTCGTTGCCGTCCGGCCCGTCGGCGGCGGGCATCGGGTGCACCCGCGCCCCGTCGATGTCGACCGAGCTGAGCAGGGCCGAGCGGGCGGAGGTCTCGTTGCGCTCGGGGTGGCCAGCAGGCAGGAACCGCTCGTCTCCCCACCAGACGTCGAGCCGGCCCCAGTCCACCGCGTCCCGAGCCGGGGCGGCGCGCAGCTCGGCCAGCGAGGCGGTGCCGATCCCACCTCCGGTGAGCGCGAGGGCGGCACTACCCGAGGCCGCCTGCGCGTCCACCAGGGCGACCACCAACCGGGCCGCAACGGCCCGCGCCAGCAGCTCTGCGTCGCGGCAGACCAGGACGGAGGCGGGAACCGTCACACCGAGGCGCCGGAACCGAGGCGGCGACCGCCGGCCGCCGCGCCCTGGCGCTCGATGGCCGTCGGCCGGCCTTCGGCGCCCGCAGCCGGCTGCGCCGGTTGGGGTATGGCGCGGCCGGTGGCGGCGAAGAGCGCATCGGCGTACGGCTCGTCCGGATCGAGCCGGCGCAGCTCTTCACCGATCAGGTCGCCCAGCCGACGTCGCGGCAGCGGCAGGACCCGGTCCGGCTGGCCGGTGCGGCTCAGCCGGGCGGTGCGCCCGTCCGGGCGGTCCAGCCGGATGGCGCCGCGACCGTCCTCCGTGTCGAAGTCCAGCGCCACGCCGGTGAGTCCGGGGCCCTGCGACGTCTCGACCGGCACCGCAACTCCCAGCCGGGTCGACAGCCAGCCGCCCAGCAGCTGCGCGCTCGGGCTGTTTCCTTCTGCCTGCACCGAACCGCCGACGGGGCTGCCGTGCACCGAGTCGAACGCCGCCGCCAGCAATGACCGCCAGAGCGTGAGCCGGGTCCATGCCAGATCGGTGTCGCCGGGGGAGTAGTCGGCGGCCCGCTGCGCCAGGGCGACTCCCGGCTCGGGTGCGGCGGCCATGTCGGTGATCCTCCGGTCGGCCAGGGCGCCCAGGCAGTCGTCGGCGATCCGCTCCGGCGGCGGGCCGAACCACCACGAGATGACCGGGGTGTCGGGCGCCAGCAGCGGCAGCACCACCGACTCCGCGTGCCGCCCGAGAGGGCCGTGCATGCGCAGGACCACCGACTCACCGGTTCCGAGCCGGCCGCCGACGGAGACCTCCGCGTCGAGCCGGGGCTCGACGGCATCGAGCTGGCGCCGGATTACGACCAGCAGGCGACAGGGGTGGGCGGCTGCGCCCTCGGCCGCGGCAGCGATCGCCTCGCCCGCGTGTCGCTCGTCCACCACCACCACCAAGGTGAGCACCAGGCCGAAGGCGACCGCGCCGGCGTTGCGCCGCTCGGCGCCCAACGCCGTGACGACCTCGCCGCCGTTGGTGTCCCACAGCGTGGTCACGGCCGCCGCCACTTGCGACCGTCGCGCTCGAGCATCCGGTGTGCGGCCTCGGGCCCCCAGGTGCCCGCGGGGTAGAGCTCCGCCTCCGAGCCGGCCCAGTGCTCCTCGAGCGGGTCGACCACCCGCCAGGACATCTCGACCTCTTCGTTTCGCGGGAACAGGGTGGCGTCGCCCAGGAGCACGTCGAGGATCAGTCGCTCGTAGGCCTCGGGCGAGGACTCGGTGAACGCCTCGCCGTAGAGGAAGTCCATCGCGACGTCGCGGACCTCCATCGTGCTGCCGGGCACCTTCGAGCCGAACCGGAGGGTGAGCCCCTCGTCCGGCTGCACCCGAACCACCAGCTGGTTCTGGCCGAGCTCCTCGATGTCGGTGGCGGTGAACGGCAGGTGCGGTGCGCGCTTGTAGGAGACCGCGATCTCGGTGACCCGGCGGGGGAGCCGCTTGCCGGTCCGCAGGTAGAACGGCACGCCGCCCCACCGCCGGGTCTCCACGCCGAGTCGGACCGCGGCGTAGGTCTCGGTTCTCGAGTCTGCCGGCACGTCCTTCTCCTGCCGGTAGCCGGCGACCTGCTGGCCGCCGAGCCAGCCGGCGTCGTACTGGCCACGGACGGCGTAGCAGTCGAGATCGGTCGGCAGTGAGATCGCGCCGAGGACCTTGCGCTTCTCGGTGCGCAGCGAGTCGGCGTCGAAGGAGACCGGCTCCTCCATGACCGTGAGGGCGAGCAGCTGCAGCAGGTGGTTCTGCAGCACGTCGCGGGCGGCACCGGTGGCGTCGTAGAAACCGGCGCGGCTGCCGATGCCGACGTCCTCGGCCATCGTGATCTGGACCGAGTCGACGTAGTGGCAGTTCCACGTCGGCTCGAACAGGGTGTTGGCGAACCGGAGCGCCAGCAGGTTCTGGACGGTCTCCTTGCCGAGGTAGTGGTCGATCCGAAACACGTCCTGCGCCGTGAAGACGTCGTCGACCAGGTCGTTGAGCTCCCGGCTGCTTGCCAGGTCGGTGCCGAAGGGCTTCTCTACGACGACCCGCCGCCAGCCGCCGCGCTCCGAGTTGTCGGCCATCCGGGTGCGCTGCAGCTGCTTGAGCACGGTGGGAAACGCCGTCGGCGGGATCGAGAGGTAGAACGCGGCGTTGCCCTCGATACCGTTGCTCTCCTCGAGCTCCACCAGCGTCCGGGCCAGCGTGTCGAACGCGTCGTCGTCGTCGAACGAGCCGGGTACGAAGCGGACGCTCGCGGCGATCCGTTGCCAGACATCGTCGTGGAACTCGGTCCGGGCGTGGGACTGTGCGGCCGCACGGGCCAGCGCCTCGAAGTCGCCGTGCCCCCAGTCGCGGCGGGCGAAGCCGAGCAGCACGAACCCCGCCGGCAGCAGCCCGCGGTTGGCGAGGTCGTAAACCGCCGGGATGAGCTTCTTGCGGGCCAGGTCACCGGTGACCCCGAAGACGACCAGGGCGCAAGGGTCGGGAACGCGGGGCAGCCGGCGGTCGCGCGGGTCGCGCAGCGGGTTGGTCGAGCCGGGCGGGGGCGGGATCACGACGGACCCGCCGCGGACGTCAGCAGCTGGGCCAGGCCCTGCGTCCGCTCGCGCAGGTGGACACGTACGACGGGGCGGCCGCGGCCGAGCAACGCCTGCACGTCACCCAGCGCCTGCGCCGCCTGCAGCCGGCCGAAGGTGTAGGGCCGCCCCGGTACGCCGAGGTCCTCCGTCACCGCGCCGGTGACCTGGAGGAAGGCGCCCACCTGCGGGCCGCCCTTGTGGAGCTGGCCGGTCGAGTGGAGGAACCGGGGGCCCCAACCGAAGGTGACCGGATGCGCCAGCCGCGCTGCCAGTGCCGGCCGCAGGCCGGCCGCGGTGGCGTCGCCATGGCGGTCGAGGTAGGCCATCACCGCGAGATATCCAGACGGAGGAATGGCCTCGAGCAGAGCGGCCAGGGCTCCCACCAGGTCGGTGGCGCCTGCCAGCAGCTCCCGGGAGGCGAACACCTCGACCGCATCGTCGACGAAGGCCGGGTCGCCGGTCGGCAGGGGGCCGTCCCCGGCCGAGTCCAGCAGCGCCTTGGTGTTGTCCTTGGACTCCGTCACGTTGGGCTGGTCGAACGGGTTGATGGACAGGATCCGTCCGGCGACCGCGGTCGCGTACTCCCAGGCGAGGAACTGCGCGCCCAACGGACCGGACACCGCCGTACCGGCGGGCCGGGGCGGCGACCCGCCCAGGCTGACCAGGTGGACGTCCCCGGCGGGGGTCAAGCCCGGCACGCCCGGACCCTCGACCACGACCGGCAGCAGGCCCTTGCCGCCCTTGCCGGTGGACTCTGCGATCAGCTGCTCGGCCCAGTCGCCGAAGCCCACGATCGACTCCTCCGAACTGGCCAGCACGATCTTGTCGTGACCGCCGACGCCGGCACCACCGAGTGCAGCGCCCAGCAGGAGGGACGGGTTGTCGTCCGTGGCGCCCAGCGTCGGCGCAAGCTCGGCGGCCTCGTCGAGCAGGCCGCCGACGTCCACGCCGGCCAGGGCAGCGGGCACCAGTCCGAACGCCGTCAGCGCCGAGTAGCGGCCGCCGACGTCGGGGTCGGCGAGAAACACCGCCCGGACGCCCATCTCGCGCGCGGTGCTCTCCAGCGGAGAGCCGGGGTCGGTCACGACGACGAAGCGTCGGCCGGCGTCGGCCTCGGACAGGCCGGCGTCCAGGAACGCCTGGAGGTAGGCCCGTCGGTGGCTGTCGGTCTCGACCGTGCCGCCGCTCTTGCTGGACACGACGACGACGGTCTGGTCCAGCCGGTCGGTCAGCGTGGCGCGCACCTGTCCCGGGTCGGTCGTGTCCAGGACGGCCAGCTCGACGCCGGTCGAGCGGGCGATGACCTCGGGCGCCAGCGACGAACCGCCCATGCCGGCGAGTACGACGTGGTCGAGACCCTCGGCCCGCAGCTGATCCCGCAGCTCGGCCAGCCGGGGGAGCAGCTCGCGGGAGCGTTCGTGCGCCTGGAGCCAGCCGAGCCGGGTGCTGGCATCGACGGCCGCGTCCGGTCCCCACAGCGTCGGGTCCCCGCCGGCGAGCCTGGCGGCGAAGTCGTCGGCCAGCGCGTCCTCGATGTAGGGACCCCGAGCGGCCAGCAAGGTGGCACCGACCGTCTCGACCTCCACGCCGCCCGCGGACACCGGCCCGTCGTCGACGTCCGGTCCCACCGCGGGTCCCGGCCCCGTAGTCGCAGCCGCGGCCTCCTGGATGGGTGGCGCCACGATCTCGCTCGGGGCCGTGCCCGCACGCAGGGCGGCCGCGACATCTTGCGGTCCCGGCGGCTGCCCCGTCACTGCGACCCCTTCCGGCCGGCCGCCGCGGGACCATCGCCGGCGGGCGAGGTCGATCCGGTGGCGTCGACGTCGGCACCCATCTTCTCCAGCTCGCCGGCGACGGACTCGATCAGCTCGTTCCACGACGCGGCGAACTTCTCGACGCCCTCGGTCTCGAGCAGGCCGACGACGTCTTCATAGTCGACGCCCAGCTCAGCCAGCCCGTCGAGCACCTCCTGGGCGTGCCCGTAGGCCCCGCGGACAGTGTCGCCGCGCACCTTTCCGTGCTCGGCGACCGCCCGCAGCGTCGGCTCGGGCATGGTGTTGACGGTGCCGAAGGCGGCCAGCTCGACGACGTAGCGGGTGTCGTCGTACGCCGGGTCCTTGACGCCGGTGGAGGCCCACAGCGGCCGCTGCGGTCGGGCCCCGGCGGCCGCTAGCGCGCGCCAGCGGTCCGTCGAGAACACCTTCTCGTAGCGGGCGTAGGCCAGTCGGGCGTTGGCGATGGCGGCCTCACCACGCAGCGCCTTGGCCTCGTCGCTGCCGATCTTGTCCAGCCGCGCGTCGATCTCGGTGTCCACCCGGCTCACGAAGAACGAGGCCACCGAGCCCAGCTCCTCGAGGCCGCCGCCCACCGCCCGGTAGCGCTCGACGCCTTGCAGGAAGGCCTCCATGACCTGCTCGTACCGCTCGAGGGAGAAGATCAGCGTGACGTTGACGCTGATGCCCTCGGCGAGGCACTGGCTGATCGCCGGCAGCCCCTCGGGGGTGGCCGGGATCTTGATGTAGAGGTTGGGCCGATCGACCAGCCACCACAGCGCCCGCGCCTCGGCGACGGTGCGGTCGGAGGCGTGTGCGATCCGCGGGTCGACCTCGATGGACACCCTGCCGTCGACGCCGTCCGTGGCCTCGAACACCGGCCGCAGCACGTCGCAGGCCCCCCGGACGTCCATCGCCGTGATCGAGCGCACCGCCTCGCCCACGTCCGTGCCGCGCAGCGCCAGGTCGCGCATCTGCTCGTCGTACGACGAGCCCTTGGACAGGGCCTTCTGGAAGATAGTCGGGTTGGTCGTGATGCCCACCACGTGCTTGTCGCGGACCAGCTCCTCGAGGCTCTTGTCCGCCAGCCGCTCACGGCTCATGTCGTCGAGCCAGATCGAGACGCCGGCCTCGCTGAGCGCGCCGAGAGGGTCGTTCATGGGTGCTCCCTTGGGTCAGTTGCCGGTGGTGGAGCCGCTGGTCGCGCCGAGTCGGGACAGGCTGGCGTGGGCCGCCGCGACGACCCGCTCGGGCGTGAGGCCGAACTGCTCGTAGAGCACGGCGTACGGCGCCGAGGCGCCGAAGTGCTCGATCGACACCGACTCGCCGGCATCGCCGACCAGATCCCGCCAGCCCTGGGCTACGCCCGCCTCCACCGACACCCGGGCCCGGATCGACGGCGGCAGCACGGTCTGGCGGTAGGACTGCTCCTGGGCGTCGAACCACTCGCGGCATGGCATCGAGACCACCCGGGTGGCCGTTCCCTCGGCCTCGAGCCGCTCCCGCGCGGCCAGCGCGATGGCGACCTCGCTCCCGGTGGCGATGAGGATCACGTCGGCGATCCCGCTGCCGGCGTCGGCCAGGACGTAGCCGCCCTTCGGCACGCCTTCGACGCTGCCGTACTGGCTGCGGTCGAGCGTGGGCACGTTCTGCCGCGTCAGGCAGAGCCCGGCCGGCCGGTCCGGCGTCTCGATGATCGTGCGCCAGGCCACCACCGTCTCGTTGGCATCGGCCGGCCGTACGACGTCGAGTCCCGGGATCGCCCGCAGTGCGGCCAGGTGCTCGATCGGCTGGTGGGTCGGGCCGTCCTCGCCGAGCCCGATGGAGTCGTGGGTCCAGACGTAGGTGACGCCCAGTCCCATGAGCGCCGCCAGCCGGACCGAGGGCCGCATGTAGTCGCTGAAGACCAGGAACGTGCCGCCGTACGGCCGCGCACCGCCGTGCAGCGCGATGCCGTTCATCGTCGCTCCCATGGCGTGCTCGCGGATGCCGAAGTGCAGCGTGCGGCCGTACGGCGAGCCGGACGGGTTTCCGGCCGCCTCGAAGGACTCGGCGCCCTCCATCGTGGTGTTGTTCGAGCCCGCCAGGTCGGCCGAGCCGCCCCAGAGCTCCGGCAGCACGTCCGCGAGTGCGGTGAGGATCTTTCCGCTGGCCACCCGCGTGGCCATCCCCTTGGCGTCCGGGTCGAACTCAGGCAGCGACTTCGCCCAGCCCTCGGGGAGGCGGCGGGCCGAGATCCGCGCCAGCTCCGCGGCACGGTCCGGGTGATCCGCCTCCCAGGCGGCGAAGCGCTCGTCCCACTCGGCGTGCAGGTCGCGCCCGCGGTCGACGACCTGGCGGGCGTGGGCCAGCACGTCCTCCGGGACGAAGAAGCTCTTCGTCGGGTCGAGGCCGAGGGCCTCCTTGGTGGCCGCGACCTCGTCTGCACCCAGGGCCGAGCCGTGGGCCTTGCCGGTGTTCTGCGCGTGGGGGGCGGGATAGGCGATGATCGAGCGCGCGGCAATGATCGACGGGCGCTCGATCTCGTCCCGCGCCGCCTGGAACGCCGCCGCGAGCGCGCCGACGTCCTCGGCGTCGTTCACCCGCTGGGTGTGCCAGCCGTACGCGGCGTACCTGGCGAGCACGTCCTCGGAGAACGCGACGACGGTGTCGCCCTCGATCGAGATGTGGTTGTCGTCGTAGAGCAGCACGAGGTTGCCGAGCCGCTGGTGGCCGGCGAGGCTCGAGGCCTCGGCCGAGACGCCCTCCTCCAGGTCGCCGTCGGAGGCGAAGGCCCAGATGGTGTGGTCGAAGGGGCTCTCTCCCGGCGCGGCATTCGGGTCGAACAGGCCGCGCTCGCGGCGGGCGGCCATCGCCATGCCGACCGCGTTGCCCACGCCCTGGCCGAGCGGTCCGGTGGTCACCTCGACGCCGAGGGTGTGGCCGCGCTCGGGGTGGCCCGGCGTCCGGCTGCCCCACTGCCGCAGCAGCCGCAGGTCCTCCACCGACAGGCCGTAGCCGCAGAGGTAGAGCTGGATGTAGAGGGTGAGGCTCGAGTGCCCGCACGAGAGCACGAACCGGTCGCGACCGGTCCACTGCGGGTCGGTCGGGTCGTGCCGCAGGAACCGCTGGAACAGCAGGTACGTCGCCGGCGCCAGGCTCATCGCCGTACCCGGGTGGCCGGAGCCGGCCGCCTCCACGGAGTCCATGGCCAGGGCGCGCACGATGTCGACGGCGCGGCCGTCCAGGTCGGTCCAGTCCGATGTCGTCTGCCGCGGCCTCTCGGCGGCCGCCTGCTGGGATCTCTTGTCGGTCACCGGCGTCCGGCTCCTCTCCGTGCGCCTCCGGCCCTCGGCCGACCGGTGCCCGCGCGAAGAAGTGACCGGGCCCGGAGTGGACGCTGCGCTGGGTGATGGACTCGCGCCGGCAGCCTACCCGCGGCCCGACGACGCTCACCGCTCGGCGGTCGCGCCGGCCGGCCGGAGGGCGAGCGGCCGGGACGTTAGAGTGGCCGACACGGCGCCCTCGGGCGCACCGGACCCAAGCCGTCGAGGTCGCGTCTTCGTGCTTCGTTGCGCCCCGCCTACTCCGGCAGCGGCGTCGTGACGGCGCTGGCCGGTCCACCGGCCACCCTCGCCGTCCGCCGGTCGCCGGCCACGGTGCTGCGGGCCTACGTCGCCCTCACCAAGCCCCGCATCATCGAGCTGCTGCTGGTCACCACCGTCCCCACCATGATGTTGGCGGCGCATGGCCTGCCCCGACTGGAGCTGGTGCTCGCCACCCTGCTGGGGGGAAGCCTGGCGGCCGGCAGTGCCAACAGCCTGAACTGCTACCTCGACCGCGACATCGACGCCCGGATGCGACGGACCGCCAACCGCCCGTTGGCCACGGCGACCCTGGCCCCGGCCGAGGCGCTCGTCTTCGGCGTCGCCCTCGGGGCGCTGTCGGTCCTCGAGCTGATCGTGCTGGTCAACCCGCTCGCCGCCGGCCTGGCGCTGGCCGCGATCTTGTTCTATGTCCTGGTCTACACGGCCGGCCTCAAGCGCAGCACGCCGTCGAACATCGTCTGGGGCGGGGCTGCTGGCTGCATGCCGGTCCTCGTGGGCTGGGCCGCGGTGACCGACCAGCTGGCCTGGCCGCCGGTGGTGCTGTTCGCGGTGGTCTTTCTCTGGACCCCGCCGCACTTCTGGGCGCTGGCGCTGCGGTTCCGCGACGACTACGCCGCCGCCGGGGTGCCCATGCTGCCGGTGGTGGCGGGCGAAGACGTGGTGGCGCGGCGGGTGGTGGGCTACAGCTGGGCGCTCGTCGCAGCGTCGCTGCTGCTGGTGCCGGTCGCTTCCACCGGCTGGTTGTACGCCGGCGCGGCCGTCGTACTCGGTGCCGGATTCCTCCGTGAGGCGCACCGGCTGCTCCGCGCCGTCCGCCGGGGCGCGGAGCTCGAGCCGATGCGGCTGTTCCACTGGTCGATCCGCTATCTGACGCTGCTCTTCCTGGCGGTGGGGGTGGACTCCCTGCTTCGCTGAGCGGACCGGTGGCGCCCGCCGTACCCGCCCGCTCGACGATCATCGCGGTATTCGCGGCGCAGAAGTAACAGTCTTGCCGCGAAGATCATGCTCTGTTGGGGCCAGGGGGGCGGTTACAGGGAGGCGAGCGGCGACGGCGGCCGGTCAGCGGGCGACGGCCAGAGGCTCGGCGGCAGTCGACACCGCCGGCGTCGCGGCGGTCGGCCGCTCCTGGAGGCCCTCCGCCAGCCACAGCGCGGCCAGCCAGAAGGCGGTAGCGCCGGCGATGTGGAGACCCACCAGCAGCCGGGGCAGTCCCAGTGCGTACTGGGTGAAGCCCAACGCGGTCTGGGCGGTCATCACCGCCAGCAGAATCGCACCGCGCCGCCGCGCCGCCATCGGGGCGTTCACGACACGGAGCAGCACGAGCAGGACGGCGGTGACGCCGAGCAGGAGCAGGACGAGGTCCGAGTGCAGCGCGGCCACGGCGCGCAGCTCGAAGGGCAGCCGGGAGACCGCCTCCGCGCCGCTGTTGGGACCGGTCCCGGTGACCACCGTGCCGAGTACGAGGACGGCGGCGGCGACGCCGGTGACCACCCGGCTCAGCGCGACCACCTCACCGCGGACCAGCGGACGCCTGGAGGAGTCGGTCGCGCCGGCCCGCTGGTGCAGGACAAAGGCGTCCCAGATCAGCAGCATGGACAGCAGGAAGTGCGCCATCACCAGCTCTGGCCGCAGGTCATAGAGCACCGTGAGCCCACCGAGGCCAGCCTGGCCGAGATAGCCGGCCGCCAGCCCCGCGGACAGCCACCCGAGGTCGGCGCGCCGGGGCGTGCGCAGCAGCGCACCCCCCACCGCCATCGCGATCACCACTCCCACCCCGACCGTGATCATGCGGTTAACGAACTCGACGAGTGGGTGGAACGACAGGGCCGCGGTGTAGGACTCGGCGGTGCACCGGGGCCAGGTTGGACACCCCAGCCCGGAGCCGGTCAGCCGGACGGCGGCACCGGTGAGCACGATGGCCGACAGCGCCACGAGTGCGGCCAGCGTGATCCGTCGGTAGGCGGCCGGCCGCAGACGGGGGAGCTTCATCGTCAGCGGCAGTCTAGGGCGAGCCGGGGCGCGGCTGGGTTTGAAGTCGACGGTGATATACGGCACAATCACGTTGTGAAAAACGCACTGCTGGCCTCCGACCGGCCCCGAGCGACCGCCTCGACGCCACCCTCCGGGGCCACCGCGGCGGCCGACCGACGCACTCGCGAGCGGGTCGCCCAGCTGCTGGTCGAGTCCGGTTTCTCGACGGCGGTCGCGCTGGCGGACCGGCTCGGACTGACCCCGGCCGCGGTGCGCCGCCATCTGGACGCCCTGGTCGCCGGAGGCACCGTCACCGAGGGTCCGGCCCGCGTCGTGCGTGGGCGCACGAGGGGCCGCGGCCGACCGGCCCGGGTCTTCTCGCTCTCGGCGGCGGGACACTCGGCTCTGCCGCACGCCTACGACGACATCGCGACGGCCGCGCTCCGCTTCCTGGCCGAGTCCGGCGGCGAGAAGGCGGTGCGGGCCTTCGCCGAGCGCACGATCGGCGAGCTGGAGAGCCGCTATCGCCCTGCGGTGGACGCCGCCGCGCCTGAGCGTCGGGTCCAGGCTCTGGCCGCCGCGTTGAGCGCCGACGGCTACGCCGCCTCCGCTGATGCCGCCGGCTCCGGCGTGCAGCTGTGCCAGCACCACTGCCCGGTACAGCAGGTCGCGGCCGCGTTCCCGCAGCTGTGCGAGGCTGAGACGGCGGTCTTCGGCCGGCTGCTCGGCTCGCACGTGCAGCGGCTGGCCACCCTCGCCCATGGCGACGGCGTCTGCACCACCCACATCCCCGCTCCACCCGTCACCACCTCGTCCGGGAGGACGTCCGCATGACGACCATCAGCAAGCCCGAGCTCGAGGGCCTGGGCCAGTACAAGTTCGGCTGGGCCGACTCCGACGCGGCCGGGGCTCTCGCTCGTCGCGGCCTGTCCGAGGAGGTGGTGCGCAACATCTCGGCGCTGAAGGACGAGCCGGAGTGGATGCTCAAGCGCCGGCTCAAGGGGCTCTCGCTCTTCCGGAAGAAGCCGATGCCGGTGTGGGGTGCCGACCTGTCCGGCATCGACTTCGACAACATCAAGTACTTCGTCCGTTCGACCGAGAAGCAGGCCACCAGCTGGGACGAGCTCCCGGCCGACATCAAGAACACCTATGACAAGCTCGGAATCCCGGAGGCGGAGAAGCAGCGGCTTGTCTCAGGAGTGGCGGCACAGTACGAAAGTGAAGTCGTCTACCACAAGATTCGTGAGGATCTGGAGGAGCAGGGTGTCCTCTTCCTCGACACCGACACCGGGCTGCGCGAGCACGAGGACGTGTTCCAGGAGTACTTCGGCTCGATAATTCCGGTTGGTGACAACAAGTTCGCCGCGCTCAACACTGCGGTGTGGTCGGGCGGGTCGTTCATCTACGTACCCAAGGGCGTCCACGTCGACATCCCGCTGCAGGCCTACTTCCGCATCAACACCGAGAACATGGGTCAGTTCGAGCGCACTCTGATCATCGCCGACGAGGGCTCCTACGTGCACTACGTCGAGGGCTGCACCGCCCCCGTCTACAGCTCGGACTCGCTCCACTCCGCGGTCGTGGAAATCATTGTGAAGAAGAATGCCCGGGTTCGCTACACGACCATTCAGAACTGGTCCAACAACGTCTACAACCTCGTCACCAAGCGGGCGGCCGCGCATGAGGGCGCGACGATGGAATGGATCGATGCGAACATAGGTAGTAAGGTAACCATGAAGTATCCCGCGGTCTGGTTGTTGGGACCGCAGGCGAAGGGAGAAGTGCTTTCGGTCGCTTTCGCCGGCGCCGGACAGCATCAGGATGCCGGCGCGAAGATGGTGCACGCCGCGCCTGATACGTACAGCACGATCGTGAGCAAGTCGGTTGCTCAAAGTGGCGGGCGGACGTCGTACCGCGGCCTGGTGCAGGTCCAGGAGGGTGCGTCCGGGTCGAAGTCGACGGTGAAGTGCGACGCCCTGCTGGTCGACACGGTCAGCCGCTCGGACACCTACCCCTACGTCGACGTCCGCGAGGACGACGTGTCGATGGGACACGAGGCCACCGTGTCCAAGGTGGGGGCCGACCAGCTGTTCTACCTGATGAGCCGCGGCCTGTCCGAGGACGAGGCCATGGCGATGGTCGTGCGCGGCTTCGTCGAGCCGATCGCCCGCGAGCTCCCGATGGAGTACGCGCTCGAGCTCAACCGCCTGATCGAGCTCCAGATGGAAGGCGCGGTCGGCTAGATGGGGGACTCGGCGACGACCGGCGGCCTGACCTCCGCCGGCATCGAGGTTGCCCCGCCGGTGGCAGGTGGCCGGCGGCTGGCCGGTCCGGGCACCGGACGGGCGGTCAGCTCGCCGGGTGATGCCCGCGCCGAGCGGGTCCGCTCCTTCGACGTTGCCGACTTTCCGCTGCCTTCCGGCCGGGAGGAGGAGTGGCGGTTCACGCCGCTCGACCGGCTGGCCGGGCTGCTCGACGGTCCTCCGACGGACGGCGCCGTGGAGGCGGACTGGGCCGGCCCCGTGCCGCTGGAGCGGGTTCCGCGCGAGGACCCGCGGGTGGGGTCCGCCCTGGTGCCCGAGGACCGGCTGGCCGCACTCGCGCTCGATCGCACCGAGAAGCCCGCGGTTCTCTCCTTCCCACCCAACTTCGAGGGCGAGACGCCCTACGTGCTCTCCCTGCGCGGCCGGGGTGGCGTGGCCTACGACCACACGGTGCTCGAGATCGGCCAGTTCGCGCAGGTCGTCCTGGTGCTGGACCACACCGGCTCCGCGGCCTACGTCGAGAACACGGAGATCCTGGTCGGCGACGGCGCCTCGCTGACGCTGGTCAGCCTGCAGGACTGGCGGCACGACGCGGTCCATGCCGGCACGTCGTTCGCCCGGCTCGGCCGGGATGCCCGGTTCAAGTCCGTCGTCGTGAGCTTCGGCGGGGACCTCGCCCGGCTGGCCACCACCGTGCGCTTCACCGGGCCTGGTGGCGACGCGGAGCTGCTCGGCCTCTACTTCGCCGACGCCGGCCAGCACCTCGAGCACCGGTTGCTGGTCGACCACGCCGCACCGAGCTGCCGCAGCCGGGTCACGTACAAGGGCGCCCTGCAAGGGGATGGGGCGCACACCGTCTGGGTCGGCGACGTCGTGATCCGCGCCGACGCCGTCGGCACCGACACCTATGAGCTCAACCGCAACCTCCTGCTCACGGACGGCGCCCGGGCCGACTCCATCCCCAACCTCGAGATCGAGACCGGTGAGGTGGTCGGCGCCGGCCATGCCAGTGCCACCGGTCGCTTCGACGACGAGCAGCTGTTCTACCTGCAGGCGCGCGGAATCCCGACCGACATCGCCCGCCGGCTGGTGGTGCGCGGGTTCTTCGCCGACGTGATCCGCTCGATCGGCATCCCGGACATCGCGGAGCGCCTGACCGCCGCTGTCGACGCCGAGCTCGAGCGGGTGCGGACATGACCTTCCAGCGCGCCTGTGCGGTCTCCGACGTACCGGCGGAGGGAGCGCTGCGGGTGATGATGGCCGGCCGACCGGTGTGCGTCGCGCGCAGCGGCGGCGAGGTCTACGCCATCTACGACGTCTGCTCGCATGCCGAGGTCGCGCTGAGCGAGGGGGAGGTCGAGGACGGCACGGTCGAGTGCTGGCTGCACGGCTCCCGGTTCGACCTGCGCACCGGCAAGCCGACCGGGCTGCCGGCCACCCGGCCGGTGCCCGTCTACCCCGTCCGCGTCGACGGCGACGACGTCCTCGTCGCCCTTCAGGAGTTCTGAGCCCGCATGGCCACCCTCGAGATCGTCAACCTGCACGTCGCCGTCGAGGCCGACGCCGACCAACGCGAGATCCTCCGCGGCGTCGACCTGACCGTGCGGCAGGGGGAGACGCACGCGCTGATGGGCCCGAACGGCTCGGGGAAGTCCACCCTCGCCTACGCCATCGCCGGCCACCCGAAGTACACCGTCACCGAGGGGTCGGTCACCCTCGACGGCGAGGACCTGCTCGCGATGAGCGTCGACGAGCGGGCCCGGGCCGGCGTCTTCCTCGCCATGCAGTACCCGGTCGAGGTGCCCGGGGTCTCCGTCTCGAACTTCCTCCGGACGGCCGCGACCGCCGTCCGCGGCGAGGCGCCCAAGCTGCGGCTGTGGGTCAAGGAGGTGAAGGAGGCGATGACCCGGCTGAACATGGACCCCGTCTTCGCCGAGCGGTCGCTGAACGAGGGCTTCTCCGGGGGGGAGAAGAAGCGGCACGAGATCCTCCAGCTCGAGCTGCTCCGGCCGCGGATCGCCATCCTGGACGAGACCGACTCCGGGCTCGACGTGGACGCGCTGCGGGTCGTGTCCGAAGGCGTCAACCGGGTCCGGGCCACCGGTGCGGTGGGCACGCTGCTGATCACTCACTACACCCGTATCCTGCGCTACATCTCGCCGGACTTCGTGCACGTCTTCGTTCGTGGCGCCATCGTCGAGGAGGGCGGACCCGAGCTCGCCAACCGCCTCGAGGCGGAGGGCTACGAGCGCTTCGGCGCCGAGGTCAGCGCCGAGCCGCGGGTCGTCGCCAGCGTCCTGCCCGGTGCCGGAGGGGCGGGGCTGTGACCGCGGCGTACGACGTGGAGCGCGTCCGCAAGGACTTCCCGATCCTGTCGCGCACGGTTCACGGTCACCCGCTGGTCTACCTCGACAGCGCCAACACCTCGCAGAAGCCGACCGCGGTCCTCGACGCGCTGACCGAGCACTACGAGCAGCACAACGCCAACGTCGCCCGTGCCGTGCACACCCTCGGCGAGGAGGCCACAGCGGCGTACGAGGCGGCCCGGGACAAGGTGGCGGCCTTCATCGGCGCCCCGAGCCGGGACGAGGTGGTGTTCACCAAGAACGCCTCCGAGGCACTCAACCTGGTCGCCTACTCGCTCGGCAACGCGAGCGCCCGGATGAGCCCCGACTCGCCGCTGGAGCCGCGCGGCGCCCGCCCGTCCCGGCTGGCGATCCGGCCCGGCGACGAGATCCTCGTCACCGAGATGGAGCACCACTCCAACCTGGTGCCCTGGCAGCTGCTGGCCCAGCGCACCGGCGCGACCCTGCGCTGGCTGCCGCTGACCGACGACGGCCGGCTCGACCTCACCGACCTAGACACGCTGCTGACCGAGCGCACCCGCGTGGTCTCCTTTGTCCACCTCTCCAACTCCCTGGGCACGCTCAACCCGGTGGACCGAGTCGTCGCCCGGGCTCGGGCAGTCGGCGCTCTCGTGGTGCTCGACGCCTGCCAGTCGGTGCCCCATCTGCCGGTCGACGTGGCGGCTCTCGGCGCCGACTTCGTGGCGTTCACCGGCCACAAGATGTGCGGCCCGACCGGCATCGGGGTCCTGTGGGGCCGTGAGGAGCTGCTGGCGGAGATGCCCCCGTTCCTCGGCGGGGGAGAGATGATCGACGAGGTGACCATGGCCGGGTCGACGTACGCCCCCCCGCCGCACAAGTTCGAGGCCGGCACCCCGCCGATCGCGCAGGCGATCGGGCTCGGTGCCGCGGTCGACTACCTGAGCGACCTGGGCATGGACGCGATCGCCGCCCATGAGCACGAGCTGACGGCGTACACCCTCGACCGGCTGACCGCCATCGACGGGCTGCGGATCGTCGGCCCGCCCACGCCCGAGGACCGCGGCGGCGCCATCTCGTTCACGCTGCGGGGCATCCACCCGCACGACGTCGGCCAGGTGCTCGACGAGCGGGGGATCGCGGTGCGGGTGGGTCATCACTGCGCCCGGCCGGTCTGCCTGCGCTACGGCGTACCGGCGACGACGCGGGCCTCGGTCCACCTCTACACCACGGCGGCGGAGATCGACGCGCTGGTCGACGGACTGGCCCACGTGCGGAGGTTCTTCGGTGTCGGTTGAGTCGATGTACCAAGAGATCATCCTGGACCACTACCGGCACCCGCACCACAAAGGGCTGCGCGAGCCCTACGACGCCGAGGTGCGCCACACCAACCCCACCTGCGGCGACGAGGTCACGCTGCGGGTCCGCCTCGACGGCGACGCCGTGGCCGACGTCTCCTATGACAGCGAGGGGTGCTCGATCAGCCAGGCCAGCGCCTCGGTGCTGACCGACCTGGTGATCGGACGCAGCGTCGAGGACGCCATGGCCACCGCCGAGGAGTTCCTCGCCCTGATGCAGTCCAGGGGGCAGCGGGAGCCCGACGAGGACGTGCTCGAGGACGCCGTGGCCTTCGCCGGGGTGGCCCGCTACCCGGCCCGGGTCAAGTGCGCCCTGCTGTCCTGGATGGCCTGGAAGGACGCGACCGCCCGCGCCGCCGTCACCGCCGGCTCGCACCTGCCCCGCACCCTGCCCGCCGAGTCCCTCGAGGAGATCTCGTCATGACCACCGCCATCCCCAGCGTGGACGACCTGACCGAGGCGATGCGCGACGTCGTCGACCCTGAGCTGGGCATCAACGTCGTCGACCTCGGCCTGGTCTACGGCATCACCGTCGACCCCGAGAACGTCGCCGTGCTCGACATGACCCTCACGTCGGCGGCCTGCCCGCTCACCGACGTTATCGAGGACCAGACCCGCGAGGCGTTGTCGCCGCTGGTGTCGGACTTCCGGATCAACTGGGTGTGGATGCCGCCGTGGGGTCCTGACAAGATCACCGACGAGGGCCGGGAGCAGCTCCGCGCGCTCGGCTTCAACGTCTGACCGGAAGCGCCCCTGGAACGTCTGCCGGGCACACCTCGTGCTGCGCCAGTCCCCACGAGGTACGCCGGACGAAGTCGCTGGCCTCGATCCAGCGCAGGCACCGCGGGCAGATGTCGTCGGCCTCGACGTGTAGCTCGTGGTCATGGCCGAGCCCCGGCCGCTCCCCCCCGACGTCCCCGCGGGGGAACAGCCGGCCCAGGGCGACCGAGCCTCGGCCGGCCGTCCTGACCATCGCAACCACCTCTCGCGGCGAGGAACGCTGGCCCCCAGCCTGACCCTCCGGCCGGACCGCGTCACGTCACAACTCGGTATCGCCGGCGTACACTGGCTCCGTGCTCCTGGTCGACTGACCGACAACTGGCCCGCCGGCCCACGCCGAGCGGGCCTCATCGGCCTGTCCGAGACCAGCCAGAAAGAGCACAGCCGTGATCACCGCTACCGAGCTCGAGCTGCGCGCGGGCGCCCGCGCACTGCTGTCCGGGGCGAGCTTCCGGATCGGCCCGGGCGACCGCGTCGGCCTCGTCGGCCGTAACGGGGCCGGCAAGACCACGTTGACCCGCGTGCTGGCCGGCGAGGCCGTCCCGGCCGCTGGCTCGGTCACCCGCTCCGGTCCGGTCGGATACCTCCCCCAGGATCCGCGCACCGGAGACCTCGACGTCCTGGCCCGCGACCGGATCCTGTCGGCGCGCGGCCTGGACACCGTGGGCCGGGAGATGGCCGTGGCGGCCGGCTCGATGGCGAGCGCCGACGCCGGCACCCGCGAGGCGGCCGTTCGCCGCTACGGCCGGCTGGAGGAGCGCTTCCAGGTGCTCGGCGGGTACGCCGCCGAGGCGGAGGCGGCCTCGATCGCGTCCAGCCTGGGCCTGCCGGAGCGGGCCCTCGCCCAGCCGCTCGGCACGCTGTCCGGTGGGCAGCGCCGCCGGATCGAGCTGTCCAGGATCCTGTTCAGCGGAGCGGAGGCGCTGCTCCTCGACGAGCCGACCAACCACCTCGACGCCGACTCGATCACCTGGCTGAAGGACTTCCTTCGGACCCATCGCGGCGGGCTGGTGGTGATCAGCCACGACGTCGAGCTGCTGCGCGCGACGGTCAACCGGATCTTCCACCTCGACGCCACCCGGGCGGTGCTCGACGTCTACAACGTCGGCTGGAGCACCTACCTCGAGCAGCGGGAGAGCGACGAGCGCCGGCGGCGCCGGGAGCGGGCGAACGCCGAGCGCCAGATCGTCGCGCTCCGGTCACAGGCGGACCGGATGCGGGCCAAGGCGACCAAGGCGCGGGCGGCGCACACGCTGGACCGGCGCGCCGTCCGGCTCGAGTCCGGTCTGGCCGAGGTACGCCGGGCGGACAAGGTCGCCAAGCTGCGCTTCCCGGAGCCGGCCCCCTGCGGCCGGACGCCACTGACCGCGACCCGGCTGTCGAAGTCCTTCGGCTCGCTCGAGGTCTTCACCGACGTGGACCTGGCGATCGACCGGGGGAGCCGGGTGGTGATCCTCGGTCTGAACGGCGCCGGCAAGACCACGCTGCTGCGGCTGCTGGCCGGTCTCGAGCCGCCGGACACCGGGCAGGTTCATGCCGGCCACGGGTTGCGGCTCGGCTACTACGCGCAGGAGCACGAGACCCTCGACCCTGGCCGGTCGGTACTGGCCAACCTGCAGGCGGCCGCGCCGAACGCGGGCGACCTGGAGCTGCGCCGGACGCTGGGCGCGTTCCTGTTCTCCGGCGACGTGGTCGACCAGCTGGCCGGCACCCTCTCCGGCGGGGAGAAGACCCGGCTGGCGCTCGCCGCACTGGTGGTCTCCAGCGCCAACGTGCTGCTGCTCGACGAGCCCACCAACAACCTCGACCCTGCCAGCCGCGAGGAGGTGCTGGCGGCGCTGGCGGCGTACCGGGGTGCGGTGGTGCTGGTCACGCATGACGAGGGAGCGGTGGACGCGCTGTCGCCGGAGCGGGTGATCCTGCTGCCCGACGGCGTCGAGGACACCTGGAGCACGGACCTGGCCGACCTCGTGGCGCTCGCGTGAGCTCGCGCGAGGTCTACCGCAACGCCTGGATGGCCGTCCGCGAGGACGACATCGTGCACCCCGATGGTTCGGCCGGGATCTACGGCGTGGTGGACAAGGCGGACTTCTCGCTCGTCATCCCGTACGACGGGAAGCGACTGGTCGTCGTCGAGGAGTTCCGGCACCCGGTCGGCGGGCGGGTGCGCAACTTCCCGCAGGGTTCCTCGGAGCACGGCTCGGGAGTAGCACCGGCGCAGGTCGCGGCGGCCGAGCTGCGGGAGGAGACCGGGCTGACCGCCTCCCGCTGGGAGCACCTCGGCCGGCTGCTGGTCGCCCCGGGCATGAGCAGCCAAGGCGCGCAGATCTTTCTCGCCACCAGGCTGAGCGGCCGGCTGGCGCCGCAGGAGCCCGGGCTGGTCGCCGAGTGGCTGACCGTGGCCGAGCTGGAGAGGGAGATCGCCGGCGGTCGGTTCGCCGATGCCGCCAGCCTGGCGGCGTACCTGCTCTTCCAGGTCACCAGGCGGTGCGGAGAACGGCCTCGAGAACGACCGCCGTGACCACACCCAGAGTCACGAGCAGCATCGGCGTCGGTGCCGGGTCGTTCCGGCCGGGCTCAGGCGCCACGGCGGCCACCAGCAACCAGGGGAAGAAAGGCAGGAAGGATCGCTCCACCTCGCCGCGGGACAGACCCGATCCGATGGCGAAGGCCACGGCCAGCCCGGCTCCGACGACGAACGGCCAGCCCGGCGTACGCCGAATCTTGCGGGCGCTGGCTGCGACCGCCGGCCCACAGGCGATGGCCAGCAGGAACACGTCGAGCAGCGCCCAGACCAGCCAGGACCGGTGTGGCTCCACCCGGAGCGAGAAGTCTGCCTGCGCCGCCGTCAGCCCCTCGGTCCATACGAACCCGGCCAGCTGAGCCAGGGCCAGCGGGAGAAGTGCCGCCGCACCGCTGATCATGTTGAGGAGCGGACGGCGCCGCACGAAGTAGGTAACGATCACCGAGACCCCCAGCCAGCCGACGCTGTAGGAGAACAGCGCGGCCAGGCCGAGCAGCAACCCGGCCGCCACCGCCCACAGCGGCGACCGCCGCGGCTCGCTGCCGATCACGCCGGCGGCTACCGCCCCGGCGCCCAGCGTCAGCGTCACGGCGTCGAGGCTGACCGCCAGCCACACGGCGTACGGCGCCAGCACCAGGATGGGAAGCAGCCGCCGAGCGGCGGGCTCGCGACCCAGCGACCGCACCGCCACCGCAACCAGCGGTACGGACAGGCAGCCGAGCAGGGTGATCAGCAACCCCAGGGCGACCGGGCTGCCGACGCCCAGCCGGCGCAGGCCCCACAGCAACAGCACCGGCCCCGGCGGGTGCTGCCGGGTGGAGATGGTGTGCGACCCCGCTCGGGCAACGAACTCGCGCAGGAACCCCAGCGGGTCCGTGCCGACGCTGGCGGCGTCCGGGAGGTAGCCCTCGGGCGCGTCTACCGGCGCGGCCAACCCGTTGCCGCCGTCTACCACGGCCAGCGCCAGCGCCCAGCCGATCGCCGCCAGGTAGCCGAGGAGGAGCAGCCATCGCCACGGCAGCCGCTCGTGCGCCCTTCGCCGTACGCCGAGCAGGACGGTCGCGGCGACCAGCGGCGCGAGGACCGAGCCGGCGTCGACCTTGAACCGGTACCGCCCGGTGAAGGGAGCGCTGGCCGTGCCCAGCCGGGCGTCCAGGGCCACCGCCAGCGCGGACAGGGTCAGGCCGGCAGCCACGACGGCGAGCCAGCTGGCCGCATCCGGGACGGCCCGCCGGCCCCCGCGCCAGCCCCCCACGGCTGGTACCTCCCACCGAACGAGGGTTCGCGCGACGATCGGCATTCGGTCACGGTAACGGGGGTGGTGAACGTGCGGCGGGGTAACTAGAGTGATCATGGCGAGACCGGCAACTGACGATCGCGACCACCTAACCGGAGGCACCACGTGGCGGACATGTTGAAGAAGGGCAGCCGGGTGACCGGCGCCGAGCGCGACAAGCTCGCCTCGGAACTGCGCAAGAAGTACGAGGGCGGGCAGAGCATCCGCACCCTGGCCGAGTCCACCGGTCGTTCCTACGGCTTCGTCCACCGCATCCTGAGCGAGAACGGTGCCACCCTCCGCGGTCGCGGTGGCGCCACTCGCGGCAAGGCCAAGCAGTAGCCTCGGGGGGCTCGCCGCGATGCCCGCGCTCGGCGCGGGCATCGGCTTGCCCAGCACCGGCCGCCGTTGCCCGGTTGCGGCGCCGCCAGCCGAGGAGCGCCCGTGGATCTGTCCCTGAACCCAGACCAGGAAGCCGTCCGGAAGGCGGTTCGGGCCTGGGTGGACGCGGTCGTCGTACCGCAGGCGCTCGACAACGACCGGCGTGAGCGTTTTCCGGCCGAAGCCCTGGCCGGCCTGGTGGAGACCGGGTTCATCGGCGTCACGATTCGGGACGAGTACGGCGGCGGCGGTGCCGACCCGCTCTCCTACGCGTTGGTGATCGAGGAGCTCGGCCGCGGCGACGCCAACGTCCGCTCGATCGTCTCGGTCCACCTCGCGCTGGTCGCCGGCTCGATCGACCGCTGGGGTACGCCGGAGCAGAAGGAGACCTGGCTGCCCAGGATGGCGACCGGAGAGGTGCTGGGCTGCTTCGGCCTGACCGAGCCGGACTACGGCAGCAACCCGGCCGACCTCGCGGCCACCGCCGAACGCACGCGGGACGGCTACCGCCTAAACGGCCGCAAGGTCTTCATCACCAACGGCACGATCGCGGGGCTCGCGCTGGTGATGGCGCGGACCGGTGGCCGGGGAGCGCGCGGCGTGAGCGCCTTCCTGGTCCCCACGAATCGCCCGGGGTTCTCCGCCGTACCGGTGCACGGCAAGCTCGGCCTGCGCTCCTGCGACACTGCCGAGCTGGTGCTCGACGACGTGGTCGTCGGTCCAGACGCGCTGCTCGGCGCCGAGGAGGGCACCGGGATCAAGGTGGCCCTCTCGGCGCTGGACGACGGCCGGATCTCCCTGGCGGCGTCCTGCACCGGTCTCGCGCAGGCGGCGCTGGACACGATGGTCGCCTACACGACCTCGCGCGAGCAGTTCGGCAAGAAGATCGCCGGCCACCAGCTGGTCCAGGAGCTGATCGCCGACGCGGCGGTCGACGTCGACTGCTCGCGGCTGCTCACCTGGGCCGCCGCCGACCGGAAGGCGAGGGGGCTCCCGTACACGCTGGCGGCGAGCAAGGCGAAGTACTTCGCCTCCGAGGCCTCGGTCCGGGTGGCGAATGCCTGCGTGCAGGCGCACGGTGGCTACGGCTATATCGACGAGTACGCCGCCGGGAAGTACCTGCGCGACGCCCGCGTTACGACGCTGTACGAAGGAACCAGCCAGATTCAGAAGCTGTTGATCGGACGGGCGCTCACCGGAGTCTCCGCGTTCTGACCAGCGGAGAGGGGGCCGCCGGATGTCGACGCACGCCTACTGGCAGACGCTGCGCTCGTTCAGCCGCGAGCAGGACGTCAAGAACCAGAAGCTGGCTCCTGGCACGGTAGGACGGATCGTGCGCTTCGCCGCGCCGTACAAGCGCGAGCTCTCGCTCTTCCTGGTGCTCGTCGTACTGGACGCCCTGATCGTCGTAGCGACCCCGTTGCTGTTCAAGGTGATCATCGACAGGGGCGTGGTGCCCGGCCGGCCGGATGTGGTCACCAAGATCGCGCTGGCCGTGGCCGGCCTCGCGGTGGTCGACGCGGTGCTCTCGCTGGCGCAGCGCTGGTTCTCCGCGCGGATCGGCGAGGGCCTGATCTATGACCTGCGCACCAAGGTCTTCACCCACGTGCAGCGGATGCCGATCGCCTTCTTCACCCGCACCCAGACCGGCGCGCTGATCAGCCGTCTCAACAACGACGTGATCGGGGCCCAGCAGGCCTTCACCTCGACCCTGTCCGGCGTCGTGTCCAACGTCATCAGCCTGGTGCTGGTCGCCGGCACGATGTTCTACCTGTCGTGGCAGATCACCGCGATCTCGCTGGTGCTGCTGCCGGTCTTCATCCTCCCGGCCCGCCTGGTGGGCGCCCGGCTGCAGGCGATCACCCGGGAGTCGATGCAGCTCAATGCCGGCATGTCCACCACGATGACGGAGCGATTCAACGTCTCGGGCGCGCTGCTGGTCAAGCTGTTCGGCCGGCTGCCGGAGGAGTCGGCGACGTTCTCGAACAACGCCGCGCGGGTGCGTGACATCGGCGTCGTCTCCGCGATGTACAGCCGGATCTTCTTCGTCGCGCTCACGCTGGTGGCCTCGATGGCCACGGCGCTGGTGTACGGCGTGGGTGGCGTCCTGGCAGCCAACCGTGAGCTCGAGCTCGGCACCCTGATCGCGCTGGCGGCGCTGCTCGGAAGGCTCTACGGGCCGCTGACCGCGCTGTCCAACGTCCGGGTCGACGTGATGACCGCCCTGGTTAGCTTCGAGCGGGTCTTCGAGGTGCTCGACCTGCCGCCGATGATCGACGAGCGGCCGGACGCCGTACCCCTGCCGGTCGATGCGCCGGCCACCGTGGAGTTCGACCGGGTGTCCTTCCGTTACCCGACGGCGGACGAGGTTTCGTTGGCCTCGCTGGAGTCGGTGGCCGTGCTCGACAACGCACCGACCGCCGAGGTGCTGCACGAGGTGTCCTTCCGGGCCGAGGCCGGTCAGCTGGTGGCGCTCGTCGGCCCGTCGGGTGCGGGCAAGACCACCATGACGGCGCTGGCCTCGCGGCTCTACGACGTGACGGCCGGCGCCGTCCGGATCGCCGGTCACGACGTCCGCGACGTCACCCTCGACTCACTGCGCGAGGCGATCGGGGTCGTGACCCAGGACTCCCACATGTTCCACGAGACGATCCGCTCGAACCTGCTCTACGCCCGGCCCGGCGCGACCGAGGAGCAGCTCGCCGAGGCCTGCCGGGCGGCGCAGATCTGGGAGCTCATCGCGTCGCTGCCCGACGGTTTCGACACCGTCGTCGGGGACCGCGGCTACCGGCTCTCCGGCGGGGAGAAGCAGCGGCTGGCCATCGCCCGGCTGCTGCTGAAGGCGCCGCGCGTCGTCGTACTCGACGAGGCGACCGCGCACCTCGACAGCGAGTCCGAGGCCGCGGTGCAGCGCGCCCTCGCTTCGGCCCTCGCCGGACGCACCTCGCTGGTGATCGCCCACCGGCTGTCCACCATCCGGGGGGCCGACCAGATCCTGGTGGTCGACGAGGGCCGCATCGTCGAGCGCGGGCGCCACGACGAGCTCCTTGCCGCCGGCGGCCTCTACGCTGAGCTGTACCGGACCCAGTTCGAGCGTCAGGCGGTGGCCGGCCCGGGTAGGCCGCTGGCGGCGGCATCTGCCTGAGCCCGCAACAGGGTCAGCCGGCGCCGCCGGGATCCGGCCCGCCCGTGCCACCCAGCTCGTCCGGCGTGTCCACCATCTGGTCCGGGTCCGAGGTGGCCGGCCGCTCGTCCGGTAGCGCGTCGATGTTGGCCGTCGCGCTGTCGACTTCGGTGTCGTTCGGCTCGGGCGCCAGGACGGGATCGTGCTCCGGTGTTGTCATGGCCGGTTTCTATCAGGTCACAGTGACCGCAGCGCCCCCCCGTCGACCGGGAGCATCATCCCGGTCAGGAAGGAGGCCGCGGGGGAGAGCAGGAACGTGGCCACCCGCCCGAACTCGGCTGGCTCGCCGTATCGGCCCAGCGGGATCCCGGCCTCGCTGCCCGCGCGGGCGCCGGCGGGGTCACCGGTCGCCGCGTCCAGCTCGGCCACCCGGTCCGTGGAGATCCGCCCCGGCAGCAGCCCGTTCACGCGGATGCCGCGGGGCCCCACCTCGTCGGCCAGCGTCTTCGCGACCATCGCGAGCCCCGGACGTAGACCGTTGGAGATCGCCAGCCCGGAGATAGGGCTGCGCACCGACGTCGACAGCACGAACACGATGGAACCACCTTCACCCAGCTCCGACGCCAGCTCCCGGGCCAGCCGGACCGTACCGAGGAACACCGTCTCGAAGGCCGCGGACCATTGCTCGTCGAGAACTGAGGTCACCGAACCGCCCGGCGGTCCGCCGACGCTGATCAGTGCGCCGTCCAGGCGGCCGAAGGCGCTCCGGGCCGCGGCGACGAGCCGGCCGGGGGTGGCGGGGTCGGCGTTGTCCGCCGGTACGCCGACCGCGCTGGATCCCAGCTCGGCAGCCGCGGCGCGGACTCTGTCGGCGTTGCGCGCCGAGATCACGACCCGGGCACCATCGGCGACGAGGGTGTCCGCAGCGGCGCGACCGAGGCCGCGGCTACCGCCGGTTACGAGGTACACGCGGTCGGCCAGCCCGAGATCCATCGCGCCATCCTGCCTGCCGAGTGCTTGAGACCGGACGCCGACCTGCCGATCACTGTTTGCCCGCAGTTGACGTCCCTGTGCACCGCCTGTCATCCGACCCTGTTGTCCTGGGTGGTGCTGGCGCGGGCACGGGGGCCGTGAGGTGAGGTACATGACACGGAGGCAGGCACGCGCCCGGCTGGTCCGCCGGACCGGCTCGGCGCTGGCCGCGCTAGCGGCCGCCGGCGTCGCGGTCGGTTGGCGGATCGAGGACCGGCGTACGCCGTAGCCCCTCCGGGCAGCTGGGGCGAGGCAGCCCGGTGGCAACCCGCTCCGGCCGTCCCTAGCCTCAGCGGGATGACGGCCGTCGACCGCCGGGCGGAGATCGAGCACGTCGCCGGCTGGGTCGAGCTCGCCCGCCGGGTGACCGTGCTCACCGGCGCCGGCATCTCCACCGACTCGGGCATCCCGGACTACCGGGGACCCCGGGGCGTGTGGACCCGCGACCCGGCCGCCGCCCGGTTGGTCAGCCTCGACGCCTACGTCGCAGACCCGGACGTACGGCGACGAGCGTGGGCCAGCCGGCGCGCACATGCCGTCTGGAGCGCCCGGCCCAACGCCGGCCACCGCGCCCTGGTCGAGCTCGAGCGCGCCGGCCGGCTGGTCGCGCTGCTCACCCAGAACATCGATGAGCTGCACCAGCGCGCCGGTTCGGACCCCGACGTCGTGGTGGAGCTGCACGGCACCATCTGGCAGGTGCAGTGCCTGGCCTGCTGCCGGCGTACGCCGATGGCCGAGGAGCTCGACCGGGTGACCGAGGAGGCCCCGGACCCTGCGTGCCGGTCCTGCGGCGGCATCCTGAAGTCGGCGACGATCTCCTTCGGTCAGCCGCTGGTGCCAGCCGTGATCGACCGCGCCAGCCGGGCCGCCGCCGGCTGCGACCTGTTCCTCGCGGTGGGCACCTCGCTCACGGTGGCGCCCGCGGCGGCGCTGTGCGGCGTCGCCCTCGCCGCTGGCGCCCGCCTGGTCGTGGTCAACGCCCAGCCCACGCCGTACGACGAGCTCGCCGCCAGGAGCGGAGGGGCGGTGCTGCGGGAACCCATCGGCGTCGTGCTCCCCGCGCTCGTGCAACGGTTGTCCACCGCTACAGAAGCCGGCTGAGTCGACCGAACACTTCCCATTGACCCCGCTTCACGCGGCATCGCCCGGTGGGACAGTTGGCAGTGATGACCAAGCAGGACGAGCTGGTGCTCGAGGACAACCACCGGGCCGTCACCACCGCCCGGCGGTTCGTCGCCGAGCGACTGGCGCAGTGGGGTCGGCAGGACGCCGTCGACGACGCTGAGCTGTGCACCAGCGAGCTGGTCACCAACGCGATCCTGCACGCACACACCGAGGCGCGGCTGCGGGTGCGGGCCGACGACGACGCCGTGAGGGTCGAGGTCCACGACGGCAGCCGCCAGCTCCCGGCTCGGGGTCGTGCCGGGGACGACGGCATGACCGGACGCGGCCTGCTGCTGGTCGAGTCGGTGGCGAGCGCCTGGGGCGTGGAGCCCCACGGTGACGGCAAGTCGGTGTGGTTCGAGCTGTCCGCCGACCCTGGGGATGGCGCAGCTGACGTCACCGCCGGGGAACTGCCGCGCGCCTGGGGCGTCGACGAGCCCGCGTGGCTGGAGTCGGCAGCACCTGGACCGGCCCGGTTCCGGGTCTCGCTCGGCGACGTGCCGACCGCGCTGCTGCTCGACGCCACCGCACATGTCGACAACCTGGTTCGCGAGTTCGCCCTGGCCACCGCTGGAGCAGCGGCCGGCACCTCCTCGCAGCCGCCGGAGGCGCTGGCCGAGCTGATCGACAGCGTCGTTGCCCGCTACCAGGCCCACCTGGCGATCCGGGCGCAGGCTCAGATCGCGGTCGACCAGGCGGCCACCCGCGTGCGGCTGGAGCTCGACCTGCCGGCCGCGGCGGCGACCGAGGGCGAGGCCTACCTCCGGGCGCTCGACGAGGCCGACCAGTACTGCCGCGCCGCCCGGCTGCTCACGCTGGAGTCGCCACCACAGTTCCGGGTGTTCCGGGAGTGGTACGTCGAGCAGATCGGGCGCCAGCTGCGCGCGGTCTCCGCGGGCGGCACCGAGGTGGCGCAGACCTTCGAGGCCCGCCTGCTGGACGAGCTGGCGGCGACCGCCGCGGCCCGGCGGACGGCGGAGCGCAACTCCCGGCTGCAGGGGCTGACCGCCGCGCTGGCCAACGCCCTCACCCCCGAGCGGGTGGCGCGGGCGGTTCTGGAGGACGGCGTCCGTGCGCTCGAAGCCAACGCCGCCTGCTTCCTGGTCCCCGGCCCGGGCCGGGGGCTCTGCGTCCTGGGCTCGGTGGGCTACGACGACGACCTCCTCGCCCGGTTGACCTCGGGTGACGTCTCGTCGCTGCCGAGCGGCGTCGCGCTCGAGACCGGGACGCCGGTTTGGATCGAGACCCGCGAGGAGCGAGACGCCCACTTCCCGCAGCTTGCCGGCCTGGACGGTCCGACGATGTCGCTCTGCGCCGTACCGCTCACCGTGGCCGGTCCGGTGCTGGGCGTGCTGCGGTTCTCCTTCTCCGCGGGCCGGCTGTTCGGCGCGGATGAGCGCGGTCTCGTGCAGGCGCTGGCGGCGCAGGCGGCGCAGGCGCTGGACCGGGCCCGCCTCTACGCCGAGGAGCGCGCGGCCCGCCAGGCCGCGGAGGCGGCGGCTGCCCGACTCGCCCGGCTGCACAGCGTCGGCGAACGGTGGTCGACGGCCGCCCGTGACACGCTGGCCGAACGCGACGTCGCGGTCGAGCGCCGCGAGGTCGCCGCCCGGGCCGCGCCACCGGTCGAGTGGGCGAGCCTGGCCTATCAGGCAGTTCTCGACGAGCTCAGCGACGGGGTGGTCGTCGCCGACGCCGGCGGCACGATCCGCTACGTCAACCGGGCCACCGAACGCCTCTTGGCTGCCGCGCCGGGCGAGCTCACGGCGTTGCCGCTGACCGAACTCGTCCCACCGCGGCTGCGCGCCGCGCACCTTGCCGGGCTCTCCCGCTACCTCGCTACCCGCGAGCCGCGCCTCATCGGTACCGCGATACGGGTGCCGGCGTTGCGTCGCGACGGCATCGAGGTCGAGGTGGAGCTCACCCTCGGCGCCACACCGGTGACGCCGGGGCCGACCGGTGTCGACGGCGACCTGCTGCTGGTCGCTTCGCTGCGGGAGATGGGCGACCGGGTGGCGCTGGACGGTCCGGACGCCGCCCCGACGGGCTGACCCGCGCTCAGCCGCCCTCGGCCAGGCTGGCGACCGAGACGCCGGCGCCGGCAGGAGGCAGCGTGGGCGGCCCGACGGCGGTGATGAAGACCGAGGTACCGGTCGGCACCATCGGGTAGAGAGCCTCGACGTCGGCACTGCGCATCCGGATGCAGCCGTGGCTTGCCGAGTATCCGACCGAGGCGGTCGCCGGGGTGCCGTGGATACGGATGTTGGGCGCGTCCAGGTTCATGGCGCGGGTGCCCAGCGGGTTCTTGGGGCCCGGCGGGATCGTGGGGGGCTCGAGCTTGCCCCAGCCCTCGTCCGGGTGCGGGTTGACCCAGGTCGGCAGGTAGCGCTTGCGCTCGACCCGGAAGTGACCCGAGGGCGTGGGAAAGTCGGGCGATCCTGTCGCCACCGGGAAGATCCGTACCACCCGCCGGCCCTGGTAGAGGAAGAGCCGGTTCTCGCCGGTGTGGATTAGTAGGACCGTGTCGATGGTCGCGTTGCCCGCCGTGGGCGCCACCAGGACCGGCGCCACCGCACGGGAAGCTCCGTCTCGCAGCGAGGCTCTGAGTGCTGCGGTGGCCGCCACCGGGTCCAGCCGCCGACCCGTGACGGCAGGGCGAAAGCTCAGCCAGGCGCCGGACAGCAGGACCTGCGCGCTCACCGGCTCGACCCGGGCCTCGCGGACGGCGCGGGCCATGACGGCCCGTAGCAGCTCGGCCCGCGGAGCGCTCACCCGGACCGGCACGGACACCGACGTCGTGCGCCGGAGCACCCGGTCCCACAGCCGGCTTTGCCCGGCGCCGCGTCGGCTCTGCCGCAAGGCCGCGTCGACGGCCGCCTCAGCATCGTCGGTGACGCCGAGCGCGCGCAGGCTGGTCGAGTAGCTCCGCGTCCCGACCCGCAGGCCCGCAGGGCGGTCGAAGTCGCGCTCCACCACCCGTCGTACGGCGGCCAGCGCCGCTGACCGGTCCAGGCCGGAGACGTCCACCCCGCCGACCGTGGTCCCTCGCGGCAGCACGCCAGCGGCGACGTCCGAGCGCAGCCCGGCGGAGCCGATCCCGGTCGGAGCGACCACGACGGCGAGCAGTACGGCGGCTGCGACGGCGAGCACTGGTCGGGTGCGGCGGCTCACGGTCGACTCCTCTGCGGCGGCGTCGGGCGCCGTTACATCGGCGTAGGCGACGGTCTTCTGCAGTGGAGACGCCTATCGGCCGCGCGAGGTTGTCTTCCGCTGTTCGGTCGCGGCCGCCTCGTCGTGCGCCGGCGGTTCATGGCGGTGCACCCGTCCGCGCGCCTTGCCGGTGCGGGACAGGTTGCGGGCGGTGTTGACCAGCGGCACGTGGCTGAAGGCCTGCGGCACGTTGCCGAGCAGCCGGCGGTCGACGGGGTCGTACTCCTCTGCGAGCAGGCCGACGTCGTTGCGCAACGCGAGGAGCCGTTCGAACAGCTCGCGCGCGTCGTCGGTGCGCCCGATCATGTGCAGGTCGTCGGCGAGCCAGAACGTGCAGGCGAGGAACGCGCCCTCGCGGCCGGGCAGCCCGTCGACGTTGCCGCTGGTGTCGTAGCGCAGGACGAAACCGTCGGCACACAGCTCGCGCTGGATCGCCTCGACGGTGCCGACCACGCGCTTGTCCGTCGCCGGCAGGAAGCCCATCTGGGGGATGAGCAGCAGGGAGGCGTCCAGTCCCCGGGACCCGTAGTACTGCGTGAAGGTGTTGCGCTCGGCGTCGTACCCCTTCTCGCAGACCGCCTCGTGAATCGAGCGCCGCAGCGCCCGCCACCGGTCGACCGGCCCCTCGAGCGCGGTTCGCTCGACCGTCTTCACCGCCCGGTCCGCCGCCACCCACGCCATCACCTTCGAGTGCACGAAGTGCTGGCGGCCGCCGCGCACCTCCCAGATGCCGTCGTCGGGCTCGTCCCAGTGGCTCTCCAGGTAGTGCATGAGCGAGCGCTGCATCCGCCACGAGTCGTCGTCGGGCTCCAGTCCTGACTGGCGGGACTGGTACAGGCTGTCCATGACCTCGCCCCACACGTCGAGCTGGAACTGGTCGACGGCGGCGTTGCCGACCCGGACCGGTTTGGAGCCCTCGTAGCCGGCGAGCCAGGGCACCTCGAACTCGGGCAGCCGCCGCTCTCCCGCGACGCCGTACATGATCTGCAGGTCGTCCGGGTTGCCGGCGATGGCCCGCAGCAGCCACTCGCGCCAGGCCCGCGCCTCGTCCGGAAAGCCGGAGTAGAGCAGGGCCTGCAGGGTGAACGTGGCGTCGCGCAGCCAGCAGAAGCGGTAGTCCCAGTTGCGCACGCCGCCGATCGACTCCGGCAGGGAGGTGGTCGCGGCGGCCACGATGCCGCCGGTCGGCTCGTAGGTGAGGGCCTTGAGCGTGATGAGCGAGCGGACGACCGCATCCCGCCACTCGCCGTCGTAGCGGCACGGCACCATCCAGTCCGACCAGAAGTCCAGCGTCTCGAGGAGGGCGTGCTCCGCGTGCACCGGGGTGGGCGGCGGAAGGTGGGAGGCCTTCCAGGTGAGGACGAACGGCACCCGGTCGCCCTTGCGGACGGTGAAGTCGGCGTACGTCGTCATGTCGCGCCCGTAGGTCTCCACCGGCGTCCGCAGCCAGATGGCGTCGGGCCCCGCCACAGCGGCCAGGTCGCCGTCCAGCCGGCGCACCCACGGCACCACCGAGCCGTAGTCGAAGCGCAGCCGCAGCTCGCTGGTCATCGGGACGGCGCCGTCGAGGCCCTCCACGATCCGTACGACGTCCGGCGCCTCGCCGCGTGGCGGCATGAAGTCGATGACACGCACCGCGCCGTCGGCCGTCTCCCACTCCGACTCCAGCACCAAGGACTCCCCCCGGTAGCGCCGCCGGGTCGCCGCTCCCCTTCCTACCGGTGCCAGCCGCCAGTGCCCGTTGTCCTCACTGCCCAGCATCGCGGCAAAGCAGGCGCCGGAGTCGAAGCGCGGAAAGCACAGCCAGTCGATCGACCCGGTCCTTCCGACCAGGGCCGCCGTCTGCATGTCGCCGATGACCGCGTAGTTCTCGATGCGTTCCGCCACCGTTGGCCCGCTCCTTCCTCCCCGAGACCGCCGTCCGCCGCCGCGGCGGCACTCACCGTAGGCTGCCCAGGTGCAGCGCGTACGCCGGGCTGCCGGCATGGTGGTCGCCGCGGCGGTTCTGCCGCTGCTGCTCGCGGGCTGCGGGCGCTACGGCGACAAGCTGCGGCAGCGCGAGCTGGTCGTGCACTTCGAGCCGGGCGCCACCCAGGAGCAGCACGTTGCGGCGCGCGACGCGTGCAGCAGCATCCCGCACACCAGCCCCGAGCCGTTCGGGTCGGCCACCTCGAAGGCGAGCGGGCTCAACAACGTCCGCTTCCGCATCGACGACGCCAGCTACCGGGACCTGGCCCGACTCACCGGCTGCCTCAACCAGCAGCCCGGCGTACGGGGCATCGACATCCCGGAGATGCGGTAGCCCGCGGAGTGCCGTCTCGAAATGGCCCGGTCACCAGCTATCCCGCGCCTGACCCGACCTGGAGCCGGTGCCCGCCGGCGTACACGTTCATCGAGGCGCCGCGCAGGAAGCCGACCAGGGTCATTCCGGCCTCCTCTGCGAGCTCGGCCGCCAGGCTCGATGGCGCGGACACCGACGCGAGCGCCGGTACGCCGGCCATCAGCGCCTTCTGCGTCAGCTCGAACGACGCCCGACCGCTGACCAGCAGCACGGTGCCGGGCAGGGGGAGCCGGCGCTCCCGGGCGGCCCAGCCGACCACCTTGTCCACGGCGTTGTGCCGCCCGACGTCCTCGCGCACGCAGAGCAGCCCACCGCCGGCCTCGAACAGCCCGGCCGCGTGCAGCCCGCCGGTCCGGTCGAACACCTGCTGAGCGGCGCGCAGCGTGTCCGGCATCGCGGCGAGAGTCTGTGTGGTCAGCCGGACCGGGTCCTCGGCCACCGGCCACCGGGTCCGCGTGCGGATCGCGTCGATGCTGGCCTTGCCGCAAACGCCGCAGGAGCTGGTCGTGTAGAAGTTGCGCTGCACCGAGAGGTCCAGCGGCGCAGCGCCGGGGTCCAGCGTGACGTCGATGAGATTGTAGGTGTTGACGCCGTCCGCGGTGGCCCCCGCGCAGTAGCGCATGGCGGCGACCTGGTCGACGTCGTCGACGACGCCCTCCGTGACCAGGAAGCCGGCGACCAGGTCGAAGTCGTCGCCCGGCGTCCGCATCGTCACCGACACCGGTACGCCGCCGACCCGGATCTCCAATGGCTCCTCGACGACCAGGGTGTCGGCGCGCTCCGTCGCGGAGTCGCTGTCGATCCGTACCACGCGGCGGCGTGACGTGACCCGGCCCATCGCTCGACACCTTCCTTCCGGCGACCGTGCGCCGGCGGGCGCCTCGGTGCCATCCTCACCCACCTGCACCGAGGGCGAGCCAGGCGGATCAGGAGATGTGTCCGGTACCCGCCGAATCGCCGCTGCCGGCTCTTGCGCCGGCCGCCCCGGGGGAGTTGCATGCACATCGAGCGGAAGGGGTCGCCGTGGGCACGCGCGCCTGGATCCAGGGCTGGCCGGTCTTCCGGCAGCTGCAGGGAAGCGACCCGCTGGGCCGGGGAGCAGCCGCGAAGTCGGCCCGCAGCGAGCATCTCGTGCCCTGTACGGCGACCGCCGACCGGATGGTGCAGTCGGTGTGCCCCTACTGCGCGGTGGGTTGCGGGCAGCGCGTCTACGTCCGGAACGAGAAGGTCGTCCAGATCGAAGGCGACCCCGACAGCCCGATTTCGCGCGGGCGCCTGTGCCCGAAGGGCTCGGCGACCAAGTCCTTGGTCACCAGTCCCAGCCGCGAGTCCCGCGTCCTCTACCGCCGGCCGTACGGCACCGAGTGGGAGCCGCTCGAGCTCGACCGGGCTATGGAGATGGTGGCCGACCGGGTGCTCGCGGCGCGGGCCACCGGCTGGGAGGAGACCGACGGCAAGGGCCAGCGGCTGCGGCGTACCCGGGCCTTTGCCAGCCTCGGCGGCGCGACGCTGGACAACGAGGAGAACTACCTCATCAAGAAGCTGTTCACCGCGCTCGGGGCCATGCAGATCGAGAACCAGGCGCGGATATGACACAGCGCCACGGTTCCCGGTCTGGGGACCTCGTTCGGGCGGGGCGGGGCCACGTCGTTCCTGCAGGATTTGGCCAACGCTGACTGCATCGTCATCCAGGGCTCCAACATGGCCGAGTGCCACCCGGTCGGGTTCCAGTGGGTGATGGAGGCCAAGGCGCGCGGCGCCAAGGTGATCCACGTCGACCCGCGGTTCACCCGGACGAGCGCGCTCGCCGACCAGTACGTGCCGATCCGCGCCGGGACCGACATCGTCTTCCTCGGCGCGATCGTCAACTACGTGCTGGCCAACGAGCTGGACTTCCGCGAGTACGTCGTCCGCTACACCAACGCGGCGGTCGTGGTGAACGACGACTTCGCCGACACCGAGGACCTCGACGGCCTCTTCTCGGGGTTCGACCCCGACAAGGGGGTCTACGACACGACGTCCTGGCAGTACGACGGTATGGAGGAGACCGCCGGATCCGGCAAGTCGGAGGAGGCGGGCAAGGAGAGCGACAGCGGCGACGTCCACGGCAGCAGCGGTCCCAAGCTCGAGGGCGGCGAGCCGATCCGGGACGAGACCCTGCAGCATCCGCGCTGCGTCTACTCGATCCTCAAGCGGCACTTCGCCCGCTACACCCCGGAGATGGTCGAGGAGGTGTGCGGGACCCCCCGGGAGGACTTCCTGGCGGTCGCGCGTGCCTGGACCGAGAACTCCAAGCCCGACCGCACCACCGCGCTGTGCTACTCGGTGGGCTGGACACAGCACACCGTGGGCGCGCAGGCGATCCGGACGGGCGCGATCCTTCAGCTGCTGCTGGGCAACGTCGGCCGCCCCGGCGGCGGCATCCTGGCCCTGCGGGGCCACGCCAGCATCCAGGGCTGCACCGACGTACCGACGCTCTACAACCTGCTGCCGGGCTACCTGCCGATGGCGCACGCCGAGCCGCACGGCGACCTCGCGAGCTACCTCGCCGACGTCCGCGGCAAGAAGGGCAGCAAGGGCTTCTGGGGTCACGCCGACGCCTACATGGTCAGCCTGCTCAAGGCCTACTGGGGCGAAGCCGCCACGCCGGAGAACGACTTCTGCTTCGACTACCTGCCCCGGATCGACGGTGACCACGGGGTCTACCAGCAGACCTGCGACATGGTCGACGGCAAGATCCAGGGGTTCTTCCTGGTCGGGGAGAACCCGGCCGTCGGCTCCGCGCACGGCAAGCTGCAGCGCAAGGCGCTGGCCAACCTCGACTGGCTGGTCGTCCGCGACTTCACCCTGATCGAGAGCGCCACGTTCTGGGCGAACTCGCCCGAGATCGAGAGCGGCGAGCTGACGACTGAGCAGTGCAGGACGGAGGTGTTCTTCTTCCCGGCGGCCGCGCACACGGAGAAGGAGGGCACGTTCACCCAGACCCAGCGGCTGCTGCAGTGGCACCACAAGGCCATCGACCCGGTCGGCGACAGCCGGTCGGACCTGCACTTCTACTTCCATCTCGGCCGCATCCTGCGGGAGCGCCTGGCCGGCTCGACCGAGGAGCGGGACCGGCCGCTGCTCGACCTGACGTGGAGCTACTCGACCTCCGGACCGCACGAGGAGCCGAGCGCGGCGGAGGTGCTCCAGGAGATCAACGGCCGGGACCTCACCACCGGCAAGCTGCTGAGCTCCTACGGCCAGATGAAGGCAGACGGCTCCACCACGGGTGGCTGCTGGATCTACTGCGGTGTCTACGCCGACGGGGTCAACCAGGCGGCGCGGCGCAAGCCGGGACGGGACCAGAGCTGGGTCGCTCCGGAGTGGGGCTGGGCCTGGCCGGCCAACCGGCGCACGCTCTACAACCGCGCTTCGGCCGACCCGGCCGGCCGGCCGTGGAGCGAGCGCAAGGCCTACGTCTGGTGGGACGAGGCGGCCGGGGAGTGGACCGGGCACGACGTACCGGACTTCGAGAAGAAGAAGCGACCGGACTACGAGCCGCCGGCGGGCTCGACCGCTGAGACGGCGCTGCGCGGCGACGACCCGTTCGTGATGATGGCCGACGGCAAGGCGTGGCTGTACGCGCCCAACGGCATGGTCGACGGCCCGCTGCCGGCGCACTACGAGCCGCACGAGTCGCCGTTCCCGAACGCGCTCTACCGCCAGCGGGCCAACCCCACCCGCGGCCTCTTCGAGCGGCCGGACAACCCGTACAACCCCAGCGGCTCGGCGGCGGGGGCCGAGGTCTTCCCGTACGTCTTCACGACCTACCGGCTGACCGAGCACCACACGGCGGGGGGCATGAGCCGGACCCTGCCCTACCTGGCCGAGCTGCAGCCGGAGATGTTCATCGAGGTCTCGCCCGAGCTCGCCGCCGAGCGCGGGCTGGAGAACGGTGGGTGGGCGCATGTCGTCACCAGCCGGGCTGCCATCGAGGCGCGGGTGCTGGTCACCGAGCGGATGACGCCGCTGACCGCCGGCGGCCGCCGGGTGCACCAGGTCGGCGTGCCGTACCACTGGGGCCCCAACGGGGTGGTGACCGGCGACTCCGGCAACGACCTGCTCGGCGTCGCGCTGGACCCGAACGTCAGCATCCAGGAGAGCAAGGTGTCCTCCTGCGACGTCCGGCCTGGGCGGCGGCCGCGCGGGCCGGCGCTGCTCGACCTCGTCGCGAGCTACCGGAGCCGGGCGGGGGTCGCATGAGCAACCGGTTGTACGGCCCGCTCGACCCGGCGCTCGACGCCGGCTACGAGGCACCGCCCTCCCGCAAGGGCTTCTTCACCGACACCAGCGTCTGCATCGGGTGCAAGGCCTGCGAGGTCGCGTGCAAGGAGTGGAACGCGATCCCGGAGGATGGCCTCAACCTGCTCGGGTCGTCGTACGACAACACCGGCGCGCTGGGGGCGAGCACCTGGCGGCACGTCGCCTTCATCGAACAGCGCCCCCCGGTCGAGGGTGGGAACGGCGCTCCCGGTGACCTCCGCTGGCTGATGTCCTCCGACGTCTGCAAGCACTGCACGCACGCCGCCTGCCTCGACGTCTGCCCGACCGGCTCGCTGTTCCGCACCGAGTTCGGGACCGTCGTCGTCCAGGAGGACATCTGCAACGGCTGCGGCTACTGCATCCCGGCCTGCCCGTACGGCGTGATCGACCAGCGCAAGGATGACGGCCGGGCCTGGAAGTGCACGATGTGCTACGACCGCATCGGCGACGGCCTGATGCCGGCATGCGCGACCGCGTGCCCGACCGAGTCGATCCAGTACGGCGACCTCGATGAGCTCCGGGAGCGCGCCCGGGACCGGGTGACCACGCTGCAGGCGGCGGGGGAGAGCTCGGCCCAGCTCTACGGCGACGACCCGGACGACGGGGTCGGCGGGACCGGCGCGTTCTTCCTGCTGCTCGACTCGCCCGAGGTCTACGGGCTGCCGCCGGACCCCGTCGTCACGACCCGTGACCTGCCCGCTATGTGGCGCCGGGCGGCGATCGCGGCCGCCGCCATGGCGGCCGGCGTGGCCGCGGCCTTCATCGGGGGCGCGCGATGACCGAGGGACCGGCGACCGGCGACCGGCGTGGCGGCGGTCGTCGCCGGCGCGGTCGCGGTGAGCGGGCGATGGTGCCGGAGGCGACGTTCACGTCGTACTACGGACGGCCGGTGATCAAGGCGCCGGTGTGGAAGGCGGACATCCCGGCGTACCTCTTCCTCGGCGGTCTGGCCGCGGGGTCCTCGCTGCTGGGTGCCGGCGGTGACCTGACCGGCCGGCCCGCGCTGGCCCGGGCCGGCCGGCTGTCCGGGCTCGGCGGCATTCTGGTCAGCTTCGGGCTGCTGGTGCACGACCTCGGCCGGCCGGACCGGTTCATGAACATGCTGCGGGTGGCCAAGCCGACCTCACCGATGAGCGTGGGGACCTGGATCCTGACGGCGTACGGCCCGCTGACCGGACTGGCTGCCGGCGCCCATCTGCTGCCGCCGCCGCTGCGGCGAAGCGCGCTCGGCCGCCTGGTCGCCGGGCTCGGCCGGCCGGCCGGGCTGGGCGCGGCGGCGGTGGCGCCGCTGGTGGCCAGCTACACCGCCGTCCTGATCGCCGACACCGCCGTACCGAGCTGGCATGAGGCCCATCCGGAGCTGCCGTTCGTCTTCGTCGGCAGCGCGGCCGCCGCGGCGGGTGGCCTGGCGATGGTGACCGTGCCGACCAACCAGGCCGGCCCGGCCCGGCGTACCGCCGTCCTCGGCGCGGCGCTGGATCTCGCGGCTGCCCAGCGGATGGAGAGCCGGATGGGCCTGGTCGGCGAGCCGTTCTCGCAGGGCCGCGCCGGGACCCTGCTGCGTACGGCGAGAGCGCTGACGGCTAGTGGCGCGGTGGTCGGGGCGGTGCTCGGTCGGCGCAGCCGAGCCGCCTCCGCGCTGGCGGGCGCCGCCCTCGTGGCCGGCTCGGCCTGCACCCGGTTCGGGATCTTCGCGGCCGGCGTGGCCTCGGCGAAGGACCCGAAGTACACCGTGATCCCGCAGCGCGAGCGGTTGAACCGCAACGGCTCGAGCGCCGTGGACGCATGACGGACCCTAAGTAGCGATCAGGCCTGGCGAGCGAGAGGACTCCGATGGCGACTTCGACCGAACGCGCGGCGACAGACGATCCGACCCGAGGCCGCTGGTTGCTGGTGGCGGCGGCCCTGCTGCTCCAGGCGTCGACCGGCGCCGTCTACGCCTGGAGCGTCTTCTCCAAGGCGCTGCAGAAGGAGAGCGCGTTCGGCCTGTCCAAGCCGCAGGCCACCCTGCCGTTCACGGTGACGATCGGCATGATCTTCGTCGGCACCTACATCGGCGGCCGGATCCAGGACCGCAAGGGCCCGAAGGTGGTCGCGCTCACCGGCGGCATCCTCTACTCGCTGGGCATCATCGCGGCCTCCTTCGCCCGCGACGCCGACCACCTCTGGCTGCTGGTGCTCACGTACGGCGTGATCAGCGGCTTCGGCCTGGGTCTGGCCTACATCGTGCCGATCGCCATGCTGCAGAAGTGGTTCCCGGACAAGCGGGGGCTCATCACCGGCCTCGCGGTCGGCGGGTTCGGGTTCGGCGCCGTGATCACCTCGCCGATCGCGCAGCGGCTCATCGATCAGACCCCGGCCGTGCCGACCAAGGCGTTCCTGCCCCTCGGCATCGGCTACCTGGTCGCGACGACGATCGGCGCGTCGTTCTTCCGCAATCCGCCGGAGGGCTACAAGGTCCCGGGGTTCGTGCCGAAGACCACAGGCCGGGTGGTCGACAGTGGCAAGGACTACACCGAGCGGGAGGCGCTGCATGCGCCGCAGTGGTACCTGCTCACTGCGATCCTCACCCTCAACGTCACGGCCGGCATCGCGCTGATATCGGTGGCGGCGGCGGCCGCGACCGATATCGCCGGCTACAGCAAGGTGGCGGCGGCGAACCTGGTCGGGATCTGGGCAGTCTTCAACGGCGCCGGACGCATCTTCTGGGGAGCCGTCTCGGACAAGATCGGCCGGATGAGCGCATTCCTGGGCATGCTCGGGATCCAGGGCGTCTGCTTCCTGTTGATCCCGCACGCCAAGAACGCGGCCATCTTCTTCGTTCTTGGTGCCTTGATCTACCTCTGTTACGGCGGCGGCTTCGGCACGATGCCGGCGACCGCCGGTGACTACTTCGGCCTCAAGCGCGCCGGTGCCATCTACGGACTCATGATCATCGGCTGGAGCCTCGGCGGCGTGATCGGGCCGCAGATCGTTGCCACGCTGAGCTCGGGCAAGGCCTACACCAGGGCGTTCACGACCATCGCGGTGATCGCTTTCGCGGCGCTCATCCTGCCGCTGATCACGAAGGCCCCGCGGACCCGCCAGACCGAGACGGAGGGGTACGTCGGGGAGGCGGCGGCCACGGGTCCAGGCGCCCGCTGAGCGAGCAATCTCCACGGCCACCAGAAGGCCGCTGGCGTAGTTGCGTCCCCCCACACTGCCGCGCCATGCGCCACGACCATCGAGCCGGTGCCCATTTAGCCTGGCGGGGACCCGCCTTGCCGACGGGGGTATCCCCAAGCCGGCTAGCGATGGCCGTACGGAAAGACCCACCGAAGAGTGCTCAGGATGGGGCGCTTGCACCAACACGCCGAGGAGCAGCCGCACTCAACCGCGCCCATGCCCTCCACGAACCGCCCGATCACCGCGAACAACAGGTACAGGCCGGCGAGCCGTCTCAGGAGGTGCGTCATGCCGCGAAGGGTACGACGGCGGGCGGGCCACGGGGAATGCGCTGTCGGGGCCGGAGCCGCTGCGGCCTTCGTCGCAGTGCGCCACCCGGTTCGGGATCTTCGAGGCCGGCGTCGCGTCGGCGAAGGACCCGAAGTACACCGTCGTACCCCCGCGCCGCCGACTCGACGGCGCCTCTACCGCCTGAGCAGTGGGTTTTGCAGAGCCGCTTGGGAACTCCGCCGACCGACTAGCTGCTCGAGTCCGAGCTCTGCGGTGGCTTCGGCGTGGGAGAAGACGCCGTGCCGGTGGCGTCCGGCATGACCTGCTCGGTCAGGTTCTGCTCGGGGCCCACCTCGTCCTCCGGGTCTCCGGAAGCGTGCTGATTTCCCTTGGCGTCGGGCACCGGGACTCCTTCGGTTGGCTGATAGGCCTGCCAACGTGGTCCATCCGTTCAGTTCCGTCAAGGGCCGTGCGACCGACCGGTGTCTGGCCCATCACGGGCATGGCCTTGGATCCGTGCTCGGCGCCGCCCAGCTCGCATCACATACACACTCGGTGCTCAATCAGTATGTATCCTTGCGGGTATGCGGCGAGTGCAGATCCACCTGGCCGAGGGCCTGGACGACGCTGCCGCCAAGGAGGCTGCCCGGCGCGGGATCTCCAAGGCGGCGCTCATCCGGCGAGCCCTGGCGGCCGAGGTCACCCCGGACGTTGCTGCCGGAGGAGACCCGTGGGAGGCGATGATCGGCTGGCTGGACAGCGAGCCGATCGATGACATCGACGAGGCGATCTACGGGCCCAGCGCGTGAGGTTCGCCGACACCAGCTTCTGGTACGCACTTCAGGAGCGGCGCGACCGGCACCACGCCGATGCTGCCACGCTGGCTCGCGCCGAACGATCGAGGATCGTGACGTCGAACCACGTCGTCGGAGAAACCTGGACCCTGCTTCGACGACGCGTCGGACATGCGGCTGCCGTCGGCTTCGTCGATCGCCTGCAGGAGCTCGGAAACGTGGAGCGCCTCCACGTCGACGTGGAGATCGAGGATGATGCTTGGCGCTGGCTGCGCAGGCACAGCGAGCGCGAGTACTCCTTCGTCGATGCCTCCAGCTTTGTGCTCATGCGCCGCCGGCGTATCCATGAGGCGCTGGCCTTCGACGGCGACTTCACCGCCGCTGGCTTCCTGGAAGTGCGTCCGGCGTAGGGCGGTCGATCGTGGGTGGGGTTGGTCAGCGCACGACGAGAGGCTGCGGACAGGCGGGTCGTAGCTCGTCATGACCGGTGCGCCGGGAACCTCATCGGCCACCAGCGCACCCGAGGTCTGGGCGGCGGCCAGGAGGGTCGTTAGATACTCAACGCCGCCCTCAGCGCCCGGCCTATCGCATGGCGGGCGCGGGCGGGAAGTCAGCGCACGACGAGCGGATGCGGGCCGGCCGGCACCAGCTCGCCGATCACCGGCGCGCCGGGAACCTCGCCCGCGACGAGCAGGCCGCCAGAGGTCTGTGCGTCTGCGAGCAGCAGGCGCTCCAGCTCGCCCACGCGCGGGCTCCAGTCCGTGTGCGGGTCGACCCAGGCCAGGTTGCGCCGGGTGCCGCCACTGACGTAGCCGGCCCGTGCTGCCTCCCAGGCGCCGGCCAGGTAGGGGACTGCGGCGGCATCGACCACGGCAGTCACCCGGCTGGCGCGGGCGAGCTTGAAGAGGTGCCCGAGCAGCCCGAAGCCGGTGACGTCGGTTGCGCACTTGACCCCTGCTTGCAGCGCGGCCTTGCTCGCCGCCCTGTTCAGTCCGGTCATCGCCTCGACCGCCTGAGCGAACACCTCCCCAGTCGCCTTGTGCCGGCTGTTTAAGCACGCCGATGCCGAGCGGCTTGGTGAGCGAGAGCGGTACGCCGGGGCGACCGGCATCGATGCGAAGCAAGCGCTCCGGGTCGCCCAACCCGGTGACCGCCATCCCGTACTTGGGCTCCGGGTCGACGACGCTGTGGCCACCGGCGACGTGGCAGCCGGCTTCCCTCCCGACCTCGAGGCCACCCCGTAGCACCTCGGCGGCCAGCTCGAGCGGCAGGACGTCGCGCGGCCAGCAGAGCAGGTTGACCGCGAGCAGCGGCCGGCCGCCCATCGCGTAGACGTCCGACAGCGCGTTGGCCGCCGCGATCCGCCCCCAGTCGTACGGATCGTCGACGACCGGGGTGAAGAAGTCGACGGTGGAGATCAGCGCCGTACCGTGGTCGATCTTCACTGCAGCGGCATCGTCGCCGTCATCGAGACCGACCAGCAGCTCGTCGGCTGTGGGCCCATCGCCGAGGAGTCCGGCGACCACCTGCTCGAGCTCACCCGGCGGGATCTTGCAGGCGCACCCGCCACCCGTGGCGTACTGCGTCAGCCGGTACGACGTGGTGGTGGTGCTCACCACCTGACCCTACGTCGCGGTGAGATGGCGGCCGTAGACCGGACAGAATCACGACCGTCACTGCGGCGGCCGGCTGATCAGGTAGCGGACCGCCCTCGAGCCAGGACCGGTCAGGGGTCGAAAACGGCTGCCTCGAGCCGACGTCGGTCCACGCGAACCTCGAAGACATCCGGCCGGCTGTAATGACCGGTCGGGTCGAAGTTCTGTCGTTCGCGGCGCACCGCCGCCGGGTCGATATCGGCGATGACCAGCCGCTCTTCGTTGGCGACCGGCTCGACCACCCAGCCGCCAGCAGGATCGGCGACCGCGGAGCCGCCGTCGTAGTAGTCGCGTTCGGCTGACTGCTCGAGCAGCTCGCGTAGCGGGAAGTCGTCCGGCACGTCGTCGAGCCCGAGCAGCCCGCAGGCCGCGAGCGAGAACACGCGTCCCTCGAGCGCGATGAATCGCGCGAGGTCGCGGGTGTGCCGCGGTGAACCGGGCCACACGCTCACGTGCAGGTCCTCGCCCCCGGCATAGAGCGCGTGCCGGGCCTGTGGCATCCAGTTCTCCCAGCAGTTCAGCCCGCCTACTCGCATCTCGCCGATGTCATGCACACGCAGCCCGTGACCGTCGCCGGTGCCCCACACCAGTCGTTCCTCGTACGTCGGCATGAGCTTGCGATGGCTGCTGACGATGCCGTGGGCGGGGTCGATCGCGAGCAGCGTGCAGTAGATCGTGCCGCGGGCGGCACCGCTGCCCCGCTCCGTGATCCCCAGGTAGGTGAAGACCCCGAAGTCGCGGGCAGCCTCGGTGACAAGCCGGATCTGTGGTCCGCTGGTCTCCACCGCCGCATCCAGGTAGGCCGAGTAGGCGGCCTTCTGCTGCTTTGAGTTGAACCGTGCGCCGTCTGTGCGCTCGACCCAGAACGGATATCCCGACAGGAAGGTCTCCGGGAAGGCGAGCAGCGCTACCTCGGACCGCGCTGCATCGGCAAGCAGAGACAGCACCCTTTTCGTCGTCGCATCCTTGTCCAGCCAGACAGAGCGTGCTTGCGCAGCGGCAACTCGCATGGCTCGACTCCCTTGCCGTAGCTAACCGACGCCGGCGTGCAGGATCTTTTCGATCTGCATGCCTTCGCGCCGTGCCTGGGCCCATGTGATCGGAATCTGAAGGATGTCACCGCTTTGCTCGACCGCCTCGAGTCGGCTGAGAGCCTCGAGGATGATCCGCCGCTGTAGCGCACGGTGGAACGGCACGCCGAAGTGATGTCCCATCATGAACGGCAGGAAGACCGCTCGTGGCGGTTTCACGTGCTCGGTGATGTCGAGGGCGACGCTGACGGACACGGTGGGAATTCCGCGGCGTTCGATGGCGCGCTGGACCAGCGCGATGCTCTGATGGCAGATCGGTCAAGCCGGCGCGAGCAGGGCGATCTGGGCGGATTCCGCCACCACCGCCTCGGCGATGTCCTCGGCCAGCGTGGTCTCCAGCCGCTCCGGGTCCATGTTGTAGCCGATGAAGGAGAAGAAGCTCGGCGTGAGCTCGCCGATGACGCCTTCCTCCGCCAGCTCCTGAAGCCGCTCGATCGGAAAGATGACGTTCAGGTCCCGGTTGGCGCCGACCGTCGGGTACTTCAGCTGGTGAATCTCGAGGTCGGCAGGGGATGCGTCCGACGGCACGCGCCGAAACTTGTAGTCGCCCACCGGGTGGACGACGTCGAACGGCAGGGTCCCCTTGGGTTGGACACCGGCGGTGCTGACGAAGGTCAGCCGTGACTGCGACAGAGGCTTGGACATCGGCGCGAGCGGAACCAGATTCGTCTTGGTGATCAACGAGCCGGGATACCGGTCGTTGACGGTCTCCCACAGCCCCGGACGCAGCTGCCGCCCGTCAGAGGTTGCCGTCATGGATCCACTCCCCGGATCGGCGTACCAGGTGGAAATGCAGCGAGAAGAACAGATGGGCGAGTGTCGCCTCATCCTTGGTCGCGAGCGCGTCGAGGACGAACTCGCGGTCAACCGGCGGCACGTCCAGCAGCGGCGTGAGCGCCTGCACCCATGCCTTCTCGATCTCCTTGCGGCCCTGCTGCTCGCTGCCGTCGCCCAGGTGCAGGCTCACGTAGCGGAACAGCGCCGCGGTGTCACCCTGCGCCGCGGCATCCTTCAGGTACTGCAAAGACACCCGCCACCTCGCAAGGTCTCAGGTCTGGGATTCGCGGCCTCGACCTCCGCGCCGGCGAAGCGATCCTATGCCGGAGCGCTTCGCATACGTCGTCGCCCGGCGAAATTCGACCAGACGCGGCCGGCCGACGGGGGAGGTGAACCGTCCGGCCGCCGCACCCGTGAACCTGTTAGACGCCGTTCCGGCCGACGTCGACCCAAACGTTCGCCGGCGTGCCGAGGAGGCCCCCGTGCTCCGTCGTCGTTCCGCTGTTCTTCTCGCCGTGCCCACCCTCGCGGCGGGAGGGGTCCTCGCGATCGCGGGCACGGCTGCAGCGGCAACAACCACCGTCACCGCACGCGCCAGCGCTGCGAACGAGGTGCCAAAGCCGGGTCCGCAAGGTGCCACCGGCAGGGCGCTGTTCACACTGGACACCAGCACCGGGCGGATTTGTTACCAGGCCAGCACCTCCGGGCTGGACACACTCGCCGCCGCGCACATCCACCGCGGTGTCGCCGGCGTGGCCGGACCGGTGGTGGTGCCGCTAGAGGAGAGCAAGATCAACAGCGGCAGCCAGACCTGCACCACCGCGGAGCCCGCGCTGGTGGCGGAGATCGCGGCCAGCCCCGCGAACTTCTATTTCAACGTGCACACGCCGCAGTTCTCCGCCGGGGCGGTGCGCGGTCAGCTCGTGGCCGGCGGGCCGAGCGGCGCGGACGCCGGCTCCGGCGGAGCGGCCGACCACTCCGGTCCGACAGCGCTGCTAGTGGCTACCGTGCTCGCCGGCGGCGCCCTGACCCTGGTCTCGGTCGCGCGACTGTCGCGGCGCTGAGCCGGCGTCGTACCGCTGGGTCATGGCTCGGCGTCGGCCGGTGAGCGGGGTCAGTCCCACTGGGGCCACCCGCCACGTAGCCGGGCTCGTGATTGGGCTGTCCCTGCTGGCGGTTTGCCAGTACCAGCTCGCGCAGCGCCGGCCGGTGAGCGCAGTCGGAGTCGTGCCGGGAGGACGGGTCGTGACATCCGCGCAGGCCGGAGCCACGGCAGCCGTCGCACCGAGTGAGGAGTCGGTGCCGGGTACGGCGGCCGCGGGGGTCGGTGGGGTCGAGCCGGTCCGGCTGCGGATTCTCCGGCTCGGCGTGGATGCACGGGTCACGCCGGTCGGCGTACAGCCGGACGGTGCCCTCGACATCCCCGCCGACCCGGCCGTGCTCGGCTGGTGGTCCGGCAGCGCCCGGCCTGGCGCGGCAGACGGCAGCGTCGTGGTGGACGGCCATGTCGACAGCGCCCGCGCCGGCCCCGGAGCCTTCTTCCGACTGCGCGAGTTGCGTCCCGGGGATGCCGTCGAGGTTGGCGCGGGCGACGGCCGCGTCCTGCCCTACGTCGTCACCGCTCGCCGGCAGTACGCCAAGTCGGCGCTGCCGGCCGCGGAGGTGTTCGGCCCCACCCCGAGTCCGCGTCTCGTGCTGATCACGTGCGGTGGCAGGTTCGACTCCGGCCGCCGGCACTACGCGGACAACGTCGTGGTCTATGCGGTGCCCGAGCCCTGAGCCGCGCACGTCGACCGCTCGGCGCGGTCGTTCTACGCGCAGCCTCGCACCGTCCACGTAGTCTTCGGAGGCGTCTGGGTGCCTGGTGGCGCCCCCAGTCTTCAAGGCAGGGTGTGCCCGAGGATCTCGGGCCGGCGGGTTCGATTCCCGTCCGCACACTCTGTCCGGGCTTCGCGGAGGTCTGATCCACTGAACGGGAGCTCGGGCGACGGTTCCCTGCCGCTGGTCGGCGCGCCGTACGTCGTCCGCTGGCCGCTGACTGCCAAGACCCTGGTGCCGGCGATGCTGGGTACGGCCCTGCTGGTCGGGTGGCTGGCGCTGTGGCCGGGCATCGGCGGGCACCGACCGCCGGCGATCTTCTGGGCGTTCCTGGTACTGGTCCTCGTTCTTCGCGCGGGCCGCATACGTAACGGCCGGATCGCGTTCGAGGTGGGACCGGCGGGCATCCGCATGAGTGAGCCGGTCACGCTTTACGGCGGGCGGCTCGTGGCAGTGCCGTGGCGGTCGATCGCCGAGGTGGTCGTGCTCCCGCCACGCGTCTCGTCACCCGCGGATCTGGGCACGAGCGTCGGTGCGGTCGGCGTGCGGCTGCGACCGGACGCCCCGTTACCTGGCGGCGTACGAGGCATCATCCGGGAGCCGAGCGGAGCGGGACCGCTGCTCACCCGGCGGGTGCAGGGGTGGACGCTCGACCGGACCCGGCTGATGGCCGCCGTGTCCTCCTATGCACCGGGCGTTCCGGTGGTCGAGCTGCCGGCGAACGCCTGACCGCAGCCCGGCTGAGCGCCGATATCGTTCGGCGTCAACTACAGGCTGCTCGCTGCGATGGGCGGAGGTCCGGGTCAGGATCGGCGCGTCGTTCTTCCGCAATCCGCCGGAGGGCTACAAGGTCCCGGGGTTCGTGCCGAAGACCACCGGCCGGGTGGTCGACAGTGGCAAGGACTACACCGAGCGGGAGGCGCTGCATGCGCCGCAGTGGTACCTGCTCACTGCGATCCTCACCCTCAACGTCACGGCCGGCATCGCGCTGATATCGGTGGCGGCGGCGGCCGCGACCGATATCGCCGGCTACAGCAAGGTGGCGGCGGCGAACCTGGTCGGGATCTGGGCAGTCTTCAACGGCGCCGGACGCATCTTCTGGGGAGCCGTCTCGGACAAGATCGGCCGGATGAGCGCATTCCTGGGCATGCTCGGGATCCAGGGCGTCTGCTTCCTGTTGATCCCGCACGCCAAGAACGCGGCCATCTTCTTCGTTCTTGGTGCCTTGATCTACCTCTGTTACGGCGGCGGCTTCGGCACGATGCCGGCGACCGCCGGTGACTACTTCGGCCTCAAGCGCGCCGGTGCCATCTACGGACTCATGATCATCGGCTGGAGCCTCGGCGGCGTGATCGGGCCGCAGATCGTTGCCACGCTGAGCTCGGGCAAGGCCTACACCAGGGCGTTCACGACCATCGCGGTGATCGCTTTCGCGGCGCTCATCCTGCCGCTGATCACGAAGGCCCCGCGGACCCGCCAGAGTGAGACGGAGGGCTATCTAGGCGAAACGGCGACCACCGGCCCCGGCGCTCGCTGACCCCTCCACCTCGTGCCGGCCCGGCGCCCGGGTTGGCGTACGGCGGCTGCCCCCGTAGGGTGGCTCGATCCGCGCATCGGTGCGGGTCGACCGCGGACCGCCTATTCCTGCCCGTCGCGCGTCGTAGTCGTTCCTCCGGGCAGGAGCGGGGGACCCACCGGGTCCGCAAACGCGGACCCAGGGGTGAAGCGCCACTCCAGCGCAGGGCACCTCTCGCCCGAACCCGACAGCTCACCTCGCCGGCGGCTGAGAGGAAGCCGCCGTGAGGCGCATCTTGGGTTCACCCTGCCCGCCACGACACCGCCGGCAGCGAATCGGCCTGGCCATCGTGTCGTCGGTGGCCACCGCCGCACCGCTGCTCCTGCAGCCCGCGCCCGCCCTGGCCGCCACCGCGGCGACGTGGGACCGCCTCGCCGGGTGCGAGAGCGGCGGCCGCTGGGACATCAACACCGGCAACGGTTACTACGGCGGCCTGCAGTTCGCCGCCAGCACCTGGGTGTCCTTCGGCGGTTCCGCCTACGCCTCCCGGGCCGACCTGGCCACCCGGGTCGAGCAGATCACCGTCGCCGAACGGGTCCTGCACCGACAGGGTTGGGGCGCCTGGCCGGCCTGCTCGAAGAAGCTCGGCCTGACCGCCAAGGACGCGGCCGGCTCGCCGTTCCCCCCTGTACCGCCGCCTGCCCCACCGCGGCCGCCCACGCCCGGCGACTTCAACGGTGACCACCGCACCGACAAGACCGTCTGGCGGCCCTCGACCGGCACCTGGTACGTGCAGGGGCAGCCGGGCGTGCGCTTCGGCAACTCCACGGATCTGCCGGTGGCAGGGGACTACAACGGCGACGGCTGGACCGACAAGGCGGTCTGGCGACCCTCGACCGGGACCTGGTACGTGCAGGGGCGGCCCGGCGTGCGGTACGGCAACCCGAGCGACCTCCCGGTGCCGGGGGACTACAACGGCGACGGCCGCACGGACATGGCGGTCTGGCGACCCTCGACCGGGACCTGGTACGTGCTGGGGCATCCGGGCCTGGTGTACGGGGCTCCCGGCGACGCGCCGGTGGCGGGGGACTTCAACGGCGACCGCCGTACCGATCTGGCGGTCTGGCGTCGCTCGACCGGCACCTGGTACGTCCGAGGCAACGCCGGCGTGGTGTACGGGACGCGGGGTGACGTCCCGATGGTCGGCGACTTCACCGGCGACGGCCGTACGGATATGGTCGTCTGGCGGCGGTCGACCGGCACCTGGTACGTCCGCGGCTATCCCGGCGTGCTCTACGGCAGGTCGTCGGACCAGCCGGTGCCCGGCGACTTCAACGGGGACGGCCGGACCGATCTGGCGGTCTGGCGGCCCACGACCGGGACCTGGTACGTGCTGGGCCAGCCCGGCATGGTGTACGGCGCGCGCGGTGACGTCCCGGTGGTCGGACAGCGGCAGCGGCCGCCGCGGTAGCGGCTCCTAACCTAACGGGGCGCCCGCCACTCCGCGGGGGCGAGGTGTACGCCGAGGGGCCAGTCGAGGGTCACCGGCTCGTCCGCAGTGGCGGCGGCCTGCTCGACGTACGCCGTCCCGCTGAGCCGGTAGGTGACCACGGACGGTCCCTCGACGCCGCCCAGCTCGACGCGCCAGTACGCCGGTACCCCGGCCGTGCGTACAGCGCGGGCTTGGTGACCCGGTCAGAAGTTGTCGAGGACGGGGCGACGACCTCGACGGCCAGCACGAGATCGGCCGGCGTCAGGACGCTGCGTCCACTCCACACTGCATCGCCATGCGCGACGACCACATCCGGCACGAGCAGGCCGTTGGGCAGCACCGTGGGCGGGGGCGACACCAGGAGGCTCCCGTCGACGATCTCGTATCGCTGCCCGTCGTCGGGCGTTGTCGCAAGGTCGGCCAAGGTCCCACCTCGGTCACCGCGCACGCCCTCTCATCGTTGGATCAGTGTGGCACTCCGGCAGCGGGCGGAGTTCCGGCGCTGTGGAAACATCGCCGGAAGGCAGACCGGAGAGCTGCTTCGGTGCAGTGCCGAGGAAGCGGGTTCACGGAGGTCCGGTCGGGTGAACGCTATTCCGGGTGACCCGGGGCCGGTACCTCGGTGACGACGCCCGCAGGCGCGACCGGTGCCGAGCCGTACGTCCTCCGCTGGCCGATCACGGCCAGGACCATCGTGCCGGAGCTGCTCGGCCCGGCCGTGCTGGTCGGATGGCTGGTGCTCTCGCCGCGCATCGGCGGGCACCGACCGCCGGGGATCTTCTGGGCGTTCCTGGTACTGGTCGTCGGCCTTCGCGCGGTGCAGTTCCGCAACGGGCGGGTCGCGCTCGAGGTGGGCCCGAAGGGCATTCGCCTGGGCCAGACGGCCAACCGGTACAGCCGACGTCTCGTGGCGGTGCCGTGGCGGTCGATCGCCGAGGTGGTCGTGCTCGCGCCGCGGATGTCCGCCCCGGAGGACCTCGCAACGAACGTCGGCGAGGTCGGCGTCCGGCTGCGGCCGGGCGCCCCGTTACCTGCTGGCGTACGAGGCATCGTCCGTGAGCCGGGCGGTACCGGACCGCTGGTCACCCGGCCGCTCCGGGGATCGACCCCGACCAGACCCGGCTGGCGGGCGCCGTCTCCGCCTACGCACCGGGCCTGCGGGTCGTCGAGCTGCCGCCCGGCGCCTGACGGCGGACGCGGCCCGGCCGCCGATATCGTTCGGCGGCGACCACAGGCTGCTCTGGGGTCGGGGGCGGGAGGTCCGGGTCAGCTGAACGGGGTGGACCTGCCGCCGGTCTTTGTCGGCGTACCGGTGATCTTTGCGGTCGTGGGCTCGATGTTCGTGATCCTGGGTCTGCGGTCCGCCGCCTCGCTGCGACGCTTCCGGCGTACGGCGGCGCGCGCTTCCGGCGTCGTGCTCGACCTGGTGCTCGACGTGGCCGGCCCGCGACGCAGCACGAACTTGGTCTACTTCCCGGTCGTCCGCTTCTCGACGCCGGACGGCCGCGTGGTCGACTTCCGCTCGCCGCAGGGCAGCTCACCTGCTGCGGTGCGCCGGGGGCAGCAGGTGGACGTGCTCTACGACCCGGCCGACCCGACGAACGCGCGACTGGAGGGGATCCTTTCCGGTGGCTGCCTCAACACGTTCCTCGTCGTCTTCGGTGGTGTCTTCGTGCTGCTCGCGGTGGTGATCGCGCTAACTGGGCTGTTCGTCGTACGGGCGGTGAACCGGTGAGCTGACGGTCATGGACGCCGGTGGCCCCCTCTCGCGTCCGCTCCTCGTGACCCGCCGTCAGCGCACGACGAGAGGGTGTGGGCCGGCCGCGACCAGCTCGCCGATGACCGGCGCGCCGGGCACCTCGCCGGCCACCAGCAGGCCGCCGGAGGTCTGCGCGTCGGCCAGCAGCAGCCGCTCCGGCTCGTCGATGCGAGTGCTCCAGTCGGTGTGGGGGTCCACCCACGCGAGGTTGCGCCGGGTGCCGCCGCTGACATAGCCGGCGCGGGCGGCTTCCCAGGCGCCGTCGAGATAGGGCACCGCCGCCGCGTCGATCACGGCGGTGACGTGGCTGGCGCGGGCCAGCTTGTAGAGGTGGCCGAGCAGCCCGAAGCCGGTGACGTCCGTGGCGCACGTGACGCCCGCTTCGAGGGCGGCTTCGCTCGCCGCCCGGTTCAGCCCGGTCATCGCTTCGACCGCCTGGGCGAAGACCTCGCCGGTGGCCTTGTGCCGGCTGTTCAGTACGCCGATGCCGAGCGGCTTGGTGAGCGAGAGCGGTATGCCGGGCCGGCCGGCGTCGATGCGCAGCAGTCGCTCCGGGTCGCCTAGTCCGGTAACCGCCATGCCGTACTTCGGCTCGGGGTCGACCACGCTGTGACCGCCGGCGACGTGGCAGCCCGCTTTTCGCGCAATGTCGAGCCCACCGCGGAGCACCTCTGCCGCGAGCTCGAGCGGCAACACGTCGCGCGGCCAGCACAGCAGGTTGACCGCCAGCAGCGGCCGCCCGCCCATCGCGTAGACGTCGGAGAGCGCGTTCGCGGCGGCGATCCGGCCCCAGTCGTACGGTTCGTCGACGACCGGGGTGAAGAAGTCGACGGTCGAGATCACCGCCGTACGGTCATCGATGCGGACCGCGGCCGCGTCGTCGCCGTCGTCCAGGCCGACGAGGAGCTCACCCTCGCCGCCGGCCCGATCGCCGAGCAGTCCGGCGACGACCTGCTCGAGCTCACCGGGCGGGATCTTGCAGGCGCAGCCGCCACCGCTCGCGTACTGGGTCAGCCGGTACGACGTCGCCGTGGTCGTCATCGCCCGACCCTACGTCTGCGCCGCAGGACCGCGGGACGCCGCTGTCGATGAAGATGCTGGGACGTCCCGCACCGAAGTGACCCCGGACGGCTGACGGACGACTTCCAGCTACCGGTTGCCGCGCTGAGCGGGGAGAACCGCGAACGTCTGGCGGAACCACGCGGTTCGGGGCATGTGCGGCTCGTGGCTGCGTCCCACGCAGGGTGGACGTCGTGCTCCCGCATGGTCATGACTATGACGACTGTGCCGTTGGCGACGGTGAAGGCCTGCTGTCGGAGTTCGTCAGCCGGGTCAGCCGCCAGCACGAGCGGGTCACGCTGACCGTCCACGGTCGGCCGTCGGCGGTCCTGCTGAGCGCCCACCGAGGGACCTACCGCATCCTCTACCGCGTCGATGACCATCGGCATACCGTTCCGGTCCTGGAGGTCAGGCACCGGCGCGATGTCTACCGCCCACACTGATCTCAAGACCTGTGCGGCCGAGGATCTCGGTCGGGCGGGTTCGACCCCGCCTCCGCCTCCGCCACCGCGAGCGGATCCCTGGACAGCGCTCGCTCATGCCAGGCTGTGGCCATGGACGGTGATCGGAATGTGCTCGGCGGCGAGTTGGAGCCTTGCGGAACCGATCCGCTGACCGGCTTCTACCGCGACGGTTGCTGCAACACCAGCCCCGAGGATCTCGGCAGCCACACCGTGTGTGCGGTCGTCTCGGCGGAGTTCCTCGCTCACCAGCAGCGGGTCGGGAACGACCTCAGCACGCCACGACCGGAGTACCGATTCCCCGGACTCCGCCCCGGTGACCGCTGGTGCGTGGTGGCAGCGCGGTGGTTGCAGGCTTATCAGGACGGCGTCGCCGCGCCGGTCGTGCTGGCCGCCACGCATGCTCGGGCCCTGGAGATCGTCCCCTTGGACGCCCTGCGTGAGCATGCAGTTGACGTGCCCGCCAACCCGGGTTCGCTGGGCTGAGGGACATCAGCTGGCCGGTAACCCCTTCCGCGTCGCGGCGAACCTGCGTTTGGTGTCACGCCGACTTCGTCCGCGAGTTGCTGAGTGCGCCGTCGCGTTGGTTGATCGCGGTGGGCGTCATCGTGCAGTACGGCGCCGCGGTCAAGCCAGCCCAGTTTGACCGGGCACGCACTCAAGATCGCGCAGGGCACCATGGTGGAGGTTGATCTAACCCGGCGACTGACGCCCGCCTGCTTCTTCCATCCGCCACGAGTGTTGATGCGGCGTTCGTTGTGCCGGACGCCACCCCCGAGATCCTCGAGCGCATCGTCAACGACATCGACACGATCGTCCGGTCCGTGCGCTTCTCGGGCTGGCAGACCAGCCAGCCGGGGGACCGCGAGGTTCGCAAGCAGCCGCGGCTGATTCTCAAGAAGTACGGCCTGCCGATGACCGGGCCGCTCTTCGACCGCGCCTACGCCTACGTCGCCCAGCACTACTGAGTTGCCGTCTCAAGCCCGAGAAACCGCCAACCGGCTGAGTGCAGTCTCATACACAGCCAGCGTCTGGTCGATCATGCGCTCGCGGCTGAAGCGGTGGGCGCGGGCGGCGTGGATGCCGGCCTCGGCCTTGCGCGGCGTTTCGGGGTCCCGCAATGCCGCGTTGATCGCGGAGCCGAAGGCCTGGGGGGTGATCTGGTCGACCAGCCACGCCGTGTCGGGCAGCACCTCGTTGACGGGCGGCAGGTTGAAGGCCACCGGCACGCAGCCACCCGCGGAGGCTTCCAGCAGGGTGAGGCCGAAGCCGGTGTAGAGCAGCGGGTAGGCCAGCAGGTCGGCCGCCGCGTAGCACAGCGGCATCCGCTCGCGTGGCACGTATCCGATCGGGATCAGACGGTCATCGATGTGTTCGGAGTGGTGGTTCGACGATGCCGATGGCCAGATGGTGAGCACCCGGACGTCGGAATCCAGATAGGTCAGGCTGTCGAGCAGCATGCTGGCGCGAGAGCCGAAGAACGGCCCCACGTACAGCACGTGACGCAATGCGGGATCGATGCCGAGCTGGGCGCGCGCCTGGGCACGCGGTATCGGCGTGAACAGGTCGGTGTCGATGCCGTTGTACACGACGCTGACCTGCTCGGGCGCCGCGCCGTAGCCGAGGACGAGATCGTTCTTGACCTGCTGTGAGACGGCGATCGACCGATCCGACAACCGGGCGAGGGTGGCTTCCATGATTGCGGCCGGTTGGGTCATGGCCAGGTCTGGCTCCGGTGGAAAGCCCAGCTCCTGCAGCCGCAGCAGCCCGCCGAGCGCCGTCAGGTGGAACGTCGTGACCAGCGCCGGTCGCGGGCCGGACATCTGAGCCAGCCGCACCGCGGTGTGATAGCCGAAGTGCGACTGCAGATGTACGACGTCATAGGCCGCCCAGTCTTCGGCTAGGGAGAGGTCGCGGGATGTGCGCCACATGCCGAGAAACGGGTTGTCCAGCTCGCCCGGCGTCAGGTCACCCGCGACGGCATGCACGTGCACCCGCAACGGAACCTGCTGCGCCGGCAGGTAGAGGGTGGGCCGGCACACCACCGTCACCTGCACGCCGCGAGCGAGCAGGCCGGTGCACAGGTCGTGCACCTGTCCTTCCAGTCCGCCGGCACCAGGCCCGGGCAGGTGGTGCAGGACGACGCAGACCCTTATCTCGCGCCTCCCGTCATCGCCGCGTCAGATCCAGCGCACCCGGTTGAACAGCGTGTAGTCGAGATCGCGGTTTCGGTCCTTCAGGTACCTGGCGGGCACCCCACCCACCATCGTGTACGGCGGCACGTCCTTGTTGACCAGCGAAGCCGCCGACACCACGGCGCCCTCGCCGACCGTCAACCCGTACAGGATCGTGCAGTTCATGGTGATCCACGCGTTGTCCTCGACGACCGTCTTCTCCAGCAGACCGAAGAAATCGGCGGAGTTCGGCAGATGACCGCCCGAGATGAAAATGGTGTTGGCACCGATGTTGACATTGTTGCCGATCTTCAGTCCTGGGCCTGGACCGACCCGCACCGCGCGTCCGTCCAGCCAGGCGAATTCCCCGACGATGCAGTTGTCACCGATCTCGATGCCCCGGGGCGTCATCACCCGCACATGCATCATGATGTTGCTGTGGTGCCCGATGCGCATCCCCGCAGCCCGGTACAACGCTAGACGCAGGGCCGGAAGCGGGATCTTGTTGACCACCGTGTTCAGCAGGTATCCCAAGAAAAGCTCATTCGAGCGTGCGGTCCTCGTGACCAACGCCGCCAAACCGAGCGTGCTACCAGCCGCAAGCGCCGACTTCTTCATAGTGACAACCTCCTGTCGGCCAATCACAGGACCGCGCCGCGAGGCGCGACCTCGAGGACAGCTACGCGTCGGCCGTGAAGGGTCTCGCTCGGGTCAACGCGGTGGGGTCCCTCGTACGTCACGTCAAGGTGATCACCGCCGATGACCCGGACGGGCAGCACGACCTCCGCCATGGCCGGCAGCCTAGACGTCCCGGTTCTCCTAACTGCGGCGACGGATTGGTCGCCTCCCCAGCGGAAAGCTCCTGTCCGCGTCGCTGAAGCCGGCGTCCGGAACGCGCCTTCCCAGGTGGTCTTGACGCGAGGTAGCGCTCGAGAGCGTCCCGAGCCGTCCGAGACTCGTCGACCCTGCCTGGCAGCCTCGGCGGCGGCCCCTGGCACGCAGCTCAGGTGTCACCCGGAAGGTGACCTGCGGGGAAGGTGCCTTCGCTCCGGTCAGTGACGGTCCGCCCCGACCAACCGATGCCAACGCATCAGCCGTCGCGCGCTCGGGCGACGTCGGGAGGACCTGGTGCTTCGTCAGTTCTTCCTCCGTAGGGCCGTGGGCATGACATGAACGATGAGCAGCTCGCCGGGTCGGCTGACCGTGACGCCACCGGCAAAGGCGGGCATCCACCCGCCCAGCGCATGAGCTATCGGTCAGTGTCGATTCGGGCTTGCGGCGTTCGTAGTGGAGGCAGAGGGTCGGCACGGTGCCGGCCCGCCCGAGAGGGGAGCGTCATGAAGCAGTACCTGTTGGCCGTGCACATGGTGGAGGGCCAGGCGCCGCCGGAGTCGATGGAGCAGACGTATCAGGACGTCGACGTCCTCAACGAGGAGATCAAGGCGGCGGGCGCCTGGGTGTTCGCCGGCGGCCTGCACCCGCCGACCACCGCCACGGTGGTGCGGATGCAGGGCGACGAGGTGCTAACCACCGATGGGCCGTTCGCCGAGACAAAGGAGCAGCTCGGCGGTTTCTGGATCATCGAGGCCGCTGACCTGGACGCCGCGCTGGCCTGGGCGGCCAAGGCGACCAAGGCCTGCCAGGCCCCGGTCGAGGTCCGCCCGTTCCAGGACGAATAGCAGCCGTCGATGTCCTTGCCCGTCAACGAGATCGAGGGTCACTTCCGCCGCGAGTACGGCCGGACCGTGGCCACCCTGGTCCGCTCCTTCGGCGACATCGACGTCGCCGAAGAAGCGGTGCAGGACGCCTTCCTGGTGGCGGTCGACCGTTGGCCGGTCACCGGCCTGCCGCCCAACCCCGGCGCGTGGATCACGACGGCGGCACGCAACCGCGCCATCGACCACCTCCGACGGGAGGCCTCGCGGCATGACCGGCACGCCCAGGCCGCGCTCTTGCACCAGCGGGAGCCACTCGAGCCGGTGGGGCCGGTGAAGGACGACCGGCTGCGGCTGATCTTCACCTGCTGCCACCCCGCGCTCGCCCCCAGCGCCCAGGTCGCGTTGACCTTGCGGCTGCTGGGTGGCCTCCAGACCACCGAGATCGCTCGGGCCTTCCTCGTGCCGGAGGCGACCATGGCCCAACGCCTCGTCCGCACCAAGCGGAAGATCGCCGCCGCCGGCATCCCGTACCGCATTCCCGGGGACGCCGAGCTCCCTGATCGGCTCCGCGCGGTGCTGGCCGTCGTCTACCTCGTGTTCAACGAGGGCTACAGCGCCTCCGGCGGTGAAACGCTCGTGCGCGAGGACTTGTGTGCGGAGGCCATCCGGCTGGCCCGGCTCCTGGCCGAGCTGATGCCGGACGAGCCGGAGGTGCTCGGGCTGCTGGCGCTGCTGCTGCTGACGCACTCCCGTCGAGCCGCGCGGACGACGTCCGACGGGTCGCTCGTGCTGCTGCCGGACCAGGACCGTTCCCGGTGGGACCGAGCGCTGGTCGAGGAAGGTCAGGAGTTGGTGCGACGCTGTCTCCGCCGCAACCGGCCGGGTCCCTACCAGCTCCAGGCAGCGATCAACGCCGTCCACGGCGACGCCGCGTCCGCGGCCGAGACGGACTGGTCCCAGATCCTCCGCATCTACGACGACCTGCTGGACCTCACGCCGACCCCTGTGGTTGCGCTCAACCGAGCCGTCGCGGTAGCCGAGGTGCACGGGCCAGCGGCAGCTCTGGCCGCTGTCGACAAGCTCGATCTCGGCAGCTACCACCTGTTCCACGCCACCCGCGCCGATCTGCTCCAACGACTGGGCCGCTACGCCGAGGCAGCCGAGGCGTACGCCGCCGCCCTGCCCATTGCCACCAACGCCGCCCAGCGCGCCCTCCTGGAGAGCCGTCGCCGAGAAGCGGCGGCTCGTTGACGGCGGCTCGCTGCTCTCGTACCGGCCGGCCCGTCGTGGTCCGACGCTGGGCTACCGGCGGCGAACGTGCGGCGTTACTCGCAGCCTGACAAGGCAGGACGGTTCGCATGCGGTGGCGACGCCGGTCCGGAGACCGCTGAGCGTCCCGGCGCGCTCCCGCTGCGGCTGCCGTGCGACTGCGGCGCATGGACGCCGCTGGAATGCAGGACCACAATCGCCCGGGTGACGGATGAGCGGTCCGAGATCTTCACGAAGTTGGCGCCGGTGCTCAACGTGACCGACCTGGCGGCCGAGCGGGCTTTCTACGAGCGCCTGGGTCTACCGGTGATCTACGAGGGTGACGAGTACCCGGACTTCATCGCATTCGGCACGAAGACCATCGACTTCGGGATCCAGGCGGCGTCAGGTCACAACGACCCGCCGAGTGTCCTGACCTGGCAGCTCGGTGTATCCGATGTCGACGTCGCCGCGGATCTGTGCCGGGCAGCCGGGCTGGACTTCACCACCGAACAGAACGACCCCGGTCCGGGCTGGAGCTATCGGCGGCTGATCCTTCGCTCGCCCAGCGGCTATCGGGTCGTCCTCGAAGGTCCGCCCGAGCAGTAGACAATCTGCCAGCGCAGTCCGCCACAGTCAGGACGCTAGGTACTGCTCGCAGGGGAACGGCAAACGGGCCGACAGGGATGCACGTGCCTGCACGCCTCAACTGAGCAAGAGACGGCCGCGTTGCGCGTCGAGCTGAGCGCGAGGGCAGGTCGATGCAGGCGGTTGCCGTCAGGCCGTTGGCGACCACATCGACCGCACCGGCCGTCGCGGTGGCCGTCGCGGTGGCGGTCGGGGCTGCCGGCGTACGCCGAAAGCGCTGACTGTCCCGGCGGTTCCTCCTCCCGGTCAGGATGGCCGCGAGGTCGATGCCTTGTTGGCGAAGCGACGCCCGTACGGACCGCGGTGCTGGCGGTTCCAAGGCCGGAACCACCACAGCGCGATCCCGAGCCACAGCAGCGGGAACGGGAAGTGCCCGTGCGCCACGGCACCGATCGAGCCGACGACGGCGAGCGCGACCAGCAGCGGCAGGATCGGCACGAACGGGCCGTGCCGCCGGGCCCACGGGCCGGTGATCCCCGGACGCAGCCAAGGCGGCCCACCGCCGCCGCGCGGACCGGCTCCTGATGGGGCCGCAGCCTGTTGCGCGCCAACCCCGGCCTCGGGCAGGTCGGCCAGCAGGACCGGTAGCTCGTCCCGGTAGCGCGCAATGAGTGCCGTCTCCATCCGCTCGTTGAACTCGTGCGGCTCGAGCCGACCGGCCTCAAAGTGATCGCGGAGCTGCTCGACCGCCCGCTCGCGCTCGGCGTCGCTCGCCCGGATGCGGCCCGACTGACCGGTGCCGCCTGTTTCGTCGTCCTGTGTCATCGTGTCCTCCTGTCGAGGGTCTTCTGGACACCTCGAGCCTCCCTGCCGACGGCTCTCACGTCGTCGTACGGCGGAACCGTCTTGACCTACCGCAACGGGAGTACGCCGCCCGACGGTGGCTACGACAGACAGGTGGGTGACGGACCCGTCTCGTACGCCGCGCCGACGAGCTGCGGCCGGCCCCGGGCACCCGGCTTGGCCACCCGGCAAGGTAATCCGTTGACCGTCCGGCCATCCCTCCCCACCCGTAGGCTTGTCGGTGGAGGCGTGTGGGTGCCTGGTGGCCCTCCTGGTCTTCAAAACTGGTGTGGCCGAGGATCTCGGTCAGGCGGGTTCGATTCCCGTCCGCCTCCGCCATCCTTCTGACCTGCTACAACACCCGAATAGTTGACCGTCGCCGGAGGCTCGTCCGGCTCGGTCGGCAGCCAATGCTCACGGAATGCTCACGGGATGCGGGCCACCAGGGCCGCAATCCGGTCCGCGGCGTCCTGCGCGACTGCCGGAGTCACATGGCTGTAAGTATCCGCGGTGATCCATGTTGTGGAGTGGCCGAGCCGGTCGGAAACCGTCTTCATCGCCACCCCGGCAGCGAGCGCGAGGCTGGCGCTGGTGTGCCGGCCGTCGTGCAGCCGGATCGCTGGCAGGCCAGCGTGGCGGGCCAGCACCCGGAACCGGCGGGACAGGTGCTCCGGGTGCAACATGGCGCCGTCCTCGCGGGTGAACACGAACCCCGTCTCGACTCCGGCGCCGGCCCAGGCCAGCCGCTCGGCCGCCTGAGCCTTCCGGTGCGCCCGCAGCGCCGCGACGGTGGCCGCGTCTAGCGGAACCGTTCGGACGCCCGATCTTGTCTTCGGCTCGCCGACGTGGAGGGACCGACCGGCCGAGGTGACGGACTGCGCCACGCGCAGGTGGCCGGCTGCCAGGTCGACGTCGGCCCAGCGCAGCCCGACCAGCTCGCCCCGGCGTAGTCCGACCATGACCGCGACCCGCCAGAGCGCGGCCAGCCGGTCGCTGGAGGTGTGCTCGAGCCACTGCGCTACCTGAGCCGGAGTCCACACGACAACAGGCGTCCGTGGCGCCGACGGCAGCTCAATCTGGTCGGCCGGGTTGAACGGCAATAGTCGGCGCTTCACCGCCGACGTGAGTGCGTTGTGCAACGTCGAGTGCACCCGGCGGACGGTGGCAGGGGAGAGGGGACGGTCAGTCCTGGCCCCCATGGCGGCGTACATCGCGTCGAGGTGGGTTGCGCGCAGGTCGCACAAGCGAACGTGGCCGACGTGCGGGAGCAGGTACAGCTCGAGGTGCGAGCGGTAGCACTCCGCGGTGGTCGGCCGTAGTGCCCGTTTGCCAGCAAGCCATGACGTCAGGTAGTCGCCCGTTGTGCCGCGGCCGTTCCCGCTGTCCACCCCGCTCCGTACGCCGGCGAGCGCGACGGTGAGGGCCGCCTCGGCGTCGTCGCGGGTACGAAACCCGCTCCGCGTCTGCTGCCGGCGCTTACCGCCCGGCCCCGGTGGCAGGTCGTAGGCGATTGACCAGGAGTGGCCGCACCGCGGCCCACAACCGGGCGGTGGACACCGTCGGAACACTCGTCCTCGCACGTCAACCCTCTCGTCGCTTGTCACGGGCACGGCGCCGACCCTCGCGAGCCGCCTGAGCGCGTGCACAGTCGCGGTCGCAGTAGAGGACGCCGCTGGTGCGGTACTGGGCGAAGTCGGCCCGCCCGCGTTGGCGGGTGAAGGTCCGCCGGCACGTCTCGTTGTGACACTGCTGGTAGGTGATGCCGAGCGCTAGGTCGTTGGCCAGCTGCAGGAGGACCGCGCCGTACAGCGAAGGACGGGGCGCGCCGATGTCGTAGTCAGGGTCACCCACGTCTACCCACGCGCGGACGTGGAACGGCTGCAGGCCGGCGTTGAGGTATCCCGTGAAGTGCTCCCACGCTTGCCGCTCGCCCGCGCAGTCGGGCCACACCGCCGCTACGTCCTCGCCGCGCTGATAGGCGACGGCGTGGCGGGCCAGGTTACGGACGATCCTGGCGCGCAGGGTGATCTCGTCAACATGCGCGATCATGCGCTCGGGCCAGTCGTGTCGTTTCGCCACCACGCGGCGCGCGTCCTCGAGCCTGCTCCAGCCACTCGGCCCTGCCACGGACGGGCGCCCGTGTTCGATCACCTGCTGCGCCCACAGGTGCTCGTACAAGTGGGGGAGAGCTGCACCCACGTCGCTCCACCCGTGCTCGCCGAGCCGGCCATACCGGCCGGAGAGATCGGCCGCCGCCCCGACGTCCGGTGACAGCTCGCTCACCTCGCGCAGGTATGCGTCAACGGGGGCCGTGACGTAGCGGCCGCCGGTGGCGGATGGTGCGCCGAAGCGCAGCCACTCGTCCTCGACTACGTCGACTGGCCTGACCAGCACCGGCGCCTCGAGTACCTGGCCGCCGGGCCAGACAGTAGTACGAAACCGTGGCAACTCCGGCCCTGCGCTTTCGACTGGACCCGTGGGACGATGTACGAGTGACAACGTACTCGTCAGCGTTCGTCGGCACAAGGAGGCCCAGCCGTGATCACCCTTCCCGACCCCCGGGAGAGCCCGACCCTCAGCGTGGAGGAAGGCGGCCGACTGCTCGGGCTAGGCCGCGACGCGGCGTATCAGGCCGCGCGCACCGGCGAGCTGCCGGTCCTGCAGTTCGGTCGCAAGCTGCGCGTCCCGACCGCTCGGTTGCTCGCTCTGTTGGGCGCGGAGCCGAACCGGCCGCCGGCCGCCTGACCCCACCCCGACATGCGAAAAGGCGCGCCCCCGACCGGGCGCGCCTTCGCCGAGCAAAGGACCACCGACAATGGCCCAGCACGCGACGATACCCGCCCAACTGCGAGCACGCCGGGACGCCGCCGGGCGCTGTGCGCCGCTGGCCGACCACAGGTCGTGGTGCCCAGCTGGCCGCGACCCGTGGTCGAGCTGCAGCTGCCGCCGCCTCTCGGCGACCGAGATCCGCCGCGCGCAGCACCTGGCGACGCTGCGCGACTGCTGGCGCGAGCTCGGGTACGACGGGCTGCTCTCTCGTGAGGTCGCTGGCACGTTGATCCGGTTGTCCGGTGACCCGTCCTGGCGTGGGTGGTGGGCATGAGCGACAAGCCGTCGCAGGCCACCCAGCTCGTGGCGCTGGCCGAGGTGCGCTACACCTTCGGCTGCTCCGAAGCCGGCGAGCCGTACGCCGTCTCGCGGACCGGCGCCTACGTTGCCCGGCCACTACGCGGCGGCCGGCACTCGCTCCGGGCCGAGCTGGCCGCGGCCTACGCCGCCGCGAACGACGGCGCGCCGTCGAGCTCGGCGCTGGCCGACGCGCTGCTGGTGCTCGAGGGCCGGGCGCAGCAGAAGGAGCGCATGCCGCTCGGCCTGCGGGTGGCGTCGCACGCCGGCAGGGTGCTGCTCGACCTGGGCGACTCGACCGGCCGGGTGGTGCAACTCGACGCCACCGGTTGGACGGTGCTCGACCGCTCCCCAGCGCTGTTCCGCCGTACCGAGCTCACCGGCGCGCTGCCCATCCCGGTTCCCGGCTATCGGCCGAGCTCGCTGCAGAAGCTGCTCAACGTCACCGACGAGACCTGGCCGCTGGTGCTCGGCGCGCTGGTGGCCGCGCTGCTCGGCGACATGCCGTTGCCCATCCTGGCCTTCATGGGGGAGCAGGGCACCGGGAAGTCAACGGCCGCGCGCATCGTCGCCGCCGTGCTCGACCCGTCCCCGGCGCAGCTCCGCACCGCTCCCCGCGACGTCGAGGGCTGGACGGTGGCCGCGGCCGGGAGCTACGTCGTGGCGCTGGACAACATCAGCTCCATCCCGGAGTGGCTCGCCGACTCACTCTGTCGCGCCGTCACCGGGGACGGCCTGGTCCGCCGCAAGCTCTACTCCGACTCCGAGCTGTCGGTATTGTCGTTCCGCCGCTGGGTGCTGCTCACGTCCATCGACCCCGGCGCGCTCCGCGGCGACGTCGCCGACCGGCTCCTGAGGGTGGAGCTCGAGCGCATCCCGTCCCGTCGCCGGCGTCTCGACGCCGAGCTGACCGAGGCATGGCAGCGAGCGCATCTGTTCGCGCTGGGCGCCGTGCTCGACCTCGCCGTGCAGGTGCTGCAGGTGCTGCCGGACGTGTCCCTGTCCGACCTGCCGCGCATGGCGGACTTCGCCAGGGTGTTGGCCGCCGTGGACCTGGTGCTCGGCACGGATGGGCTGGCGACCTATAAGCGGCAGGCGGCCGAGCTGGCCGGCGACGTCATCGACTCCGACCCGGTGGCCGCCGGGGTGCGCACCTTCATGGAGAACATCTCGACCGAGGACAAGACCTGGACCGGGACAGCCGGCGAGCTGCTGGCGAAGCTCACCCCGGAGCACCCGTCCCGCGAGTGGCCGAGCACCCCCCGCGGACTGACCGCGCGGCTGACGCGGGTGGCGCCGGCGCTGCGCAGTGTCGGCGTCGAGTTCGAGCACCTGGACCGCGAGCCGCGGACCCGTCGCCGGCTGCTGTCCCTGCGGCGAAGTGACGACATCCAAGAGGACGCGCGGGAACCGTCCCAATCGGTCCTAGCGGTCCCACCTGCAGGTTTGCCGGGGCCGGTCGAACGGCAACCGTCCCAACCGTCCCCCCAACCGTCCCCGGCCGCGGCGCTCCTACCTGCGCAAACGTGCAACGGGGACGGTCGGACCGGTGGGGACGGTCTTTCCGCACTAACTCTGGATGCGCCGTCGTGACCCGCACCGCGGACCCGCGCCTTGAGCTGTATCGGCAGCTGTGGCCGGAGTATTCGCGCTCGTCGTTGTACGAGTGGATGCGAGCTAGCTCCGTCGCCGTGGCGCTCATTGACGCCGGCCTGCTGGACGACCGGCTACGGGACCGGCAGACCGGCCGCAGGGTGAAGACCCTCATCCGCGAGCTCGGCCGGCTGCGTTACGAGAGCGACGCCGACGCTGTTTCCATCTACGTCGCTGCCCGCGACGAGCAGCTGGACCGCGTGAAGCTCATGGTCCGCCTGCTCAAGTCGAGCGTCCAAACTTTGGACGACGAGGAGCTGGACGAGGAATGACCGCTCCCGACTATGGCTGGACCGACGCCGAGCTGGACGCCGAGGCCCGCCGTCGCGCCGGGCTGACCGGCGACCCGGCGCAGTGGACGGTGGAGCAGTCCAGCGCGCTCATGGAGGCGTACGGCTACATGGTGAGCGACGTGCTAGCCGCGCTTGCCCGGGCGACGGCTGAGGTCGCACGCCGTTATCGGCAGTCGGCGCCGTGACCCGCGAGGACGTGCGCGCGCTGGTGGCCGAGGCCGTGGTCGTGCACGTCGCGCTGTCGCTCGACCTGCCGGCCACCGCCCGTCGAGCGGCCGTGACCTGCGAGCGGCTGGCGCGGAGCGTGGCGGCCGGCATCCCGCGCGACGCCGTGGACCGGGACGACGCGGAGTACCCGGAGGACGTGAGCGACCCGGCGAGCTGGGCACGGCTGGCGCTCGGCATCCGGGACGACGACGAGGGCGACGACGTGGGCGGCCCTACGTGACGCCGACCCCTGGGGAGGGACCCCCTCCCACCCCCTCCAGCGACCCCGCAGTCGCGCAGAAAAAAGCCTCCCCGTGGTGGGGGGGACACCCAGCCGGCCGGTCAGTTGGAGACCGCCTGCCAGGTCGCTCGCAGGTTGTACGCAAAGCTTCCCGGCCGCTGCCCCCACCCCTTCCACTCCACACTCCGACCCCGAGAGGACCCCATGACCACTCCACCCGTCCCTGACCCCGCCGTCGTGCTGGCGAGCCGGCGTGCGACCGAGCTGCTCGCGGCGTGGGGACGCGACGACCACGACGGCGTGCGGGCCGTGCTCGGCGAGCTCACCACCGCCCTCGACTCGACGTATCTGATCTTCGGGCTGGTCACCGCGGCCGAGCTGCTCGGTCAGCGCGTGTTCGGCGCGGACGGCTGGCCGCAGTTTCTGGCCGAGCACCGCGACTCACTCGACCTGGCCGCCTGGGCGGCCGAGCTCCCCCCCGACGAGAGCAAGGAGAACGACTCATGACCACCGACCCGACGACGACCGACCCCGCAAACCCGGACACCGCTACTGCCGGCACCGACCGCGACGACGCCGCGGAGACGGCTGAGCCGGCCGCTGAGACGCCGGCCGAGGGCACCTCGACTGACGACCCCGCGGCGGCGCTGCGCCGGGAGGCGGCCCGCTACCGGACGGCGGCACGCGACGCCGCCACCGAGCGGGACGGGCTGGCCGAGCGGCTGGTAACGGCCCAGCGGCGGGAGGTCGAGAGGCTGGCCGGCGGCGTACGCGGGCTGGCCGACGCGGCCGATCTGTGGAAGGGCGGCACGGAGCTGGTCGACCTGCTCGACGAGGCCGGCGACGTCGATCCGGCGCGGGTAACCGAGGCCGTGAAGGTGACCGTCACCGCGCACCCGCACTGGTCGGCGCGGTCACGGGTGAGCGACATTCACCAGGGGCCGCGCTACGCCGAGCCGGTGGGCCCGTCCATGGCTGACGTGATCGGAAATGTCCGCCGCGAGCGGTAGACTGATCGACAAGCGGTAGTCCCGCCGCGCCGGCCCGGTTGCCGGCGCGAGCGGACCCCGTTTCTGCGCCAGGTTGCGCGACGCAGTTCCCGGCTGAGCCGGCGGGCTGCACTCCCCATCCGCCAACCTGACCCCTAGGAGCCGTCATGGCTATCTACGAAACGCCGCTGGGCACCGGCCGCTCTTTCACCCCGCAGCAGGCCGGCGAATTCTTCATCGACAAACTCAACGCTGAAAGCATCGGGCTGTTGTCCGGGATGACGGTGGTCCGCACTGAACGGCGAGAGCTCGCCGTCCCCCGGCTAGTGCAGGACGCCGGCACGAAATGGGCGGCTGAAGGTGAAGACCTGCTGACCACCGACATGGTGGCGGACACCATCGTCGCCACGCCGCGCAAGCTGGCAGCGTTGAACATCATCTCGAATGAGGTCCGCACCGACTCGGTGCCGGCCATCCTCGACGCGCTCGGCACGTCCATGGTGCGCGCGCTGGCGCTCCGGCTCGACCGCGGCATCTTCGAGGGTTCCGGCACCGCACCGGAGGTCCGCGGGCTGCGCAATACGTCCGGCGTCGGTGTGGTGAGCATGGGCGCGAACGGCGCGCCGCTGACCAACCTCGACGCCATCGCGGACGCGCTCGGAACACTGGCCGGCAACAACGCGAACGCCAGCGCGATCGCCATGCACCCCCGTACCTGGCAGAGCCTGTCGAAGATCAAGACGGCCACCGGGTCCAACGCGCCGGTGCTGACCACCGGTGGCACGCTGGCCGACGGCATCACCCGGGCGCTGTTCGGCGTGCCGGTGTACCTGAGCTCGCAGCTGTCCGTCACCGAGACCCAAGGCACCGCGACCAACGCCAGCAGCGTTTACGTCTACTCGGCCGATTCGGTCATGGTGGTGTTCCGCTCCGATGCGACGGTGGAGGTGGACTCGAGCGCAGCATTCAGAACGGACGAGTCGCTGGTGCGCGCCATCGTCCGGGCCGACGTCGTGGTGCCGAACCCGGCCGCGGTGGTCCGGATCGCCGGCGTGACGCCGTGACGCGGGTGACGGTGGCCGAGGGCTACCAGGTGGTGGTCGACTCCACGGCGTACCTCGCCGCGGAGTCCCTGGAGGTCGACGACGACCAGGCCGACCGCTGGTGTGCGGCCGGTTGGGTCACGGTGGCGGCCGAGAAGCCGCGGACACCGCGGCCCCGGTCGAGCGGCTGAGGACCGCGGCGGGGAGCGGCGTCAAAGCCGCCGCGGCCCGACGTTGCCATGCGACCGGGCCACGGAGCCAAGGCGTCACGAGGGCCGGCACCTTTCCCGGCTCGGTGACGGCGCCTGCGCCGCTGCCTCGCTGCGCTAAGCGCTACGGTTCGCGTTCGTGGATGCAGCGGAGCGTTTCGAATTCGTCACTGAGACCGTCCGCGTCTCTCGGATGCGGCTCGCCAACGCCCGGGAGGACGGCAACGCCGAGGACATCCGGTTGTACGAGCGGCAGTTGGCCGACCACCAGGAACACCAGCTAATCGCGCTCGGCGACTGGATGCGGGCCGAGGGTGGCCGGTTGCCACCACGTCAGGTACGCCGGCGGGGTGACCTCGGCCCGCTAGGTGCCGAGCTGCAGCGGCGCGGCGGCGCGCTCGTTTTCACCGCGTGGCAGGGTCAGCCCGAGTCGGGGTCCACGACGGTCCACTTCCCCGCCGACGACCTGCCCGGCACGCTTGCCTGCCTGGACGCGCTCGACCGCTGGGAGCGGGGAGGGTAGCCGGTGGCTGTCTCGGCGTACCGCTTGGGACGGCTAGAGCCCCGGGGCGACAGTGCGTGGCAGTGCCCGCTGCTTCCGCGCCGGCGATGCTCACGCGATGCTCACGAATGACGCCGTTCGGACCCGTCTGAAGACGCCTGGCTTACGGTTCCAGAATGGCATCGTCGCAGGCCAGGCGGCATGTACCCGTCCAGAACCGTACGACGGCGGATGGTCTACAGCGGTCTTCAAAACCGGTGTGGCCGAGGATCTCGGTCAGGCGGGTTCGATTCCCGTCCGCCTCCGCCACCAGGGCTTTTGCCAGGTAATCACGCGGATGCCCGGCCCGCAGCAACCGGCCTATCGACCCCCGCGTGCCATCCGCGTGCCATAAGGGGGGGGCGATCTTGGCTGGCGGGGTGCTTGCAAGCCGGGTCAGAGCGGCCGCAATGACGGCGTCGCGGTCCTCTGAAGCGTGCTGGTAGATCAAGGCCGCCCGCGGCGAGGCGTGCCCGGCCCGCTTCATCAGCTCCCTGGTGGTGGCGCCGGCGACGGCGGCGAGGGTCAGTCCGAGATGCCGCAGGTCGTGGAAGTGCAGACCCGGTACGCCGGCGCGATCCCGGGCCTGGCGCCAGCGCCAGGAGAAGACGTCCCGGCTCAGCACCCCGCCCACAGACGGCGTGTCTGGGTTCGGGGGAGCGCCGGTGGGGGTTCGACAAGTGGCATCGCGGACAGTCCTACACTCCCGCTCGTGGATCTTCGTCTCGAGCAGCGCGAGGACCACCGCGCCGTGAGGCGGCTGCATCTGGAGGTTTTCGGGGATCACGGGTCCGTCGTGGCCGATCTCGTCGACGAGCTACGTCAGTCGGTCACAACAGGCGACGGGCTCTCCCTGGTCGCCGAGGAGGCTGTCGAGGTTGTCGGACACGTGATGTTCACCCCGAGCTTGCTCGACGCTCGGCGCCGGCTCGTTGACGTGCAGGTGCTCAGCCCCCTTGCTGTACGACCCGATCGCCAGGACCTCGGGATCGGCTCAAGGCTGGTCAACACGGGCGTCCAGATGCTGGCCGAACGCGCCGTGCCCGTGGTCTTCGTCGAGGGGGACCCGAGGTACTACTCGAGGCTCGGCTTTCGCGCCGGGGCCGAGCAGGGCTTCCGCAAGCCGTCGCTGCGCATCCCCGACGCCTCCTTCCAGGCGATCAAGCTTGGGGCGTACCAGCCCTGGATGACCGGCACCCTGGTGTATTCCCACACGTTCTGGCGCCACGACGCGGTCGGCCTGCGCGACCCCGACGCCTGAGCGTCCCACTCGCCGATCGTTCACCGGGAGGACCTACTGGTGCTGCATCCAGACGTTGGGTTCCACGTAGACCCCTTCGTCCCTGTCTCGATCGATGCGCAAAGTGCTTGGTCCCCTAGGACGGCCAACCGACCAGGACGAGCGGTTCTCCAACACGCAGAGCTCCGACTGCGAGGACAACATAGTCGACCGCGTCCGCCGGGAGGTGGTCCATATCGGCCCAGACGAGCTCCGTGCACTTGTCGGGCTCAGCGATGACGGGCGTTGCGCCCCATCTGGCCACACGGAAGAACAGGTGCAGGTACTCACTGTCGTTCTCGTCTTCCGCCCGACTGTGGAGGACGACTTCAAGACGGACGTCGTCACCGTCGACGGTGATGCCAAGTTCCTCTCGGAGTTCTCGGACCAGCGCGCTCACCAAATCCTCATCGCCGTCCAGATGACCGGCCGGAAATCCCAGCTGCCCGTCGCGGTAACCCGAGCCGGCCCGACGCATCAGGAGCACGCGGCGCTCTTGAACGAGCACACCGTAGACCGCCGCAGACAGACGGAACCGGTCGCTTTGCACTTCCACAACATACGAGTGGGGCCGACAATCGTCGGAGAGATGAGCAGACGCCGCAACCAGTCGGCACCCGTCTCACGGATCCAGTCCCGGCTATGCCCGCCCGACAACGGATCGGCTACCGGACGTTCACGCGCCTTGCTCGATGAGCTCGATCCGCCAGCGAAGTGCAGGGCTGTCGGGGCCGTACGCCGCGGGCTTGGTGAAGCGCTCGACAAGCACCCCGCCGTTGGCGGTGATCACCTTCTGGGTGGCCGGGTTGTCCACGTCGGTGGTCAGTTCCACAAAGGGCAGGCCGAGCCCACGGATCTCCGGCAGCAGCTCCCGCAGGGCTGCGGTCGCCAAGCCACGGCGGCGCTTCCAGGGAACGACGGCATAGCCAATGTGCCCGAGTACGTGTGGGGGGAGCGCGGCGGTGCCAGGTTGCCAGCGCACGCTGATCACGCCTCCGAAGTCGTCGTCCCAGATCCACCTTCGGTAGCCGGGCAACCTCGGCACGACAGAGCCGTCAGGCAGTGTGATCGG
>JAABUS010000324.1_pt1 | contig 122554 bp, 84 predicted proteins | sample 5560161 | NCBI WGS metagenome assembly JAABUS01 (sample SAMN10711885, study PRJNA513376) | rock metagenome | isolation source: Antarctica rocks | place: Antarctica: Victoria Land, Trio Nunatak nord | collected 2016-01-04
GGGAGGGGGCGAGAGGAGGTTGTGTGGATTGGGAGAGGGGGAGAGGGGTTGTGGGTGAGGTTGTGTGGATTGGGGAGGAGTGGGAGGGGTTGTGAGTGAGATGTCGGTGGGAGGTAAAACGGGGGGCGGAAGGGAATGGAGATGCGGAGGGGGGAGGTGGGAGGGAGAGGGGGAAAGGTGCAGAGAGGAGGGGAAGGTGGGGATCGGGGACAGGGAAGTAGGGGATGGAGCGACGCGGAAGATGGGCGAGAGGAGATGGGGAATGGGTGGAGGGGTGTGGAATCAGGTAAGGAGGTTGGTGGGTGGGAGGTATATCGACTGAGGAGTGGATGAAAGATGTGACGAATAACGGGTGGCGTGCAAGAGGTTGTTTTCTTTTATTCATAGATGAACCGAATCCTCACCGGGAATTATCGCTCTGGGAGATGCTGTATTATCATTTTGCCGCAGCCGCAAGCGAGGATACGGTAGGTAGGTATATACAAGAAGAACAGATACTATGCGCATGCTCTCCTTGCGCACCGCTCGTAGAGCCAGATTCGTATCCTGAATCTTTTTGAACATGAGACGTGATTTGTTTCGCTTTCTTCCTGTGTGAGCTTTGAGCGAGGTGAGGATGTGGGAGATGGTGGTGATGTATGTTGATTCGTGCTTGGCTCGCTGGTGGATGGTCTGTGCGGGCGCATCAAGCGGCTGCATCGAGCGGATCTTGGAGGGCGGGGAAGGGTGGTGATGATCTTGGTGCGGGTTTTATGTTCTTTGGTGTCATGAATGGTCGTTGCTGTAGCGTGGGTATCGTGTTCATAGGAAGCCAGACTCGGATAGTAATCTGCAAAGGAGCACCCACGATCAGCTTTATTTCCTTTCCTTCCACTAACTGGAAAGTATCGCCCCGATAAATGTCCCTGTGCCACCGGATGTAGTAAAAGCAACGCCTCTTCCCCCCTACCGGAACACCTATACAACATCATACATCAACCAACGAGACCAAGCTCAACCAACCTGGTAATCTTCTCATCCTCCCTCTCCCGCGGCTCCACCTGTAGACTCTTCTCGTACATCTCATGCACGTCCCCCGCCGCTTGCATGTTGCTGAGTATATAATCCTGCAGGTCCGCCACTGATTTCAGGGGGTAGGGAACATTCTGGTATTGCTGGATATCGCGGATGACTTCGGCGGTCTTGGCGCGCTTGGCAAAGTTGATGAGGTGGGTGCGTTTGATGACTGAGGGGATGCCGTCTTCGATGAAGGTGAGGTCGGTGAGGTAGACGCCTACATAGCCACGGGGAAAGAACGGGTGAGCGGTTGTTTCTGAGTAGTAGTGTGGGTAGGGAGAAAGCAAGGGTATGGGGAAGGGTAGAAGCGGAGGGGGGTTTACCAAAGAAGGGGATGCAAGGCGGGTTGGCGAGATGCAGAGTTTCGCGGTATTCTCCAAAATTCTTTGTGCTGCCCATTAGACGGCGGAGGGCTTCGAGGATGGTCATGGTGCGGGCATTGACTTGAGCCCAGGTGCGGCTGAGGCGGTGGATGGGTGCGGTGCCGAGGGCGGAGATGATGGATGTGAGGGTCGAGAAGTTGTTCATTGAGCGGCATTTCTAGGTCAAGATCAGTGGGCTGGTCTTGGGCAATGTGCTTTGCGAGATAGAGGACCTACATCTGCGACAGAGACGAAGTGTTTGATGACTACGACTCGCTTTCGGACGTCGGATTGGGTAAGGATCATCTCGGCGACCCAGTTGGTCAGTTGATTGGAGTGGAGGATGAGAGCTTTGACGTTGGCCGCTGGTTCAGGCTCTTCAGGCGGCACTTTCTTCTGCCATGTCTTGTTGAGGCACTCTGTAGGCTTGATCTTGCCGTATAGTCTTGACTCGATGATCGTCAGTTGTCTCGCAAATTCGGTCGCATCGATGTCGAGGAACTTGAGCTTCTTCATGTTCTTTGGGATTATCGGAGTCGGCGTAGAAGTGCTCGGCGTAGGAACCATTTTCTTGGCAGTGGTGTCTTGACCACGCAGCCTTTGCTCTACTGCGTGCATCAAGGGACCGGATCCGGGCGTGTTCGTCGTTGCTATCGAATCCTTTGCGAACGAGAAGACCCTCTGCAGCAGCTGACGACTGGCCGGGTCGTTATTCTCCATCCAGTAGTTGTCAAACCAGCTTTTGAGGATGTTGACGACTCGGAAGCGGATCGGTTTCTGCTTTTTGTCCACCCACGTTTTGTAGTCCTCCTCCGGAATACCTCGCGGAGGCTGAATGCTGAAGCGCCTGACCAATAGTTCGAACAGCTCAGCAGCCGTCGTGAATGATCGATAAGTCAGCAAGAATGTAGTGTTGAAGTCAGAATCTAGCCTGTCGTGCCTTGTCAACTGCTCGACCAGAGCCATCAAAGTGCCGCCACGAAGTTGAGGGGGCCTGGATTTGTCGTCATACGCGATCTCTCCTTCTAAATCGAGTTTTAGGAAGGGCGGCGTATCGTCCAAGTCCCTACCCGGTAGCATGGGTGAAGGGAGTTCACCGAAGAACTTCTTGACCTTGGAGTTGTCCTTTCGATGGTAGTTGTCCGGAATGACGTCTATGCCTTCGCTGTAGGACTGCGAATGTCCTATGTCCGCTAAGTGGGGCCTTTGCGGATGCTTTGAGGTATTGAAAAGGTTCGACCCGGAATATCCTGAGCCTCCATCCGTGTTTGGCCGCGAGGGTGGTTCTACTTGTGCATCTCGCATCTGCTGTAGGGTCGAGGAATCCTGAGACACAACATCAAGAAGTAGTTGGAGGGAGAAGCCAGCCTGTGATGTACATGTCTCCAGCTGCTTCAGTATATTCCGAACTTCATTAAGCCGATGATCGAGCGGATCGCCCCTCTGTTCAGCCCACTCGTCCGCCAGAGGAGCAGCCACGGCTTGACAGGCGACCATTAGCTGCATGGCTAAATCGTAAATTCGCTGCTTCTGCGAGCTGAAATCGTTGAGCTGAGGATCCTGGAACGACGATCTCAGCGGTGCAAGATTGATAGATTCCACTGTTATCATCCATGGCCGGAAGAAATCAATGACCTTCCCTGCCCCGTTGCAGATGGTATTCGCCAATTGCTTGTGCCTGTAAGGCGTGATAAGCTTCTCTGATATCACCAGATGCTCGTCTAGCCGCCGGATACTAGATACGATCAGTTGTTTCATCTCGTCCATCCTTTTAAGGAGGTTTCCATCCAAAGTTGCGTTCGGCTCAACGATCGCCTCATAATCGTCTTGATCCATGAAGGATGTCGTCAACATAGGATCCCTAATTTCCATATTATTGTTCTGCCAACTTCCTCCATTATTGCTTCCCATCACAAAGCCCGGTACAAGCCGGGGGATTTCTTCGCCTCGCTGCGAGCGCGCCACTTCCACGTATCCGTAGACGCCGTGCAGTACTCCTTCAGCCTCTTGCAGGCACTTTGAGTAAGAATCTGGAGCTGGAAAGTCTGCTGCCGCGATGTGTGACGAGAGGACGAGCTTCGAGAATCGCGACATCATGTCTCGGAAGTGGGGGTACAGCGCTTTGTTGGTAGAGATGATCGAAGGGTTGCCAGAGTGGTTATCCGTGGTCCCCGAGGCAGCGGCTAGAAGCATGCGCAGGTGATCCGAGATGTCCTCGGCTCTTCGTACGTACTCTGAGCGGTCAGCGTTGTTGATCGCTTGTCCGTAGAGCTCCACTGATTTACGCATGTTCTCCACCAGCTTGTTCCAGGTCAACGGCGCGGTATTTCCATCGTCGAAGAACGACCGAGGAATTGCAGCAGCGGAGACTTGACCAAGTGGATTGCTGGTGAATGAGGTAGACGTGTTCCCTAGAGCAGACATTGATGCCGAAACCTGATGCACAGCGCTTGTCGACATGTTGGAGTATTCGAACTCTGTCGGGTCTTTTCGATTGCGCAAGACTGGTGAAGCATTCAAGGAGTCTGTAGAGGCCTCCGGCGATGCGCCATCTGATATGTACGAACGCCTTCTCCGATGTCCTGTCCAACGCGACGCAAGCATCTGCGAGTCTCCCATCTCCGACGCCGACTCTTCGAGTTCGGATGCCGATTCTATCTGCTCGATGCCTCCTGCCAACATTTCGGGTGGTGGTCGTGTCTGGTCAGGAACATTGATGTTCATGCGATCTCGGGGACCCTGCTCGTTGATAGAGGTAGGTGTCTCAAGCGGGAGTTCCATTGTGGAGACTCCAGTGAGCGTGTTGAAATAGAATAGCCTTCCATCTGGTGTAGCTTGCGGTATCCAAAAGGCGGCCTGGTCCTCCTTATCCTCGCCATCTCCAAGCGACATATGTGCTCCATGGTTTCTCGAATGATCTTGGATATCCGATTGCTCGTCATCTTCATACTCGTCGTCCGTTCCATCGGCTGAGACGTCGCTTGTGCTCGTCGTAAGTAGCGGGGCCCCTCGAGGTCCCACATCGTCCGGACCAGTGACGACCACGCAGTAGTTGCTAGGAAACCATCCCCGCACTCCGTTGATGATCCCATCCCACCAGCCACTAGCGAGTTGTGTGATGACCTGTATTGTATCGCCCTGACGAAAGCTCAGGCTTGTTCTATCGTCGGCTTCGTAATCGTAGAGTGCCCTGACGTACATGCCCGCCGGCGCCGCTGTACTCGGCAGGCCGTTCATGCCCGTTGACTGCGCTCGTCGCCTTGAGGATGATCCGCCTGCGGTTCCAAAATGACGCTGCGCTGCGGTCTCATCTATGGTGGCAGCCTTGCGCAACGGAGCGCCTTCGGTGTACTGAAAGGCAGCGCTGAAAACGCCAGGTTTCCCGTTTGCATTGGACCTCGTATTGATGGTCAGAGGGGTCACGGTATCCTTGGTGTACATGCTGCTCGGCCGCAGCCTAGGCGGAATCGTGAGCGGCGGGAGGCTGTCGCAAAGTCATAAGGTGAAGCAGTGAAGACGTGAAGTCGTAAAGTCGCGCTGCAGCCTGGCAAAAGTACCTCGTCTCCTGGAGAGGGATCGAATGTCAAAAGGTCATCGGGGCAAGTGAGTTGGGAGCGATAGGACGTTGATAGGTCTATCTTGCTCGCGCGGAAAAGCAGCCTCAAGCGCCGATCCTCGAGCCTTCAGTGGTGGTGAGAGCCAATTCGTCGCCTGTTCGAGGAGTCCCGCAATTCATGGGCAAACGAAGTGCAAGCCTGACTAGGTTCGAGCACATAGGGGATCTGGAGAACAGAGACAAAATGGCAGTACTCAGTGGAGGGAAGGGGTAAGGCGGAGGATTCTACGGGGAAAACAGTGCCACCCTGGTGCAGCCAGATCCATGTGAATCACTGGCGCGAAAGCGTTCTAGAACATTGCCTTCGCATAATTTCTTCATTGAGCAATGTATAAGATTGTTGTATCAACGTACGACATGTCTTGAAGTAATGCATAAAAGAGCAAAAGAGAGCAAGATAATACTTATTAGGCAAACGATCAAAGTGTTCAATTACAGCATCTTAAAAACAACAAAAAAAGCACAAGAGCTAATTAAACAATTAATTGATTATTTAGAAAGAAGAGCTAAAGTACAAAGTTTAAAAAGTCATAAACCACGACTAGGTCTAGCAAGTCCCAATCATACATATAAGTAAGTTCATCAAGTCATCAAACACCAAATTCACTTGCTCAAAAATCGCATTTGACTCTCGCACAACATCGAACTTAAAACATATTTCGAAAGAAGAAAATACGTAAGCAAGTTAATGAGTGCCTTAAACTAGAGATTCTTCGTCATGGCATCTTTGATTAATTAAACAAATTGAGCCAATTCGATCAATTGAACAAATTCGACGAATTCGACGAATTCAACAAAGAAGCACTTGTAACCTTCAATAACACAATTTGCGCATTTGCCTTTAAGAAAGTCGATGTCATGTTCGCATTGCATGACGACACAATTACGAAAAAGTTCTTTCTTCTTTAAGCATTGAAAACAAATCTTCTTCGCAACGTTATCAATTATGTAAATTGTTACAACTTCGAAATAATTAATCTTGAAAAAATTAAATTGCAAAAAAGATTCAAAGAGACAAAAAGCAAAAGAGACACAACGTTGCGACATTCCACGTAGAATAATTAACGACTTGATAACATTAATTTCTTGTTCAAAAACAAATTGCAACAATAGATTCTTTACGACTTGTTCGTTGACGAAATTAACAATGAAGATTTTTCTTCTTTAGCGCTTTAGTTTATTAGTAAACGCAACTTGTGCATTTTGCAAAGCATAAAAATTGTTTGCGATTTAAACGAAGTTGTACGTCTCTATTGCGACTTGCAAACAACGCAAATCAAATGCGAAAAAACTCTATTAAAGAGTTAGCAAACAAATCGAGAATTAAAGTAATTCTTTATTAAGATAGTAACGTAATAACCTTTTCTTAAAGTTACGCACAAGAAATACGATACTTCGAGATCTAGCGATTTAAAGCATTTAAGATTATTAAGAAGTTAATTAACGTAATTTCTTATTTAAGAAGAGCGAGACTTACGAGTAAAGAATAAGATACATTGCGCAATTAACACAATATATATTCTAAGACGTAGCACTAATAATAACAATATTTAAAATTTTGTTTATAGCAAAAAGAGTATTTGAAAGCTTGCTATCTAAATTGAGATTCAATAGTTCGTTAATTGCGTTAAGATTCTTCGAAGTTATATTTATATTATTGAAAGACTTTTTATTGACGTTAAAATTTATTTTAAACTAATTAATATTATCGAAATATTTAGCAAACATATTAGCATCGTTGATTGCGCTAAAATTCTTTAAGATTATATTTATATCTTTGAAAAGCTTAACATCGACGTTGAGATTATATTTAGACTAATTAGTATAATCAAGATACTCAACAAGCGTATTTACAATATTAGAAAACGTGTTCGCAACAATAACGACGTCGTTGTTAATACAAAAGCGCTTTAGGTTAAATACGATCTCTTCGTATTTTCTCTTGCGCTTCGAGACAAACTCAATCTTCTCCAAGTTGTTGAACGCGTTATTGATAAAACTAATATTGTTTATAGTTACATCTTTATAATAATTGGCGTCGTTATATTAGAGAGAATTAAAGTTTGCTATATTGATAACTTTAAATCTTTAGACAAAATTAGCAAATAAAATTAAAACAACAAAGAAAAGCTATTTAGCGAATATTAATATTTCGATAATAAATATTAAACTAAAGAAGAAGATACTTGTAAAAAAAAAGCTCTTCTATCTTCGATTAAGACTTTGCGTAACACAAATTATAAAATGTTTCTTAACAAAAAAATAATTGAGCTTGCAATAAGATAATAAAAGATAATTCTATAAAGTATTTAAAAGATTTCACATATAATTTTACAATTATAATCAAAACTTTTAAAATCAAATTGTCTCACTCGCTTTTTTGTTCGATGCTATTTGCTCTTTTTAAACATTAGATTAAGCAATATTGTATACAAACAAGTCTTTTTAACTTAAAAGATTCTTTATTGTTTTAGCAAACTCGTCAACGCGTCAAATGCGTTCTAACAAATTAAGATATTTATTAAGAAGCTAAAAGCAACATAGTAATTAAATTAGACAATTGTAATATGTTTCGATCTAAGAAGACGCGTTAATTGATGCACTTATGCGTTGTTTAATAAAACTAAAAAGCTCTTGTAACATGTTTAACAAAATTTCGCAAATTTATAGTTGTTAATTATAACTAAACTACAAGAACAAAGCTTGCGTAAAGAAAGATTTTTTGTAACTTAACGTTAAGACAAGTCGATACATATTTAAGTAATATAACAATTTAAGAGTATTCAAAATTCTTTGCAAATCTTGTAGTAAAATTTTGTCTAAGATACTTTTTATTACAATTTTAGAGCAAATTTCTTGTTTGTTTTTTTGTTTATCTTTACGATGTTTAACTTCTTTTCGACATATCGCAATCGACAAATTAACGATAGCAATATTATTATCAATTAAAGAGTTTTCTTTAATAGTATTATTAACGACGTTTAATCTTTTAAGCTAGAAAGAAAGAAGCAAAATTGTAAAAGCTTTGACGATCGATCTCGAATTAAATTGATTAACAATAACATAAATAAGAAAGAAATAATCGATATTGTTTCTTCGATCTCTTTATATATGTGCATTAACAATTGCTTTCAAAAGTCGAATACATTGAAATTCGTCTTTATTATTGTATTAAGAAATGACTTTGTTTTGTACAAAATCGCATCGAAAACTTTACAAGAAGATTACTTCAATTTTCTCATAACAATCGAATCAATATTGTCGTTAACAACAACATTTGACAAAAATAATGTCGAGTTCTTTATTACGACACAAGAAGTGAGCGACAATCTTAAGAAATTCGACACAACATAAATCGACGATTATTTTATTAACAAACTTGATAATTTAGCAAAACTTGACGCTTGTTGCTCGATTATAATTAATTTTTTGCAAGATTATCGCTATGATTTACAACGAACATTCATTAGAGTGAATGCGAAGCGTAAGGAACTTGCGAGAAAATTGCAAAACATCGAAAAACGCCTTATTAAAAAAAAGAAAATCGTTGAAAGCTATTATGACGAGGCACTCACTATAATTAAATGCATGAAGCGAAAAGTGCAAACGATTTTGACATAATTAGACATCAAAAAGCACAAACGTATGCGAATCGTGTAATCTTTTATTTTTTACACGAGATTAACTACTTCTTTCGATCATTCGTATTGCTCTAATTTGCTATCGTAGACTTTCGCCTTCGTTTACTTTTTTCATTTAATGGGATTTTCGACAATTAACACTTCTATTTGATGTTGACTTTAAAATAATGTGTCATCAATGCATTGCATTGATCTAAGCAAGTTTGTTATTTTTCTCTTAAATAATAATAATTTGTGCTTGTTCTACTATATAAGTTAGAATTTTTGAGTGAATCAAGTCGCACAAACGAAGTAAGCAAAAAGTCAAACATCTACTTTGACACGTACATTCTTCTTTGAGTCTATTATTAAGTTCATATTCTCGATGTTCTTTTATTTGATTTTTGCTAATTGAGACGTAACACATTTTTAAATGTGTAAGCTAAAGGGCGTAGATATTGTTGTAGACTCTTACACAAGCAAAAGAAACAAACGAATTAAGAGTGAGTTATAGAAGTCTCGCAAAGCTTTTGTTAAAAAGATTTCATTATTTAGCAAACTTAGAAAGCAACTCCTAGAATGTAGAAATTAAACAAGCGATAAAGAGAGAAAATTAATAAATGATTTAGATATTGGAGCGATCAATAAGATAATTTTGGCAAACTTCTTTAACTCGTTAACACGTAATTTAATAAAGTAGTGCAATCAAATATTGACGAATTTACTTTAGCGTCTTAGATCAAATATTGTATTTCTTTGCAACAAACAATGCTCGAGTGCTTGCAAAGAAGAAGCGATAAAATTGCTACTATTGTCGATCACGAGTCTAAATGACATGTACGAAGATTTTAAATAATAGTTTCAACGTCAAAAATCGATCTAACTATTTAAAACAAGTTGAAAAATATTATAAATCGCAAATTCGAACAAGCAACATTTAAAAAAAGCAATGCATTTATGATGTTTTTATCGTAAATCATTTTTAAGTCTTTTATTCGCTATAGCTAATGTAATTCTTAACGAGCTTTCTAAAAAGAATTTTCTTCATTAATATCGAAGTTCTTTTAAATGATATACAATAGATGCATCTCTTTGAATTACAAATGCAAATCTTGTAAACGCTAAGTAATGTCTTCGATTTTATACGCCAATTCCTAAACTATGATGCGAGTCGATGTTTATTCTATTTCTATATCGTCATCGATCGAACTTCTTTTGCGAATTAATGTTTAATTTATTCGTACATTATTAACAATCGAATTGCGTTTGCGAGTCGATGTTCTATTTATACTTAGATTTTCATCAATAAGATTGCTTTTGCAGGTTGGTGTCTAGTTTATTTGTACATTGCTTACGATCGAACTTCGTCTACAAGTTGATGTTTAATTCATTTCTAAACTATTATTAATTAAATTGCTTTTGCGAGCTAAGATGCAATTCATTTCTAAATTGCTAATAGTTGAATTGTTTTCGAACTTTCGCAACTCGTTTTTCACGAATCGAGTATAAGTTTGTTGCACAATTAGTTGTCGCATACTCTTTGCAATCGATGAAATTAATAAAAAAAGAATAACGTTTTTTGTTGAAATCGTAAAGATAATCAATGTGATCAAGTAAAAAATTCGTCGACGCTTCACATTAACAAAGGATAAGCGATTGTTATTTTCGATAGAAGACATTACATGTTTAATTAATAAATGCATGATTATTCTAAATATATTAGCTTTGAAAAGATAGCTTACGACTAACTACTCACTAGGACTTTCTATTTGTATTTAAGGTTTAACTTGCTTAAATAAGATTATATACGAAGTTTAATAAGTGAGTTGATATAAATTTGCCAATGTTAACAACGTCAACGTGGAAAGATTTGATGAACTAATCGTATTAATCTTTGCAATCTTTGCCTTTCTCTTCGAATCTCAATTGAATAAACTTGAAATTCTCTACTATAATGTAGTAATGAAATTCGAGACAAATAAGATATCGAATGCACAAAGAAGATGATCAATAAAGAAAAGATTAAATACAATTAACAATTAAGAGATCTTGAACGTTATAAAAGGATTAACTTTGTTATGTCGTAGATGTTTTATCTTAATGCTATATTAATTCTACAACTATAGCAATTTGATAAGTACGAACAAAGAATAGAAGATCTTAATAGACGAAAAACGTTTGACTAGAAAAGCGAGCTTGCATTGTGTCTTATCAAATTTAAACGATGACAAAAGTATAATACATATACGCATTTCTATTTTAAATCATTTTGTGTTCTAGACTCTTAGTTCGCGAGTTTCGTGAGCTTCAATGTGCATTTATAACGAAAAATCATGTCAAAGACAATCTTTAGTCTCAAAGAGATTGTGAGACATATCTTAGTTCAATAGTTTAAATTCTAATGTCATTGAATCTAGCGTAGATGGCGTTCTAATTTACGTCAAAGCATTACAAGAGAACTTTGTCAACGCACAAATCGAATTTTGAACAAGAAACAAATTGACGAAAGAGCAACGACACGTCACTTAAGACGACCAATATACTTGAATCAATCTATTCATAAGCTTAAGTTTTGAGAAGAAATTTGTTCACACATTACTATGCGACTAATTTATAGAGATTAATATAACTTAAAGCTTGCTAACACATCAAATTTTCAAAAATTTCTTAACAAACTAATTTTAAAGACACAAGACAAAACAAAAGTAATGCTCTCACAAACAATTGAATCATTTTCTCAATTTCTTTCACGCATCTAGATCTACAAGATCGTCGTAAATGTCAAGAAATTATTTTATCTATTTCGCAAACGTGCGTAATTGAAGATTCATCTAGTTGTGTTAATGATAAAGCTTAGACGTTTAAAATTTGCCAACGCCAAGTATTACCTTATCTTCTCTCAACATGTCTACATTGATCTCTTCTTAAGTTTTTATTCTACCTCGAACGAGTTAATAGTCTCGTAAGACTTTAACAAATTGGCGAAACGTTATCATAGCATTGCCTTGTTTAATTAAACTCGATGTTTCATAACTAGTTTATGCGCTCTTAGTTATTTAAGTTTGCATATCTCATCGCAAGTCTCGCAACAAAAAAATTTAATAAAAACATATAGTGATTAACTTCGCATTTTTTGTCATAGAAATATTAAATCAAGATGAAGAAATTGACGCTATTATCTCATTCGAATCATGAAGAGACATCGAAGATATTTTGCTAAATTCGACTATGCTATTATGCTTTTGTTTGATTTAAGATTCACCAACAACGATCTTGGAATTTACGTTGTTCTTTCGATGAGATTCGATGTTTAATGCTTCGTCATCAACGTTGGAACTTTTAGTTGCGAGAAGCTTAAACGCCTATTAAAGACGATCATTCGTCTAGCTAGAATTAATTGTAGATGTTGACTTGTTAATTGCAAACAAATTGTCGACAAACTAAATCAATTGTTCGTAGCGCTCTAATAATGTTTCGATTTACATCGTCAAAAGTTAGCGAATTCTTATTGCAAAAAAGTCACTTTTTACTTGACGCTTCCAATAATCTTTATAAATATTGCAAAAATAGTTTTTGACCTTCTTCTTCTTAATTTTAAGAAGATCACTTTTGTTAAGATTCTTAATTGTCTTATGGGAGCATTGCTAGCCTTAATTGATTGTGACGATACATTTAGGTCTCTTTAGTCTATAAGTCATTAATTTATAAATATCGACGTCTTTGCGTCTTTGCAAAAAAGATAAGATTAAATTTGAAAATTTCTAAGATTATAAATGCTTTTAAGAAGAGAAAAAGAGAGATACAATTAACAAGAAAGCTTATGACGAATGCGACTCTTTACATTGTCGCTTTCTTAAAGACTTTTCAAATGTTTCAAGAAGTCTACGTCTAATCGAAACTAACACATAATACTTTAGAACAAATTTTAGATCAAGATTTACAAATCTTCTAGAAAAAGAAGAAATGCGTAGAAGTTAATGTAGGAAAGAGAACATATATTTACATGTAATAAAGTGCAATCGAAGCATAACGATGTTTACTAGTATTGTATAAACATTGATCAAATCAAATAATTAAATGTTCTAATAGTCACGAGCTTCTAGTTAATAGAACAAAATTTCTCTTCTTCGTATTGTAAATTCTCTTTAATAATTAAATAAAATAAATTGATATGCGTTTAGCTATTGCAACGTTAAATTCAATGACAATTTAATAAATGCAAAGTGATAGAATTAGTAACGAAACATATAGTCGTGTGTTATGTGTTCGATTGTTTACATCATTGCAAAGAAAAGGCTAAGTCTAAGAGACAAAATAAGAAAACTAGCTACGATTCACAAACATATCTTTATAGCAAGTCTCGATAAACGTAGCATAAGAAAAACGTTGAACAAACGCAATTTTCGTTCGACAACTATTAAATTATTGTGTGAAAATAATGAAGATGTCAACGAAATCGATTGTAGTTGCTTGACAACAATCAAATTATTTTGTCAAAATAGTAATGATGTCGACAAAATCAATTCGAATTGCGAAGAAAACGACGAAGATCGTAACGCTATAATTGACAATAATGATTTCTTCAAACGCGATTTAGAAGCTTGATCGCATGCTTTCTCGCTATTGGATACAAGTTAACACAATTTATTTAGAGACAATGGCGAAATCTACGCGATTTTTAATTTGCGTAACATTCTTTCGCTAAAGAGTGAGAGATTTGTGATAAATGAACGTAATTTAGTTATTGACCCTAGTATACAATTACAAACGCACTCTTTAATGTCAAGAGCATTGCTTATTTATTAAAATAATTTGTCTAAATTAGCTAAAACAATAATGCTTCGATAGCACACGTTTTTATACAATAGTAGTAGATCGAACGCAACGAATAATGAATAAGGTTGACGAACTATTTGTTAACGAAAGATATGTAGTTCTAAAGATACTAAAATATTACAAAGAAGAAGAGTGTCGTAAGTACAAAGTTATCATTGATAATTTTTAACATAATTACTTTGAATACAAAGCGATCACTCTAAGAAGTAAGTCAATAGAATAGAGACATAGAGGGTTTGATATAATTCGAATAAAATAGCAAAAATTTAAGATATGTGTTTACGCAATAAGCAAAAACTAAGACAACGAATGCTCTCTAAACGTTTATGAACGCGATCAAGTTATAAAGTTCGTAATTGTATTATTTTAAATAAGACGATAAATGCTTGCAAATGTTATGCTTTGAAGTGAATCTTCAAATGTCGTCAAATAAAGAGATAGCAAGAAGAGCTCTTAAGATACTAATAAGACTAGCACAATGCACGTAATTTATAACTTTTTGACATGCATCGCAAAAGAACTCTAGCTTTCGTTATATAAAAAAGCTTAATAAAAGAATAAAGTAGCATTTATGATATAATTGCAAATCATTAAAGTAGAAGTTACTATACGTAGAAAGTACTTATCTCTTGTGCTATTAACTTAGCTAAATTAACGTCAAAACAATGCTAGGCGAATAAGACTAAAGCGATCAAGATAGCGACACTAAAATACTCACATAGAATGACTTTTTCATATGTTAAATTTCGAATATGTTAAGTCTATTTTATTCTTCTTGACAACACAAAATTTTTCTTATGATGAACGATAAATTTATTGACGACGCAAAAAGAATGCACAAACATTGTTAATATATTAAACAAGTCGTATTAAAGAAACAACATTAATTATAAAAATTATAGTTTTTTTATAAGTTCGAAAGAATCTAATCAATTCGTATTTTTATTTCGTTAGCTCTCGTTCGTTGTTTGCTTTTGCATGTTACGCTACTATCTAGACAACTAAAGTATTAAGATAGATTAATATTGTTTGAAGAAATTTGTAAACGTCTTTAAACAATGTAAGCAATCACTTAGTAACAAGAGTTTGCAACTTGTATCTATGATAAAGAGTAACTTAATAAATGAGTTAAACACAATTTATAAAAGAATCGTATTTAAGAAATCTATATACTAAAGAGATTCTTCTTGTTCGTTATGTTCGTTGTCAAACATGTCGAGCTTTGTTCGCTTTGTTCGTTGTCAAACATGTTGAACTTTGTTCGCTTTATTCGTTATCAAGTATGTCGAATTCGCTCACTAGCGTATCGAGCAATGTTCGTCTATCAAGTCGTCGAACATGCAAGTAATCGTACTATATGCTACAAACTACTCTATAAAATATATATTAACTATAACGAGCTAAGATCGTAACACTATTCTTTTTTTTCAAATTTTTTTGTTTCAAAAAGCGAATGCTTACATGTTATATCGTTTTATCAAAATCGTATTTGTCTTGTCTTCAAAATAGATTGTTACGAAACACTTGTTAATTTCGCTTGTGAACGTTGCTACTATACTAGCAAATCTTGCATTGTTATGAAAGATTCATCATTTTATTTAAAGTGTTCGAAATGTGTTTGTGCGAACAAATTGTGTGTAAATATGTCGTAAATTTTTTTGAATTATACTAGAGAAAATCTATTCTTTAAAGTGACAAAGAATGAGATCATGTTAATAATCGTAATTATGCGATTGCTTCGTAATAAAAAGATGTTAAAGAAAATCGATGCAAAGACAAAGCGAAAGACACAATGTTTATTGTTTAATGTAAAGAAGTCAAATGTTATAGAGTCGTCGAATTGTTTTGTTGCGAATGCTCTAATTGAGGCATCTTTTGTCATTTGATCTTCTTTTGCTATGTTAGATAATTTTTCGAACGTTAACGAAATTTCTAGATAAGAGTATTGTAATCGTCGAAATTGTTAGTTGATTTTTACGTGTTTTTTGTCGCAGAGTATCTTTTTCACTTTACAAGATACTATTGATTTTACTATTCTAGAATTCTTTTAATCTTAAATCGATTTTCTTTTTATAATTTATAATGAAATGTTTCTTGTATAAACGTATTTAAGTCGATTAATTTCAACAATGATACATAAAATACTAGAAATATTTTGTCGTTCTTAAGTAAGTCGAGTTTGTAGTTGATTGATTTCTTAGTCTTTTTAACGAGAAATAATTCAATTTTGACATGATTTAATTTCTTGTTTAGCTTCCTTATTTTAAGATTTTTTGTAAAAAGATATACTTTATTTCTCTCTTTTAGCTAAGATGTCGTTTTTCGTTTTTTGTTTTAATATTTGATTGATCTTTTTTGCATTTTTAAGATGTTGTCGTGTATCTTTTTTAACGTCGCTATTCTTTTGATAATTAATTGCGCTAACAAATGTCTGCGTTCTTTCTTAAAAAGATTTAATTTCTTGCTATAGTTAACGAAGAATAAAGTTATCTTAGTGATATTCGAAATCTTAACATTGAGTGCTAGTTGTGTCATAGATAGAAGTGATATCTAATTATTGTAAGTATTGTTGATGTAGTGCCTCAAATATTGCTCAAGACTCTAATTCGTTCTTTCTATTTAATCATTTATAATCGAATGATAGACAATAGACATTCGAAGTCTTGTATCTAACATTGAGAGAAACGTCTTTTAATAATTAGACGTGAAGAGCTTGTCTTTGTCACTAGTTAGTCTTTTGAATATATTATGATATCGTATAAGTCGATTCAATATAATGTATCTTAATTGTTTTGCGATAAACTTATTTTTGCATGCGATAATATGTAAGTACTTAATAAGTTTATTAATCATTACTAGTATTAAATTATATTTGTCTCTAATTGCTAAATTCGTCAATTTAGGCAACTTAATAATAAAGTTTATCGTAACTTTATCTTATAACGATTCAAATAATTTCTAATATTGAATTTCGTCATAGTTCGCATACGTATTATGTTTGTTTTGCTAACAATTAAGGCATCGTTTGATGTATGTCTTGACAACTTGTCTTATTTGTGAAAACTAACAATGCTAGCGTAAAAGCTAAAGAGTTTTGATCACTCTTAAATGTTTTTGTAATAATTCGTCATAATGCTCTTTTATATATTTATCGATTTTGTCGATAAATATTTGGAGTTTTTCTTTCTTTATTGAAAACTCTTTCGTATTATTTTGAAGTATTCGTAGTGTAGCATTTAGCTCGTACTTATTTGTTAATAATAATTCGTTTTTGTTAATCTTAAGTATGTTGTAATTAAACGATTTTTTCGTTTTTATATGATCATTTCTTCTATTAAGTGCGTTTGCTTTGTTATTATTTTTATCTAAAATATATTGTATTTTAAACTTGTATTGTTCAAGTCTCTTTAATTATCGCATTTGTCTTCTATTAAGCTATTTAATAATAGTAAAATGCACAAGGTTTTTGTGATTTATAAGAATCGTAAGTTTTGATAATTTTTTCATATATACTCTTTATGATTTTAAGGAAACTACTATAGCGAGTAGTTTTTTATCGTGGACATCATAGTTCTATTTGACTAACAAGAGTTTTCTTAAGAGATATGCTATTAGATGTTATATGTCTTCATGTTTCTAGCTAAAGCATGCATCGATAACTAGATCTAATGCGTCAATTTCAATTCTATTTAATAATTGCGAATTATATATCTTTAATACTAGCTTCTTTAAGCATTTTAACTTAAGATTTTAAAATGATTTCTTTTCTCTAAGTTCTTATATTTATGACGTATTTTTTTTCGTAAAGTTTATCAATAATATCGCGTTTATTAAGTAGTTTTTAATGAACTTCTTGTTGTAGTTTATAAAATTTAAAAAGAATTATACTTTTTTAACATTTGTTAATGATTTTTATTCTTTAATTGTTTGTAGCTTTTTGAGATTCATGCGTATCTCATGTCGTTTAACAACAAATTCAAAGAAATTAACTTTCTTTTAATGAAATTCGCATTTCTTTAATTTAAGATGTAAGTTTTTTATATCTAAACATTCTAATATTTTAAAAATATAATTAACATGCTTTTTCAAAGTTTTTAAGTAAATCATGATGTCGTTCAAATACGCTATGACAAATTGGTCCAAATATTATCGTAGTATATTATTGATCATTTTTTGATACGTTGTCGAGACGTTCGTAAGCTCAAACGACATTATCGTGTATTTGTATAATTTATATCGTGTGCGAAAAGCTATCTTTTACTCTTTCTCTATCTTCATTCTAATTTAGTTGTACGCTTTTCGTAAATTCAATTTAATAAAGTACTTTACTTCAAATAGTTAATTCTAAAGTTCGTTAATATTAAGTAGTAAATATTAATTCTTAATCGTAATATTGTTTAGCTTTTAATAATCGACACATAGACGAAAAGTTTTATTCTTCTTTAATACAAAGAGAATTAAGTATCTTATCTATGATTAAGATTTTCTAATAAATTCTTTTTTTTTCGTTTTTTGCCAAGTATTCGCGAAGTACTTTAAGCTTCTTTTTGAATAGAGTATATATAAGTTCAAACGTAAATTGCTTGCTTAATTTAAGTCTAATTTCGTAATTTTACGATTAATGTTTAGAAAGAATCTTTGTCGTTTTCTTTTCTTAAAATAGATGCTTTTAATTGTTGTATATTTGTAATACGTACTTTAGCGATTTCTTCGTTGTACTAAATAGTTCAAGACTTTCAAAAAATTCGTAATTTTCTTCACTTACTTTAATCTTATAATTTAACTAATCTTTGTTAATGCTTATTAAGTTGAACTTTGTTAAATCGTTTTTTTGCAAAAATGTAAACTCGCTACTTGCGATTGATTTTTAATTTAATCTTTTATCTATTATCGAACGCTATTAATGCGTAGATTGAATGTGAATTACGTGATCACATTGTGCGAATTTAAGTACTCGTATATTTTAATCAACTTTTAGATTGTGCTACTTTAATTAAGACATTTCTAGAACGATATTATAAATAACTATTCTCACTATATTAAAAATTAGTTTCTCGTGATGTTGCTAAATAGCTATCGATAGTAATTTCGTTTCTTTATTCACTTTTTCATTCTTGTTAAGTAATGAGTTTTTATCTACAATTATTAGATTGTATGCGTTAGACTTCTTTTGAATAGAATACTCTTTTCTTTTAATAAAAGCTTTGATCATAAAGTTATTTGTTGCATTAAAATCGATCATTGCGATAAATTATCGTTTATTAACTCTAATTGATGTGATAAAACATTATGTATATGCTATTAAGTTTAGTTGCTATTGTTAGGCTAACATATTGCATTTCTTTGATATGCTCTTTATTAAAGAATTTGAACTTTTCCTTGTTCTTGTGTTGCGACTTCTGCTTCGAACACCTATTTGCGCTAAGTTTCTTTTCTATGCTAAATTAATAACTTTAACTTTTTAAAAAACTAGTTGACTTCTTCTTTGTCTTCTAGATGAGTCTAGCATAAGTTGTTATAACATTTTGTTCAACTAAGTGTCGTATATTTCTTTGCTTCCTCTATCGCTTATTTAGATAAACTAACATTGCTCAATTGTTGTTCGATTTCCTTAAAAATATCTCTTTCTATAGTGGCGTCGCTTTCTAGCGCTTTCTCGCATTTATTTACGATCTAATTTATTTATTGTTTCTTTAATAAACTAGCTAAAGTCTCAAAGTGTTTCGTGATGTCGTCTAGACATTCGTGAAAGTTCTTCTAGTTATATTCGTCGTCTAAGTTCGTTGCTAGATAAAAATATAACGTTTTTAATCGTTTCGCTCTCATAGTCTCATGAAGTATTTGATTAATTTCTTGCGTAAATGCGAATGCCTTATCTAATAATGTTTCATCTAGAACTTTCTATAACTAATTTAGGTTTTCTATCAAATAATAGTTGTCGTTTGATTTAGTTTTAAGAATGTTCGCCTCTATGTTAATTTGCTTCCTAATGTCGTTCTAGCTATCAAGTATTTCTCTTAACATAGCATTGATTTGCCAACGATTTATTAAATTCTATGATTAACAATCTTTTGCGAAGTGACTTAATTTGTCACATAAATAGTACGTTTTCTAGAATTTGTTATTTTGCTTTTTTCTAAAGTTTTTTCTTTTACGTTGTTGAGTAAAATTCAATTTTATAGATGTAGATTTACGATAATTAAGATTATTGTACTTCTAATTAGAACGAGATTCTCTCTACTAATATTTGATCGCTAGTTCAAAGAAGATTTTTGTTCTTTCTCGAAATTAATTGTATTTTTTTTTCATAATTCTTTTATACAACTTGTCGTCAAAATCGATAATTACTTCAATGAAATCAAATATATCGCTAAGAGTTTTCTCATCACGCATAATCTTGTCTTTTAGATTGTTTTTTAAATCTTGTCAAAACATTGTTATAAGTGCGACATCGTTTCATTCGATTAAATTGACATATTTCTAAAATCTAGTTGCGTAGTTTGCTACAAAGATTCGTTAAATTAAATGTTAAATCACTCTTTTTGCAATTTGTTTCTCGTTAAATGTTTTAAAGATTCTTCGAAACTCTTTTTTAAAGTTGTCGAAGTTCGTAAACATCGCACGAGAGTTTTCGTCATAATTTTTCAAATATTTGCGTAAGTTTAACTTGAGTTAATGCTAGACTCTTTTTCTAAGAAATGTTAATGCGAAAATCGTCTTTTTGTTCGCTAAAATAGAATAGAAGATAAAATAGATATTTATTTGCATAAGTTAGTTCTCTAGATCGATGCGATCTTCATAATAGATGTTAGATTTATTAATTCTAATTTTGTCATTTTTATCGATAAAGAGTCGATGTGATGCTAATGAGCTAATGCTCGAGATAGAGACGCGTTGATCTAATATAAACATTCTTAAAATGTTCAAAGTGTTACGCTACTATCTAGGCGACTAAAGTATTAGAGTAGATTAGTATTGTTTAGAGAGATTTGTAAACGTCTTTAAGCAATGTAAGCAATCATTTGATAACAAGGGTTTGCAACTTGTATCTATGATAGAAAGTAACTTAATAAATAAGTTAAATACGATTTATAAGGAAATCGTGTCTAGGAGATCTATATACTAAAGAGATTCTTCTTGTTCGCTATGTTCGCTATCGAACATGTCGAGCTCTATTCGCTTTGCTCGCTATCGAACATGTCGAACTCTACTCGTTTTACTCGTTGTCGAACATGTCGAACTCGCCCACTAGCGTGTCGAGCAATGCTCGTCTATTAAGTCGTCGAGCATGCAGGTAATCGTGCTATATGCTATAGATTGCTCTGTAGAGTATATACTAGTTGTAACGAGCTAGGGTCGTAACATTGCATCGAAGATGTCTTCGAATTTCGTAATCTTCTCTCGTACACGTTGCTCTATTTCTCGCCATAAGAAATTCTTAAGCTTTAGATTATTCAACTCAAAGTCGAATTATATTAGATTTTCGCCTTGCTAATTTTAATTTTGAAGCAAGTTCACTCAACGAAATTAAAGAGCACGTGTCTAATTCTTGTTTTGTTGCATATCGCTAACAATTAACTCTTAACAACTTTTTATCTTTATGATTTTTTTCAAAAGTTTTGATCGATTCTTCAAAATAAATTGCATAACGACGATCGAGATCTTCTAGCTTCTAAATAGCTTTTAATCGTTATATTTTTTTCTTTAAGAGAAAAAAACTAATAAATTTTGCGAAAAGCTTATGTTTGCGAAGCTTTATACTAAACGTAATCTCTTTTGATGACAACAAATCTAGCGTGAATGTCGTAGAAGCGCGTCGCTTTTCTAAGTCAAGATTAAACGATTTAACTTAAAATAATGCGAACGAGCTCTTAGTTCAAGCAAATGAAGTTTAAAAAATTAATGACGTTTAAGTCTACGCTTAATTTATGACATTCTTTAATACAAATGAAGACGATAAATAGTCTCGAGAAATTAATTCGACTTAAGATAGTGACCTTCTAAGTGCGTTAACTAATTCTCTATATTATAATATTAAGTTTGTTTACATAGCTTCTAGATTAAAAGAAGCAAATACAATAATAAAATTAAACAAATTAGAGACGCAAACGTAGAATCTCGTAAATAAATTATATCTTCTAATATCGAATGTGAAGTGATTAAGAGTCGAGTCTAAACTTGTCGATTAAGTAGATAACGATCGTCGCGATCGATGCCTAAAGACATTAGCTCTAGAATTCACAATTAAGAGACGTACGTAAAAGAAATGTAAAAATTAAGTACGTACGACGTGTGCTTTTTCGACTCTACATCGTTAAAATTCTAACGATCTAAGAAATCAAACATTATTTTAAAAAATATAGTTAAATTTACAATATAAGCGACTTAAAGAGACTACGACTTTGTGCTTGTAATGCGAAACTTGCATGCAATATTAAAAAACAATATTGCTCTATATGTTTTAATATCTTTTGTCACTAGCAATGAGCAATTATGTTTATGTCTTATGTTTTCTAGTCAAATGCACAAGCTTTGCGTCGTTTGACTCTTGTAATTCCTTTAACTCTTCTTAAGATTCAAATTGCGAAATAGTAAAAGTTTAATAAAATAAAGAAATACTTCTAACTAAAACGTGAATTTTTTTTTGTTAGGAAGTCGCAACCTGTAGAAACTAACAATTCTTTAATAATATTAAAGACATCTTTACAAGAGTTCTAATTTGTTAGAGTCGCTTTAAAGAAAATAAGCACAATCTTGCTAAAATCTATGTAGATTCTTGATAAATGTGCAAATTATTTCATCGCTAAAGATTAAAAGCTTTATCTTGAGATACTTTGCTAATCGTAATCTATCTTTGTTTAGCTTCATCAAAAGATACACGAAATTGCGTCTATTTATTATCAAATTTAAAGTAGTTTCTCATTTAACTCCCAACTTAAATTAGAATCTAAAACTTAAATTTTGAAAACTTAAGATTCGTTTGCATTTGCATCTTTAATTTACATCTAAAAACTACTTATGTAAAAGATTGAAACATCGTTAACATAATTAATTATAATCTCGTTCGTTATTCGTCTACGTTCGTCAATAAGTAGATCGATAGATGTGTACTCTTAGTGCAAACGATGCAATAAATGAAAAACGTAAAAAAAATAAGAAAAATAACAATAATAAGAAAGATCTTAATTGTGACGCGATAAATTCTAGAAATTACTCGATTAAACTTAGTGAAAAATAATAATATACGAACAAAGTTTAAGTAATGTATAGTCAAAGTAGAATAATGTACAACTAGTGAAAACCATTTTATATTCAAAATTATATGTAAGATTTTTGATAACTCAAATTAAGCAATGCGAAAGTTGAAAATCGCAATGTTAAATACGAATAAGCATTATAAAAACGCTAATACTTAATCTAATTTAGCGAATTAACAAAATTGTGCATACATGTAAATCAAGTATTTATATTATATTGAAACATCTCTCTTCTCAATCGTTTTCGTTGACTAGCGTGTGTCGTCAAGATTCTACTCTCACGTGATTAAACTTCAAAATTGATTTCATCTTGCAATTGCATCGTTTATGCATTCACAATTTTAATAATTTAAAACTTCGCTAAATAATAGAATTTAATAAGCGCATTTTATAGAGCTCGCAATCATTTAATTATATATAGTATTGTAGAAGTTATTGCAGATTTGAAATTTGCATCTTACGTTGCGCCCAATAGTTGCATTGTTTGTAGATAACGTTTGTTATAAAGATTCTCTCTAGTTGCATAGTTTTTCGTGATCGCTTTGTTTATTATCTTAGTAATTATCGTTTATCTACTATATTAATCGACTATTTACATTGTTTATCTATTGCGTCAATTAAATTAGTAACTATCGTTTATCTAATGCATTTGCTAACGAGAATAGAGGCGAGAAGACACATTGAAACGACGCGCCTATCACCTAAATCGCATGCCTTTTCTCTCTCATTCCTAAGTGTCTTTACAAACTATCTACACTATCTATCTACTATCTCTATCAAGTTAGTAATTATCGCATATCTATTGCATTTGTTGACGAGAATAAAGACGAAAAGACACGTCAAAACGACGCGTCTACTATCTAAATCGCATGTCTTTTCTCTCTTATCTTTGATTGCCTTTACAAATTATTTGCATCGTCTATCTACTATCTTAATTAAGTTATTAATTATTGTATATCTATTGCATCTATTGACGAGAATAGAGACGAGAAGATACGTTAAAATGGCGCGTCTATTATCTAAATCGCATGTCTTTTCTCTCTCATTTTCGACTATCTTTGCAAATCAATCTATTGCCTCTATTAGATTAGTAATTATCGTATATATATTGCATCTACTAACGAGAATAGAGACAAGAAGACACGTCGAAACGACGCGCCTACTACCTAAATCGCATATCTTTTCTCTCTTATCTTTAATTGTCTTTACAAATCATTTGCATTGTCTATCTACTATCTTAATTAGATTATTAATCATCGTATATCTATTGCATCTACTAACGAGAATAGAGACGAGAAAATACGTCAAAATGACGCGTCTATTATTTAAATCGTATACCTTTTCTCTTTTATTCTTGACTACCTTTGCAAATTAATCTATTGCCTCTATTAGATTAGTAATCATCGTATATCTATTGCATCTACTAACGAGAATAGAGACGAGAAGACACGTCGAAACGACGCGTCTACTATCTAAATCGCATGTCTTTTCTCCCTTATTTCTAACTATCTTTGCAAATCAATCTACTATCTCTATTAGATTAGTAATCATCGTATATCTATTGCATCTATTGACGAGGATAGAGGCGAAGAAGATACGTTGAAATGACGCGTCTATCATTTAAAACGCATGTCTTTTCTCCCTTATTCTTAATTGTTTACATGATGTAAATTACGTACATTCCATAACCTATATCTAAAGTAGACTAGCGCAATAATTTCAACTTGAATCAAACTAGCGACCCTTCTAGTAAAGTATACATGTAGAGTAGCGCAATGTTAGTGTAATTAAGTGTAAGATCGATCTATAAAGACACAAGTACATCGCAATCTTAAAAGCTTATTTGATTTATCAACAAATTAACATCTTATAAGCAATATTCTTTTATACGAAGTTCTATTAAACATTTAGATGTTATCAAATTAGAGAGACGTATAAAAAGACTTTCATCGTTCTATGATAAGCTTCTAGTAGATCGAGCGTAGATCGTCGTATTTTCTCTCGTTGTTTTTCTCGTCTTCGTCTTCTCTTTTGTTGTTATCGTGTTCGTTTCATTTTGTTATTTTTGTGTCAACGATAAATCGCAATTGCTAATAGAGATCTTCGAGAAATAAGAGCTAACTAATAGTTGTTTTGATGTTAATCTTCAATTCTAGACATTGTTTACATAGAAATTAGTGATTGAGACGACGACTATAAAAGAATTAGATACCTTTTGATAGATTCTCTTCTTTATTGATCTACGAGCATACGTTCCAAAAACTTGCTACTATGAAAAAGTATAAAAGAGACGCTCAATGGTATTATTGTACTATACAAATAAGTTCGCAATATTTGTGTCGTCGCGTGTTTTGTGCACATGTTCTTGAGCTTCTAAGACTTAAAATCGAATGCCTTAGTTAAAGTAGAGTTTGATTAATTGACTTTTAACGCTAAAGAATTGAGTGCTACTTAGACGAGACTAACGTATAGAGACTATGAACTTCGACATCATTTGTTAAAGAAAGTCTTCGAAAATCGTTTCGATCATCATACTATCGTAAGCAAGCCACTCGCTTAACGATCGAATTGCAAAACGCTTTTTCACGTTAACAAAAATCTATATTGTGACAAGCATCACGTATCTTAATAGAGTCACTTGAGTTCGAACGAAGCACATTAATAGAGCTATCAAGAATTATCTATGTCACATTGATAAAAACAATAGAATGCGTAATATTCTTTGAAATAATTATCACGCTAACAAGCATCAACTTGTAATAAATGCACAATTGTTAATCATGATTGATACTTTCATTCTCAATTAGAAAAGCACGCCATTGAACGAACTTGTTGCATCGTTGCCTCTAAACAATAATTATTATACATTAAAGATATAAGTCATTACGATCAAAAGCAATTTAAAAAGTCATCGTCAAGAATGAAAATAAGTCGAAAAAGTAGTCTCTAAGTAAGCTAGAAGTTATCTTAATTTATCTTAGAAACAAATAGTTCTTAATTATTAAAAAATGTGATAATAAATGAAAGAAGATTTAAAGATCGTTCTATGTCGTTTCTAATCAAAAGCAACAATGCTTCAAACAATAAACGACTTTGTTTATATAGAAGCTTCTAAATCTAAGATATGTCTCGCCTCTTTGCGTTAGTGAACGTAGAAAACTTTGATGTTCGAAACACAACACTCTATATTAATGAGCTTTGAAACGTCAAAAGGCGAACAAACATGCTTGATCGTTAATATCAAGTTAGAACGAACAAATCGTAGTTGATCGTTTTCAAATTCACAACTTTTGTTTGCTACGACATCAATTAATAGACACAAGAGAAATTACATTTAAAGTCATTAAACGTCAATTAAATGTTAATAATAATCATCGTTAATCATTGCGATTTGCAACGATGTTTAGCTAGATTCAAAACTAACTATTTAAAAATGTAGACAACAAATTTTAGCGAGTTCTTAAATTCTAAACGAGTCATTTTGAATTGTCATTTTACTTAGGACTTCCCAATTATGTTTAGCTCGATTAAATGATTAAGCAATTATTGGTCTTCTATAGAACAACACGAGAACTTAACGATAACAAAATTGCTTCTTAACAAAGATAAGCTAAAAAGAAATCGAGACATTTCAAAAAATTAAAAAAAGATTTTCTAAACTACCTAAAAGTCAATGATGTTATCGACGAAATGCTAGTTAACACATTGCACAAAGTAGAAAAGAGATGTTGCTCGTTAAGAATTAAGACACGCGTTGAGCGTAATAGTGTACGAGCAAGTTGTATACAAATACGAGAGCTAATTAGTGCTAATGACGACATACTATTTACTCGTACACAATATTTAAAACATGTGAAAAGAACAAGATGACATTAGAAGATGCAAATTTGATTAGAACTAATATTGTCGATTCTTCAATCAATGCTTGACGTTCGTCACGTACGCGTTTAATCTTAAGATTTATGATTTAGAACAAACATAGAGCTTTGCAAATAATAGATAGATAGCACATTTTTAAGAAAATAACATTTAAATTCTTGCATAAGATTGTTATATTCTTCTTTCTCACATATAAACAACTATTAAAGTGAACACACTCTTAAATTTCTTTCAAGAAAAGCAAGATCAAGCTATTAAGAACGTGCACGAGAAAAAAAAATGCTAAAACAACACAAGTTCCTTATTCTTTAATTAAATCAAAAAAATCACAATAATGTTTCACGAAATTCGAAGTCTCGTTGTTAATAAGGCGTCTCTATTGAGCTTAAGTCAATTTGCGATTAAGAAAGATAACATAAAGATAATAATTAATCTACTTAGACTTTAAGTTACTTAATTAGTTTACTTCTTCGAACATAATTTACGATTCAAGTCGTCTTTGTATGTTGTAGCGTGACTACAACGATCTTCAAATTGAAAAAAAGTTTCGCTAAATTTGCCAAGTTTATATTTTAACTTTTTTTAACGCTTTGTAACGCGTTTGTTGTTCTCTAAGCAAACTTTGTGATGCGTTTGTCTTCTTTTACAACAACTCTAAACAATGTCTTCAATTGCGTCGATGTTTTTTCATGTCGCGTCTCTTGCATTTGTTCGATACTCTCGAGTCGCGTTGCATTTTCTTTAATAAATTGACAAAGAAAAATTTTATGACTTAGCATCAAGCTTAGAATTTTTTGTTGCTAGACTTCGATCTCTCGACGATGCGTATTGTTACGTTTCTCGTTCAAAAAAGAAGTAAATCTAAAGAAACTAAAGAAAGTGTTAACTAAACGTGCATCGTACTTCGCGCCTTGACGATCTCTTCAAGATTCGAAATTGGGAAGTTCAAATAGATTAGGTCTTCTTTCATCGTTTTGTAAAAAGATCAACAACTTGTTTATCTATTTAAGAGTGCCTTACTTATTAAATAATGATTTGTGAAAGATTGCTTTAGGTCTCGTTTAGCGAAACGAGATTAAGATTCTATAGATTCTTACAACATTAAGTCGAATTAAGAAGTCTTCGCAATTTTTGTTGACGCAAATTCTCGAGTCTTCGATTCACGAATAAAGAAATCGCCTTGCGACCTAGTTGAGCGAGATGTAATAGAAGAATTTGATTCGTCAATAATCTAAAAAGTGCGAGGTCGAACGTTGTTTACATTAGGCAATGATTGTTCGATAAAATTTTGTTATCATGAGCGTAAGTCGAGCAATTCGAAATATTATAATTGTACTAATTTTGAATTTATCTGCTATTAATCTCACGCGTATTAAATCGTTCTTATACATTCTATTATGCTAAAAGCATAACTCATTAAGTACGATTAAATTTAGATAAATTCCCAAGTATTTCTTGTTAACTAAAGCCTTAGATTTGCTACATCGTTGATCGTTGATTTTGAGAACAATACATTTCTTAAAAGTCGCGATAGCTACGAGCTCTTCTTCAGACGACTTCTCATTCTTGATTAAAGATAACGATTAAGTATTGCTTCGTTCATTTATGATCAAAAACAATAATCGAATGTTGCAAGCGATTAAGAGTTCTAATGTGAATATCGAAGAAAAGAGAGAGAAGCAATATTAGGCCTTATATTCTAAAGGGTGTCTATTGTCTAATGCACGATCAAACTAATTGTTACTAATTAATCTCTTTAATTTTGTCACAATCGTTAAGTGAGAGTGATTAAAGATGTTCTTAGTCGCTAGTTTTAGATTCTTTGTTCGTTCGAAAATATTCTTCAATCATGTAGTTCATCTAAAATGCTTCAAGCACTAGAAACACAATATTTTAGTTTTGTCATTCGCAAAAACAAGAGTTATGATTTCTCGAAAGCGAAAAGAAGAAGCTTTCGACCAACACTCTTTGAATCTTTTAGCTAAGATAGTAGTCAAAGCTCAAAAAGCAAAATTTAAGCGTCAAAAGCGAATTGAGAAGACGTTGTAGATAGTAAATAACGTAGACTTGTAACGTAAACTCGTAAATAGATAAACATCGTTAATTAATCAATGTGAAAGCTTAAGCAAAGTAACGACTCAAGATTCGAACTAGGCAATCTTAGAACTAGATCCCATTACGACAACGCACACAATTCAAGAAGCGCAACAAGAAATGCAAAACTTGCTTCACAAGATCTTCGACAAGATCATAATCCAAAATTGAACGAAATGAAGCAAGACGAGAAACAAGAGAAACTAGCGAACGTCATCAAAAGAAGTTCTCGCAAAGTATCGTAAAAATCATTGTCGTTTACAACATGTCTTGTCTCGCACATCAATTAACATTCGATCGATCACAAAAACTCGCCATTAATGCATACGTCAATCGAAAGCTTCGAAGCTTCATTCGAAGTCACAATCAATTTCGATCGCAAATCTAATTGTGACGACGTATGCGACTCGAATGTCTCATCGATTATCAAAAGCTTACATCGTTCGTCATTTATTTTGATAGATTTTAAGCTAGTCGCAACTTAACTCTTCAAGAAATCTATGCTTTTAACAACGATCGCATCATTCTCTAAGTTAACTCAAATAAAATCTACAATCTTAACATTTTATAGAACTAAAGAAGTCTACGTTCGTAAACGAAAGAAGATAAGATTTTTGCCAAAGAATGCAAAAAGAGATCGATCGAAAAGACTCGCAATCGATCGCGCAACAAACTCATTCGCATCTTCGACAAAGATTGCGTCTTATTGTGACGTTCTAAAAAATTTCTAAACATATTTAATAATGCTTTGATAATGCATGTTAAAGATAGATCTTTTGTGTCAAAAAAATCTAGATAAGACGAATGCGATAGCTCAATTAGTTTTGCGATTCATAATTTAAATCTTATCACTCTTAACAATTATCTTCGAAATTATCGTCGATTTCCTTTTGATGCTAGTCTTTGTCGTTCTATTCTAGATCGTTGTTTGAGCACTAAGCGTTTTGCTAAATGAAACGAATCTTTTTGTCAATGTTAGCGACAATCAATCTTGAATTATTGATCGTATTTGTTTCTACAATTGCGATCGTTTATCGTGATTGTTCTTCTACATGTTGTCTCTAATTTGCGCTTCTCATTTCTCGCGACGCATTAACATGAAGAAATCTCTTCAAATAAAAGAAGTCGATTTCGCCAATAGCATGAATCAAATTCTCAAACTTCTAGCTTTACATCAAACTCATTATATGTTTTACGACGAAAAATTCTTTTAGATTTGAGATGAGATTGCGATGTTAAAAGATGCGAAAAACACAATGCATCTTGTTCAAAAGAAAATCTACTCGTTTCTTATAATTATATTAACTAGATTGCTTATGTACTATCGTCATGTCAACATCTTTTTAAACGAAATTCTTCGTCAAATTAACGTTGCACAAGCACACATTCAAAGCGCAATCTTTAATCGCTTATCAACGAATCTAGTCGTTGAACAAAAAATGCTCAATAAGAAAATTTCGAACATCATAATAGAATAGAAAAGAAAACATATCTTTTTCGAAAATTTTAAGAATATTGTGATCAAAGAAGTTAATTAAGTACGCTTCAACGTTGCGAGACTTCTAAAAAATTAACAAAAGATTCATGTGAATACGATTCGAACAAAAGCTAAAGTTGTGAAGTCATGAAATTTGCCACGACGCGCTTTTCGCTTCATAAGAATATTGTACGACGAGTCGAAAAAACTAATGTTCTACAACGATGTTATTCTAGTACTAAATGAATGATTTATCGAAATTATGTCTCTTGAGATTTTGTGTATTCTAATTTGAATTAATGTAATCAAGTTGAATAAGCATCTTAAGAACATAATTAAGACTACGCTATTTGTCGACGTACGAACTTAGCTAAGCTTTAACGATATAAATGAATTAAACGTTTACATGATTCAAATGAGTGCTTAAGCCAAAAATATTCTAAAAAGCATAAACGATGTTCGAGTAATTAGAAGAGAGAAAGACGAAAAACTTCGAAAATTAGATTCTAAGTTAAACTTCGAAATATTTTTAAAATCGTAAATTTTTAAAGATAGCTAATTGAATATCGATGATTTTTAATAATATTCGAACGATGATTAAACTAACTTAAATAACATTGTTGTCTTCTCTTGTACTAGACTTATATAATTAAGTTATACAAATTCGCACAATCTTGATTAATATTGTTTAATTTCTAATAATATTTATATCGTTTGCTTCTCGCACAATTGCTAAGATTTCGCACACATGTGCGTAAAAGTCTACACATTAACGTTTGTCGCTCTTTTCTTTTCACAATAGATTTAGAAGGTATATCGAGAGTAATTGTAAATCGTCTAATATAATACGACATTCTAGCTACTCACATGCAACGATTTAATTAAAGTAGCACACTTAAACGTGATCGATTAAGTAAACAACGATTAATCTAATTAGATCGTAGACTAATATAGCATTCCTAATTCTCACAAGTATTAGCTTTAACTTTTTTGACATCTATATTATCGTTTCGATAACACAAGGACGACTACGTGTATCGATGTTTGCAATTTTAACACTTAAATTCGCAACACATTTCTCGTTGAACGTGCGCAAAGATGCACGAGTTAAGAACATAATAAAAGAAGAAAACGTACTCTTAAGTAGCGCTCTTGTTGAAAAAGAATGTTATGAATCGAAGTCTAATAAATAAATTACAAAATGTTAATGATTGCGAGAAATATAAATCACTTTCGAAGCATTCGAAGAAAACATTTTACACAAGAAACAAACGCTCAAGATTTAGCGTTATTAAATGTGCGAACTACATTCAATGCGAAGACAACGATAACACGCCAAACTATTGCGACTTTAAGTTTAATTGTGCACGCCAACTTCCATCAAATATAAGACAAGAAAATATTGTCTTAAAAAGATATTTGTTATAGAAGAGACGCAAATGCGACAATGCATAGCTTGTATCGCTTCTAATATTCTAGCGTCAAAGAGAAAAGCATGTAGTGATACAAGAGCTCCAAAAGTTAAATCCGAACGTGAGAGAAATTCCCTAAGACTAGCATTTTTTCTTCATTGCGCCCATTCGTTATAGTTTGCTACGTCAACATTTTCCAACGCGTTTAAAATAGTCGTAGTTAGATAAACGATGTAGTGAAGAAGATGTCGAAATCTTAGCTTTAATTAGTTTCGCACAAGTTAATAATTCGTTAAGACGCATTCGCTTAATGTGTGACAAATTGCTTCGTGAGTCTCTATGATAATAATCAACATTTTTTCATTCTTTTTCGTTTTTTGCATTGCGACCTTTTCAAAATTAAAAATTTTAACAATTATAACGATCAACTTTTTTTTGCTCTAAGCTTCTTCGTTAATTACGAAAATCTTTAGCGTTTAAAGCATACGTATCGTATTCTTAATGTTCTCTTCGAGCTTTTCGTTCGCTTCTTAAATTTGAGATAAGATTCTAAAGTAAACAACTTTCAATAGGCGTATATTGTCTTGTTTAATTATAAATTGAGCTATTGAACGTTTTAGCAAAGAACTTTTTAGCGAGAGAAGATTAATAATATAACTTTTGACGAATTTAAGAAGCGTCAATTAATCTCTTTATAATTTGCAATCTATTTATATACGCTTTGAACAAAAAATAATGAAAGATACGAAGTTAAACATCTAGTTTTTATTAAAAGACAAAGAAGTATTTAGACGCAAATTGCGACTTTTCTATCAAGTGCTATGTTATTGCTATTTAGCAATCGAATTTGTATCAAGCTTTGTCGATGTAAAGCAAACAATCTATACCTTAATACTATTATAAAATCTCTTTATTCAACGAGCTTTTACAAACGAAATCTAGTTTGTCTATTGACGAGCTTGAGAGTCTAGAGTTCTAAATAATAACAATGCTAAATTTAGACAAATAGAGAATCTAAAAATATATTTAATTTAATTTTCTTATTAAACTAGCGATTAAAGAGCTATTTACAAGAGAAATTAAGCAATATTGCACTATTTCTCACACAACGAGAAATATATTCGCCACAATTAAATAACAAGAAATACACGATCTCAAGTAGCAATCAACTATTACATTCAACACAAAAATTTTTATCAATCAACTTATCGATCAAAATTGTCTTCATTTGTCTTAGTGACGTTCGACTTTCTTTCTTATTAACTCTAGCAATTACTTGTAATTTGTCTTCAATTTATTCAAATATCGCATACGTTGTTCTTAATTGTGATATTACTAGAGTCTCATAAATTTAAGTTTTGACAAACTTCTTTCAATAAAAGTTACGTCGTTTCAAGTTCATTCGAAGATCTATTTGTAGTGTGTTATTGCATCAACATAGATCTATACGATTTTACACTATAGAGAAAAATCTACGACGTACGTAAGATTGCTTAGTTGCTATAGATGATGCTCAATAATCTTGCATTGTTGTTGCACATTGCTAATGTACTACTATTGAAATTAAATAAAGTTATAAGTTATCATATTTAAAAAAATGAGAACGAATAGAAATGAATTAAGCACAATTGTCTTAGAGCGCATTGTAGACTCATGAAGCGCCAAGATAATTAAGGTCGTATTAAGAATCTAGTGTTCGTGTGATTGTTGTGTTGTGTTGTTCGTAATTGATGCAATTAAACTTGCGATATTTGACACTATTGTAAGAGAATCGAATGTAGTTGCGACATTGTTGTTCGATGTCTAATTGACATCTAAGTAACTAAACTTTTGTTAAAGTCTAGAATCGTATAAGTTGTTTACAAAGTTTGCGAACGATTTAGAAAAAATCAAAGAAAGAATTCTAATTAATTAGTTAAGATTCTCGTTCAAAAGCGTAAGAGAGATTGTCTTCGTATTTTTAATGAGAAATTCTTGCTACTTTGAAAACATAGATTTAAGAGAACTAATAGACGTCGCGTTCTTTGAAAATCTTGAACCTTCTTCTTAGTAGACACTTGTTAAAGAACGATCGTAGTTCGTTTGTCTATAAGCTTTGCTAACTAAATGTTTAAAGACTCTATATTGATTTAGAGCGTTCGTTGTCGATGCGTATAAGTTTTCTAATAACGATGACTAAGAATACGAAAATCAATGCAATGTTGACGTTAAAAATCTTCTACAAACTAAATCTTTAACTCGAAAGTCATCGCTTACATACAAGCTATCTTTTACATAAAAACTACTTGCATTGAAGTAATCTTTTTCTTCAAAGACACTCTTGCTTTTGTCGTAACAATCGCTCTTGCCTCGAATGTCTATATTACGTTCGCCATTGTCGTTGTTATTACGATAGTCGCTTTTGTTGTGACAATAAAAATTAAGATTAGATCTTTTTTGCTTAAGAAAAATGTTTTGTGATTAATTATAAGAACGATCATTATTAGACTACGTAGTCGAGCTTATGTCGTTCAAGAGCTTCTTAAGAAGAAATTCTTAAAAGAGTGAATAAGAAGAAAAGCAAATATCGATTCAAATTTGTAGAGATTAATCGAGTCAAAAGATGCAAGTCGCTTTTTTATGATCGTAACTTTAATGTCAAACATGCACGCTCTATTTACAAGTCGATAAAAATGAGACACATAAAGATGATTTTATCATATAATATACGAACGAACATGCAAAAGTGTTTCGTTTAATAGAGAGAACAAGTAATAAAATAGCAAGTGTTGCTATTCATGCTTGTTTTATACTAGTTGCAAAGTATTGATATACTTAATTCTAATAATTAATTAAGAAGTGATTAGTTCTAGCATGTCTAAGCGACTTTAAAAAAAAAATGCTAAAAAATAATTTAATCATTATAGCACTTTGTCAAACGATAAAAGTGTAACTAATCATATTTAGAGAACTAAATGTTAATGATGATCTCGTTGTTAATCAATCGTATAGTTCGTATTGCTTTAAAAGATTTCTAGCATTAAGTAAATGCATCTAATTAGAAATTAACTTGTCGTTGAACGACGAAATTTCTTCGTTATTTAGAAGACATAGTATCTAGATGTCAAGATTTAGCGAATTCTATACGCGCGATCTCGCAACTAGTAGAATCGTTTTGACACGATCGCGTCGATCTCTATCTTATTACGAATTACCTCACGATAAGTCGATCTTTTCGCACGAGAAAACGAATTCTCTAGCACTCTAACTTTATGTTTTAGAACTTCTTTTACTAATTGATGTCGCAATTCATAACGACTTTCGCTTACGAAATATAGTTTCAATCGATGCAAAACACAATTCTATTCGTGACGATATCGTCTCAAATAAGACTTTTCGATCTTGAAATCAATTTCGCATTTCTTAGCATTAAGAAAGCAAATTTAATAGACTAGAATGTTGACGATTATAAAGGGGCCACAAAAAGACATATGTGAATGGAAGATCGACTCAATTAGCTATGTTAGACTTAAATCGTACTTGAAAGAAGCAAACAACTTATTACACAAGAAGATATTTCTCACTTACATATATTTGCTAGTACTAAAGACTATAAGATTGAAGTTAAATACAAAAACACAAAAACGACGACGTGCAAACGCTTCGTCGCTAGTACAATAAAGTGTTTTAGCGTGCTTGTTACATAGATCTCTTTGTACTAAGAATTAATATTGTATGTCGCATTGTTAAGTACTATACATATTGTTAAGATACGATACTTATTTCATCATTAAATTAGCGTCACTTGAGATCGAATCTAAGATATTTGATACACGTAATCAATCTCATGATCACACTTGTATTTAAAGTGCCTTGTTAGGCTACTTTAGAATTATATTATTTCGTGACAAATTAGGTTAAAGTTGTAATTCGCAACACTAGAAATAGCAAATAGAGAAATTTGTGCTTGAAAAATTACTTTATTGATCGCAAGTCTACATTTTAGGAATTCGTAAAGGCGATAACGACGCAAAGATTTGCTATTAATCAAATTGTGCAAAGCGTTTTGCATTCGTTAAGTAATTACTTTACAATTTAAAAAGCGCACAAAGTTTATATCGTAATATTACTTCACTCTAATGATAAAGAGTGTGCTAATTGAGTGAAATGGCTTTTCTATTAACTCTAATCCTAGTTAAGATGAGTCCAGTCTCTATTATCACATATTAAGATACTTAAGTATCTCTTAATAGCATTCATAATCTATTATTTATCTCTCTTAGACACAATTAGTAAGCAAGATTCTAATGATTTTGACGCTTCGAAAAGCAATGAGTATATAGTTGTGCTTAAGAGAGGCCCTTTTTGCAATCAACTTAACTCGCGTAGTACTAACTTTAATTTATTTTTGCTCTCAACGATCTAATTTCAATCTCTTCTTTTCTCGTGCATTTATACGTCTTAAATTAAAGAGTATAATAATGATTGACTCATATATTTAAGTCTAGCGATCTAGACTAATAGCCTTCTAGGCAAATTGTTATAATTCTTCTAGATAAATTGTTGTAGAAGACAAATGTGCTTGGTTCCTTTAGTGTTCGTAATAAGTAAAATAGTAAAACGATCGAATGAATTTTTTGGCATCGCTAGCGACGAAGCTTTCAATTTTGATTTTTTGAAACGAAATTTTGTCGAATTGTTGTATTGAATAATAAATAATCTCTCAAGTTGATTAAAACTCTAGATTGAGATAGAAGACTTCGTCGTCGTATATTTTTTAACGATAATATTAACGCTTTGCGAATAGTTGACGAGAATTGCTTTAATTGAAATTAGCGTCAAAGTCACTTTAATATGTTTGAGAACTAGAACTAATTATGAGATCTTAACAAATTATTTGATTCGTAAGTTGGTAATTTCTAATTTGCTAATTGTAGATATAGTATCACGTTCGTAAAGCAACTATATTAACTAAAATAAAGAGATTAATCATTGTTCGAATGTATTGAACGCGACGATAATATCTCATCTTATAGAAGTTGCCAATTGCCACAAGAATAATATGACGTCTATTATTCAAAGCTTTGTTTCGAGAATGGATCGTATAATGTGACAAATGTCGTAGCACAATAAATCTATTAAATCGTCTTCGCCACATTGTGAAATAACACATATCGATTCGTCATTGTTAAATTAAGAATATATTTGTGATTCTTAACTTTGTAACGTGAATTAAAGATTCAAGAAATCGCAAATTCTATGTCTCGAAACGAAGTTTTCTTAAGAATCTTAAGCATTGAAGCCCTTGATCTTTGTATAATTTTATTCAATTCTTCTAGTAAAATAATCTACGAACTAACAATTATGGCGTCTTAGCAAATCGCTAAGTTTGCGATGAATGCGAATGTTTAATTGCAACTCATTGATTGCGTAGATCTATTAAAGACGTGAGCTAACGAAAAACTTTCGACACAATTGAGAGAATCTTAAAATTAGCAATTACGTCTTAAAAGAATGATAAGAAACGATCAATTCGTTAGATTTGTAATGGAAGCAAATGTTTGTCTACGTATTATGAGCAAACTTTTCCATGAAATGCTATTAGTAAATAGCGAAAATCTATAGAAAGAGCAAAGAGATTTTAAGCGCACAAAGTAAAGAAATGATAAAGAATGTTTTCTAGATTAATCAAATGCTTACTATGTAACTAGCTTTGTTACAATTTTTTAATCATGCATTGTTTTTTATTTTAAATATCAATGTTTATTTTTAGATTGCTTTTTTCGTTGCGTCTTAAACTTACAATATTGATTTTTATAGCATTAGTCGACATACAATATACATGCTTGTAGAGTACTTTAAGCAAGATATATTAACCATCTATATTAAATATCTTAATAAATGGATTGTTGCTCATGAGAGTTTAATTAATGTCAATTTACTTAATAAGCTTAAAGCGCTTTTACGACTCTTGCATTCGTAATTAAAGTTCTAACTTTTCAATAAAGATAAAGAGAACATTCTTCACAATAGATTACAATTAGTGATACTCTTTAATTATCTCGAATTAGCAACATCAATTGTTAATTGTTTAACGAACAACAACATTGCTATTTCTTGCTCGTATTGTGATGACAAAAAATTCTACTAAAAGATTGATATCGACGATTAGTCAATAATTCTTAGCATTTCTTAATAACGTTTTTAATAATTTTTCTTCTTCTAGCTTCTCGCGAACTCTATGAAGTCTCTCGCAATTAATAGATTAAACAAGATCGTAATGCGCATAGAAGCTATCTTCTCTATGTGCTATTAATAGAATTTTGCTTCTAGGAATCTATAGTTAAGCGAATAGATTCTATTTTTGCGCGATACGAAACATATCAATTAGAGAATGCTACTAGACCTTATATTTAAATTAATGATTCGTTACGCTCTAATTCGATAACAAGACTTTTAGACTTTGCGAACAAAGAGACGATTTTATTTTAAAATCTATAATGCAAAGCTTTAAAGCTATCTACAATCGATACGTATACAATTAAAACGTTTAAAAGAATAAAGACTTGCATGACGCGACGACAATAGTCTTTTTTATTAAAGTTCTTTCAAGAGGTCTCAAACATTAGCATCTTTTATTCTAGTATAAACAATATTGTCGAAACAAGTCTTTTTGATAGACGTTAATGTTGATTAATCTTGATTTGTGATACTTAGATTGTTGTTTCACATTAAAAGTTAATTGTCTTTAATATCTTACTTTCAATGAATTAAGAACTTAAAATTTAGGAATTCCAATTTCCTCTTTGCAATGAATTATAATCATGAAGAGACAATCAAGTTTAATAGTCGATTTGCTTTGTTTTTTTAGAGCAAGATCACAAAAGAGCAATGATTCGAACACAAATAAGTAGTCGAATAAGCCACAAATGTATTGCGTTGCATCTTGACACTATTATCAAGTTTAACACTCTTCACTTTAATATCATTAACGATCGTCTTAATCTTTATCTTTCTATTCAATACTTTTTGATTCATCAATCAAGATGTTTCGCATCTTGTTCTTGTCTCACAATAGCTTAATCAATTTGTTCGAAGTAACATCTTAAGTGATAATGCTCATAAATTGCGACACTTTAAAACAACATGCTAAAGCGACACGCATTAACGATGTTCGATTTCATTAAAATTAGTTAAAATACTTAATCATCTCAAAGAACTTTTACGAGAATTCTTAAAAGATGCTAAAAAATTGCTTCGATGTCTCGAATTCTTTTCATCAATATTACGAAAATCGTTTCGACAACGTTGTCGAAAATCATTGATGAATCTTTGTAAAAACTAATAACGATTCGAGCGTTGTTAAGAACGACAACTCGACATACGTCGATAATATTAATAACAACATCGATTTCGAAATCTACGCAACAATATCGAACAATCGTTATAAAGATCAAAGCAAAAGCGTCGTAAACAACTCGCTCTTTCTTAAAGACTTCTTAAAAAAGAGTAGTTTTATCTTTCTCGAACAAAGCTATTACGCTTATTCATTCGAAAATCGATGTTTAATTAACACTTTATTAATGACGAAATCTAAGAAAAAGAACGCGATTGCGATTGACGACGACACAATAAAGAAGCGCAAACGATCGCTAGTCTCATATGATCGTATTAGTCGAGTTTGTAAGTTTAAAACTATCTTAATATACGACGTCAAACAATCTAAAAAGAGGTCGAATCAACAAAGAGAACTTGATTGACTTACTTAGCGATTGAAGAAAAAGTTCGAACATGTCAATGTTTGTCTCTTGACACAATAAGAAGATGTGACGCTAGAACACCAAGATATTTGCGTTTTTTGTTCGACGAACCAGTATCACTCAAATTCTTTTCAATTTCGAGAAATTATAAACGTGAAACAATTGCTAGCTTCAAACGTTGCTCAATTGTCTTTTTAAAGTTTAGATTATGTTACGAATTACACGCGTGTCAAGACATGATTTGCGAGCGATTGACCTCGTCGAGAGATAAATCTCGACAACTTTCTCGAATGTAAATCGTTCGCTTCAATGAAGACTTCGCATTTATGTTATTAAGAGCACTATTTAATTCACATTATCTACAAATTTGTCGACATGCATCGCGATCGTTAAAACAATTGCTATCTATTAGCTTAGACGTTACGTCAATATAAGAACGACATCTAGTCTCATTGTATTAAACACAATTCTTTTTGTTTATTACAAATAGATAAGCTTAGATACAATTAAACAATTTCGCAATTGACACAACATATAGTACGCTTCGATGATTACGAAGAAGATGTATTTATTTTAGTTTGACGTTCTTCGACGAACGTCGAGTTCGCAACTACAATTCACATTGTTTACGCAATCTCTCTTAGATCACTTATATGCCATTTACGAAATTTGGCTTTTTTTAACTTGAAACGTATCTCGAAGCGTCTTTATCTTAAATCTCGCTTATTTGATTATTAAGATGCCATAGCTAACACTAAACGTCGATCGCTCTTTCTTGAAATGTAAATATTGTTCTCGCGCGAAGAGCTTTGGCACGATCAACGATTATTAATCGCACATATTTCACAAACACGACGACGTTAATAGAGAAGAACGCTTAAGCGAGATTCGACGAACGATTTAGATATGGCGACCATATTAGGAGAAAAGAAATCGTAAAAAAGTAATATAGTCTACTTTTATCAAGTTAAGACAAATCGATATCGAGGAAATTGTTTAAGTTAATGTGATTGCTTGGGATTTCCATTAAATGCTTCGTTAAATACTTGGGATTTCTAATCTTAATCGTTGATCTAACGTTACAAATAGACAAAATAATATTATGAAAATACTAGAATTTTGATTTACTTGTAATATTTATATCGTCGTTACTCCTAACTAGCGAAAGAGATGTCTCGTCATCGTTTTCGCATTTTTTGATGAAGACAAATAAAGTAAATATTAAAGAGTGAAGTAAGAAGCGACCACGTAATCTACGACTCTCACGTAATTTGTTAATCGTCATTTATTGCGTTGCTTCATAGTCGTTGAATCGTAAACATTATCTTTTTAAAGATCTTTTATCGTCGCTATAAGTTTCATTCTTTTTTAAGTGCATCGTTTGACATTATTATAATTTTTATCTATGTCTATATTTACGTTGTCGAAATCATGTTGGAATTATACTCTAGGCAATAAACAAAAATCTTCGAAGTATTTACATAGTCTTTGAACTTGTATTTTAAGCAATTAATATCTTAATTTCGAACAAATTAATACAATTTTAACGACTTTATTCGACTCACATTTACTACGTACGTCTAAGATATTTGCGATCTTCGTTCGCTCATTGCACGTGAGTTCGATATTGAATTTCAACATACTTTATCACTTCTCGCCTTATACACTTGTGTTAAGTACGTTTGTTCGCACAATGAGATCTTAAAGCCTTTGAGATTTCGCCCTAATTTAGCACTTTTCGCTAATATTTACGATAAGAGTTTAGACTCATCGATACAAAAAAAAACAACGAATATCTCTACGATGATTAAAATTATCGTTTACATCTACATTTTTATGTTAACGTTCAAGCTAATTTTGCCAATTTATTACGTATCTAAATCATAAATGCGAGAGACATCTTGCGCATTTTTTGTTATCACTTTTTAACAATATCGAAACGTCAATTTCGAAAAACTTAAATCGAAACATGTTGTTACGATCGCAATAATTAAAGTTTGCGATCATCAATTAATTTATTATAAGAATTTATTTCGTATAGATTTTGCAACTTCGTCTCTATGTTCGTTCTATTTATCGTTCGAGTTAATCTCGCTACAACATATATCGTTAAGTAAAGCGTTTAATTATAAGGTCGAACAAAAAACGCTATCGACATTGTCGAGACTAAGAGACGCATAACAACAATAACTTGACAAAAAATAAATTATTTTGAGTTGTGTCAAATCAAAGATTGCGAATCAAATTTATCTAAATTAAGACGCACAAAAGCATTCGATATACTATTAAATATAACAATCAAGCTAAAACTTGCTAGATAGACGATCGATTCTCGTCTTATTGTCGCTTATTAAGAGAGCTTCTTCTCGTCAATAACTTTGAGCAATAGTATATAGAAATCGTTAATATTGTTCGATGTTTCGTGCTTGCGTTCGCTTAGTTTATTACTTTCTTTAACAATAAAGACTTTCTAAGTTACAATAATGTAATAAACTCTAGCAATTTTAATTAGAAATCTAGTTTCTATTTTCTTGTTAACTAGATTTGCTTCTATTTCGAATACTATTGCGCGATATTGATTTAAAACTAAGATTTTTGTTCTTTATATTATTCGAATTAACGAAAGAAGCAATTAAAAAGAATTTTTATTAAAAGCACTTTTTCAAGACTCGCATAAGAAAATTGATAACGTATTAAATATAAATTTATAAAAAACTTTTTGTCTCTATTAACTTTAATTCTTTGTTAATTGTGCGATACTATAAGAACAAAAGTTCGTCATAGATTCGTGTTCAACAATTTACGCATATTCTATTGTAGAAAATTTATGTTCTACGATTTTATCGCAAGCAATTAGATAAACGATCGAGCTTATCTTCAATTATATAAGTTTTATCTCTTTATACTTTTAAAAGCTTAAATTAGTTCAATTTTATTAAACTTTTTATTTCGAGTTATCGTTCTTCTTTATTATAAAATTCTTTGCTTGTTAGAAAATTCACATTTAAATTAAAAAATTGTGCACAAAATTATATGTTTGAATCGCGAATCTTAAATTATATAAGAAGAGTTATTATTATCGTTTTTAAACTACCTTTGTTTTTTGCAATTTAGACGTTAAGAATAAGAAGATTACCTATATATTTTCGACATTCTGCATCGATTATGTGCACAAGTTAAAGTGTCAAACTATTTAACATCTTGCGTTACGTCTATTAATCTTTACAATCTTAACAAATCGTTAGATTAGAATAATCTCGTTAACGAAACTCGAACAATTGTTATATCTCTCGTCGTTAATCGTGTCTTATATCTTCACAATTTTGATCGCCAACGTCGCGAAGTCAAGTTTGACAACATTAGCAACAATTTCTAAATCTTTAGTCAACGCAGCGTTTTTGCTCGCATTAACAAGAGAATTAAAAATCAAAAACGATTCGACACTAAAATAAAGCGAATTGTTGTTATCGTTACGCTTAGAGATCTTAACGCATTCCATTGGCAATAATGCTTGTCTATTGCCTAGAATAAACTCTAATAGCAAAGAGAATAATAAATCGAACCTAACGATTAGAAGAATTTGTCTATTCTCTCTATCTACTTATAAGGTTAGCCAATCGAATCGAATATTTAATTAGATAAGAGACTTGAGCTAATTAACGATCGCTAGAAGGCAAAAATTCAATGTTAAATACGAATTTTTGTTTGTTCGATAAGACGTAACATCTTTACATAGGGAAACTTGCGTTCTTGTTTCAAAAGTTTAGAGATCCTCGATTTCTCTCGATCTCGTTGCGCTTTTTAATTTATACAATTGTTCTTTTATCGAATCGTCGCGAGTAGCTTATTTTTATAAAGATTACGCTACAACTTTAACTCAAGCTATAATATAATATGTTAAATAATTACGAACGAGCTTGAAGTTCGATGCTTTTCTAAGATACGACTTGTACAAATTAATAAATACCTCTCATTTATGTTATTACGAACATTGCATTATTTATGCTATCTATAAGTCAATTAATGTTAATCAAAATCAAAAAGATTATTATCGATTAACTTGCTTTTTACGTAGAACGCACAAATTAATTCTTAAACATTGCATTAAACACAATTCGTTCTACAAGCTCTAAATAAATCAAACGTTAAAAGTACGTTTTTAAAGATTACGATTAACAATTATTAGTATGCGTTTTTGACAACGCTAGAAACATATATGTTTTAATTCTTAACTTTAATCGAAGCAAACGATTTGTCTTCAATGCTTCTTTAATTGCGTCTTCGAAGATATCTATATTCAACGTTCGAATCTTAACTATCAAATACCTTCTCTATTATATTAGTCAATAGAGCTTATTTAATTTTTACAATTTTCAAGGCAAAGCTCAATCGCAAGTCAAATCTTATTTGTCTCTTTTATGTATCTATTTACCTTCGAGTCTATGTTAGTATAGTAAGTTTATAAAGTTACATTGTAAGTTATCACTAAAAGATTAATGATTTTCGTCGTTTGTAAAAAGTTCGACGAATTGCCTTTTTCTAACTTCTCTATTAAAAAACATATAGCGAAGCTAAAAAACGAAACAATCTTACTATAACAAAGATTTAGCAAATTCTTCGAAAAGACTTTGCTTAAAAAGACGTTCTTGTTTAGAATTTTTGTTGAGTTAATTTAAATTTAAAAGCAATTCGTCGTACTTTTGCCAAATCTTGTCTTGTAATTTCGTTTATAACTTGTCAAAAGACTTTATTAACGCAATTTACAACTCGTTGAACGCTATATATTAAGCGAAGCTCGTATCTTTTAACTCGACGAGACTATTAGCTTTTATTTAATCGTTACTTTATACAAACGCGTTAAAGAATAACATTGTACTTTTCTTTTTAAGATTCTAAACGACTACGAAACATTTCTTAACACATCGTATAATTATCTTGCAAATAAGAACTTTCAAATACGATTTAAACGACACATTAATTAGTAATAAAATATCTTTGTTTTTTTATGTTATTGTTTAGACGATGTTTCGTTTTTATTAGTCTCAAAAAGCTATAAAGCGATATCTATTTTTTTTCTTAAACTTAAGACTATATTACTTCGATCTTTAAAGCGCGTTCTCAAACACTTATTTTTAGAACAATCGAAACTCTTTGTTTACAAAAATGAAAAACTAATTCTACGATTTCAAAGATAATAATCTAACTATAGTTCGAAACTCTAATCTCGATTATGTCTCTTGCATAACGCATGATCAATACGATCAAATCTACAAATGCACAAAACATAACAAAAGATAAATGCTCTATTACTCTTTTATTTTGTATAATTGTTATCAACTCTTAATAGAACACGTGTGCAAAGATTGAAAGTCTTAGAGAAGCATATAACAAAATAATTTAAGAGATAAGACGTACAACGAATCAAAAACGAATATTATTCGTTAAGAAATAAAGTTAACAATCTTGTTAAATGTAATTTTTGTCTTCGAGATTATCGTAAAGATTGCGATTATGATTTGTTTGCTTGCAATCGCTACATCAAACGCGACATAACAAAGAAATGCGTATATTCGAAAGCTATAAATCAAGAATATCTATAAATTAGTATCTTTTTATTCGATGAATACAAACCTAACAAACTTATAGTTGTACGAAATATTATTTGCGAAAAATTTAGTCTCTAGCTCGTCCACAATCGACGCATTTAATGTGCAAACAACTTGCCATTCAACAATCGCAAAAGACTCGTTAGTCACGTCTTTAACTTAACAACGATTTAACATTGTGCAATTAACGATTGATTCAACTCTACAACATTACAAGCATCTTATTTCGTCAAGTATCAAGATCTCTATTAACAAAAATGTTAGACACATAGACATTTTCTTTACGAGAAATGCTTCTTGAGCAAGTTTAGCGACAAAAAAGCATGCGTTAATTATTAAAAGAAAGCGATCTTTGTAGAAGCTTAAACGCGAAACGACTCTAAGATTGTCGACAAAGCAAAGAAAATCTATTGCAAAACAAGACTTGCTTTCGACGTTATCTTCTTAGAAATCGAATAAGAGATTTTTTGATTTAGCGAAAACAAAAACGTCAAATTGAGTTCGCATAAATAAGAACAAATTAAGAGTATATTAGTTATAATAATAGTCTATAAAGAAATCTCAAGTGTTTATAACTTATATATGCGCTTAAGCTATGCATGTTCTAGTTTTGAATTCGTGCTACAAAGATAAAAGATCTCGTTACTTTTATTATGTTATTAACAATTAAATTTGGAATGTATTCGCGTAATACAATGTTTTCTTTTATCAAGAGCGAAACATAAGATTAAAGAATATCGTTTATTTAACGTCGTTTTATCAAATCGTAAATTTTAATGAAACATAATTTGCTTCAAAAGCAAGAGATCGAAACGAAAGCAATAATTTCGTTCTTAAATTTATTCAATGAATCTTGATTCGCGCTTTGATCTTTATATAATAAAGTGTTGTAGTTTGTTTTAGTCTTCTAGCATGTTACAACAATATATCAAAGATTATTTAAGAAATGTGTATAATTGCAAATCTTAATCAAACTTCGTTAAGAGACGAGACACTATATGTTGACACATCGTCTTTTCGTTATTTTTGTGATCGTTGTTTCTATTATAAATTAGAAGCGAATTATTGAACCATATTTATCTTGTTATTTTCTACACATTTGAGACTTCTTCTTGACATTATACTTTTAACAACAACTTTTTTGTTAAGTTTATGTAAAAACAATGAATAATAAAGATTACGTTCAAATATAAAGAATTACGATTATCTTCGTAAATAAATGACGTATAACTCAAACGAACATTAAAAGTAGCAAGTATTTCTTGAGAATTTACGAACACGCCTTAATCGACGCTAATATCTATTTAGATTTCGAAGTTTTCGAAGACTTATATTTTGAAAAACTTATTTCGCTTTTTAATATCAAAAGTTTAAAGTCAAAAGTTTTAATCTTAGATATAAAAGACTTATTACTAAAGATAAAGAGAAAGAACGTTTATTAAAATCTTAAAGTTAAGTTTTAACAAAGCAAGCTATATATTGCATTCATTATTACTTCTACTAAAAACGTAAAATATATTGCTCTCATTCTAGTCAAATACTATACGAAGATACTTACGAGATCAAAACAACATTTTTCATATTTTTGATCGCTATAAATGCTACATGCGCATCTCGTCTTTTCGTTCGATTTAGCTTCTTTTATACTATCGTTTTTAAACTTGAGCAAAGTTATTGCAAATTTACGTACTTACGCCTTGAACGTCAATAATTGTTAATACATTCGTTTAGACTACTTGAAGACTCAATATAAAACGCTAAAATTCTTGAGCAAAAGAAATAATTATACGAGAGTTGTCTTTGCAAATATGCGTCGCTTATTGTTAATCAATTTGACTCTTCTTATATTTTAACAAAAATCCCAAAACATAACACTAAAATTCGTTATGCCAATTTTTCGAGTCTTTAAGACACATTTTATAGTCTTCACTTTCGAATTTTTTAACATCGTTTTACTCAATGAAGATTTCAAGTTTATTTAATTCAAAACGAGAAAAAAATATTATATAAAAGTTAAAAGCGAACAATGTCGATTGCACGTTAATGTTAAATAGTTTTTTTTAACTATGCAATATGCAACGACACAACAATCTTGTTTAAACAAGAGTTTTTAATTAATATTTAGTCTTAAAGTTTAATGAAGTTTTCTCTATATAATTTTAGATTGTGTCGATACGTTTAATTAACAAACGCTATTTATTTTTCGAAACAACATACTAGTCGAATGGTGAAGTAACGAAGTCAAAAAAAACAAATTATAACATGCGTGAACTTTGAACAAGTTAAACGATTTCAACAAGTATCTTGTTAGTACGTTGTCGACGAAAAAGTTAATTTAGAATATGAAGAAAATTTTGCAAAAAGCAAAGTTTTATTTTTGATTGTTGTTTAAATTTAAGCTTTTACACAAAGCGACGTCGCTAAAGACGTTAATTAAAATAATAAATATATAGTTTTATCTTGTTGCAAAATTTGTTAAAATCGAGAAACTTAAATCTTTAAAAAGATATGTTAACAAAAAGTAAATTAGACGCAACGTAAAATCTTTAAATATTAAAACATTAAATTAAGAAAATTCTTAATTAATAATAAAATTAAAATAATTAATCTTTAAATTTAAACAAAACTTTAATTTATTTGTATATAAAAAATGTTAAAAATTAACAAACATTCTTTAAGTTGTCGAAGCTCTTATAGAAATTTGTTAAAAATAATTAGCTTTATAACGTAACAATTTAAATATTGCGCTTATTAACAAAAATCTATAAAAAAATAGTTATATTTTAAATATTAATAGAGAGAACAAGTTGTATTATTTTATTATTGTTAAATATTAATAATTGTTAAAAGACAAGTATAATTACAATTAATATAAAGAATTATCGCTTTGTACTTAACGCTATTACAAACGCATTTTAGTTGTACAAGTTAACTTTATAAATTTCGAACAAAAAAATTAAAAACTACTACGAATCTAAAGATTATATTAACTTTTTTAAAAATATATTGCAAATTTGTTAGCTTTAATAATTTGTAGTTTTTATTTATATTAATATATACGTTTGTTTTATGTTTACTATATTTTTTTAACTCTAATTGTATCGACTTTGCTTTAAGATAAAAAAAGAGTTAACTTTAAGCTAAAAAATAAGAACTTTAATTAATATTATGTCGATAAAAACAAAATAATAGATATTTTTCTTAATATATTAACTAATTAGAAGTTTATTATATTTGGCAATAATATTAAGTAAATTAAGATAAAACGTTATTATTGTTGTCTTAAGAAGATTTTTTAAAACTTTTACAAAGTTTAATAATAAAAAGACAAATCAATTAGTTAGTCTATAGTTCTTTCTTTTTAAACTTATGTTTTTTGACTCTATTTTTGTGCTTTTTCTTTTTTATTTGTTTTCTTTGTTTTGCTTTAACGAACAAGCACAAATAAACGCTTATATTTAATATAATATTGCAAAAGATTCTTAAATATTATTAATAAGTTAAATTGTTTTTCGTAGTATATAGTTATTAGTTATTGCACAATTTAATTAATAATATCTATACAATGCTCGCTAATTATAGCAAGAGAAACTATTTATTAGACTTTTTCGAAGTATTTTATGCTTTTAAGTAGTATGTTTTTTGACTATTAATTTACTTTAAAAGTAATAAATATATTATAGTTTTTAATTATTGAAGAAATATATAATAAATAATTGATATATTTTAGTTGTTAATATTATTTCAAATAGAACTATAATATTATTGCAATTGTTATCTTAGATTTAAAGACTCTATTATTATATGCGTTAATTTTTACGTATTTTTAACAAATAATTAGTCTTAAATATTGTATTATTTATCGATATATTATTTTATTTTATTTGTATAATAGATTAATAAATATTATTAGTTCTTTTTGTTGAAGATTTTTGTTTTAAGTGTTAAGTAATAGCAAGCAATTTAAGATCAAATTAATTGTATATTTATGTTGTAAAAGTTAATGTAATTTAATATATATTTGTAATTTATAGCTTTTTAAATCTTTTAATTGTATATACTTTATTAAGATAATATATATAGCAATTTTAAAAATTAATAACAAATATATATAACTTAAATTAGTAACGCTTTGTTCTTGTATATCTATATATTTTCTTTCTTTAAATTTATCTCTTTTATAGAATATATTTATAAAGCAATTGAGCAATTAAGTCTTAAGAAGAACTTAAGCAAATATCTTATTTACGTCAATATTACAATACAATTTAATTAAACTTATAATTACAATTTAATATTTTATTATTATATTATATCTTAATTGCAAACAATTTTGTTAAAGAAGTGCGTATTTAAATTCTATATTTATATAAATCTTTTTTGTCGAATATAGTTCGAAAAGTTTGCAAAAATTAGTTAAAAAAAAATTTCAATAAAAAATACGCATATTACGTCTCTTTATATGCTAAGATCTCTTAGTTATTTTTATCGAAATAATTAACTTTGTAGAGAGCGATTTTTCTAAGTTTTTTACAAGTATAATTTAAAGAAAATAAAATAAAATATAGTATTAATACAATTGTGTTCTATTATATTACAAAATTTAACTTGCAATTATATATATATTTAATTAATTTTAAGATATGTGCAAATTTGTTTATTATATTAACAAATTTGCAATTTGTATTTACTCTTAAACAAGCAACAAGTATACTTATTTTTTGTTTATAATTTATAGAATCAAGAATTTGTTATACTTTGATTAATTGCTTTAATTTTTTTAACATAATTAGTAAAAATAAATTTTGTAAAATATTTTGCGAAAGAAGTTATAAAAATTTTAATTTTGCAAATAACTTAATGCGCTATTAAAATATAGTAAAGAAATTTATAGATTTTGTAAAAATCAATTGCTTTTAAAACAAAATTAGCACTAAATTAATAAATTAATTTTGCGAATATATTAATTACAAAGAGATTTAATTTTTAACACAAAACGTTATATTTAAATTTTGTTATATATAAACAAAACAATAAATTATTTAATAAATTTAAAATATAAGTAAGCTAACAATATTAGATACAAAGTTCGACTAAATTATAGAGAGAATTGCATAAGTATCAACTATATGCTTGAAAAACTATTAAATTTGTTTTTATTAATTCGATTTAATGTTGCAATACTTACTATTAAACAAAATATAACTCGAGAAAAATTAACAATAAATCTACGTTTGCTTATAATTAATATTAATAATTGCATTTTTTTAATTTTAAAGCAATGTTAAAAACTAAATATTGCGATTGCTAGTATATTAGAGATTTTTACAAATACATTAAAGTTCTTTTTTTGCAAAAGTATAGAAGCTAATATAGATTAAATTTCTTTGTAATAATTAATGCACGTGCAACAACACAAAACAAAATATTAGTAAGACGTTTTATTAATCGTTAAAACAAACGCGCAAAAGAAATTATTCTTGAAATAGAAAACAAAGAAATTAAAAATCAAAATTAAGATTATAAAGATTTGATAGATTTAACGCGTGCAAGATTTATCGAGTCAATTTTGTTAACAACATTAGATAGCAATAAATATCTAAATTAAATCGACAAAAAATATTGAGACAAGAGACAACGAACTAAGAGTCAACGTAACGAAGCTTAGCGAGACAACGATCGACAAAATGGCGATCGACGAGATGGCGAACAACGAGATAACGATCAAAGAGACCAAGAAAAACAAGGTGAACGAGGTGGCAATTAGAAAGGCAAGGGCCCCATGAATAGCTATCTTATATAAAGGGACGTCTCCTCGTTTGGCAAAAAGGTCTCTATAAAGATAAGACGACTATTACTTAATCTTGTTTATTGTATATTTTTGATTAATCGAAGTTGTTTACTATCTTTGCATCGACTAATTGCAAGCGTATAATAAGCAAATCATTTATTATTTTACTTTTGTAGAGATCTTTTTGTTAAACAAGAGAATATAGTCGAATTGTCTTATATTGTTGCTTGTTAATATAGATAGATATTAAAGTAGCTAACGCTTTTCGTTCGTTGTGTCGACGAAAATTATGTTTTATTTTAGATACTTTATTAATAGAGAGCTAATACAATTGCAACAAAGAATTATGTATATGTAGTTTTATGTGCATGTTTTCTTCTTTCTATAAAAGATGTGTCTATAAATATGTACTAGGATTTTGTCTTGTTCTAAGCAGTCCTTGTCTGTGCATTACATCACACAAGTGATATTGTATCTAAGACATCAATAATTTGGGAGTTTCGCTGCGGGCAATTTACGAACGTTGAGGTAGCCGAGTAATAAGGTCCCTAGAGTACTCTGAGGCGAGGGGGAAAGCTCGCAAAACCTTGCGTGGTAACCTTCAAAGCTCTCCACCTGTCCAAGGTAGCCTTCACGCTATCCTTCACTAGACTTCTGTCCAATAGATGGTCCGTGACACGTTCGCAAGTGGCCAGTGTGCTCGGGCCTGACTGAGATTAGTACGCGATGCATCTACCTCCCAGGAACAATTGGAGTCTCGCAGAAGGCATCACCTCGTCCCTCCTTGATTATGCCATCAGCTGGCACGAACGGATGATGATATGAGCGTAAAGTAGACGCGTCAACGGTTTGCCTCTTTGGCACAGGGTGTCTCTGATGGATTGGTTTGCATTTCGTAAGAGCCAAGGCGTGAGAGCTCTCATTGTCTCACGTGGCGAGCGCAACACTCAATACTTTCGCAGGCAGCCATACTTCTATTTCCGTAAATGTTACTGTAAGTCTTACATTTTAGGATGATGGGAGCTTATCCTCGTAACTATTATTAATCGAGAGGCTACGTATTGAATCGGCAGCACTGCCTGTTCCCCAAGAATTTCCTTTACACAGATTTCCTACTTGATGGCCAAGCAAGATGACGATAGTACCCGTATTCATTGTGCTTGATCCAATACTCCTTTATGGAACACCTGAAAATCTGATTTCCCAGACGGAGTAGGGTCATTCATGACTAGGAAAGGTAGTCGTGCAAACACTCGGACGAAACCCTTTTCTCTATGATATAAAGATCCCAGGTGATCGATCAAGTCTCACTACGAACACCATCACAACGGCACCTCTGCAAAAATCTGCGGGTCTGCACCCAAGTCATTGTTGTTAAGCAAACGTTTCTGTTTGGCAAAGTTGTCAGGCGATTGATGGTTGACAAAAGATAAATTACACAATGGTCTCGGGAAACCTTTGATGCTGCAAATATGTAACAGAGGGTCAACAAAGGGGTACTTCTAGGTGGACGAGATCTTGACTTCTTCGTTTAAGTCTTCCAGAAGGCGGCCCATGCAGATCGCATTTGAGATCGGCGGTGGGGTCGGACTCCGTTTCAAAAAGCAGAATGGTGTGAGAGTGTCGTCGGTCAAAACATAAAAAGCTGCTGCTTGGCGAACAACGTCCCTTTTCGAATCTCGAGTTGGGAAATCCTTGGTTCCTCTGAGCCGGCCAATCTTCATTCTGTCATCCTCTGTAGAGTACTGGTGCCAAGTCCTTTGGCAAGTAGCCGAATGACACTTCAGCACTGTCATTGGGCGGAAGATGTCGGACCCGCGGAATCGGGACGCCCAAGGGACTGGGTTTGACTGCTTTAGCAGGCTTCTCCATCGTACCTAAAGTAGTGGCTCTTGGCTGCACCGCACTCTTCCGCGCCCTCAGTCGTTGCGATGATGGCTAACCTCGTAATGGGAAGCTGGCTACAGTAAGACCGCGTCAAAAGATGCTGTCCACCGAACCTGCTACTCCGCTTGGAATATCGACACGACTCTCATGGACATCGTTGCAGCGTACTTCGATGGTAAATCAAGCCAACCCAGCGTCGCCAACCGACACGCGAGAGACAAGGTTCATGGAGCAGCTAGGAGTAGCGCAGTTTGGTTTCGATCGAGTTGGAGGCTTGGAGCCTGCAACTTAGGTCTGGAATCTTATTTATAGAACAAAGGCGGATTTGGACCAGATCAAGTACTTCTATGTAGAGGTCCATGATCTCAGGAAGTGGTAACGGCTGGCCAACGAAGCTTGCCAAGGTGGATCTTTGCCCAGCGGCGGTGGCCACACGCCACAGGGCAATAGACGGAGTAATAATGGTACCCCTAGGCTGGCACCAACGTCGCTGATACGAGATGTCGATCTTGCCAGCATGCATCTTGCCGTGGACTGCATCAATCTGGCAGGAAAACTTGCATATCCCCGTCTGTGAAACCAGTGCTCCTAATGCGACAGCGAGCCCTCGGACAGACCGCTAAAAGCGTGTATTCCTCTTGTCGGGAAAGATCAACAGGATAAAGAAGATCAACAAGTCGACGGGGCCTCGACATCACTGTTCCGGTGTAGATGAGCATGCCGTCGTAATTGTGATTCAAGATCATACGTTCATGGCCCTCCAGATACATCAATATCGGAGCGTCACTAGAGCAAACCAAATCCAAGCTTTGAATGTGTGGCATATCTTTATTGGGGGTTCTCGCAGTTCGAGATACCTTCACCTTGGGACATTGCCGTGACCTATATCGGACTGGAACTGTATCAAGTGAAGACGACCGACTACAATCCAGGGGATTGTGCTACTACCATCATCCTGTCTTTGCGCCTTCCGACCCCGCCATCTTTGTGGCTGGAGTGGCACCCCTGGCAAATTACTCTATCTGGAACCCCCTCGAGCCCCTATAATCCGCGAAATTGAACCCCTCGATACCGCTGACTTCCCCCGCCAACCCCAAAAAAAGTATCCAGGCCCATCCTCCTTCCCATCCATAGCAAACATACTGCCCATTGATACCAAAAGCTTCGTCTTCCGAAGAGTTATAACAACTCATCTCTCTTGCCCACAACACATCCACCCTTTATCTTAGACAGCCGCTATCCAGAAGAGTCCTAGTTTAGCGACCCGAACCCACTTTATTATCACTCGACGAGACTCTCCCCTCATCCTTCATGACCCAGCCGTTACGTCTGGCGCACTCCCTGGACACCGGCGACAGTTCAAGGCCAGATTCTACTCGAGCACGAGGCAGAATCTGATCATCACTTGCAAACATGCCCGCTACAGCGACGGCCTCTCCGACCGCTTCCGCTAAGACATCCTCCGTACCAGAGAAGAAGTACAAGTGTACCTACTGCAACCGGGCCTTCTCGCGAAGTGAACATCGTAGCAGGCATGAGAGGAGCCGTTCGTATCCCTTCTTTGTTGACTTCCAAACACTAGCTGAACTGTGGGGCATGGTGGGGTGACCGAGTCTCACCCCTCTCTTCAGCCTCCTCACCATTCATCGGTCAAAGCACTGGCTAACACTCCATCGCAATACAGACACCAAAGAGCGCCCATTCAAATGCATGAAATGTCGCAGTACCTTCGTGCGCCGAGATCTCCTGCTCCGACACGATCGCACTGTTCATGCCAAAGATGGCGGAGTTCCCCTCGTCAGCGAAGTCAAGAGAAGACCAGGCGCAAAGGCTGCCACTGCTGCTACTGCTGGACCTTCGAAGCAGTCCATGGAATTGGACCCGGCGACGCTGGAACAGATAGAGGCAAGCAGCGATGGTATGGTTGATCTTGAGACTGCTGCGATGTTGATGACCGACCTTCATCACAAAGCTACTGCCGCCATGGCCAACCAAGACGACGACATGAACGACAATCCCGCCGCATACTCCCCTGATCACACTACGATGTTTGATACGTCGGTGCCGTATCTTTCGAGTGCGGTGCCGTTGCCTCAGATGCCGTGGGATACTTTCATGTCACAACCGGTAACTCAACCCAAAGCTCACTCAGTTTCTTCTAGTATTTCTGGTTCGCAAGATTCTCAAGTGTCACAGCTCTCTTTTAACTCCACGAGTACCGTCCAGCCGCATCCGAACCAACTCCCTCCGCTTATGGAGAGATACCCTTCGGGTGGTGACGCACTCGCCCCATCCCTACAGTCGATCGATAACTCTATGCCACTATCTGGACCGGCAACGCCGAACGGACTTTCGCCATACCCTTTCTTGACTGGACCGGTGTCTCCTGTCGATTACCGACGTTCACCGGGTCCAAGCCAACCACTGACAACACCCACAGCGCCGCAGCTTGGGTCTGAAGAGGAATTCGACTCCATGCAACAAAACATGAAGCAATGCGATAACGAAGGATCGACCCAATCCAGTTTCTCATCTCAGAGCCTTGACGATATCAATACATACCTGGCTTCATACTTCAACCTCTTCCATCACCATCTTCCATTCCTTCATCCCGAATCTTTCAAACCTGGCGAAGTATCACCGGCTTTACTGCTCTCAGTCCTCTCTATTGGAGCTCTGTACACCTTTAATCAAGATAAAGCCTTCCTGTCGCATATTGGATCCAAGTCGTTAGTGAATCAATTCCTGCAGACTAAGGAGAGCTTCGACTCACGCAAGTGTCCGCTATGGCTGATGCAAAGCACGCTTTTGAATATGATATTTGCTAGCTGGAGCGGCGATGCGAAAGGTCTGGAATGGGCATGTTCAATCAAGAGTCTGTTGACTAATGTCAGTTTTTCCCGTTAATATCTGGACGATCAAGACTAATACTTTGTGCAGATGGTTGCCGGCAATCGATATGAGATGAAGCTTCGTTCAGAAGCAAGAGCAGGCGCACAGCCGAGTCATACGGAATGGGTCGAAGACGAGGGCTGCAGGCGCACTTATTATGCGGTGTATATCTTCCTCGGCATGCTTACACTAACCTACAACCATACACCAGCGATCAGCTTCAATGAATTCGATACCTTCGACCTTCCGTCGTCCGAATCGCTCTGGAACCTCGAGGTATCAGATGAGGATTCATGGCGTGACAGTCTTACGGCTTCGACTATCATCACCGTGAGAGAAGCTCACGATAGCCTGTTTCAGGGAGAGGCTGTCCGATACAGCGCTTTCGCCACACGCGTTATGATCAACGCTTTGTTCCTTGAAGTATGGTATCATAAACGCAGCTTCGAAGCTCTACAGGACGTTGTGACTGAATACAAGCTTCGTCTTGCCCTTGAAACCTGGGAAAAATGCCTGGAACAGTGCGAGCCCGAGACTATTGTTGTGCAGCTGAACGCACCCCACAAAGGTCATCCCCTGATATTCAACTCTATGGCTGTCTATCGAAACACTCGTGCACGACTGGAAGTCGACTTAAAATCGATCCAAGAGGCTCTACGTTACCACGATCAGTATGAAGTCGCTGCAGCAATGAGTGCTGCAAGAGATAAAGTGAAGCGGTCAGAAGAGATGATCAAAGTGATCCAAGAATGCTACAATTGCATTGAGATCGTTGCTATGCAAGGTATCAAGTGGGTCGGCAGAACATGCGCGACAAACTGGAGTGTCGAACATCCGTTATGTGGCCTAGATCTCATAGTCATCCTGAGTCTCTGGCTTTACCGTGTGGAGAACGACGAAGAGCGAGCCACGGAAGAGGAGTGCAGCATGTACAACCAAGTCCGGAACCTGTTCGGCGACGAGCCAGTTGGAACGAAGATGAGTTCGACCGTCGCGCATCTGTGGGGAAGTATGCTTGATGAGGTCGTGGTCTGGGGGTGAGTCACACTTTTCGAACCTCGATCACAGCTAATACTAACGGGAATAGAATCACCAAGCTCATGGGCGAATCCTTCAAACTACATTCACAAGCCCTCGCCGGCTACGAGGACGCCGTAGCCTCAGGAACTGTTATCACGACACCGACGATGTCTTCCGCAGACGTCCTCGGCATCGAAGCAGCCTACTGATCTCTCACCTCTCACCTTAATGATGCTACGACTCTCCTTCCAAGACTCAGCTATGCTACACTAACATAGACTGAACTTGGCGTCCCCCCTTTCTTCCTCACACCAAACCGCACACGGAGACGCCATCTAATCTGCCTCTCCAACCGGCAGGCTCATCCCTCTGGCTGGTCCTGCGAGATGCTGTCTTGGGGCAAGGGAGATCTGAAACCCTAATGCCATATTGCTTTTTCAAGAGATACCTTGTTCGCTACTAGAGCTTTTCCTTTCGACTGCAAACTTTTTGCCCTTGTTGGATCGATGCTTTGCGCCTCGCTCCAGCGAAGCGGGGCAAACAGGGAGCTAGCCCCTCTTACTGTGTAGGCTCAACAAAGATACAAAGGCGGTGGAAGAGGGGTTGAAGAGGGGGGTGATTCGTGAGGGAGGGTGTGCCGACAATCCGAGCTTCTTCCCCTAGAAATCAATGTACAATATTCTTGAATGAAACGGCCCTTTTTGAATCAAAGCCGCGAAACCCAGAACACAACCATCGCACAGAAAGCCCAAGCAAATCCAGTATGAGGGCCTCGAATTCTTCACTGCTTGCGGGTTCTGCTCCTTCTTTCCTGTCTTCGGGCGGTTGGATCTTGGAACGGGAACGTGCTTCAGGTGACATGCACGTAGGCCAATGTTGAAGGAAAACCCCCATCGAGCTCTCAATCGGATTGTCTGGCGGGCTGGTGTCGAGCGTGATATCAACGGTATTTCATTCGTTTTTCAGTCACGGTAGCTAATTCAATCAACGCACACGCTGGCAGTCCCCGTGCAATCATCTAGGGTCGGGTTGAACATTAGCGAGTAGAGGGGGTATGTAGCTATATCGTATCCAGCGATCTATCACTAAAACAGCTCCCATTCGACCCATGATGTACCAGCTTCAATGCTCTTCTTCGATCGGATCATCGCACCATTTGACGTTGAACCACATTCCCTCCTCGGCGTATCTCAACAATACTGAGCTCAACCATCATTCTAGAGGCTCAATCTCGCGGCTATCTCACAACAGAGACGCCGCATGTCCGAGTGCATGTTGCTGATCGCTCTCAGAACGGCAATTGGACATCTGAATCGAGGCGGGAGGCTGCTCTGGCGCTGGCTTCTGCTCGGGTTGTCGGCGATGGTGTTTTGGGGGTGGGAGAGGACTTGGTCTGAAGGTTTTGTTTGGTTTTGGATGCATGTTTGAGGGGAGAGGCTGCTGTAGTTTGTTGTAAGTTGCTTGATTGTGATGTAGTATACTTGTAGTTTTCTGTGTGTCGTGTCGTCCCAAAAGTTGTGTGTACACGGTTCGTGCCGGCTCTTTGGTGGGCTTCCGCGTTCTCGGAATGAGGAGGTTGAGTACTTGCCCTGCTTGGATAGCTCGGGTGTACGGAACTGTAGATAATGTACTGAGATGCCTGCTATTGATGATAGCGTATCTGTCGTGTTTGACGCGGTGCCGCGTTGATGCTGGTGGTACAGGTGATAATGATTCGCGGGAGATGAACTTTCCGTTCGTGAAAAAGCAAACAGTGAATTTCGCGGTAATTCCCAAAGTGCTGGTTTTGGTAAAGGTATTGCCTGAGTCTACTGAACACCATGGTAACAACATGTTTCTAGCCAGCAGAGCGTGCAGGCGACTCTCATTGCATCGTGAGCTCTTAATTCTTCTTGCTATCTCTTAGGAGCCGATCAGAGTGTTGCCCATATGAATCCGTCGCTCAGTCGTATATTTGATCCCTCTGGTATCATTGTGCCCATCCAATTTCTGTTCCTAGGCTTCCTGCGATCTGCTGCCTGGAACGTAAGCTCCACAGAATGAGGATTTGTAGTTTGTCCAACGTATCCTGTAACGATGTCAAACCGTCGAGACCCGGAGCGAACATGTGCACCTGTGCGTCCTCTCTGTTATCCCGTACTAGGAATTGGTCCACGAAATACTGGTAAGCCGCATGTGCATCGGCCCCTCCCCGGAATTCCTGGAACCAGTCATGAATTGGTACGTCAACGATACGCTGAGGAAATATATCAGCTTGAGTGAAGAAGATAGTAATCTGCGTGTCGCGAAGAACTTCCAATCGCGTCATGGACGAGAACAGCTCCAGACAGACTTCCATCAGGTTGCGGGACAAAGTATCTTCCAGCATTGAGCAGTAAGAGCAGAGGGGCACCACGTAGAATATATGATCGACACCGGCCAAGATGTGCGTTGTAAATTGCTTCTGTGGCGCGGTTATGCTCGTTATTTCGATGGAGAAATGATCATGACCATCAGTGGGCTTGAACGTAGTTCGGTTCCTTCCGGGCGTGGAACTAAGCATATGCAGTATGTCCTTGTTTGAGTGAGTGACATGCTGAAGCAGATCTCTGAACCTTTCCAGAAACCTACCCAGTCGTTAGCTCACAGTGATGACCTAGTGAGCATATAGGAGAGCCATACAGGATCTCATCACCACCGAGTCCTGCGTTCTCAGGTCGACTTATAATATTATGGTGGCCTGTGAAGAATGTAGGGCACTCCCACTCAATAGCTATCCGGATGTCACGGTCCTGGCAAAGTCTCTGACATAGCTCTATCAGAGCCTGGTCGCTAGTCACGGAAGATCCAATTCCGAAAGATTTGACCTTCTGTAGGAGCTGTGGATTCAGATCTCAGTCGTTGTCATGACGCGTTGAATACTGTTGCGGCTTACGTACCTCTAGGGTTTCACCATCTACTTGAAGCTTGTGGTCCTTAATCAATTCTTCTAGATTGAGAAAGGTCGCCTGGATTGATTGGAGGATCATTTTGATCTCAGCAAATTGCTTACGACGAACGGCATCACTGCTCCACTCTAGGTAAAGCAGCATGAGGGTCGTCGAATTTCCCCCGAGGTTTGTGCCTGTACCATCCAACAGTCAGTGCGTTGTATCGCGTATTTGCAAGCTTTCATGGCGATGAGCGGAGCCTTCGGAAATTCATTGCCGCACTGACCTAATAAGGCAACCTTGTAATCTGGTGCATCACGCACCAGGAGATTGTCAACCAGAGAATCCATTCCAGTCATTGCGGTGACCACTGACGCAGAGTCTGAAGGAATACGATCTTCCACGATTTCGTGGCCTTCATCGTGAGGAAATAGGTAATGTTGTGGGTTCCAGAGATCGCAAGAGTAAATTGGCAGTCGAATTACCGAGATGTTGGAAACGGCTGCAAGACTAAATCTGGAGAGAACCGACAACCTAAGTGACTCGGCCGTGGACGTGGAAACGGAGGCGAGAGAGAAACGATGCTTGTTTCGAGCGTAGACCTGCGATTCGCTCAGGTCACGCCGTAGGTTCTGATCGAAATCATCACCATTCGACGGCCTGCGAAGAAGAAGGGCAGACGTATCCCCCGCAAGCGGCTGCGAGTATCTGATCGTAGACGATTCGCCAATGGACTCTAGAGGGACACGCCAGGTCGAGGCTGCAAGCCGGCTTGTATAGCCTCCGATTTGCGACTGCATATCATTTAGGCGTAAAGCGAGCTCGTGGTTGCTCTCAAGGACGTCGTTCACCCGACTGACAAGTGTAGAGACTGCGCTTCGTGCTTCTTTGACCGAGGAGCTGTTCCTCGGAGTCAGCATTGAAGCTGTTTTCCACAAGATTAAGATCGGGTGACGTACCAAGTCAGCGTTGTCAACATGAGGTTTAGGGAACTCTTGGACGCTTGCAAACGTAGCAAGATCCCGGCGACGGTGTCGTCTTCCCTCACCCAGCGTAAACGAGTGCGTGCAGAAAAGGATGAGGTCATCTTCAAAGAGTCGAGGAATTGCTCGAGTTCAGACATGGTCAGGACGCAATGAGACAGCGCAACGACAAGCTGTTCCACCATGAGAAGCTGCTTTCTCGATTGATCGGCCTCCTGTTCTTCCAATAGAAAGGCTTGCACGTGGCTCACGCAGGCAGTGAGATCTGTTATTTCTCTTAGAAGACACTGGGCAGAAATAGGACTTCTCTTCATGTTCTTGAAAGCCGTTGTCACGGTCGTGTTGACTTTGGCTGCGACAGCCAGTATTCCAACAATCGCCGCGATAATAGAGAGCGGGTCCATGACTGGAATTTGTCGACATTTCTACGAAGTCTCGGAGGGGGCGCTGCACATATAGCGAGCTCGAGGAAGCTATGGCACAACAAGGCTGTAGGTCTGGACATCCCTAATCGAGAGTTGTGGCGCATTGACGCCTGCCGATGCAGGCCGGATTCCCTTTCCATTGGATTAGATCGTAGTGGTGCTGACCACGAGGCTGACAAGAGTGTATTTACACCCCGACGACAGATAAGATCGGAGTCAGGTCTTATCCCTCCAACAGCCCTGCTCGCCTGGTACGAGGAATCCTCCCAGCTCTCACCAACTCAAATTGCCGTATTCACCAGGCTTTCACTTCAGCAGTCATTGCTATAACAGTCATCCTCCTTAGCCAAAGGTGAAGATCGAGCACATGTCGTTCCTTATCAATCCTTCCTTTGTTTCTCCGCAAAGGATCAACCCACGTATCAGATGCGCAGCACCTCTTGGCTGTGTGGTTTCAGACCACATCTTCCAAACATTTACGATTGACACGACAATGGCTCAATTGATCCTTCGTATCCCAATTCTATGAACTCTGGCATCGAGCTCCCGAAATCATGTCGAATCTTCAAAGCAACTACGGCGCCTTGGACGACAGCGGCAAACATCATCGCCGAACCCCCACTACTCCATTCGCTCGCGCATCACGACGGAAACCTCGAAGGTCAGTACGGCACTCTACTCAGTGTACTCAACCGAGGCTAACACAAGTGTCAGATGGCCACTCGCTCTTAGATTCATCAAAGGCGCCATCCATGGGGCAATAATAGTCCCTGTCGTCTTCCACGCTCTCTTCGCTGCCCTCGTCGTCTTCCTCGACCAGCACCATGCGGGAAACCTGGGCTTACCAGCCAGCATCGTATGCTTCCAACTCATCATCTCCGTCATGACAAGCTAACAACATCTTCTCGCAGATCCCCTCCCTCTCCATTGTCGTCGGTCTGATGCTTGTACCTCCCCCCCACAATCTCTCTCTCATCCACACTGACCCCCCATCCCCAAGGTCTTCCGCAATCAAACCTCCTACAACCGCTTCTGGGACGGCCGCAACCACCTCACCGTAATCATAACCTCCGTCCGCAACCTCACCCGCTCCTTCCTTGCCTGCAGTCAATACACTTCTCCCAACCAAGACACCCGCCAAACCTCCCCCTCCGACCGCCACGACACCGAGCGCGCCATCCGCATTCTCATCGCGATCCTCTACGCTGTGAAGAACCACCTGCGCGCCGGCTGGGGCGCCGCCAGCGTGCCCGGCACTGCCATCTCCGACAGCACCGGCGATGCAACGTTGAAGCCAGAGTACAGCGAGCTTCTACCGAACGGGCTGAAGGGGCTAGACGACAGAGGATTGGGACTTCCACTACAATTGACGTTTCTGGTGGAGGGGTATATCAGGAGGGGGTTTGAAAGGGGCTGGTTCCATGCGCCGCAGGCGAGCCAGATGCAGGTGCAGCTGAACACGCTGACGGATGCGTTTGGGCGGATGGAGACGATTAGGCTGACGAGCGTGCCGGTTGCGCATCTGTATGTCCTTCCTTTTCCCTCCACTCTTACCCCAGGAATTCTTCAACTCTCACCCCCAAGAAACCGAATCTCCTTGCGAATGAACCCGGGATCCAAGTCTAGCCTTCTGACCTGTGGCAGGATCCACCAAAAACAAGTCCTCGCAACCTTCAGCATGATCCTGCCCTTCGCACTCGTCTCCCAGATGGCATGGTGGGCCGTCCCCATCGTCGTCCTAGTGACCTTCACCCTCTACGGCATCGACGGCATCGCCAGCCAGCTCGAGGACCCGTTCGGGTTCGATAGGAATGACATCAAGATGGATAGCATCGTGGAGGACATCCGCGAGGAGATTGCGGTCATGGTCGAAGAGTGGAAGCGGGTGGGGGATCGAGGAGGAGAGATGTTTCTGGGCTTGGGGGCTTGAGCGGTCGCGGCGCTGGGCTTCCCGTGCGTCCACTTCAGCCATCTCGGATCCTAATCTCGAGACCTTGTCTGGGCCAGCTAGGTGAAAGAGGCGACACGTTCGATTCCATCTGCGCCATGACCAAGAGGCCAACCTGAGTGCCTGGGCCTCGATAACGCGCCCTCCTTGTTCCCAGCCAAATGCAGAACAGCGCGGTAACGATACCGCCTTCTTGGAAGCCCGGCGACGGGACGGGACCACAGCAGGGTTGCATTCGGAGGTTTCGTCCATTTTCTTCCTTTACGGAGAGGTGTGTTGGCGTAGAAAAACGGGTGAGGTGTACGGCATCATGACATGAGATTTCGAACGATTGTTGCGCACGCTGGATTCGACCTTTTCTCTCTCTCTCTCTCTCTCTCTGACACCCCCCCCCCCTTTTCTCCCTAAATCTTCCTATATCAACCCCAAAACCCAGTCTCCATCCACGTCCACATGATGAATTGCACCCGCAAGCCAAACACCCCCCCTGTATCTCCTGTGAGACCGAGCCAGGTGACGGCAGTAGAGCGGTATCATCACTGCTCCGGCATCGGAGCCGGAGGGGGAGGGTCTCGTCAGAGCACATACATGAGGCGACACTCGAGTGTCCATCGTCATCCCCTCGTGATACTGGGACATGTCTGTCTGTCTGTCTGTAGGAAGGTCAAGATCGGAGTTCACGAGCTCGGTAAACGGGTTTTTCCCAGTTCTGGTATTCGAAGATCGAATCTCGTCTTTGGATATTTCATATCGATATCTTCGATACACCATCGTTCAGGCCCCCCGCCAAGTCCACATCATTGATCCCCCCAAAGATTCGCAACCCCCGCCTCCAACGCCTCGCGGGCCAAGACTCGTCTTTCCACATCTTGACACCCAATTCACCACCCCCTTCCCTCCCTACCTTCCTGCCCAGCTAATTCCCCTCCGGCACCCACCACCCCTTCCACGCCCCCCAATCCCTCGCACTCGCCCCCTTCAAATCATCCACATTCAGCACATCCACCCCCTCCTCCACCAACACCTCCCACAGCCGATTCCGCAGCCCAATCGGCCAAAACGGCAGCTCCCAATACCTTGCCTTCAGTCCCCGTCTATGCGCGCCACGGAGCTGGGCCCGGAGCGTGGCGAGCTGCGTTGGCGTGAGGTGGCCGGTTTCGGGGATGGGGGATCCGAGCGCGGGGGCGATGGCGGCAGAGGCGTAGAAGGAGTTGAGGGGGGTGTAGGTCTCGTTGGAGGAGGTGGAGGAGGACATTTCGGTGAGGGGCGCGTCGAAGAAGATGTCGTGGTGCGGGTTGGTGATGAGGAGGTGGAAGGGGGTGTTGCCTGTGCCAACGACGGTAATGGGGCGGGTGGTGAGGTGGGTGGTGTTGGTGGAGGAGAGGAAGCCGCGGGAGCGAAGGGGTTGGAGTGCGGAGAGGAGGTGGGGCCAGAGGGTTTCGCCGGCGGTTTTGAGGTCGATGAGGAGGACTAGGCTTTGCTCTGGTGTGGTGTCGAAGACGCCGTTAAGGCTGTGGGTGCCGTTGAAGAAGGGCGTGGTGGGGTTCTGGCCTTCGAGGATGTGGACCAAGGGGTCGATGTAGAGGTTCTTCAATGTGCGGTTTTGTGTTAAGCTTGCGGTGTCGTGCCCGACGTATAGCTCGTCGTCGTTGTCAAATTTCCAGATGTCGGCTTCGATGCTGATGCAGCCGGCTTCGAGGGCGCTGTAGAGGGGCGCCATGCGCCAGTAGTCGTTGTGGGAGTGGCAGGGGATGGGGCGGATGTCGCGGGTGAAGTCGGTGGGGTAGTGGGAGAGGCCGAAGCCGATGTGGCCGGGGGTACCCCAGTGTTGGAGGATGCGGTGGAGTGGGGAGGGAGAGATGTGGAGCGGGATATGGGTGAGGAGGACGATGAGCTGGAAGATGCCGCTGTAGAATCGAAGTCAGCAGTCATATCACAAGATTGCCTGGATGTCTCCCAGGTCTTGATCGGTTATCAAGAGTGGACAGCAAGTTGAGCGGTCGTAGCTCGCTACCAGACCGTGAAGCCTGATGACCGGCATTGCCCTTGGCCGTCGAGGGAAGAGATCTCACAGTAACAGCAGTATTCCCCCACCAATCCTCATACATCTCCGCGACGCTTTCCGCCTCCCCACCATTCTCTTCTCGCAATCAAGGCAATCCGCTCCTTCGTTCTGCCCTCCTTTCCGCTTCCAGCGCAAACGCTCCGGCCGGATGTATGCAACCACACGCTCCCACAACGATCTTTTCCCGTAATCTGCGTCTTCCAATTGCATCCCGCTCTCCAGCAGTGTCGAAGAGTCTGACTGTTCCGATCTTGGCGACTCGTCGTCGTCTTCGCGGGGCATGTCCGGTGGAGAACGAGCAAAGTGTGATTGTTGTAGAGGCACATAAGCGGTTGATTCAGCCCGGTGAGGCCTCTTGAAGTCGGACATCTCGGGATGGGTGCTGAGAGGTTCGGAAGCTGACGGTCAACGAGCAAACTGCCTCGTGGAGCCGGTGGTCGTTGAAAAGTTTGTGCAAGCCATTGCAAGCCACCACAACGATTGCCGTGGGGCTGAGGCTTGGAGGACTCCTCGATATCTAGTAGACGATTTGATATGCTATAATCACATACTGTACGTTATGAAGGATTGACGTTCTTCCATGAAGAGTGAGCTACAGCCTCTGTCACAGCTGCCAAGCAACCGGAAGGTATCTCAATCTGGCCCCTGCAAGCGCCGCCAGTATTATCTTACTTATCTCTCCTTTCATCTTCTTCGAAACACTGACATATCCGAAAAATATCAATCCCCTTATGCCCATAATGATATACCATCAGCTCTCGCAAAAAACGTCCTCTTGACTAAATCGTCTGGCTATATACCAAACGCGCAAGTACCTTAGGGTATCATTGATTAGATAATCAACGCAGCAGAGGCATCGGATTAGATAGATGAACAGGATTAGTTTGGTGAAAGTCCTCGGGGTTTTTGGGGGAAGATTTGGGTGGACGACATGACGAAGATAGCAGAGGGAATGACCACGACATATGCTTTGGAAAGTATCGAGAACCGAGCTCCTGAAAGAAAGACAAATGAAGCCTCGAGAATTCGCGAGAGGGAGGAAAGAAACGACTTCACCAGTGCGCGATGCGTGTTGCTTGGCATTGGACGCAGTTCAAGGCATCTGGCATAGAGATTGTTTCGTTCGAAGACGCAACATTTGATTAGTATCAAAGAGTATGATGTGCTCCTCCTTCGGTCTTCTATCCTCATGTAAAACCTACCACATTACCCGCCAGCTCTGCCAACCGTGAATTGACCTTCGTCTTCGCCCACATCCGATCCCCCCCATTATCCAATCCATGCCGATCCTCATTGCTGGCCAAATTCTCAAACCAGTCCATCTTCTCTCTCTGGTCTTGACTAGGGCTTGGACTCCGGTACGCCAGCTTCAGCTCTTCCCAGCCCTTGGCGCTGCCCACATCCGCAACACCATATCCTTCCCCTGCCTTGCACTGGAAGAAGTCCGTCGCCTTTTCGGCGCGGGACACGAGCGTCATCTGGTGTTCCCAACACTCCCCAAAGTCGTATTCGTACTGCATCGGCGCGTTGCTGTAGGATGGGTTGTCTAGGACTTGATGCAATTTGAGCCGATCAGCCTTCTTTTCTGGGGTGTTTTTGTGGCGGCGGTGCATTGCATGCATATAATCGATATGCTCCCGAGCGTCGGGGCCCGTAATGCGCAGGAGGGAGCGGGTTCCGAGGTAGGCTTCGTCAATGTTCTTTCCCGTGGCGCCAGTCAATTTCGTGATCATGTCCATTATGGCTTCCTCTTGGTTCTTAGCGGAAGCGGCTTCCTCCTGCTGGCGCTCGGCTTCCAGATCCTTGATGCGGAAGTCGTAGGTATGTGTCGAGGCATAGTCGAAGGCGATTTGCAGGGCTTCGTGCAGATCCTGGAATGTGGCATCGGCGGGACAGGAAAGCGTACGCCAGATTGGAGGATTGCTGATCTTGTCTGGACAAAGGCGGGACAGGAAAGCGTACGCCAGATTGGAGGATTGCTGATCTTGTCTGGACAAAGGTGAAATTTCAGGATGTAGTTGGGACGTTTACAATGGGCTTTGTGGATGGACCAGTGCTTGGTTTGGCATTCGGCACCTGAAACACACGAGTAAGAGTGGAGAATTCCGAGAGCAGGATGGGTGTTTACCGCCATACGTTTCATTCTTGCAGCGTCTACAATGTAGGAGCTTGAGTGTGTCGGATTCTTGCTTGTTGCAAGCTCTACAGCGAGGCGGCTCTACTGACATAGTGACTGATCGGGAGGTGGAACAATTCTCTGCCGCCTCATGGAACTTGATGTAGAGGAGAAAGTGTTATCGTGGAAGGAGAACGTCGAATCCCGGGGGCTGGACTGCGACTTTCCAACACATCCTTGATCGCCATTGTCACCTTACCTGACTCTGGCTAAGTAGGTACTAATAGGTACTAAAGCACTTTAGTACAGACCGATACAAGAATATTGCAAATGCTTGGCAATACAACGAAGAGGACAAGGTCCAATAGGTCGGGTCGGGTGTGCCCTGTCAGGCCTAATTAGGTCTAGCGCCTGGTGTCCTGATATTGTTATTTGGTGCTTTTTGTATGAAGCACTTTTCTCTTGATATCGAAGATAATAATATCATATCAGCAATGAAGGATCGAATCTGATAATGACGGACCCACGACGGTCTGACATCTTCCATAACATGCGATTTGTAACAGCCTTCTATGTAGGTGTATCCTCCTCCTAATGCATACTCAATTCCGTGCGAGCTTTGGGGGGGGTATCTCGAGTTTAGAAAGCCGCCCTTCAGATGTCCGCCAGAACACCGACTATGGCTTCTTCCCTTACCGTCTAAATGCGCCGCCTATACACTCATTACCATCTCTATATCGCCGTCCGCGTCAACCGTACCTTCCTCGATCTCCCTATCTGCCGCCTTGTCTAAATCCGTATACTCGTTGTTTCCTTGGTCGTCATTCGTCACCTCCTCTCCCTTCCCGCTCTCTCCAACCACCTTCGACTTTTCAACCTCGCGATCGCCCTCCAAGTCCTCCTCCCCACCCAGTGCCCCCCACCACCACTCCCGGAGCCCCCACCCCGTCCCCAGTCTCTCCACACACCCCACCTTCACTCCCCACTCCAGCACATACTCAACTTCCCACGCCGCCATCGCCGGCTTGACCGCTCTCTCGATCTCTCCCACCTGCAAGCCTGGCCGCACACTCACCGTGCTGAGGACGGCCGCCAGGGCCAACTCCCACAGCACTGGGATCACTTCATCGTTGATATCGTACCACAGCGGGATCCGCGCTGGTTGCGGTTCCTGGAGATGCGACACCGGGGGTGGGAAGGACGCCAGCATGGGAAGTAAAGGGTTTCCATATATGTAACCTGCGGTTGGGACGATACTGATGGTGAAATTCATGCGAGATTTATCTAGCTTTCTCGTCTCATAGTGGCCATCAAGCAAACCCCATTTATTCGCCTGCAGGTGTTTGGGCTGCAATTGAATACGTTGGTGCGCGAACATGTCCAGGAGAACCAGGGTCTGCGCGTCTCTAGTGACGGTCTTCATGTCCACGCAGCCGTGGATGCGGAACTGCTCATCCAGCCAAATCTTGAACGTGGCGGCGGCGTGGAGCGTCGCAACGGAGGGTGTTTTGTCAAGACAATAGATGCAGAATCCGGAGAGGTCGTAATTGCGGCCGGGGATAACGCGGTTCTCTCGCTGGCCTGACAGGATCTTGGTGTTGAGGAGATCTTTGATGGCGCGCTCGATAACTTCGGGGCGGAGCAGGGAGAGTTTTTGGCGGGCGACGTCGGGATTGTAGGTCGCTGCTGGGGTGGTGATGTTGGCCCGGATCCAGGTTTTGGCAATGGAGAGGCCTCTGCTGTCGTCGTCTCCAAAAGGTAGGTCAGGTAGCTTTGTCAACGGACTGATGTACGCCTGCTTGTTGAGGATGGCATGTCGCTTTGGCACGGTGTTCCCGTGATCCAGGGAGTAGAATTCTGCTACGGTCACGTCCGAGGTCGCTTGAAGCGAGAACAGATTGTCGATACCTGATCGTTGTGCGGGGAATTCCAGAGTTGACGTTGGCTGGGTAGGGAAGTCTGACACATCGAGCATCCAGTCTATCAGCCATACCCATGGATAGTCTTCGAGGTGTTCGAAGTCCAAAGCCGGGACCGTTCCTTCCTCATAGGCCTTGGGAAACGTTTCTTGGAATTCGGACAGTAGTCTTTGATATTGGAGCTTGTTCCTGTCCCGAACTCTATTCCAGACCCCATGTATGAACATCTCGCTCAGCTCTGGCTCGAATACCTTTGCCACGAGCTTCCAGTCGATGTTTCTATCAAGCCCGCCAGCTATGGTACGGATAACGATCACAGCGACTAATAAACGTCGTTCGTTCGTTTTGCTGAGTCCCTTTAATTTCCGAGGTCCTCGAAGCTTGATCTTCTTACGCGGGCTTTGGTCGTCCTGTGGGTCTTCCTGCTGTGAAGGAGATACATGTAAAGCAGCATTTCCCTCAGCTGGTTGAGGATTGTGGTGGAGTCTGACTGTGGCTACAAGCTTGGCGTTGGAACTGTCCTCTTGCCGTTTACGTTTACGTCCCTTAGGGGCACGAGACTGACCGAAGCGAATCCAAGCAGGTGCGTCCACCGGAGCCTGAAAGAGCCCTAATTTCTCGAATGGTTGTAAAGCATCTTCCATATACACTTCTGGCTCAGGGGACACACTTCGAGTTGAGGGCGAAGTCTCGGTGGACGACGACTCATAGTCAACGTCCTCAATAACATCTGCAAAAAGGGGAGTTTGAATTGCCGGCTGGCTGAAAGCTGGAAAGACGCCAAATTCCCCAATGACTGCGGCAAAAGGGACAGATTGAGGTGGAGGCTGGCTCGGAGCTGGGAAGACACGTCGTTTGATCAACCGCCCAGCTTGACCTAAGATCTCTTTCAGAGCGTCGTTCATGTCAACCACAACATTGTCCGCCAATTTGTGTTTATGCAGCATTGTATGGTTCACGAAGGGGTTTTCCTCGAAGCTATAATCAAGCTCCGCATAATGAACCTCCCACCGAAGTAGATCGTCGACATCAATTCGAAATTCGTCCGATGAGTCAAACTCGCTTGACTTAAGCAGGCCACTCAATCCGTGGAAGCTCGTAATTCTGTCCGGGTTGATAGAATTCAACTGGAGCGTTTCCCAAGGTGGTTTTTTCGGCAGAGTGGGCGTTATCCTAGGCTGGGTAAGTTGTTCCTGCTCCTCTTCACCACTGTCTGATACTATCTGATCACTGGTGCCCCCAAACTCCTCGTTCGCTCGCTCAACTTGATGGTCTTGATTTTGCGGTATGTTTCGTGATGTTCTATGCAGCTTGAAGACATCTAACTCCCCAACATCCGATGTGATCACCAACCTTCCAATTTTTGGCCTAGGAAGTGGATTGTTGAGAGTTGCAAGGCGTTCGACTTTGCGTGGCCGAGCGGCGTTGGCTATGCTTTCTGTGGAAAGGCGGCCTGGAAGATCGAGGGTATCAGATGATAACCTTTTGATAGCGTTCGGCAAAGCTAGAAATATGAATTCACCAAAGGTCCGACCTTCGATCATAGGCGGTGGTATTGGCAAATTGATTGACTCTTCTGTGGGGGATAAAGAGTTCATCGCTTCAGTAGCAGCCTGGTATTCTTCAAGCGTCTCTTGCTGTTCTGCGGCGGTCATTGGTCTACTCTTCGGATATTTAGATCGTATTTCCGCTAATAGCTTCTTGATACGCTGTGCTTCTAGTTTCCATCGTTTTTGTTGGCGTCGCTCGGCAAGTTGTCGATCGCTCTCTTCTTTCTCTACCTTCTTCTTTGCTCTTTCTTCTGCAGCCTGCTTCCTTTTTTCGAATCTAATCTGATAAAGGGGCTTGTGTTGCAACTTCGGCTTTGCTGTTAAATCCTCTTCAATCAATTTCTGCCGGGTATATTGGACAGAATCGACAAAAGCCTGCCGGGAATCAGCTGGACGGATCGCCTTGGGGATGTAAGAGTACGGGTCGCATTCGATTATCTGATCCTGAACCTCCTGGATTTTGGGGTCATCGTCACGTAGCTTGACGTCTAGGACCATCGATTTGATGATCATGTTGCCCCTCGAATTTCGGAAGCTGAACGTCGACTGGCGGACCTGACCTGCACCGAAAAGTGCATTGATAGCAGCTTTAATGGTGGCGGTGTCAGGCTGACCAGCGTGCCCACGCTTCTGCCACTGCTCTGTAAAAGGAATTTCAAGAGCCTTACCGCCAGGCATAACGCCGCCACAATTTTCCAACAGATTCATAATGATCTTCTTGCGCAGGACAGCCATGGATCCACCGTGTGGAGTGAGCTTCTGGGGCATCTTGGATGTCCGAGTGACTCTTTTCACGGTTGGTTCAGCCGGCAAAAGCTTGGGTAGGCGATTCGAAGCCTGGTTGTCCAACAAAATGTCATCTCCTCGGTGCTGATCAAACGTTGTCTGGAGGACATCCTCATCATCCTGGTTATCCATTGATAGTGGATGCCCATCCTGCCGCAATTCCGAGCTTTGAGATACTCCAGCCAGACCTTCATTGGGGGATAGGGTAGAGCGATCGGATATTGCACGCCCATCTATACGCGATTGAACCCCCTTCTGTTGTTCATCCCTGTTGACGTTTGCCAGCATCGAGTTATGAAGCTCCGGCGCTTGTGATACGCCTGCTAGATCTTGTTCTGGGGCTTTGCTGAGCTCGATCGTATTAGACCCAGTCTCAGCAGCCTCCAAAGGTGCAGTAAAGTGGCCGGTCGTGGCGGTGTTATTGCTCTGCAAGCCTTCAAGAGTGCCAGGTTGGCCAATGTAAGGACTTGAGCCAGAGGCACCCAACCCGTGAAGAACAACCTCTGCTGGTTCGTTCGTATGTAGGTTAATGACGGGGAACATTTGGTCAGATTTGTCGGCTGTGTGTACACTTCTCAAGCCCGAGTTCATGGAGGACGCTAGCACAACTTCGTTGAAGATCTTGGCCTTTGGTTGGGCAGGAATCCTCTTTGACGTAGGTTTAGGCGCTTCTTCTGGTAGGTCATCTGCGGTGGGCTCCTTGTTCCCGTCCAGTTGAGAAAATTTAGAGGCTGGTTTGGGAACCTTGTTGCACGATTGGGCTCTTTCATACATTGCCAACACTGAAGCACGGATTTGCTCAGGCGTAAGTGCTGGAGTTTTGCCTTGGGCCTGAGCACTGGGATCGGCATCTGACCATTGTTGTAATCGATCTTTCAGTCGATCCGATTTGAAGACAGCAAGTATACCCCATGGGCTTCCTCTTCGACTAGTATCTCTTTCCGCTCCAGAGATACAGACACCTCGGGTCCCGGGTTTCTGAATAGAACATGACAACCGCTCATAGAAGGAAATGGCTTTCTCTCGTACGCTTTTCTTCTTATTTGGCTGCAACTGGACGCTTGCTTCTCGCTTTCTCTTGGTTGCTACGGTTGTAGTGGGAACAGCCGACCCATTGTGGGGAAGAACGACCGAGTTGGCTAAGTGGCTGGGCAGTTGAGATATACGCTGCCGGCGGTGCTTGAACGAAGCTGGATCCAAGAAGGGGCACGAATGAGCCAGTATCGAGGGTAGATAAGGTACCACTCGGCGGGTCTTGGGTCCAAGCCCTCGACGACGGATAGGTTGAGTCGAGGTTCTACGCGTAGGCTGAGAAGTCTTCTCAGGTGCATCTGGAGAAGCTGTCTGGACATCGACAGAGAGTAGAGATGGAGCGGTGATAGCTGTCTTATTCTTAAGACCAGGCTCACGCTTCTCGGACACGACCGCAGTCGAGGTCAAGAGTCGCTGCGTATGGGCATACATTGATGGCAAGTACTGCATAGGCGATGTAGGCTTCTCCGTTGTTCTTTTGTTCATGCGAGCTTGCCTCTTTGCCTTCTCTTCGTGTTGACTTCTCCAATCGTCGTATTGTCCGGAAAGAAACGCCTTCATGGCCTCGGAAGGCGGAAGATGGCCAAGTCCCTGATGTTGAGCATCGACTTCAGCGTAGACGAAGGCTCGAGCAGCCTCTGGTTTCTCTCCACTTTCGACCCTGAGTTTGATCGCCTTTTCGGCTTTCCCACAAGCATATCTAATCGCTGCGAGCTGTGAGCCCTTGAGCTTGTTCCTCGTCTGAAGATTCATATGACTGAAGTTGGGTGGAAGAGCAACTTTCTCTATCATGTTGTTGCTCACAAAATCCCCTCCCGACTTCATTCTTGTTCTCCTGGTCTTTGGGATCAAAGCACCCACTTCTGTATTACTTTGAGCTCGGAGGATGTTCCCATCTCGAGAATCGATGGTGGAAATATTGCCTCGACCGTACCCCGCTTCTCCGTCCACATCACGAACCCACTCAGTGCCTGTGGCGAGTATGTTTCTGAGAAGTAATGGCTGAGCCACGGTTCCTTGAACGCAGCTCAAGAGCGTTGCATCGTTCTCTGAGCCGTAAAACTGATTCGTAGATACCTTTGGAAATCCATATCCGTCGACAACAGCTTGAGCACCCGGAGGAGGTATCTTTGTCTTGTTCTTCTTGCGGTTACTCTCAACAGCCGCTACGGCCTCCCAAGGAGTCGTTCCACGTTCAACCAGTTTGGCAAAGTTCCCATATGTGTAATGAACATAATAGCCATTCCTCATCTGGATCTTGGTGTCTCTGATAAGGGCTAGGTGTCGAAGATGCAATGGCTGTGATATTTGCCAGGAGTCAACAAAGCGAGGAATCAATCGTTCAATTGGCCTTGCGACTCCGCCGCCGAATGTGAGATACTCAAGCTCCTAATCCTGGATTAGCACTGCATGGGAATTTATAGGGAGTTGAAAATACCTTTGTGCTAACACCTTCGGTCCCAGCAGCGTTGACGATGTCAAATATCGTGTTAAACAGGTGACGTGTAGGGTCCCACTGAGAGATAAGTCTATCCTCCTCCACAAGGCCACGCATGACGGGTGCGTCGACCTCAATTTGAGAGTCAACCGTTGCGTTCTCTGTGGTTTCCAAGTCGTCTTCGCTGTCTGCTTCGGGACCTTCAGGTCCTACCTTGTACAGATAGTCGCTTCGGGAACCACCCGAAGCAAATAGTGTCCAGTCATCTTCCTTGGGTTCCCGAAGAAGCTTTAGGCAACGGTAACGTTGACCTTCTAGCCCGTCCTCGTGGTGTGCTCGTGCTTTGATTTCTTTAGCAAGACCAATGTATTCGAATTGCCGCAAGCTGTATCCAAAGACACTTTTCCGGCTAGGGATCCCCAAATCTTTCTACAGACGAGTTAGCCTCGAAGATATACTACTGGTGACCCTGATCTACCAATTTCTTCCTAAGGTCGACGAAAGTCATGATTCCCGGCTCCTTGAGAAGTCTAGTAATGTTGTCAAATATAGGGTAATAATCAACAAGTCCTCCTGGGCCTCGTTTTCCATCATCTTGACTGTCGCGTTGGTCATCGATGGACTCCTGCGGGATGGAGACGGTCTTCGGCGCAAAACGCTTCGCATACAACAGGCTCGTCTTCGTGGCCTGACAAAGGACCGCCCTCTTCTCAATGTAGTTATTCTGAGCTAGTAGATCAGTTCGATGAGGTACCGAGCGCTTGTCTTGACCGCTAAGCTCAGTAAGCTTGGACTGAAGTATTCCCTGCGTTCGTCGCGATGTGATAATGGATAAACAGCTAAATTGCATAGGTGGAATCCTCTTTATGTCGGGCCCATGACCTGCCAAAGCTTGCCACATGCGATATTCACTTATGTGAAGTCGGTACGCAGAGGGCGAGTTAGAGACCATCCCATGGATTTGCTTGTTCGACAAGCCGCTTTGTGAACTTCGAATTCTGGTTGGTGTCGACGTGGCGCTCTGAGTGGGAGATTGCCCGACCATCAAGCCATCCTGAGTTGCTCCACTTGGCACCCGAGGAGCCGCGACTGGAAGTGCCTTTGTAGAGCGCTTCTGGGCCTTGCTTTTCTCATTGAAGGCTTCTACTTGCGATAAATCGAGCTTGTTGCCTTCACCATCCTTGCCAACTCGGACATCGGGATGTTGAACAAGCCATCTCCAGGCTTGTTCGTGAAATTGGCGGTCAACCTCGTGTGGCTTGCAGATAGAATTATCGGTCTTCTTAGTGGCAGACTCATTTTCAGGCTGCTCCGCTGCCGGAGCGTAGTAGCGATTTACATAGTCCACAAAATCAACGGGATCAGCTCCTGAGACATGGGCCAGTCAGCAAACACTTTTCGTGATTAAGGAAATGCTATAACAACAAAAGACAGAATATTGTAAGGGTACAGTTAAAAGGCGGTTGTGCACATAGGGTTTCCTCCGAGACAGCCCAACAGAACACACACAATCAAAGAGATCCACATCGCTTTCCTTGAAACCAGAGCAAGCCGAGCAGGAATCGTAAGACGGAGGGCAAACCATGAACGTGAACTATCTATTAGGAAGGGAAGAAACCCAGAGGCTCGACTTACCCTCCTCGCCGCACAGAGCGATCTCATCCAGCAAGAAGCTGACGAGACCATCCAAACTCTTCACCATCTTTCATGTTCCCCCCGTTCGAAGCGCCAAAAACAAAAGAGTGGTGTTGGAAGGTTTCGAACGTGGATGAAGGATGTTGGTTCGAGTCGCGGCGGGGTGCCGAGTATTTTCTGACGGGTGGGGTTTTTCGGAGGTCCTTCGGCTAATCTTGCTCCCGATAGAACGTCATCGCCTCGGAATCTTCAACAAGAGGTAGAAGTGTTCAAGAACAGTACTTTATGTTCATTACCATGAACCTCGTCATAGACTTGTAACATCGAGCAGTACTACTGGGCTAAAGCAGCAGTAATCAGAAGATGGGTACCTTGGTGTGGTAGCAACGTCAAAATCCACAACGAGCAAATCTGCTCATGGACAAAAGGGCCTTTGCCACGAGCAAGACACGTGAGAAACTCTTGTGCTCTATGCTCCAAATCAAAAAGAGATTATATTGTCGAGATCCATGGAGATATACTAGTCCGCGGGTACTCAAACAATACCTGCGCCATCTGCACCCTACCCAGCTCTATACCTGTAGACTGGATCCAAGACGCCCCATCCCTATTGTGACATTTGCCCTTCAAACTCCCATGATCATTGCTCCCAACATAATGAATATTGCGCTCGCAACCACCGTACTGATTTCGCCTTTGCCACCTTGGCTAGAGGCCCCGCTTTTCGCGTTTGCAGTACGTACTGCCCCGACCGTTCCGGTCAGTGTTCCAAGTCCAATCGCGCCGGCCTCCGGGGTCGGGCCTTGACTCGGAACAGAGCTAAACATCTGTGTGTATATGATGGGGACTTGTTTCGCGACACCACCAACGTAGGTAGTCCCTTGATAAGTGGTAATCGAAGGGACTTGGGCAGGATTGATCGAAGCTGGTTGAGCGGCTGCTGGCGCTGCTCCTGCACCACCGACGCCTACTGCAGGAGCTACAGGACAGTAATGTCAGTCTTCTGTTTACGATTCGAGTTTGAGCAGACGACATCGCTTACCTGCACCGGCAGGAGCTGCTGCACCGGGGACTAAGGAATCGTAATATCAGCGTTTTGTCCTCACTTCCAGACTCAAAGACGTAGCATTGCTTACCTACGGGGGCGGGCGCTGGTGCAACGGGTGCGGGCACTGGTGCAACGGGTGGTTTGGGGGCTGGAGACAACCAGATCATTTTCTTGTCCTCGACCAAGCTTTCGCACGCTGCCTTGCTTACCTGGGGCGACAGGCGCTGGTGCACCATTGACTAGGAGATCATGCAATCAGTCTTTCTTTCTCAATAGGATGTCTCATTTGAACGCTTGGCGAGTAGTATTCCTTACCCGGGGCGACAGGCGGTACAACAGGAGCTGGTAAACAGAGCATCAGCCATTGCTTCTCAATCGAAGTACCGTGCGTGATAATGCTTACCTACGGGGGCTGCAGGGCCTGCTCGAAGCTCGAGATGTGCCTCCGACGTAGATAACGGCTCTGGAGGAAGCGTGGTGATCGGAGACCAGTATGCTACAAACGTGGCCGATGAGTCGGAGGAGGTCTGTGGCGCCAACTGCGACGGGGTGAAAGCATGCGAGATGGCGATTGATGAGAGGAAACAGAGGAATCTGGTGAGGACCAGCATGGTGGCAAAGATTTAGATGGTTCGACAAGCGCTTTGGCGTGGATGTGGCAATGTCTCCCGTGGCTCTGTAGAGAAAGGCGCCTGCAAGGTACGAGTTTTTGATGTGGTTCCGCAGGTACCGTGGCTTGTCTTGCGCAGAAACGTCGGTTCGTCGTCCGGCGACCGAGGATCACTTCAAGGACTACTGAAGAGCGAAACGCCTAGCTAAGGCTCTGGTGATAGATGATCTTGGGATCGCTATGCCTCCAGAACGGGTACCTAGGATGAGAAGCCTGCGCAGGGAGCTGGCCGTGGGAAGCCAGTAGTATTGTAGCGATGCTTGCTGGTCAGCTCAAGTTCGCGCGCCCACGAAAGCTCTGAGATAGATACTACACTATCCAGTATATGCTAGAATCTGATGCTCACGTTGAGGATGCCAGTAACGACAGTGAAAATGGTTGTGAATGTCTGGATGTTGTTGGAGGAAGGTTTGCCCATGGCTTGGTTTATTCTTGGAAGGATCCTCTTCTTAGTCAGGGGGCCAATCAGAGGCGACCTGTCTTTCGTTCTGCCAACACAATCCACTCGTCACACCACTTGCAGTATCACTCCGTACAGACATGTCATCTAATGATGATGCATAAGCCGATCGCACATGGCAACTTCGAGAACGCGCCTTTCCAACAAGTCTGGTGCACGAATTGTGAAAAGAACAAGACTGCCTGTAGAATCCTATGGTGCACCTATGAGCCCTTACTTCATGTACTTCATAGATTCAAAGCCTTTCGTATGTCACGTCTGAATACCATGTGCCCTACAATTCAAGGGGATGCTGTCTTGCCCAGGTTTTCACCGAGCGAAGTGCAGGCATTTTTCACAGTGCACACGAGGCAAGAATGAAAATAGTAAATGTTTTGATAATCCTGTGATCAACGAATATTGAGCATACACACGCCACGTAAAGTATGCCACACGAGAAGCTCATTCAAGTATTTACGGAGAAGCGAACGAAATAATCAAAGCCTTCCTGATCCCTAGGCTCCAGGCAGTAGAGCACAAAATACGCAAGAAGCGAAACCAGCCGTGGGTATCTTGAGCCTCGCTATAAACACCAATCCACCATCTTCACAAGCACAACCACCATCACGGCGGTCGATGCGGTTCGAGTCCACCTCCGCGAGTCACCAGCAGCACCGCTCACGCCGAAGACTGTCTGGTTTACAGTCATATTCTTCTCCTGGCTGAAGAAGAACGTGTGCGCTGTCGTGTTCGCGTTCGTGTCGGTTGTGACTTCAGGTATCGGGCAAGTAGCGTTAACAGCTTTTGTATCATGACAGCGATTCTTCCAATCGTTCTGTCGTGTGACATCGGACGAGTTGAAGTAGCCCTTGAGATACTGAACCGTAAGAACGGCGTCGGATGTCGGTGGCCCAGCGCTCCAACTCGGGTCCCCGTTGCTCCAGTGCGACAATGTAATATGGCCTGGGGACGTAGGGATCGATTTCGTCATCGTTCTCAGCAGCATGCCATCGGCATAGAACTTGACGGCGTCGGGCGACCAGTCAAAGCGATACTCATGGAAGCCTTCGTCGGGCTGAAACGAGAGTTGGTGAACGTCGAAGTCAGGCGTACCAGCGGCACTGAAACCTTGGTCCTGTGACTGGTGTGATTGTAAGACCAAGTTGACAGGCGATGAGGAAGCATTTTGTTGTGCGCTTAGAAATTCAACGTCGATTTCCTGGGTGTCATTCCAATACTATATTGGGGGTCAGCGAAAGCTCCCGTTACCATTATATTAGGAGGTGGTGTAGTGGCCTACCCAGAAGAAAGCCCCACACGTTCCGTTGATGGCAGGGATTTTCATGCCTGCACGAAAGCTGCCGTAAAATATGTCCGATCTGTTGGTCACCAGCTCGGCCATCGGTATCAGGTTGCCCTTGCCTGGATCGCCTCCTCCTACTATCAGTTGTAGTCCCGGGTCTGCCCCGTTGATGCCCTTGCCTGACCAGTCGTACTGGCTCTTCAGCGGATTTTCAACGACGTTTTTCTTCAGGGCATTTTTGCCATATGGACCACGCGCCATCTCAGCCGGTACCCGATACTCTTGCGCTTCCCAGTCGGTGTCGGTTGTGATGTTTTGGAGATGAAGGAAATCGGACTCGATGAGATCAGTGTAGAGAGTGGAGTTGACGGTGTAGCCGCATTCACAGTTGGCGCGTACAAGTGGCAGAAAGAGCGTAGCGAAAGCAGAGAGAGTGTGCAGAGCGGTATACATGCTTGCAAATGCGTACACACGATTAAGAAGGACGATGCATGAAGGAAAGAGTGACTTGGGTGAACAACACAAAGATCCACAGAAGGAGAGGTGAGGACCGTACGGGCTCCGCATTCCCAAAGGAACGGTAATCCTTCCATCGTACCTATGGTAGTCTGGTTTTTTGGTCTGCAATTTGGGCACGCGCGATAGCGTAGGGTAGGGCTAGCGCTGATTGGATCAGCCTATCGTCCAGAGGTCCAACCTGGCATCCATCCTTGGGCGTGCCCCTTGCCCCCCAAGTTTCCAGGGGCAATCACCGACCGGCAACAACGGCAGCCCGCATGCAGCCCGCATGGTCGAACCAAGTTTAGTCGGATGCTTGTCAGGGTGTTTGTGGCTGTCGAGGTCTTGATGGAGAACTTAGAAGAGCCATGTTCTACAGGTAGAGGGGAAATTCATGAGTTCTTCACGCACCGACACCGCTATTCCCTATTGATATTCATGACACGAAGAAGTATCTACAATGTACTCCATACGCCTACTTACCTCCGTACTCTCTACCTTGTCCCTGCCCGCTTTGCGCGGTTCCATTCGAATCGTTGCACATGAGTAAGCTTTCGAAACATGGTCACATGGTGTCCAATGACCGCGTGTACCGAGGCACCGGCTCGCATACAGTCTGAGCCAAGATGCAGAAGATCGGGTGCTCCTGTCAGCCCCCTTATTTTATGCGCCTCTGTTGGATACCCGGTCACGCGAGGTGTCGCAAATCTAGTCGACTACCTGTAAGACCAAAAATATCACAGCTGAATAGTATCTTCTTTCGTCGTTGGTTGTTACAATGGCCAACTTTATCGAAAGCGGACAATGATTCCCCATCTGCTGGGAAGACGATCCACGTGGCTTGGCTGAAAGGAACAAACAAGGAGGATCTAGGCCACTTCAAGCTGGACACACTTATCGAGTCTCAGACTTGTGCGCCGGTCTTGGACGCGGCAAACAGCCACCACAACTATCGATCTAGGGGATGGAACATTGCCCTTTGAGCAAGATCAAAGGGACTCTCGCTGTTCAAGACTTCGACGACGATGTCGAATGTTGGGGGAATCGTATAACCGGCTTTTTGAGCCGAAAGGTGAAGAAGGTCACGGCGCGAATCGAGCTGCATACGCGTTGTTAGGCCGCTGTCTGTGCAATCCGACAGCAATATCAGTACAAGTCATTGGTCGCGTCTACCGATTTCCCAACGTTCATGCATAAAACCTCAGCATCCCATCGTCTCATCAATGGTGCAGGCACAACGGCGGCCGAAACCCCAGCGACCACTGCACAGGCCCCATGATGACTACCATGAGACTGACCCCAGAGGCAACACTTGCCGCTCCATATATATACGCGTGTTTGACACGCAATGCCTTCAATTCCGCCACCCATGTACTCCCCGTCGTCAGACATCCGCAGAACCCATCCATGAGCCCTTGCAACACCTGGCAGTCTACCCTGCCTCCCAAGGGCACATGCTGCAGGGCGTAAAACATGCTCTCCATAGCCGTGCCAAAGGTATTCACGGCAAAAGTGCCTAGTGGGAATGACTGGATCTTGCCGTTGAGATGCAAAGATGCGTAAAATCGTAGAAGACACCCAACAGGGGCAAAAACCAATGCGAAGAGCGCATCGCCTCGCCAAAATTCGTCTGTCCAGGTTGAATTGCCAACAGGTCCGCCAGGACGCTCCGGTGGCCAGATAGCCATAAGAATGGCGGCGAGCCATGCAGCCCAGGCTAGGAATGTAGCGGAGCGATCGAGAAAGAGACGAGCAGAGAACGATGGAACACGCGGTGTGAATGGTTCGAGAGCAAGAGCAAGATGCGCGCCAGCTAGCAGTGCTCCGATGCAGAGAAAAACAGTGAGTATGATGACAGCGCAGATCGCCATGAAGCTATAGCCACCATTGCGATGGACGTTCGAGGGGGTGCTGCTAACGGCTGCAGATGTATGCGGAACAGGGACCGGTAGCGCATTAGAAAGCGCAAGGTACGAGTCTCTGATGAAAGAGGAGAATGATGTGAAAGACCCACAAAAGCCGGTAGCGAGACCTATGTACAATGGAATGGTTTTCTTCACGGATGCTTGCGCTTTGGTCGTGGCCTGCCTTTGCGCCGCGGAGATGAATTGTTGCAACTCTGGATCGCTCTTGTTTTGTCCAGCTTTTTCCGCATCATGCTCAGAATTCGCAAGCTTCTTGGCCTCCGACCTTTCAAAGTCCTCGCGGAAGAGCTGCTGGTCTTCGGACAGGAACCCCATGATCAAGCTACCCCCGAAATTGCACCATAGCACGCCTGTCTGCACTGGAGCTCCAGGGTAGAAGGTAACGGCCTGAAGGCCTAATCGTGCCAATGTGCCCAGGAGGGAGAAGAGTATCAAGTATGAGACGGTATAGAGTTCGGTGGCGAACTTCGATACTCTTGCGTGACGTGGCGACGGTCGCTTCTGCTCGTTTTCTGAAATGGACGGGCTCGCAGCGCCGCTCGACACCTTGGGTGCGTGCTCGACAGGCGCAGGGCCCGCGAGCTCTGTAAGGTTGCGCTCTTCGTTCTCCTGTACTGTTTCCTTTGACATATGAGACCTCCTCAAGCTGCCACCTTGCGAGCTTGAAAGGCGGTTTTCTAGGGCATTGTGGGGTTTGGAATGTTGAGACTTGAGGGGGGACGGCGCTGCCAGTTCGTCGAGGTCGCCATAATTATCCGGAACCGTATACTCTTCCTCTATGCCTGCGCGTTGCTCTTGGTCGAGGTGTCGATGGGTCGAACTCTCAGCTCGTGAATAGCGATTTCTCCCAGATTGACCGCGGTAGGTGTGGGTAGTGCTCGCTGTCGGTCTAGCATGACGCGGGTACCTACTCTCCAAAGTATCCAACCGTTCGTCACGCTCTTCGATGGGTGATGGGGCGGCGACTTCATCAAGTTCTTGGTAGTTGTCGGGTACCGTATACTCTTCCGCTTCCTCTGGTATAGTGAAATCTTTCTCTAATCGAGGGCCCATAGCATAGTCATCCAGATCGCACGATTTGCCCCTTGCTGAGCTGCAGCGGACGCTATGCAAAGATGGTCGCCCGTCGCACTCATCTTGACCGTGTTGTCCTCTCGGCCCATGCGGAAGGGGATACCAAAACGTTCTGCCAATGCCAAGGCTCCGGTAGGTCCGCAATTTATAAGTCTACATTAGGGTTATCTTAGGCTCTTGGGGAACAATAAGGTACCTTAGCGGTTCATGCGGGCGATTTCTAAGGATTACGATAGTATCGCACTAGGTATCTTACATCGTTACCTTAGGGCGCCAAGATGGTCCCAGATTATCGTACTAGTAGTATCTAGGGTTAGTACCTAGAGTCGGAACGATACAAGAAAGAAGATATTTATTTTCGATATCTTAACTTTGAATAAATCATCTTAGAAACAGTCGAGTTTGCAATAGATAGCTGTAAAATTTACATTAAAAATCAAGTATATCTAGACAAATTAACATATAAACGCTGCATATATAGTAAAAAAAGTATATTTAAGAAAGCAACTTGTCTAGTTAATGCAACGTATCTTGTCGTAAGCGTTTTATCTAGCTAGAACAATATTAAGACTATATTAATACAATCTCGATACAATCTACAAAGTATACTAGAATTGTATCTTAAGAAAGTATAACAAATAAAGATAAAGTTGCATTAAGATTAAAATATTACTTAATTTATAAAGTTCGATTGATATACGTAATTTGCATTGCAAATTTATATATTATAACTATATTTTTTATCTTTTAGCTAATACATATATGCGCGTTGTTCTAATTGTTTATCGCTTAACTTGAAAATCATATCTTAGAGAAGTGCTTGTAACAAGTAAGTTAAGAGACAAAACATACGAGATTCTAAATCTAAAGATTAGCTATAAACAACAAAATTACAAGAAACAAGAATAAATACCTTAAAATTATTGATGTTGTTGCGAGAGCTAAAACTACAATCTATATATAATAATCAATAATATACTAAAATAAATTATTGTTAAGAATTACGTACAATAGCATTTAAAGAAAGTCTTTATATAATAGAAGAATAGTATATCTAACTTTAAGTATTAGCAATATTATTTAATTATTAAAGATAATAAGATAAAATATACATTTTAATAAGAAGAGACTTCGATAATAGCTAGAAGCAATTGTTAATAATACAACGCAAAAAAGACAAATCGAAAAGCGTTTATCAATTAGCAAGCAATCGAACATTTGTAAAGAAAGTCTTTAAAAAGATTTATAATTAGTTATTAGCAATACGACTAAGAGATGCTTTGAAAAAGAAGCATAGCTTTTATTATTAAGTATTAAAAATTTCGAAAGCAATATCTAGAAAGAAATATTAGCTATATAATGTTAAAATTCGACAAAGAAGCGTTAATCTCAATACAATGCTATACTTTTATTTTCTATTTATAAGAATTGTCGACAACGCAGCTTAGAAGCTAGATCTTTTATCGAGCTCTTATATAAAAATGTATTTAAGAAACATTTCAAAAATGTTGTTGAAAAAGTTCTAAAAAGAGTCTCGAAAATCTAATATTTAAGATTGCGAAAGCACATTTTAGAAGTTCAAAAGCAAGACAGAAGAATAGGCGATTAACTAGGCGTTTTGGATAATGCGAGAATAGTCTACAATTATTGCCTGATTAGATTAGAAAGAAGATAGAGTATAATATAACAATATTCGAAGATATTATAGATTATCAAATTATAATTTAAACAAATCGAGAGATTAATAGAAACAATTGCTTAGTGTTGTTATAGAAATTTTGATATTAAAACTAGAAAAGACTTTAATAACTCGAAATTGTCAAAAAAATAGATCGAATTTGCAAAAATCTTATACAAATCTTGATTTTAGAAAAGACGATAACTTGAAGAATAATTAACGTATTTAAGTTTCGAAGATTAGCGAACTTTGCAATCAATTATTAAAATAATCTTTTTACATAAACGCATCTTGTATATATATTATTTTTTCTAAACTTTTTGATTGTAAATATAGATCGATCTTATTGTCGACAAATATAGCGTATAGATTTGTAGATTAATAAAACTTACAAGTAATATAATTGTCGCTATTGTACAAATAATTTATTTTATTTCTAGTCTCTATACTCTAAGAATGTTTGTTGCGCTTTTTGAAAGTTTTACTTATCTTTTTTTGAGAAGTTGCAATCTCTTTGCATTCTATGCTTAATTAAAGTAGTTTATTCTACAATCTTTTAAAAATTGTTAGCTTGTTCTAGATTATATAATATCGAAAAATACTATACAATTTTAGTTAATTAACTATTTAAGACCAACATTTTGTCTTAATTTTTATTAAGATTCTTGCGATTCGAAAGAAATAAAGCTAGAATCGATGTGCTAATATTGCTAGATCAAGACTTAAAATATCGAATAAAATCGAACAAGCAACAAGAACAAAATATCTAAAATAAGATTTCAAAAAAGTTAAAGATTTAGAAAATTAGCATTTTTGAAGATTTGTATTCGAACATTTTTTGCAAGCTTTAATATACAATAGCACGTTCTAAAATACGTAACAAATAGCGATAGATAAAGAAGAGCATTAGCACTAATAAGATTTGAGAAAGAATAAGAAGTATAAATAACAAAAGATAAAGAGCAAAGCAAGCAATATTAGAAATAAAATACAAATAATTAAACAAAATGCTATTACGTGCTAGTTAGATAACTTTGAGAGAAAAAGTTTTATTTATCTAGAGTAGATGCGCTTCTAATTTATTTTAAAGTTATTTGTATCTTCGATATTTAAATGCAAAACTACTTTATTACTATAGAACTTTAATTCTCTAAGTGCAATAAAGTTATAGAGACTCGTTAAGCGTCTTAGCTTTCGTTTCTTATTCGAGCATATAAAGTTGTCTCTCAATAATAGCTAGAAATCTTACAATAATTCTCTCTCTTATATCTCGAAACAAAAATAGATTTAATATTGTATCTTGTATATTTGTATTCTTTAATCTTTGCACTATTATAAACAATCGATATTGTCTTTTAAGTATTTTATACACAAATATTGTTTGCATTCTTCTAAGTATTTTATCTCAAAACTAAACGTAGTTTTGTAATCGAAGAATAATACAATATCTAGTATATTTGCAACGCGTATAAAGATCAACAATTTAGCTAGAATTTTTAAAAGAGAGTTTAGAAACACAAAATAAAGAGAAAGATTATCTATTTATAAAGCTTATTCTTTTGTACAAACTTAGCGTTACTTTATCAATTTAAACAATATTTAGTTGTTAATAGTCTTTGTTGTAGAATAAATAAAGCGCCAAAAGCATTTAATTATCGCGAGAAAATAAAAAGAATTTGTACAACAAAGTTAAGTTTATCAAGTTCTTCTTCAACACTCTTTAAAAGACACAAAACTTAAGATATTTCGAATTTTTCTTTAATAAGAATTCGATATTATTATCTTTATTTAAACGCTTCTTAATTAAAAGAATAATTGCAAAGAATAAAAGACAAACAATCAAAATTCGAAGTACTTGTTAGATAATCTTCGAAGTTACATTCTTTTTAAAAAGAAACAATAGAAGACAAAGACTTTGCTAAAAATTAATTCTAGAAAAAAGAACAAATTTTATATTACAATAATTAGTTTAAACAACTATTTTCTTGAAGAATCTAGACGCGTTGAATTAGCAAGTTCTTTAAAAAACTTATTTAAAGTTCGAAAAATCAAACTTACTTGTGCGTTATCTCTTTAGCAAGAGTATTATAGATATAAGACGTATTATATTTTTTAGCAAACTTTTTATAATACAATTTTACATATATATTGAGACAATATATAAAGTTAACTTAAATATTAGAATCTTTTTTCTTCGATTTTTATTTGCGTTTCTTTAACTTAAGTTTTGCATCTACTAATATCTTTACTAGCTATTCGAATTTCGATAGAATTAAGATTTAAAAGTCGACAAATTCTTAAGAGTCGACAATACTAATATTGTCGCAACGCTAAACTTTATTTGTTAAACAAGATTGTTTAATAGTTTTGACTTAATTTCTAAAAATTGTCGCTCTTGTTGCACATTTATATAGTTTTTTGTACTATTTGCGACTATATACGATAAGTTGATGTATCTTAATAGAATTATTTGTGTTTATATTTCGTAACAATAGCAAATTGTTGTTTTGCGTTATACTTGCGTAAATAGAAACAATAATATTTATAGTATTTGTTTTTGAATTGTACGTCTTCTTTAAGATTTAGTCGCTAAAAATTTCTCGATAAACTATTAAGTACTTGGATTTAATTTAGTCAAAAACAAAATATTTTCTTAGCAACAAAGAAATAATAATTGAGACACAAGCATACTTTTGTATGCAATAATTGTTAAAATAATGTATCGACATTTAAAGTTAACTCTAGCTAATAAAAAATTAAAAGATTTGAAGAGCTTTTGTATAGAATTGTTAATTATAAGCATTTAAAATAGCGTTTATAAGTATATAATAAGTCTACTTTAACATGCTTGCGTATTCGAAGTAAGCTAAATTCGCAAATCTTAATATAATTATATTAAGACTTAAGACTATTTTTATTAACAACAATTGCTTTGCTACTAAGCTCTATATTGTGTAGAATTTCTTTTCAAAAATTTTTGTTCTTAACTTCTTAAATCTTCTTCGTAGCTCAAACACTTAATAATAATAACAATTCTTAGTAATTGTATCAAAGTTTAGATTGTCAAACTCTATTTAAGTACAAAGATAGTTACAACATCTTAATATAACATTATATAATTTAAAGTTAACGTTGATTTGTTATTAAAAGATATTGTTAATAAATGCTATAGTATAAGCACAAACAAAGATCTTCTTATTATCGATTTCAAGTTAAACTTCTTTATTTAAATATAACAAAACTAGAGATATTGTAGCAATAACGTTGTCGAAGTCGATGTTATAAGATTCTAAGATTAATAAGAATACATTTGCTTTTCAAAATTGCTTTTGTTAACTTAACGCGTTGCAATTTAAATATATTTCGAGAAGCGTTTGATACATATTTTTATATAAATCGAATCTATTAATAAAGCAAAGAAGCAATATAGAAATGCATTTTAATTGAAAAGACTCAATCAAATATTGACGTTTGTAAGTAGCAATTTCTAGTTCTTTGCAAAGAGAAGAAGACAATTCTAGTGCTTTAATTGTATGTTGCTTCTAATTTAAAACTCTTCGAACAATATACTTATTTTAATAACCTATATGCGTTTGAAGTATTGCGCAATTATTAGCATTAACTTTGTCTTAAAATTTAGAAATTCGACTTTCGAAAAAATAGTTTAGAAAAACGTTAATCTCGCGTAAGATAATGCTTAATTCTAGTAAATAAAAGAAGTTGTTCTTAATATATAGCGCTTCTTTAGAATTGATTAGCTTAGTTAAAACGTTTACAATATCTCGAAAATTATTACTTATTTTCTCTCGATACAATAAAGACTAAACTTTAATCTTAATTGCATTAATAAATAATGCATTTGTGTAATCTTGTGCAACATTAAAGATACAATCAAAATAAGATTTTCGCTAGCATAAGCATATAACTTTCAAGCATATATAATAGACGAAATTCGAAAGAAAAATTGATATATTATTAGTGTATTTTGCAAAGTTATTCGAACAAGTTTTAATCGATAAGATTTAACTATTTGTATACTATAATTTCGAAGACTTCTTAACAAAATGCTCTATTTCTACGTGCATTCTCTCTCGAATAGAATTGACAAGAATTAATCTAATAAAATCTAGTAAATCGAAGAAGTACATTTATATTATAATTGCGTTAATTCTAGAATATCTAGTTGATTGTTTTAGAGCTTCGAACGAAATCTTCTTTTTGCGCATCTTTATCAAAGGAATTTAAGCTCTAATATTGCGTTTTAAGATAGATAGAGTTTTGAAAAGATTGTCAATTTTGAAAAGATTCTTTAGTTAATAAAGAATCTTTAGTAATACTACTCAATTATTGTCTATAATTTTAGTCTCTATTATTTATAGATCTAATATCAATTAAAAATCGCTTATTTTATGAATAATTGTAAGAAATTGCACTTTCTTTAAGATATTTAAAGTTGTATCTATTAAAGATCGACGTAATAACACAGTTATTTCAAGAGAGATAATAGCAATCGCTATAAAGAATAAGTTCAAAGTAACAATATTATTATTGTCTTTAATTTGTTTTAGCAATTACGTCTCTTCTTTAAAGTTGACAAAATCAATAGTTTCGATAGAAAGAGAAAAATTATTTGTTGTAAAATCTAGTTATTTGTCGCCCCAACTTATATAATTAATCTTTAACTCTTTTACAAATAACTAAAATTCAAAGTCTTCTAAATCGTTTATTATAGCGCTTAATTCAATGTACGCGATATTATTAAATTGATCTTCTATTAAGACAAGTTGTAAAAAGACATCTTAAAATGTTAACAATCGCAATACTATTAAAGAGTATAATGCTCAAGATTGAAGATATATATTACAATATATTACAACAAAGCAATAGAGTAATATTTTAGTAGAGCGTTCGACAATATCTAGAAAAGATTCGAGAGAAGATTTGACAACACAATAGAATATAGAGATTAAAGTATTTAAGAAAATATAAAGTATCGAATAAAACGTTAATAAGATATTTTTAATCAAAAATTTCTTAAGATTCGAAAAATAAGATTGTAGACTTGTTTGCGCTCAATAAGATTAAGCTACGCAATACGAAATATATTAGTTTTGACTCAAAAATTGCATAATAATATTGTTGTTATTTGCGAAGATAATATTTAGTATCTTAGACTTTGCAACGCAAAGTCTTTATTCTTTTTAATACTATACAATAATTGTTATATAAAAGCGCAAAGTCTAGATCGACTTAATATACAATTAATATAATAGTTATTGCAAAGTTATATATATTTTCGAAATTCGACTTTAATACTTGTGCGCTAAACTTGTATATTTGTTTCGATTTTTGTAACAATTCTCTTAACTTCTTTAAAGAAGAAATATATTTTTGAACTATATTTTCCCATTAATTTATATTTATTTGCTTTTAAAGTTTTCTAAAATACTTTAAAATTTGCTTTGCAATACAAATTTAAAGATCTTTATACAAAATAATATAAACAACTAATTAGAATAATAGATTAATCTTCGATCTAAGATCTTTTTTTGTATACTTAATAGTTTAAGAGATCGAGCATACTTTAACATCGAAGCTTTGTATAAAAAAAAATAATTAAAATGCAATAATATAGTTTGATTTGCTAAACAAATTTGAGTTCGAAAGCTTAATGCGAGACTCAATAAATACAAAGAGACAAATTTGGAACTCGAACTTTTCGAAGATATCGATTATCTTGATTTACTTTATTAGATAATTTTTTTATAATATAAAAGAATTAGCAATAAGATCTAATTAAATAATCGAACGCGTTTAAATGTTTCAAAAAATAAGAATTAATTCGAATCTCGCGTCAAGTATTCGATCTTATTTGATTGATTTCTTAGTTTATATATTTTAGAGCTTTTATTATTTATCGAGAATTGTAGTTCTTCTAATTTGTTTTAGATATATTTAAGTATTTGTTAAATTATTTTATTGCGTCTTTTTTTATATTCTTAACAATTAAAAGCATGTCTAGAAGTTCTAGCTTTTTAAACGACAAACGCACTCTAATTAATACTTTCTCTTATTACTCTTATATTTTATATTGACTAAATCTCAAGCTAGATATTAACTTCTTTTTTACATCTCTTATTAATATTCTTGTCTTGCGCAAAACTCTTTGTAATTGTGTAAACTAATCGAAAAAGCGTCGTATTAGAAAGAGAAAACTTGTTGTAATCTTAAAGAAACTAGAGTTCTTAATATATTACAATATTGTTAATCGCAAGAGTCGATAAATAATTCTTATAAATATATATTAGATATTAAAGATTGCAAACGCAATTATTAAGTTTGTGTACAAGAAAAATATCAAATTTGATAATTTAGAGTACAACTATACTTAGAGTATTCTTAACTAGCATAATTAACAATACAAATCGAATATTATCTTTGCTATAATTGTAAGTATCTAATATTCAATAAGTCTTCGAACAATATCAATTAACTTAATAGGATTTTGTTAAGACAAAGAAGATCGAAGAGTTTACTCGATTAAGAAGTATAGCTAGATCTAGTAATATCAATATCTTGCACAACTTCTTTGTGTCGCTCTTCAATTAGAAGAATTTTTGTAAAGTCTTTTACTTTATAAATAAGTATATAGACGTGTCTCTTAACAAGTGCTTTGCTTTAGAAAAGAAATACTTAAAAAGTACGTTAAAAGTTCTTCAAATTCTAATCTTCAAATTAAAAGATTAATAGAGATTTAAGACAATCTCGCAATGCAAGCAAAGTTGTACGTAGATTTAACAAAGCAATTTGAAAAGAATAAACAAGACAACAAGACTAAGAATTTGTTAAATTTTTGAAAGACTTTGGCGTTGCATTCTAGCTACAATAATGTAAACAAAAATTAGTTTTACAAACTTACAAATTAATATACGCATTAAGAGAGACTCTTTAACAAATACATTAAAGTTTTTTCTACAAACAATTCTAAATAATGTTAAATTAAAATTGTTTTTGTTAAAGTGCGCTCTTATACAAAATCTAATTATTAATAGACAATAAACTTAAGACAATTTTACAAAGAAGATAATAATCTCTTGCTTTTTTTGTTGTACTTCTAGCAATAATGTTTGTAACATTCTCGCTTTTACTATATGTTCGAACGTTAAACTATATTGTTAATAAATTTTTTTGCTTTACTTTTGTCGCATCTTTGAGCGCTAGTATTGTTAGCTATATTATTAAAATACTCTGTTTTGCTTATATAGTTGTACAAATCTTAAGTTGTTGTTATTTAGTTTTGTAGTTTTAAGCAATCTATTTTGCTTTATACTATTTAACTTTTTTGCATATCTATTACTAGTAAAGTTCGATTCAAAAATTCTTTTTGCATTTAATGTCTTTTTTAAAACAAAGTTTGCAATTGTATTATATTAGTTCGAAGAACTTTTTAAGACGCAATATTAATTGTCTTTCGCAAACAATTAAAAGCATTTTTAAACAAATCTTACTAGTATTGCTACAATTGCATAAAGTTTTTATAGAAAGCTTTTTACTTAAGATATTAGAAGACAACTTAAGCTGCTCTATAATTGTTTTTATTATTGTTGTTCTTCGCAATATATTAACAAACTGCTTTAATCGACTTAATTGTTCAATAAATTATAAAACTATTTTATAGTTTTAAATGCGTTACTCTAATGTCTACTTTTGTCTTAAGTCGCAAACTATAAAAAGCATCTTAGCGTTGTTTTAAGATCTTATCTCTTTACATTTTTGTTGTAGTCTTTTAGATTTCTTCTTATACTATTCGTACACAATACTTGCCTTTTGTATTATTCTTAAACGATAGTTGAACAATATTGCAATATCGAATGCATCGTTTCTTACGCGTTCTCAAAAACAAGCTATATTGCAAAAAAGACAATTTTGGAATGCTATTGAAATTGCTCTTTTCTATTCTTTATTTCTATTTGAAAACGTCGCTTTGAAGAGACGAGTAAAAATCTAAATACTCGAGAATATCAAATGAATGTCTTCAAATAAACTTCTTTTGATATAAAACAATTTGAGGATGCTATATATTTGTATCTTATAACATCAAGATCTATAATACGATTTTAGTATAATTCTTCGATAAGGAATCCTAAATGTACAGTCCTTTATGTAATACTATGTACGGACAGGACCGGTGCGGTTTCGGGAACCCTGCCTCGCGCTCTAAGGTATCCTTTTGACACTCTTTTACGTGCCACAACTAACAGTATGATTGATGTAATCGCTTTGTTCAAGATAGACTGTTCGTAGATACAATTGTTGAAACAACATGCGTTGTGACTATGCATGGATAATTAGAGAACATTGCAAGAAAAACGCCAGTAATTGAAGTATAATACTAGATACCTATAAAATCAATTTTATGATACTAAATAAGTCAAAGTTTTTCGTCAAGAACGCCTAGCGTAGTTAATAAGATTTCATGGTCAAATTGTAACCAACGTTCGAAACCCGCGAAGATCAAGTTTTTTGAATATTAATTTTATTCTTTTGCAATCCTTGTGCATGCCTTGCAAAAGTTCTACAAACGTGTAGTATCCTGACGTACTATAACATCTCTATGGTAATGTATAGGATGTTAAACTCAATAGTCTTATACAAATTTGTACATGGCTCGCTTACATCCCTGCAGTAAATTTTTCCTTGTAGACAAAAAAACCACGTGCGTTTCTCATGTGATCCTAAGAAACCGCTCGCCAAGACCGCTAAGGTAATCTTGCCTTATCTTAGTCCGGTCGGCTTTCACATGGACGGGACGGGTCAACGGTTACACGACTTTGCATTGGGCATCGTGACCAACGTAGGCCCATGAACAAACAATCGTTCCGTTTTTAAGCCTTCATAAGACATGGGACCTTGGCGTCCGAATTCGCTTGTTTGGGGATTCAGGAGAATTCGATCTGAGTAAGTACTTCACGTATGCTGACTGGACTCTCCGGCTCTAAAAAGCAGGATATGAAATGTATGGGTTTACTTTGCCTCGAGAAATTTAACCGGCGGGATACGGAACCATGCTGCCATAGCACGATATGCTTATCTAGAGAGAGGCTGGGAGATTTCCTTCATTATCCTTTTCAAATCTACAACGTAAGTGCGGCACCGCTTCCGGATTTCGACACGATTCGAATTTAGGAAACATGGTACTACATCAACCTGCAAGCTAAGATCTATCTCGAAGGGCTCTGAGAATCTATGGAGATCAACCTGTACTTGACAGCGTCCGTGGTAGTCTCAGCATATATCGAAAACGATAGTTCCCGTACCCTTTATCGTTGTCCTCAGCACCTGGAGCCCACTCTCTCAAGTCGACATCTAGATGCTGGACAGTCTCAAAACCATGCTTTGCGTAGATGGGATAACCATACGGCGAAGGTTGAAGAAAGATCGGCAGCTCAACTTCATCAGCTAATCGATTGCCGTGATTGATCAAGGCATTCCCCATGCCTCGTCGCTGGTAGAAGGGTTCCCTGAAGAGCGCTTTGCAGAGAATGTGACGCTCCCCACGCATCCACTTCTCCAGCCATCTGTCGGTGTCCTCCTGCACGTACGTGGGAAGTCCCGGGGGAAAGTCGAAATCGCCTTTCTTGGAGTCTCCGACCCTCCCCTCAGCCTTGTCGTCGCGCTCTCGAATTTGGGAGTCGGTAGGTGTGTTCCACGACGCCCATGCAGCCAGCGTATCTGTTTTCTTGTCCACTACTTTGATGTGCTGCCATGTGGGTTTGCCGACTTGACCTTCAAGCATTTTGGTAACTTCTTGTTCGAAATCTGCCGGCTTCGCAAAATAGAGTGCGAATGCATTGTCAGGGAGACCAGCAATAACATGGATGTGTGAGAGTCTTGGGATGTCCTTGCGCTCGGCGGGGGCGAGTTGAAATGTTTGTGCTTGATCCATATTATACAAGAACATGGAGCGGTAGGTTTTCGAAGGCTTCTTGCACATGTGGGAAGTGATATGATCTTCGTGCAAGATCGGCGTAGCGTCGTTAGCCTAATGTAAGCAGAGTGGCAGCGTTGAGGCAAGAAGAAGTGTCCCCGCGAAGGCTGCCGCTTCAGCAGGCGGGGTCCTCCTGCAACAGCAGATCTGACTTGAAATCCAAGAGTAGTGCCGCAAATGCATGAACGGCTTCCTTACCTCTATGTCGTTTACCAGTCGTCTCTGCTGGCCACACAGCGTCGCTGATGCCGAAGTAAGGGCTGGGATGGCTGTCATGGGATCTTGTCCTAGGCTGTGTCTGGCCTACTTTGTCTTGCCCCATTCTAGATTGCATCAAAAATACGGGTGGCTGCTCAATTGAATATTTCCGGATATTCAGTCCTAAGTAGAGTACAGAGTATGCAATTCAAGCTTGAATCCAACGAAGGGACGAGCATTTGAGTGTATGCAATTATGCTTGAGCTCATCGGCGTACTTTCAAACAACCACTCTAGGCCACCTCCCATTTGGTAATAACAAATTCTAAGAGTGTATAATTCTTTGCACCAGAGTAAAGTGCTGTCCCAGGCCTATGACATCAATTCTGCGTTGATCGAGGTCGATTTAGAGATCCATTATATACGAGACATCGCTTACGGAAGCATCATTCTCTGGCTCAAATGCATGCATGTTCCCTATCCCATATTGTCTGACCCAATGTTTTGAACTCCCTGTTCAAAGGTCGATTGAACACCTGATTCAGCCTCCAAAACAAACGTGACACTCATTCGGGAAAATACCGAATTCTGCTTGAAAATCTGGCCCAAATCTGGAGCAGATGGCTGGGTAGGGTGTAAAGGGGCGCCTAGAATGATTGCCTTTTCTCCTGCTCGGATCAGGTTTGGCGAACATAGGCGTTTAGTACTAACCCGAGCATAGTTCGTAGGGGGCTTAGCTGGAGAACGGAAAAGAAAGTGTCATGCATTGCATCGGTACTCGCCTGTCTACCTGTGAAGAGCACTATCACGCTCAAGGCACAGCAGCTTCCATTCACCGAAGCGCGACTCCCTACGAAAATATCACAAGAAAGAGCGGCTAGAGCCTGACCCGTAGAAACCGCATCATCATTGTAGTATCGAGAGCTGACAGAGACCCGTCACAGCACCCGACGAAGTATCCATGAAAAGCAAGCACCCCTTCCACGATCTCGCCCTGCTCTGCGTGTACTTATGTATAGGTTAGACCATCACGGCCTGACCCGCCCCCATCAAGCCGCCCTTGCCGCCTCCCATGCCCGGCTCATCGTCGTCATCCTTCCCACCTTGAGGTGGTCCAGGGCGGTGGTCAGCAGGCTGCACGAAAAGATCGTCAGCCTCATCCACATTACCCTCCTCCTCCATCTCCACATCTTCGTCTTCCTCCTCGATGACAGCCTTCTTGCTCTCCTTCATCTTGCTCTCCTTCGCCTTCTTCAGCCTCCGCGCCTCCGCGCATTCGTCCTTGTACCCTTGAGCGGCTGATTTGCGAGGTACGCCTTTGATGGACTTCTTCCCAACACGTCTGATGAGATACCCCAATTCACCTGCGTAGCGTGATCTCCTACAGTAGTCGATCAGTAAAGGATAGACTCATTAAGTTGGACATACGAGAGGAGGCTTACTGCGATGGTCCCGATCGCGGATGCTTGAAGATTCGGTCATTGACGGCTTCACGCTCTAACGCGAAGGTCAATCAAGCAATGCCATGGGTCGAGACGACTTACTATTGTACGTCTCGACGTAGTCCTCCCGGTCCTCCCGACCCAGCCCCTTCGGCGGGTGCTTAGAGAAAACGGGTTCACGGCTGGGTCTCGCCTTGGGGGCCTTCTTGTTCGACTTCGTTGCTTGATCGTGGGAAGTCGTGGTAGCTGGAAAGGTCGGTGTGCCAGTGGCCCAAGTGCTTGGTAACGGACCCTGCTGCACGTTGATGAGTTGCAGGTTCTCGCTCGGGTTAGGTGCAGGATTACTTACAGCAGGATTGGAGGAAGGCACTGCGTCGGGAGTAGGTGCAGTGGTGGCAGATGCCCCGTGAGTCGTGTCTGTGCTGTCGGAGTTCTCCGCGACCTCGTCTTTCGCTTCCGTCGGCTCGTTGCGGTAGGGCTCCATGTCGTTGGTAAGTCTTTCAAGTTGGTTTAAGGCTGGTTCTGTTGGCGAAGGACGGCGAAGACGGCGAAGCTTGATGGATGTTGTGGTGGGTGGAGGTTAATGTGGTGGTGTCGGGGCTTCGAGTAGAGGTGTGGGCCAAGAAAATTTGAATTCACAGATTCACATCACCAGAGTGATGTAATGTTGGACGTCGACGTTGATGTCGGTGCAATGGATGGACGTTGACGTTGAATTTGATGCTCAAAGCGCGCTACACGTGGTGTAAGGAGTTCTTTGTCAACAAGCATCTTTGACACTGATGAGTGGTCTCTTGCAATTACTCCTTGAATGCACCAGTATGCTGCTTATGCTGTTTCCATGTCTCTTACAGTTATAAGGGAAGTCAACGGCTCTGCAAGGCATACTTACGGTCCTCTCCGCCAACCATCTCATGGACAGTCAGAAAGGGAGAAGATCCGGAGCATTGTCCTATGCTACAGTACCGCCACCATCAGAATTTAGGCTCCACACTTCTTCTCTTCGCTTTTCGTTGTCGAAGTATCAGAAGTACTGATCAAGGCAGGCGGTCTCCTGCCAGCAAGCATGATCCGGGAGACCAGTACGTGGTCCACTGATGAAGCGGTGGAGAATCACTTTCCCATTGCAGATTACCAGAAGTATTCAGAGGCTTGTGTGGACTCCTAGAGACTACTGGTAGGGCATGTTGTTCTTACTGACGTTAGCTAATCTGTGGCTCAGGAAAGTGAGCGGCCTCTTTTCCCATCTGGCTAGACCATCCTACCATTGAGGCTGTGGTCAGAAGAAAGAGTCAGTCGGGTGTCGACGGGTCCTGAGTTGGGATCCAATATATAGTATACAATCATGGCAGCCTATCCGGAGTCTGGGCAAGAAAGTTCACACCGGTACCTGAAGACAAGGAGTGTCCAATTAGCAGAGTTTATAGTGGGTTGGTAGCTTATAATGGCGCCTCCACACCGGCGAGCACTTCTTCAACAATGGATTCCGGAGTATAGTCGCGGAGGAGACCAGCAACAGAAGCTAAATCGCTGCCATATTGCATGCTTCGCTCTTTGGGAGCTGACACAATCACAATCCTGTGAGGATAGATCTTCCGAGCTGCCAACGCTACCAAGGATGGAGTAACATAATCAAAGCCATGCAGTGGAGCAAGGCACCTATTCATGTATAAGCGAAAAGTCCCACAAAGCACGATATACATACTTGATGAGCAGATCAAAGTGCTGAGTAGCACGTGGAGATATACCGGACCCTACTGCTCGATGCAGCCGGAGAAAAGTAACGATGTTCTGTACATAAACTTTGATCTCGGCATTGACGCTGACCACTTTGAACAGATTTGTTAGGTTTTGAATGTCCTGAAAGCAAAGTAAGTAAGACCACTATCTGGGATCGAAGAGGAGCCGGACTTCTGACTGAAAGGATATGGTCTTCAGACTCTGTGAACGGCTCCCGTTCTTCATATGAACGACAGAGCTCTCTGACGCACGGTCGTCTTCGATCCGGGCCGATTCCTCCTCGAGATTGGCGAAGCCATCATCAGGGTCGTGGTAGTGGGAGATGAATAAGTGATCATTCTTAAAACCATTAGTGCTGAAATAGCCGCTCATAGGATTAATCTCACAAGGTGTTTGTTTAGTCGAGGTCCAGCACTGGGTTGGAGAATGACCAGAGCAAACGCTTTGGGCGCTGCATATACCGCAGTATGGGTGAATATACGGTTTGTCCGCAAGAGCTATACGGAGAAGTGAGCCACGGAGAGATGGGTGACTGAATGTTCAACGAACTTCAAGGACCTGTATCTGAGATTGAGAGCTCGCCAGACATAGATTTTCCAAGATGATGATATCTGCGAGCCTTTTGCCATCATCGAGCGCAGCCGCAAAGTGTGATCGACCCTGCTTTCGATCTCCATTGGCATCCACAGGGTTTTTGGCGGAAGACCTCTACAGCCGCACCAATTTTAGCCAGGATCTCTCGGAAAAGACGTCGTTCTTGATTAGGGTCTTGAGAAAATGGAAGAAAAGGAGAGAAAATGTGGAAGTCTGGGCTCATTGATGTAGATTCGGAGAGGAATGAGGGAAGATGATTGGGGCAGACTCATCGATACCCGGAGTCAAAGGAGAATGCGCAGCGTATCACATCAAGAGAAGGTATTGAGAAAAAAAAAATCAGAAGTAAAGAGGCTAACAAGATGGATAGAAGTGAGTGTGTTCCGCAGTATCAAGCACCATCGCCAGTCGAAGCCTACCTGATATCTATTGGATCCGTTGTCCACAGCGGGAGCCTCTTGATCGAGGTCGTCCACGTTGGGTACCAGGAACCCGCTGATCAACTGATCAAGGGTGGTGGTTTCTGAGCAGGAAACCACCGTTGGTTGAAGACCGAAGGTATCTGAGGTAATCTATAGAAGCATAAGTAATATGGCTGTAGCTGCGAGGCTTGCATTGCTCACAAGCTGTAATTCCTCAGCCAAAGCTTTAATGGACTCTTCTTCTGTCTCAATGATACAGTGTTGACCTGCAACCAGACTTAGCAGCATTGCAAGTTCTATATCAGTGAGTCCTTGCACCCTCTCCACCAGGTCCATGTCATGCATAGCTCTCTTTAAGTCGTTCTCTGTTCATGAGGGTCTCAATGCTGCTCTCAAGCAAGCCACAAGTTGGGTTTTAGGTGCTTAGATGTGAGACAGAGTTCAAGATGCGTATGACATTTTATAGGCTATCTACCTACATTACAAGTTGGAGGAATGGAAGTGTTCCGTGGAAGTGTTCCGTGGGTCAATGTCGTCATATCAACTTTCCTTCACTTTTCGTCGATCCTAATGAGGAATGATTGGTAACCCCACGTCACCGTTTTCACCCAAAGATTTCCTTCGCTTCAGTGTGCAATGAATTCCATATCATGAACACCATCACTTGGAACATATGACAATGACCAGAACTACTCTAGATGTCTTCCTCGAATCCTACGCTGGACTGGGAGCGTTGCGGTGGCAGCTTTTACCGGAAAACCAAGGCCTACGATGCGCTTTTCGACCAGGATTTAGAGCTTGAGAACTACCTCGTAGCTGCAGCTCCCTTTGGGGGAGCGATCGGTATTCTATCTCATAGTTACGTCGGTTGTATCACAGCTCTGATTGATTGTAGCCCTGCACCGCGATGAGGAAAAGCTCCGTGCTTACCGAGCATCACAGAGCTCGAAAGCCGGCATTGACATCTACAGTTGTTCAGGCAAGCTGATTCGACGTATCAATGTGTGTTTGCATATCTCAAAGGTCCAATCCATGTCTTTATCAGCACTGAGACTTCTAGTGGGACAAAAGTCCAATTCGCGGGCTCGGATGGTCAGAGGACGAAAATCTGCTTGTCGTGACCAAAGATGGTACCGTACGATGTTATTACGACCTGCAAGGAGATTTCAATCAGTTTTCGCTGGGCAATGTGCGTCTGTATTGGTCATCTAGAGTCTTTGTGTACTGATCAATGAAGGACTAGGGTGCAGAGGAGCACGGTGTCAAGGAATGCCGCTTTTGGTCATTTGGGTTCATTGCACTTCTTTTCAATAATCAACTTATTGCAGTCTCACACTATTCCGAACCGAGGCCAAAGCAATTGGCAGTGCCTCCCAGCGAAGTGATCCATTCCTGGGCCATCATTCCGCCAGCGTACACTCTCTCAAGAAGCGTCGAGGTCCTCCTCGCAGTTGGCGAGACGATCTACGTTGTGGATGCATCCGAGGCTGAAGACCGTGTCCTATCCAACGGTCCGTTTAAGCACGTAAGCGTGTCACCGAACGGGCTCTATGTAGCGCTTTACACAGAAGATGGCAAAGTCTGGGTGATTACGAGCGACTTCCAGAACAAGATAGGCGAGTATGAGTCAAAGGCGAGAACACTTCCAAAAGATGTGCAATGGTGCGGCAATGACTCTGTACTCCTGGCCTGGGAGGATGAAGTTCATATGATCGGTCCTAATGGCGCACTGCTGAAGTCAGTGCTCCCAACATCATTTGAGCAACACACTCATCCCTTGTAGGTTCTACTATGATGGCTGGGTCCACCTCCTCCCCGAATTTGATGGCGTGCGGATCATCACCAACGACGTGTGCGAGTTCCTTCAGAAAGTCCCTGGTAAGCATTGCCAGACTATGTCTAGAATGCTTGCGTTGACAGATCGTTTAGACGCAACAGAAGACATCTTCAAGATTGGATCGACATCCCCAGCATCTGTACTCTTGGATGCTATCGACCAACTGGAGAAGAAGTCGCCTAAAGCAGATGATAATATTCAGCTGATCAAGTCTAATCTACCAGACGCTGTTGCTACCTGCGTCGAGGCCGCTGGCCAACAATTCGGCGCTCACTGGCAAAAGCAGCTTCTGAAAGCCGCCTCCTTCGGAAAATCTGTCCTAGATCTCTACAGCAGCGACGACTTTGTCGACATGTGCGAGAAACTACGAGTGCTGAATGCCGTCCGCGATTACCGCATCGGCCTTCCCTTATCACTCGACCAGTATCAACGCCTCACCCCTGAAAGACTGATAGAACGCCTCATCAACCGTCGCGAACACCAACTGGCCATCTGCCTCTCCGAATACCTCCATATTCCCACCAATAAGATCTACGTCCACTGGGCCTGCCAGAAAGTCCGCAACTCCACCGCCGATGAATCCACAATCTGCAAAGCCGTCGTCACCAAGCTCTCCAACAAACGCGGCATCTCCTTCGAGACCATCGCCCGCGCCGCCTACGACGAAGGCCGAGCCCACCTCGCCACCGAACTCCTCAACCACGAGACCCGCGCCGGAAAGCAAGTTCCCCTCCTCCTCTCCATGGAAGAAGACGAGATCGCGCTCGACAAAGCGCTCGAAAGCGGCGACACCGACCTCATCTTCTTCGTCCTCCTGCACCTCAAAAAGAAACTCCCCCTCGCCGCCTTCTTCCGCGTCCTCACCAGCCGCCCCGTCGCCACCGCACTCGTCGAAGCCTCCGCCGCCTCCCAAGACAAGGACCTGCTCAAATCCCTCTACTACCAAGACGACCGCCCCCTCGACGGCGCCAACCTGCTCTTCTCCGAAGCCCTCGCCCAAACCGCCCCGCAGACCAAGTCCGACAAGCTGAAGCTCGCCGCCAAGGTCCTGGCCGACAGCAAAGACCCCAGCGCCAGCGTCTACAAATCCGCCTGCCAGGAAGCCCAGGCTCTGATCCGCGTCCAGGACGCGCTGGACCGCGACATCGCCTCCGACACCGAGGGCAGCAGCGTCCCCAGGTTCACGGGCCTGTCCCTCAACGCCACGCTGCTCCGCCTCATCACCCTCGGCTACGGCAAACGCGCCGCCAAGATCCAGGCTGAGTTCCGCGTGCCCGAGAAGACGTGGTGGTGGCTGCGTCTGCGTGGCCTCGTGGCCAAGCGGGATTGGGGCGAGCTGGAGTCCGTGTCGCAGCAGCGGAAGAGCCCGATCGGGTGGGAGCCGTTCTTCGGTGAGATCTTGGGCGCGGGCAACCAGAAGCTGGCGGGGCAGTTTGTGGCCAAGTGTATGGGGCTGACGGCGCAGGAGAGGGGGGAGATGTATGTCAAGTGTGGGATGGTGGTCAAGGCTGGGGAGGAGCTGCTGAAGGCGAAGGATGTGCAGGGCTTGGAGGGGTTGAAGGGGAAGGCGAGGGCGGGGGAGGTGGGCGAGGTGGAGAGGATGATTGTGCAGTTGCGGCCCCGACGATGAAGGGGATCAACAAATGGAGGGTTCGGGGGCTGCGAAGTGTAAGTGGCTGTTGCATGCTTGCATTGATACCTACAGCTATCCACATATCCACATAACATGCCTGTCGTTGGCGAGGCATTTGTTGCGACCCAAGCCTCCTATCCTACGTCCTATCCCTGACGCCACGCTTGACCACCAAACATGCTATTTCCCATCCATCACCCCATCAATACCCCCTCACCTCCCCCAACCACCCCCCTTTCCCTCCCCGTCCCAACCCCAAACCTCAGATGATCATCCGCCACCTTCCGCCTGAAATGTCCCAGATCCTTCAACAACTCCTCCATACACCCCTGCATCTCCACCGCCTCCTGATCCCTCTGCCGATCCACCGCATCCACATCCTCATAATAGCCCTCATCCTCCTCACTCTCCTCCTGCACCTCCCGCGGTTCCAAATTCTCCTTATCTCCCTCCTCAGCCTGCACACCCTTCTCCTCCATCCTCGGTTCCGGGTGCTTGATCGGATTCTTAAGACTCTCAACCGCCAGCTTGAGATGTAGTCGCAACGCTTCATTCTGCTCGACAAGCTGCCGGATCTTGCTCTCGCCCACCAGGCGCTCTTCTTCCATGAGGCGCTGCATGCGCTCCACCTTATCCTGGTACTCTTCCAGCTTCTCGTCCCGCACCCCATTCTTGCTGTCTTCTTTTTCTCGATTCCCGCGTCGGACTTCATTCGCCGCTTGGTTCGCGGCCGAGACCTGGACCTGCAGCTCGCGGATCGTGTCCTGCATGGCTGCGATCTGCGCATCGCGCTCGGCGGCAGAGACAGAGTCCTGGTTGACGATGGCGCGGGTGCGGATGTGTTTCGCCTGGTCGGCGTAGCGGAGGGTGGAGAGCGTCTCGTCGTAGTCGGAGGGCGCGATGCAGGCTATCATCGCGGTTTTGGAGTTGCCGCCGAGACTGTCTTTGAGCAGCCATGTGAGGATGGAGTCTCGATAGGGCACGACGTCCTTGCTGCGCGTCTTCCCGCCGTTGTGGACACGGCCGTGGCGAGGGTCGGCGAGGGCGGCGATTACGCGACCGAGTGTCGTGAGGGATTTGTTGATGTTGCTGCCTTCGCGGAGGCGGGCGCCGGTTGCTTCGGTGGCTTTGGCGCGCTCGCTACCGGCCAGATCGACGAGGCGGATGCGGGCTAGGCGCTCGGTGGTGGAGTCGGTGAGGAGGTCGTGGTGGATTTGTTTGAGCATGATTGTAAAGACGGCGTGGGAACGGGAGGACGTGTCGTTCATTTTGGTGGAGGCTGTGGTTCGGTTGCTGTCGCCGAGGCGCATGTAGCGAAGGAGTTCGGCGTAGTTCTTGACCGGCATGTCGGTGAGGTCTTTGACGTAGGGGCCTTCGGTGGGGGATTCGCGGATCTTGAGGTAGTAGGGGTTGCTGGAAGAGGAGGGTCGTGGAGTGACGAGGAGATCTCGGACGTGCTCGTTGTAGACTTCGAAGTAGGAGACTCGGACGGTGTAGGAGATGTGGGGAGATATGCTGGCTTCGATACGCTGAAAGAGGTCTTCGCAGGTACGAGGGATCAAACCAGGTTGCTCGTGGGTGCCCATCATTGTGTACGATTTGCCTGACCCTGTCTGGCCGTATGCGAAGATACAAGTGTGGTAGCCTTCGAAGTTGTGGTCAAGGAAATCCTCCCCAAGCGCATTGTAGATGTCCTCTTGGTGGGCGTAGTGCTCGTCTGAAGGGTTGTGCGACCAGAACGAGTTGTCAAAGATGAACTTCTTCTCTTCGATGACCTTCCGGCTTTGCGAGCGAGCATTTGCTGGGTCTGTAGAATTTGGGACCAGTAGTTTCGTAGCCTGTGTCTGGGGGTTCATTTCAACGAGGCATTCTGCGCCCCTCTCCACCTCTATGGCACGAGTGTCAGTAGAAGTCTGGCAATACTGGCAGCTGAGGCAGACCTCTTGGTAAGAAGCCCCTGACTCTGACGACGACTCTGACATTGCCACCGCTATTGTCTGGTGTATTCCTGCCCATTGGTACAACCTCGGACTCCCTTGAGCGCAGCGACGGGGTGGATGCGGAAGACTTGAGCGATCGAATCTCAGTAGCAAGTCCAGGAAAAGCTCGAGAGTCCAGCGCCATATCTTGAAAAGTAACAGCGACGGTGTAAATAAGAACTCTGAAGCGCAATTGCTGCAGAGCATACATTCAAGATTGCTGTGGTGGTTGATGTAAACATTCAATTCAACAATGATCGACGCAGGGTTTCGAAAGCGCGCTCCACGTCCGGATTCTGCTGGCAGCTCTTGCCGTAATTTGATTCATCCGAATTTTCCGCGCTATCGAACCATACTTGTTGTCGAAAGAGCCTAAGTAGAGATATCCTTGAATGCGATGGAAGTACGGAGTACACGAGCAGATCACTCGCCCGGGCTACGAGCCAGGACGCGACTGGGATGCGTGACTCTGGCCCCCACCCCACGAAAGCAGAGCAGGCTAATGCAAAATAACTCATCAAAGACGTCAGACTATCCTTCGACAGCTTTCAATATGATATAGGTCTTTCCTTCCCCGAATTGACCTATGCCTGACTGTAGTGGTCAAAGTATTCGCTCACTACTATATCGTACGACTTTACGAGTTTTAGGGGTGCCACCTTGTGCAACAGCCAGATCAACAGAACTGATACTTACGGCATCAGAGCGGTAAATCGAATCTCCATCTCCTCCCATAGACGCTGGGAGAATGGGGACGTCTTACCATTTTCGAGTGCATTGATACGCCCACAAATCGGTTTAATTCTTTCTTAAGTGTCTTCACTACAAGGAATTACGCGACTCATCCGAAACTCATATAGCTCGTCCGAAGAGACCCGCCGTACCATCCACTAGCCTATGATACCCGAAGCTGCATTGAACGGCAATGGCTGTCGTCGAGGTCGGATTGTCAACTTAACAAGGATGATCTGCCCAGCAGCATTCATGAGGCTCTGCAAACGTCCCAGATCAGTTTTAGAACCTCCATGAGCTGGGATCCGAAGCTAGGGATCGAAGCTAGGGACCTGTTGAAGCCTTGCCATCGATAGAGACCGCCGTGTAAATGGCAAGGAGCTAATCAAAGTAGGCACTCACCCCGCGATATAATCCTGTCCAGTCACGAAGTACTCTTTCTAATGCCTGCTCGGCAAAAGCGTATATCACGTCGTAGGGAATGCTGAGACCGTCCGTGGATTCGAAGATCAACGACAGCCGTCCAAACCGAAATTCGAAGTATCGATGTCGAGGCGCTGCATGGTCGTAGGGTGCTGTCAATTGTATAATCTGATCATAGAGCTCGACCAAGTTTGTGGGGAGTGTTCGGATCAATTGTATCGAGAAGAATGTCACGCTCCATTTCCCAAGCTGGAAGCTCGAGTTAGGGCGTGCCGTAAGGTGGATCATGCGGGGTGCAAGGCCTTCATGGTCGCTGAGAACGAGTTCCACGGTACTCTGCAAGATTGACGAATGAACGACTGGGGCTGCATTGACTGTACTGGACGACAGAAACAGTACACTCCATGCGGTAAGAATTGCAATACAAAACCTTGTGGAGAAACAGCGCATTTGTCTCTGGCCACCGGAAGCGGAGGAAGCTTCTAGAGTCGATAGGCGTGGACTGAGAACGGCTGGCAAAATCATATAAGCTGATAATAACACATGGATACCGATTCTTTCTCGGCGGACTGAAGCTTTTATACTGGCAATGCGCATATGGGGACAAGCCGTACTGGGTACGCACTGCGCTTGAAACAAAACAATCCCGGAATACACGAGATGCCTCGATCTGCTAGTTTAGTCAAACTTCCGCTTCGTTAAGTGGATTTCCATGGACTCGTGCTATCTCAAGTATGTTCTCTCGGTTTGTCACAAGATGTTGCGTGATTTACTGCTAGGAGATAATTTGGAGCGGCATATATTTGCTTTTGATACTGATCTGGCCACTCAAGGCATTATCTCCGAAAGTGCTTTTCCAATAGTCAATGATGTGCTATTTCGCAATTACAGGCCCAGTCTCTTTGGCAGCGCTGCAACAATCTTATGTGAAGCCTCCCCCCAAAAACAGCCCCGTCATGCTAGATATGGGTATATGTAAAAGGGGAACAGGCTTACTGCCATTTTATCGCACAAACTCTACACCACCCTGTCGCCGGCTTTCTAGCGCTGCTCTCGCTCTCAAATCGTGGCGCTCTTATCATCAACTTACGATGTCGCTGTACCAGTACCAATATTAGGTGGGTCTGATGGGTCCCATTCTCTACCATAAAGATAGATGTCCAGCATGGATTCGTCTCCAATCTTAGACAAACCTCCGAGATGCAGACCGTCGTGAACGCAAGGGGCATCGATTTCATTCGCTGTCAATGCAATGTCTGCAAAAGAGGCTTCCCATGCACCGCCCTGTCCCGGCGGAAGATCGATTTCGAGGACGCATGTTTTCCAGAAAAATTTCCGAGGGACTTTGGAACCTTTGCTGGAGTCGTGGCTCCACTTTATGGGTAAGTCAGCGTGATGTATTCGTTTGACCATCCTGATGCCGATCGTAAAACAATCGACCGACAGGGCTGGAAATCGTTGAAGCTGGCCCGCCGGCCGCTGCTCGTAGCAGTAAACCGGATTTTGGAAGGGAGCATTGCTGCTAGAGTTGGCCAAGAAAAGACCTGTTGCATTCAAGAGCGGAAGTGTGAGTGGCGGAAGTAGCATGACTGGCTCATAACGGGTGCTACCTTATGCAGTCATCGAAAGACGTTTTGAGGATTGATAAATTGGGATGCGAGAATGAGAACTGGAGACTTTGCTGGATTGCCGTTGAAGGTGAGCGTCGATGATAGTTGTCACTTGATGTCGCGTGTGCGGCTAATCATGCAACCCAGGCGCATGCAGATCGTAGCCTTTTCCCCCTCAAATATCCCACGTCGGCAGCAACCTATTATTTGAAGCGCATCGTTGGAGAAGAAGACCGAAAATATCCGGACAGAGAAGCAGGACTAGGAGCACCAAGTCCGGGAGGCGGCTATGTGGGGGGCATCAGTGGGATAGTCAGTCCTGTTCTTCGAACCGACCCATACCCACGGTTGTCGCAAACCCTCGCAGGCCACATGGAAAGCCCGTGGCTTGAAGCTTCTCTCGCGGATACACCCCACCCTCTAGGATCATCTGTATCCCGCATCAATCCTTGCCGCGTTACGAAGGCCGCCTGACTGACTGAAGCAGTCACCTACTTGGGTGGCAGCATTCGATGAGACAGTTCCATGCCATACGCGCGCCTGTTCTGCGCCTTGGAGGTCGCAGAAAGATGGACGGCATCCTCGTTCTACTGCGATTAGGAATATACGATGCAACTTACCGAAGTAGCATCGAGAGTCGCCCTACTTGATTCTCCATCGCTATAGAGAGATTGCTCCATGAATCCTTGGGCTCAGTACAAAGATGAGCAAGCTCAAAGAAGAAGTCCTGAAAGCACAGGTCACTAAGTCCTCCCGGTTTCAAGTTCTTGGTCGCCATAATCAGGCAGACTTTGTTCTATCTTGATCCCTTATTCGCAGGCCTCCTAGAACCTCAACCAGGACTTCTAGACTGGCTCAATATCTGCAAGCATGCCAAAGTTGTTTGGACTACAATCAGCAGGCTGTCAGATGATCGATCATGATTATGATGTTGCGGTTTGGCCCATGCTCCAAGCATTCAAACTTGCCTGCGTTTGCTATGCCTATACTGCTATCGCCTGTCGTACATTGACTGCCCACACACTGCTCCTCCACTTTCATCAGCAATCTTTTCCGTTGCTATCATAACAATTTTCCTGTTGTGACCAGGTTAGGACATGAAATGCGTGTGACCCACGGTAACAATCACACCACGCGTCTCGTTGACAAACAAATAACCAATATGGGCCGTATGATACAGTGCACTACATCATTCCGAACTCCAACCATGTTCACCTCCGACCTTCAACCACAACCGGCTTCCACACCGATATTCCACACCGATATTAGAATTCACCAACATCATTCTACGTATCGCACATGGCTCTTGTACAACGTGGGTCTGGCCCAGGTCTGGCATCGTCCGGGGGTGACCCTCCGAAGAAGCCACCTGGGAGATCACAACTACCCTTACCGGCAGACTGTCCAAAAATCCCTCCGAAGCCAAATAAGAAGGGTCTTGCCCCGCAATTCATACGCTCCTATGGAGACCTGCCGTTGTGGAAAGACCGCCGCCAGAAGGCCAGGTTTACCGAGACACCCCCTACGCACCTGAATGAGGAGCACACAGAGTACTATCATACGCAACACAACTGTACGTACTGACCAAACCAAATCTCTGCCGGCTTACTGATGACAATTTTCAGTGCTAATGACGGCAAATGATCGCTACCTGGACGGTGAAATCGAATATAGGCCTTCTCTTGACATGTACGTAGCAGCTGAAACTTGCTTCTTAAACCATCCTCCAGCAGTCTGGGTTGGAGGAACTATGCATCATCTCTGACCGATCAACGTTGCCCCTTTATCCCTGCTTCTGCTTCAGTGGGCTGATCGCTTCATCTAGTCAATCGCGTGCACGCCGAGAACTGTGGGTGTTATGGTTCATGGCCCTGATAGAAGCCAGACGTCTAGACGAGGCCGGTGGGGAGGAGAGCTCGGATGACGCGGAGGGAGACACGGATGCGGAGACGATAGATGAGGAGGAAGATGACGAGGAGGAGGCGGAGGCAGAGGTGAAGGGAGAGGCGGAGGGAGAGGCGGACGCTGAAGGAGAGACTGATCCGGAGGCCATGGATGAGACCGAGGACGAGGACGCGGAGGGGGAGACGGACCCCGAAGTCAAGGAGGAGGAAGTGGAGTAGGCTCCCAAAAGGGGAGAGCTGACGATGGGGTAGAGCATGCGTTGTGAGCCTGCATTCCTACGATTTTCAAGTTGCCCTGGCTTCCGAGCCAGATAGCATGCATTCAATAGACGGTTTCTACTCTTCTTCTCGAACAACGACTATTCGTTTCGCCTGCATTCATTCTGGGCTGAAACTGCTTTCTCTCGGCATTAGATTGCTTATATGGCTGTGAAATTTGATGCTCGGGACGAGGCACCGATGATGGAGAATAACGGTTGCATGTATTGACGTTGGGTATGCAGTGTGTCGAGCACAAGCGAAGATGAAGGCGTGGATGAGGACGAGTAGACGTCCAAGAGGGAGGAGCTAACAACGAGGTAGAGCCTGCGTTGTGAGCCTGCATTCTTACAGTTTTCGAAGTGCTCCTTGGCTTCCGAGCCAGATATCATGCATGCAACAGACCGTTTCTACTCCTCTCTCACAATGGCTCTTGCACGACCTTTCTCGTTTTGGCTTTCATTCTGGGCCGTAGATGGTTTGTGGGGGAGCGTGAGATTGCTTGTGTGTTCTGTGTTTTTTGGGCAGCTACGGACGGAGCACTGGAAAATTGGAAATAACGGTTTCGCTCAATGATATTGGATCTGCAGTGGTCGCTACACCTGGGTTACTAAAGGTGTTTCATGTTGAGTATAGGAAACGAGTCTACACAAACCTCCGTTGTGGTAATGCTCGCCCTTCTGTTTGGTACTCACACCCCTCGGGAGGACACTTGTTCCTTGATCGGAAAAGCAGGTACTATCCGATATTCTCGCCAGCCCATAAGTCCTTCTAACCCAGTCGAACTGAAATTCCACTCCAACGTCGATCAGAGGTCTTGTTCAAGCACTTGGCTGCATGGGATATCCCTCAAGAATGCCTCTTCTTCGTTCTAAAAAGCATGCATATATTCTAGTCTCGCTTAAGCTTTATCTACTCACAAGGTATATTCAAAGGCCGATTGAGACCTCCTGTCCGCATTCGATAAGAGGTATGATTACATTTCCAACCTGCACCTGATATAGCCTGGGGAACAGCCGATTTCTTGTCTGGAATAGAGGTAGTTAGTCCTGCCTCCCTGCTTGCCTGTTGCATTTTCGGATTTACGTCAAAGTTCAGTGTCTTATGTTGACATTATAGGCTCGAGAAAATATGGGAAGTAGCTGTTTTCACGCCACAAACTAGGTATCCCTCCCAAGGGGGGTGAGCATTACCAAAAGGGGGGAAAGGGTCTTGACTGGGTACCTGGTATCATGTCTTGACGGAATGACGTTGGGCGTGCAGTGGTTGTCGAAGCGCTGAGGTTGAACGAATGCAGGAGCGGGTAAGTGGCTAATGTGGAGGGGGATTGTGGGAAGGGGATGTTAGGAGTCTTGCAATGGATCTATTCCCACGTTCATCAGCATAAATTTGGTTAGGTGGGTAATTTCCAGTGTAGGTCAAATAGACCATCTTCTCTCCTCTTTCGATTAGTCGTTTGCTGTCTACCTGCTCCATCACTGCTAAAGCTGATTAGTCAAGGGCGATGCTGCGTAAACCCCATCTTCTGCTATTTGAATCCCCTCCAGCCTACTATCTCAAGATTCTTCCATCTATCTCTCAATTAAATCACCATCGGATCTGGAGCATAAGGGATTGGAATGTTCGGTTCCATGGCTGGGAATAGAAGAGAACAACAGTAACCGACCTCATCGCCTACGCTTATATGTCGAGATTATGCAAAGACGAATGCTTTGCAAAGCAGAGACGATAAGGAAGAGAATGTGTAGCCTTATGTCTCGATCGGCTGGAAAGTCAGGTTATATTTGTTCTGTGTATATGCAAGATTCGAGCTACAAGGTTTGAGTAATATGGGTCCAACAGGACGAGCAGAATAAGAGATAAGGAGATGGAGATAGCAGGAAAGGGGGTGTACGTAGCATGGCCCTTGACCCACACAAGCAGGCGAGAAAGAATACAGCGGTTTTTCTTTGCTCAAGATGGAAAAACGTCTCAACGGTTTTACGATACGCTGGACGACCATCAAAGAACCAGAGCCGGAGGGGCAAACCGTCAATGCGTCTTCTTGGTTGATCCGAACACAACCAGAGGGTCCGGGGAAGGCAGCCAATTTATTCCAACTTCAATGAAACGCGCACAGGAGATTTCCCTCCCTTACCCTCAGCACGAAGTATTATTGATCGAAAATATGTTTCAACGTAATGACGATGATCACGCAATGGTCGCCAACAATATTATACGCTCGTTGCGAAGGTGTCAAAGCTTCGCAGTTGGATGAATTGGGGAAAGGATAGATGTTAGAAGCGTGAAGAAGAGAGTAGTTGGGGGTAGGCAGCTATCGATCTTTCAATGCCCTTTCTAGCGCCAGTTACCTTCTTGGTCGAATCAAATCGGAGAGAATAAGAGCTGGCAGAGCAAAGCAAGAGAGGACGTTCATCTCCGATCACTGTCCAACAATCGATCCGGGGAGAGCCATCCCTTCTACAGACGGCCGGAGAACCAGATTTATATCGCCGTTGTCAATGTCGTTCGTCGTCTATTTGCTTCATGACTATTGGGCCAATTATCACATCCCATGTAGTGTGGCAAGGGATGGTGCACCGTTTCTCGGCTCAACGTGGGAAGACGTATTGACTGTTTTACCATAGGCTGGACGACCAACCGTCAAAGCATGTGACTTGCTCGATCAAAACGCCCAACAAAAAGGATGGCTGGCTTTGAAGAAAGCATCAAACACATATTCGGCTTGATTAACCCTGAGAAGGGCACCATGCTTCGTACATCCATCTCGGGCTTAACAATAACCGGCCAACGGGACTTAAAGAATCCATCACTCGGAACACCATTTCAGAAGACCTCATCCATACGACGCAGAATTCAATTTCAATCATCATTGACCAGCGCCGACCCAGTAGGCTTGTGCACCGCTTGCAACAAACCCAATGGTCGTCTTTGTGTTCGATGCAAAAGCGCCCGCTATTGCTCGACAGCATGCCAAAAGGCCGATTGGCCTACCCACAAGCTCCTGTGTCCAACCTTCTCCGACTTCAAGGCTTCGAACTGAGCAACCGACGAACACTTCCGAGCGATCCACTTCCCGGTCGATGAGGCGAAGCCTAAGTTCATCTGGCTTCATTGCAAGTGGCGTAATGACGAAGATGGCAGGTATCAGCATCCCGAGACCAAGTCATTCCCAGGTCCCGGTGCTTTTCCGAAGAATGCGCCAATCCAGTACAATACTGTGTTGAAGAGAACACTATCAGACACCATCTACGTCTGCCATCGTGACACCTTCCTTATCGATGGATCAACCCCAAACAAGAGCATTGCAACCATCACTGCTACCAAACCCGGACAATTCCATGACTGGAGAGGTCCGATCGTTGCCCATGCCAAGGTGGGACTAGGCATCGATCCGACCACTTGCAAGGACCTCGACATGAACGACTTCCGCCATGTCGCCGACTACTTTCTCTCGTACGATTACAAACCTGCGCCAGCTACTCAGCAATCCATCGGCATAAGAGTCAGGGGTGTTAGGATCAACTGCATCGGCGACCAGGAGATGTACAGCAGACCGCATTTTGAGGGAGTTGACATTCCCTCCACGGATCCCATCTTCTCCAAACACGACACCTCTGACATTGCGAAACGCATCGAGTTTCCCGTTCTCACAAGACGTTGTCCTCCAAACCCGAAGGGAGCGAAAGACCAGGGTAACGAGATCTTCAAACACGAAAGCCCCTTCAACAATCAGGATGCTTCATTCCTGCATCTATGCTGCGATCCGGAAGCCGACTTCGACCTTCGCACGGGGATATTCGGTTGGGGATGGGTTTCCAAGCAGTGGCAGAACAAAGTGGGAAGTGTCATCGTTGTGCGTCAGGATAAGAAGCCACTATCTCCACTGCATGTGGAGGCACTGTGCAAGTACTGTTTTGACGAAATACGTCCGCTTCTAGCTCACTCTATCGGAGAGTATGAACCAGAAAAGCCAATGGAAAAGGATGCTGTTCTGGCTATGATCTGCCGACCTACCTTTGTCATTTGCTGGTATGGAATGCTGGAAGAGAAGCACAAAAAAGGAGAGGATACGAGCGCTCCTTATCCATATGACTGATGAGGCTGCAAAAGTCTAGGACAAGTGGTAGAAGATAATGATGGTGTTTACCTAATGCTCGATAACCCTCTTTCTCATGCCGCTGACCTCGCATGTGTACGTGGTGTAGGGGGTTTCAGTTTCCCGCCTTTCTCGAAATGTCACTATCTGTATCATAGTAACTTTCATGCTCCTCGTGACTCTAATATTCATCGTAATGAGCATCACGGAGAGTATCATTGTAATAATCATCCTCATCCTCATCATCATCCTCCTCATTCCCACAGAACTGGATTTCGTCCGCTTGTTCTGTCACGTTTAAAATCCATCCGTGACTTTCCATTACCCTCCTTAGGGCAGCGCTTGGACCATCTTCGTACACCTCGATAATGATCTGTTGTAGGGACGTTATGGCTCTAAAGTGAGTATCGACCAACGTTAACGCCTCAGCAACGATATGGGGTTTGTCAAGTGCGTCGAGCTTAAGCGCCATGGCGTTTGTGCTGCGTAGGGACGTTGTAATTGTGCTCAAATTGGTGCAGTCGCTTTGGATCCTTGCGAGGACCCGAACGCAGTCTTCCCCAAGTGTGACATTGTCTGTGCCCAGATCAGGGATATTGGGAAAATCGATATAGAAATGTCGGATACGGCTTGCGTTGTTGCGCCCAATCTGGTTGAGAAATGAGATGAGGTCCTCAGAACCGCACTTGGTAAAATCGAAGCAATTCTGAGTATAGAGCAGCGAGCTAGCTTCGTGGTGGATTGCCTTATTGACATGAAGGAGCTCCGGATTAAGCGCTTGTGGTAGGCAGGGACGGTTCCTTGGATCGATAGGTTCTTGATGCATTAAGAGCTGCTGGAATATAGCATTGCGAAGTTCGCCGGGGAGGCTGAGGAGGTTGGCCGACATGTCAGTGGTCTTGGGGGTGTTGAAGCTTCGTTACATGTGAGCTTCACTGCTCCACGATACGAGGATTTTGCCGACCTTGTATTCAGGACTCGAACAGTATTGTTATGTCTCTCGTTCAGTTACTCTGAATATGTTGTTGTGTTCCTCATCGCTGACGCAGGCTCATTCAATTGTGGGTGAACCCGTGGCTCGTTGCAACGCCCAAAATAGATTAGCCACGACACTAGGTCTTCAGAACTTGGCAGTTATGTAATGAGAAGTAGTTGATTGTTGGAAACAAAGATCTGGATACGTCTTGCCAACTTTGTCTCCGAGGCTGGAATCTTGTGAATCTATGTCGACCCACATTTTGTGAATTAAATGAGCTCAAGAACAACACGTGCGCGTAATTTATGCACGTGATCCATCCACGTGATCGCGCATCGACGTCATCTCAAGCTTTCAACTTACTGTAGACTTTGGTCCCCATGTTGCAATTGGCACTGAGGCACTCTTCTTCCAGCCCTGTTTCTCTTCGGCTGTTCAGTTCTAGTAACGCAAAAATATTGACGGTTCGTCTCTTTGGACGTGGCTCTCCATTGAAGAATCGGTCTATCGTCATCTCGTTCAATTGTACTTTGATGGGTGTACAGAACAGCGTGGAAAGCTTCCAGCCTGGCCACGAAATGCTGTGAGATTCAGATTTACGCAAGATTCTACTGCTTGAGAGCGAGCAATGACAGGTCAATAATCAGAATTGTTGTGTGAAAAGCTTCGCGGACACGAACCTACGCTGGTCTACGTTGTTGCCTCAGGGCTGACGCAACTCCATTGAGCAAATTCGCGAGCCAGGAATTGGTTGCAATCATCGTAGCTGCGTCTGGAATAATCGGCGTGATTGCATGAATGCAAGTTCGCCAGTATCAATGCTATCCCAAACCCCATGTCCAAGCTTTGGAGCCCATAATTGCTGGACGAAGCTCTGACCAGCTAAGCTCTTATGCAAATGGCCCAATATTGCCCTCCAATCATCATTTCTATATGCAATCCCCCTGATCCCCTGGTATCGCCATGGCCGCCCTAGATGAAATCCCCACCGTCACTGCCCGCACCTTCTTCCCCCTTCAGTGCGCCAGCCTTATATCGATCTCCAGTCCCAATATCCACCCTCCTCAAAGCTGCCTCCATCCAGCCCTCACCACCGGTTTTACTCACCAGCCCAAAATTCAACGTGTTGGGAAACCACCGTTCCCGTCTCGTGGTCGCTTTAGCTCCTCCTTCCAACGCTGCCCTACTAGCTCTCGTGGTGCGCATACGCTTGCTGTTTGCGCCATTTTTGAGAGCGGAGCGCGAAGCCTCAAGTTGCCGTCTCTGCTCCTCGAGGCGGAGGTCAAACGCGGTAATGGAGCGTATGAAGGGAGCAACCTCTGTGGTCAAAGTAGAGATCGGTGTGGAAAAAGTGGATATGACGGGAGGCTTGAGAGGTCTGAATGCTTCGTCAAGGGTTTCTGGAGTGACCGGAGGGGGCTTCTGTAGGGCTTTGAGAGAGGCTGGGAGTTCATCGGCCACTGGGCCGTATTGGAAGTGTAGTTGACGGTGGGCAAGAAGCCGAAGGGTAAGAGCTATATTAGTACTGGTACCAGTTTGGTCCACTAACGGATCGGCTTGGAGAAGGATCGCCCCTTCGGCGAAATTAGCTCTTGACTTCTCCAGAAGCTTTGGTAGTGACGTGTCGAGGACTATGCTAACGCCCGATCTCAGTCCAAGGGGTGAGCAGATGTCGGCAACGCTGAGGGTCTCAGAAGCACTATCGAAGGCCTGGAGGTGGGCCAAGTTGCGTTCCTTCGAGAGCATGGCGGCTTCCCGAAAAGTGTCAAAATCGATGAAGTTGTCACCGTTGGCCATGTCTAGGCCCCAGCCATGCCAGAGTTCCGCGAGCAGCTCCGTCCCCTTTTCGAGCGCACTATCGGCTGGTTGCAATTGATGGCTCTGAGATAGCAAACCTATGTCCTTGGGGTAGCTGTCTTCACTGACAACGCGCAGCGCCTCTCCCTTCAAGTCTTGACCGGACTGTGGGGGCGGTCCGATTAAGAACCATCCAAGGCCTCCCTGCGTGTCGCCAATCGCCATTTGACAGTAGAAATGGAGCTCGGTTATGGAAGCTCGTAGATCGTTCCGCTTAAGATCGTATAGTGTAGCAACAGCGTCACGGGAAAGCAAGTGCCCCTCATTGCAAGCCAGTAACAGCAAATAGTCCACGGCAAGGGATTCTGGAGGTGGCGTGAAGCGAAGAATAGCGAAAAGTGGTAGATCTTCTAAAGGCAAAAGAGACTCCTCTGTGCAAGTCATGATGACTGGTCTCTTTGATCGCATTATCATATCCAAAGTCGTCGCCCAGAACTGTTTATCTTCCTCGAACAGAATGTCAACTTCTTCCAGAAGAATCACTGATTGTTTCTGGTTCTTGGTTTTCTTTGGGCTGGCCTTCTTCGGGCTTGCCGTTTCCAGACTGGGCTTCTTTGGACTGGCCCTGCCTTTTGGTGCGTCTTCCTTTTTTCTCGGTCTTCCCCTAGGCTTCTTTTTGGTCTCTCCTTTGGGTTGAAAGAACGACTGCATGGTGCCCTGTCGACCAGATGCGATGTCCTGCTTCAGTGAATTATTTAGGCGCAACAAGTCCTCCCCATCCTCGACAGTCTCCTTACTATCAGCTTCGCCGCTGTGGTTGACTAGATGGTTGCGAGTCATGTCACCGACTTTATCAAGTAGATCCCTCCCGCTTCTTCGAGATCCAGCATTGATCTCAAAGATCTCGAAACCCAGTTCCTGAGCTACTGCGTATACCGCAGCTGTTTTGCCACAGCCATGCGGTCCGCTTATCACCACAGCATTATTGGATCTATCATGAACTCGTTGCTTTTGCGACAAGTCTACCCCTTTAACTACTGATCTTTTCAACGAAGGCTCACCGCAAGCAGCAGACCCGGAATGCCTGATCGTAGGAACCTCGTCCATCTGGTCTCCTTCCTCATCGCTGGAGACCACAAAGCCATCCAGCGCTTCGGCTCTTCTCCTTCTCTTTTTCTTGACGCCAGAATTCATGGATGCAGCGGACGATTCTCGATTCCGCTTTGAGCCATTGTTGTTCTCCACTGCGCTGATAGTGAGACTTTCAAGCCAGTCCCTGAGAATGAAAACTTCAGGACCCTGCTGCAACACGTCTTCCGCTCGTTTTGGGGCGTATTTATGCGCCCAATCCGTATTCTCGCATTCGAACTTGTTGAATGCGGTCATAGAGTCTGGGATGCTCTGATACATTCGCGAGACTCCGGTATGCACAGCAGAAAGCCCTGACATGAGCTGTGGCAGGGACCGGCAGAGTTCGTCCTGAAGTGGGTCGACAACTGGATCTAATCCAGCGGGTCTGCACTTGATCTTTCCCAACACACGTTGTTGCAATTCTAGTCCGGTCGTGACTATTCGAGCGGGTTTTCGCACGGCCAACGAACTGATCGTTTCGGCGTTGAATTGCTCATCTGTGATTCGATAAGGACGCAGGACATTCTCGCTTTCATTTATCCGAATAAGGGCATTCTTCAACTTTCGTTGATGAATTGGTAGTATGAACTCACAGGGCAATTCGGCCGGTGCGTCAGCGTTATCCGTTAGCGGACGTACATGGGCCATGCCATTTGGTGGCCATATTGCTTCCAACGTTCCTGGACGACGTTGTACCTTCTGAAACGATCCAGCAACATCTGTCCAGGTTTCCCCGCTGTTCCTGTTGAGTAAGCCGGCCTTGCTTGGGCTACTTATACTTAACATATTCGTCTTCCGCTTCTCTGATATAGCTTTATTCTCTGCTGCATTCCCAGGCGCCGAGATTTCAACCTCCGTAGCTCGTGCAGACTTCCCCAAAAAGAACGGGTGCGTAGGCTTTGGTGGCTCTGCTGGTTTTTGGGGACTGGTTCGCAATGTCTCCTTCGTCTGCGGCGCTTTCTGGTGCGTTTCGATGATAGCCTGAATCTTCTGCGCAATTGCCGCACGAGAATCGTCGTCCACGCCATACTTAATGACAGCAATCCTCGACGCTTGGCTAACGGCCGATTCTGCAGATTTCTTTTTCCTCCTCGGACTAGGTCCTGTAGTGCGTTTTGTAGACTTTGGAGACAGTAGCTTCCCATTTGGCCTTAGCTTCAACATCTTCTTGGGGTGTGAGGGTGATTCTTCTGGCATTGATGAAACCCCTCGAGGGGGTGTCGCCGGAGCGCCATCTTGCTCGCCTGATCTTGAGAGATCAGATTTCGTCGGTGATATCCCTCCTGTCGAGGGCACCTTTTCGGAAGACGAAGGTGGTAGGCCGTTCCTTCGAGCTGGCTTGGATGCTGGTACGACCACTAGGATTGAGGTATCAATGGACTTGTGCAGCTGCGGACTCTTCTCAATTGGTTGAGCAAGACTCTGCATCTTCCTCTCACCTTCTGGGCCTACGTCCCTAGCTTGCATCCCCTTGTCAGTGGTCACAATGCTGGTCTCTGAATTGCTGTGCGGAGCTGGCGTAACCTCGTTCGCGGCAGTTGTCAGTTGGTGATACCAGGATGTGGGCCCATCAATAGCCCCATAATGAAGGTTGTGTTCTGGGGACTCAGTTCTTCGACGTTTCCTATGGGTCTCTTTCACATCGTGCTCGAGGTTCGGTGAGCTACCTGTCCCTGTGGCTGATATTCAGTATGAAAGAAGGGCATCATCAGAAGGGTGTATCTACCTTTGCGGGGCATGAAGAACGAATGTACGCCCCGTACACTCCCATCGCCCATCCTTACATCCTTGACGACAACGGCCATGTGAATCATGTGAGTAAACCCGCGTGACCTCTGATGGCAGTGGGCTCTCTATGCTTGGATCTAGAATTGGGCCATTGGTTGGCTTTGAATTGACTGGACAACGCCTTAGGGCCTCCAGCCATACTGAGCAAGCAGGATATGGCGGAATTCAATTCGTGAATAGATGTCGTCTGAACCCTCTTTACTTTAACAAGTCGCGTCGCGTCATTAGACTCAGCCATACTCTACCTTAGCCTCTAGGGTCACTTCGGCGAATTGTTTAGCCGGCATTTTCCCCACCAATCGACCCCAAAGACCAAAATTCCAAGAGGCTTGCTTGTGCAGAATACGCGAAGGTGCGCAGCTCAGTGTTTGCCAGGACCTTGCACATCGCTATGATACAAGAATCCTATATCCTGTCAACTTTACCCGAGGGCCCCTCAGCCGGAGAGGGACGGGTACACGCCGCCGACATCCACTCTCTGGCGGCATCCAGGAAAAGAAAGCGATCAGAGCTAGCTTTAGCAATTGATCACCAGGGTGTCAATATATATGATGTATGCTATGGTTTATGGCTTATGGTTTATGTGCGCTCACTGACTTCACACCTAGATCACATCCTCGAAGTTAGTGACCTCGTACGCTGTTTCGCCGTTAACGGCCTTCACTTGCCCACCATGCTCCATCCGCTGTCCACAAACAAAATTTACTCCAAGTCAAAGGTTCACATACTGCTCTACGACCTCTTCGAAAGGGTCGATACAATGCTTTCAACAAGGTACTACCCAGGAGTATGATGTTACAACATCCTCCATAGATGCCCCAAAGTATAGCAGCCCCATAGTGCATCTGGACGCGTTCGTGGGCGACGGAGATAAAGAAACGCCATTTCACGTCAATCTGTTAGCCGTGCATGAAGATGGGGTGGTGCGATGCTATTCGGAAAGATTAGAACAAGAGCTCTGGAGCACCGAGATATGTGCTGCTGTTGAAGATGCAGGCTCGGAGGGTGGTCTTCGAGTAGAGAGCGCCTGCAGCCTGCGTCTAGATCAGGCGAGGAGGGCTCTACTTAGAGGTAGAGAGGATCTGCTAGCCACAGTTCCCGGAGAAGAGGATCAAGATGCTGTTACTGTACTGATACTCTTCATGCGTCCGCGCGCCGGTAAAGATCGGCCATTGATACTCAAGGTTATGAGGATAGACACAATGGACAGAGGTCGCGGGATTCTGCCGGTTGGTAGGACCAAGCCTTTGCAAGAAATCTCCAGCTTGATTGTTCCGGAGCCAGCATGGATGAAAAAGGGGGAAACCTATCTTTCATTTCACTCCACGAGCGGAACGCTGTACCAGAGCAATTCCGATTCTTTGGCCGTATATGAAATCCTGGGGATGGTGCCACGTCTCACACAAGGCACACAATTGAACATCAACGGTGTCACTACTTGCCTGCGGATCTCTTCATCACTTGTTATGGTAAATACGTCCTCGTTGTTAACGATCCTCGACGCAAAGTATTGTTCGGTCCAGGCACAATGCTCGCTCGAAAAGTCTCTAGGAATAGAAACCTTCGCGCCGTCAACGAAGAAGCGAAAGCATCATGTTACACCGCCATGCGTTCAGCTTCTCTCCTACTTTCTCTCCATCAACATCGTTGTGGCCCTGCAAGGAAGACAGCTTGTGGCGCTGCAGCTGACGACCTCCAAGACAAAGGGCAATCGGAAAAGGAAGCGAGACGTGCTCTTGATTGACTCAATCGGGCGGGGAAGTTTGACGGCGAAGAAGATCAAAATTCATCCCACTGTTGCCAAAGATCATCACTCCTTTGGTCAGCTCTTAAATGCAAGTTCCGTGGACGACGAGTGGGAAAAGACGAAATTGGTTTTCGAAAGTTGTTTCGCCGAAGGCAAGCATGAGGAACTCGAGATCCTCATAGAAAAGCAGCTTAGAGCAATAGGACGTGGCACAGATCACACTCAAGAAGCTGGATCGAACAACAAGCCACCAGCTGCGAGAAGTAGCTGGCAAGACCTAAACAAAGTCGACTATATCTTGAGTAAAACGTTCGTGGTGGAAGCTGATCGTTCATATTCAGTACCAGATGATAAGGGCCTGCAGAAGACATTGAGAATACACAAGCTTCCGCACCACAGCTGTCATTGGCTTATCAAACACAACTATTTGTCGACTGTTCAAGTTGAGGGCGCACTCAGACGGGAGGGCCTTTTGGCCATTGGCGAACACCTCAGAGTCGGCGCGGTTGTCGAATCGCTTGCTCAACAGGATCCATCATTGAATTCGACGTTACTATTGCTACGAAGCGCAGCTCCATTGACTGCCTCAGAGCTTGTCTGTGCCTTGCGGCTTTCCATCGCGCAGTCGGGCGATACTAGCACAGTGAAGCTTCTTACATATGGACAATCGCCCACTCACAGCTTAGACAACGATGCCGGAACAGATCCCCAAAGCCAGATGGATGACCTCCGAGACAGTCCAAACTCACCCATTACGCCCGCAAACCCCAACCCCAAAATCCACGCCGTCCTCCTCACAACCATCAAACGCCTCTACATCCACCCCCCCCACACCGTCAGCACCGCCCTCAAACTGCACCTCTCCCGCCTCGAACTGCACTCCCTTGTCGACCTCCTCCGCCTGGAACTCGCCACCTCAGGCTGGCTAGCCTCCCACCTCGACTCCCCTCTCCCCCCCACCTCCCCAACCCAAGTCTCCCTCATCGCCCACCTCCTCTCCAGCGCCCTCGACAGCATCGGCACCGGCGGCTGGCTAACCCGCACCTCCCTGACCGAAGCCTCCGAAACAATCTCCCACATGAAAGTCGAGATCTCCGCCGCGCTCGAAGGCATCATGGAAGCCACCTACCTGCAAGGCATGCTCAACGAGGTGCTCCTCTGCGGGAAAAACTTCGGGACCACGAAGTCAGCACTACAAACGCAGCCGACGGCGCAGGTGCCGGTGAAAAAGAGGAGAACGCAATCGGGGATTGTGAAAGTGGGGGGGGAGGATGAGGGGGAGGATGTGTTGCCGTTGGGGCTGAGGCCGGGGATGACGATTAGTACGCATAAGGTTGGGGCGGGCGGGGAGGTGATTCGAAGGAGCAGGCGGGATGTAGGCAGGTTGAAGAGTCGGATGGTGCCGAAGTATAGCTTTGAGCGGATTTTCGTGTAGCGAGGATGGCGAATCTGAAGATATGTTGTGCCCAAGATGCCATGTTGATGGGTCATTTGAGACATGACATCTGACGTGTGTTGCGGGTTCAGAGTGATATACCCAGTGCGTTTTCGTTCCAGGATTCGGTCTGTGGGGGTGGGACAGGAGGCTTCTGGGCCACCCAATCGAGAGTTCAGAGGTCCGTATCTGCTGTGACGAGTGCCCTGAAGCTTCAGACTTGGATGCGCCTGTCGCCGGTTTCAGATGACACCCTTACTTACAGACTTGCCTGCTCCAGGCCCTGCACCAACAGCTTGATTATCAGCTACCCCAAAGATCAGTCCCTCGCTGTGCCAAATTTTTGTACACGAAGAACCTAAAAGCCATCACCCATCCCACCACTCCATCCATCACCTCATCAGTCACCATGATCCTCCTCTACCGTCTTCCCCTTCCCCTCAACCGCCCCTCCATCCCCCTCTCCCTCAACTCTCCATCCACCCCTCTCCACCTCCGCCCTTCCCTCCCCACCAACCAGCACACTCATCAACAGCCTCAAATTCCCCGCCGTACACCTAACATCCACCAGCCTCCCCCCCTCCCCCTCCAACAGCGCCTCCACATCCTTATTCAGCAACCACACCGCATACTCAAACCTAAACCCCACCGCTCCCCTCGCATACAGCGGGAATGTCCTCGCCGCTCGACTGCGCAGGGTCGACGCAATGGGGTCGTAGACGGTGCTGGTGCTGCCGTGGGGGGTGAGGGGGTAGGGCAGGGGCGTGGAGAGGTAGTGGCTTAGGAGGTGGGTGAGGTGCGCGGCGTGGCCGAGGGCGGCGGCGAGGGCGTCTAGGG
>JAABUS010000325.1_pt1 | contig 122514 bp, 114 predicted proteins | sample 5560161 | NCBI WGS metagenome assembly JAABUS01 (sample SAMN10711885, study PRJNA513376) | rock metagenome | isolation source: Antarctica rocks | place: Antarctica: Victoria Land, Trio Nunatak nord | collected 2016-01-04
GCAGATACGCATCCTGCACCACCTCCTCGGCCAGCGAGGCGTCGTTCACGATCCGATACGCCACGGCAAAGCACAACCGGTTGTACCGGTCGTACAGATGCATCAGCGCATCCGACTCCTGCCGGGCGATCGCCTGGATAAGATCAGTGTCGTCCGGCATCCTCACGCGGTACAGACCTTCCCATTACCAACTTCAACGTTCCATTTCGAGGGCTGGATCATTCTACAAGGGTCTCACACCCACCTCGATGGTCAAAACCAGACTCACATTGCAGGAGGACAACTAATGTTCTCTCGCTGTCCAAAAATCTCCCTTATGCCATTGAGCCGACTGGATGCTACGAACGTTCGCAGATTATCTGAACTACCCCAACTTCACTGCGTCCATATCAGGAACGGGATACGCGCTCGCCCACTGCCTATTCATCATAACAAACTGTCCCGTTGCAGTTCGATTTCCGAGCCGATTCTGGCGATGCATCGTCCTTACTGAAGCTAAAAGGGCACGGTTCATGCCGCAACTCCTACCCTTTTCATCGTCGTCGCCCCGGTCACCCGGTTCATCGGCGTCCTTTGGAACCCGATCCTTCCAGTGTCCGATCACCAACGACGATGCATCTTCCGTGCAACCCCTTCTCTGCCCATGGGATCGCCGTCATGACCATGACCGTAAATATGACGTATCAGCATCCGGAAGGCGCGCCTTCCGGATCGATAACCCTGCTTGGCGATCAGTCGAAGCAGGCTCTCGGATCTGAACTGGCAATCGACCTGAACGATTGAATCGAATGGAATCGAGAGGTGGTCATCGACGCGGTCTCGATCCGCGTCATTCGCAATCATGCTCGCGATGCGTTCGAGCACTGGCCGGGTGTTGCAGGCGTTGCAGGTGGTGCAGGTGATGCAGGTATTCATTACTGGAATCGGAGATCCATGTCCGAGCCGGTGCACATCGTGGTTCGGATCGCCTTCGCCACTACTGCCTCGCCCCGGATCGAGGCAACCTGTCCTTCCGCGAGCCGCAATATAACGGCTTCGCCCGCGCGACGGTGAAGGCGGGAATGCGCGGAAAGGGAATTCTGCGCGATGATCATCACACGCAGGGTCGGCCCCAAGGCATCGCGTTGTACGCCATCCTCGCGACCTCCATCCTGTACCACGTGCAAGGGACAGGTCGTGTTGGCCCCCGGTGCGATCTCATGGCACACTTTTCCAAGCCATGAGGCACCCGGACGAGGTGCGCCGTACCCGGCCTGCGACAAGACGGCGTCAAGGTAATTCATCATGGCCTGGATAGTACTGATCGTGTCTGGAATCTTCGAAGCGGTGTGGGCGACGGCGCTCGGCAAGTCCGAAGGCTTCAGCCGGCTCACTCCGACCATCATCTTCGGGATCGGAATTGTCATCAGCATGTCAGGACTTGCCTTTGCCATGCGCGATCTGCCGGTCGGCACCGCATACGCCATCTGGGTGGGAATCGGCGCGACGCTGACCGTCACGTACGCGATGGCGAGCCGGTCTCGCTGTTCAAGATCGTGCTTCTTCTGGGAATCGTCGGTTGCGTCGTCGGGCTGAAGCTCATCTCCTGACGTCGATCGCGATCATGCGGAACACGAGAACGCCGGTCTCCAAAGGGAGACCGGCGTTCTCGTGTCATCTGGCATCACTTGGGCAGGGGAACCTGGGATATCCCCGCAGAATGGACGATCGCAGGTCGATTATGTGGTTGGGGTTGCCGTCGCATCATCGGGATTCTGGACGCTTGGGCCCCCACTTGGCGGATTGGCACCTGGACCACCTTATCCGCCACCCATGCCTTCAGCCTGCGCGGCATCAGGGTTGACGCCAACGTTGATGACACCGGTGAATCCATCGGCCAACGAGGCTGCGTTGACAGGGGTCATCGTTAGGAAAAAGCTCATGTCGCCGTCTTCAACGCCACCGAAGACACCGTCTTCCGCCAGCCGCAGGAACGTTGTCGTGCGGCTCGCATACGGCACGATCTTCGCGACCTCATCGGTAAGCGTATCTTCGAAGGCCAGCTGCCCGGTGTGCGCGGTCGTACCACCATCGTAGGTTCCGTCCGCCGCCGCGCCGCCGACATGCACCTTCATGTGGATGTGGATATCACGCCCGTTGTACCAGCCAGGGTAGATCGTCTTGAACTCGGCCAATCCGTCGCTGCCGGTCAACACCACCCCGCGCAGGAACGTGTCGACGTTCGAGCCATACATCCTGATAAGCCGCGTCGCCACCTGGATTCATCTGGGTGAAGCCGGAGTAGAAGCCGTTCGCATCGCAATGCCAGATATCGACTGCCGCGTTCTCGATCGGCGTGCACGACTCGGAGTTCAGCACGGTGATCTTCAGATCGAGCGGGATACCGGCCTTGCCCTCGGTGATGTCGCTACGAACCAGCAGGTCATCGAGGTAATACGGCCCCTCCGTCAACTCCGGGGTCAGCACGCACATGGCGGTGGTTGGAGTCGCGGAGCTGTCCGCAGCAGTTGCATCGGCGTTTGTGTTAGTCGGCGTGGCGCTTTGGGCGTTTGCCGCCACGGCCGCGATCGCCTTGCCGCCGATCGCGGCCGACCCAATGGCAGCACCGGCTGCAGCGCCGGCCACGGCACCAACCTTGAGCACATGGCGGCGTGTCGTGCGCGCATGGATCCGGGCATTGTCCAACTCGTAATCACTTGGTCGAGAATCGCTTGGCAAGGATGAAGTCACCGGTGTCTCTCTTTCACATGAACCAGGAGACGACTCATTGCCGTCATCCACTGAACACATGATAGGCACGAATCTACAACGCCAACTTCACGTTTCCTGTGAATCCGCTATGACTTTTCAGTTCGGTCCAATCATGACCGATTTCAGATAGTAAGCTCACTCACCAATGCCGACGGGGTCACTTGTGTCTGGAGCAACTGGCTAAATCGTTGTTGCCGGCGGCTCCAACGATCGATTCCCGTGATGACGTCTCCCTCGACATCCTCGCGATCCAGCCAGGCATCGATCAGGTCCCGTCCTGCGTGATAAGTGAAAACGTAGGCGCGCCAGAGCGGATCGGCAATGAAGCGCAGCCGGTGACGCGCTTCCGTCTCCGAACTGAGTGCATACCGGCAGAGATAGGCAACGGCTTCATCCTCACTGGCGCCATCCTGATGAAGGAGCAACCCGGCATTCGCACTGACCGATCGCATGGCGCGCTGGGCAGCAGCGATCTGGGCGTCATTCCTGAAATCGGTGGTGATCCCGAGTGGACCAAAGATATGCTCTGCCTGCCACTCTTCGGCCTCGCCTGGCTCGAAGATCATCGACTGGGCGAGCGTTGCGATCCCTTCCGAGATCACGCATTCTGGCGTGTTGATGAGCAGAATGGCATGTTCGCCATAGCCAGCCTCGCGATACAAATGCTGTTCCTTCAATGAATGTTCGGCGTGGTGCCCCGGATACCCCTCGTGCGCCATGAGATCGAGAAGCGTATGTGCCTTGATCGGCAGGTCGGTGTTGATCTCGATCAGTGAGCGGCTGTTTCCGAGGTACCAGTTGTAACCACTCCACGGCTTGTCCTGCACAAACCCAAGCTCAACCGATTCGTTCTCCGCGAGCGATACGAAGGCGGCGGACCGCCGCCGCACCTCATCGATGATCGAGGGCACGATGCGGCGCGCGGCCTCGACCGGAATCTCGAAGCGCTTGCGGTAAGCGACCATCCGCTCGGCAACCGCTCCTTCACCGGGGAGCGCGTCATCGAGTGCGGCGATGGCGTCATCGTAGACCACTTCGGAAGTCCGCTCCGGCTCGATGTCGAAATAGAGACGAATCTCGTCGGCGTAGGATATCTCCTCGCCGGTCAGCCTGCGCACCATGGTCGTGATTCCACGCACCTGCGCGAGCAGATAATCGACCCGTGTGGCGGGGATGTCGGCCACCTCGATCGCGGAAAGCAGGGATTCTGCCCGCTCGAGCAGGACCGCCGGTTCAACGGCGGGCGCGTCAGTTGCGGGACGCAGCGATTCCGGCCCCATGTACCCATCGATCGCGCCCGGAATGTGCCGTTCCAGGCCAAATGCCAGCGCGACATAGGTTTCCGAGAGGGAATCGAGATCGGCTGAGGGTGAAATGGCGGCGGTCGCGGCTGCGTGCGGTGGTTGGCTCATGATGGAAGGGCTCCTGGTTGGTAGTGACGGCGTCGATTGTGATGGAGGTACGAGGGGCGAACGTGCATTCTGTCTCAACCTTACCGCCGACGCCTCCCCGTGCCCACTTCTCGTGGCTGTTATCCAGCATGGGTCGCTACGGCGAGAGATCATCATCGCTCGCTCGTGATCCTGAAGAGCCGATAGATCAGTTGACGTTCGTTCTGGTGCAACCATCTCTCGACTGCGACCACCTTGCAGGCCCGGGTCCGCCCCTCGGTGGCCACGGTCAATCCCAGTTCGATTCGCCCCAGCCAATGGACGAAGCTCGTCAGTTCTCGCATGCGTATAAACATGGGCGTCGCCGCGATCTCATCGTCGGTTAGTGGCACTCGCCCAAGATAGCCATTGGCGAATGACTCCAGTACCAGCCACGGTTGATCATGCTCCCAGTTCCCGACACCAAAAGCGAACAGACCAATGGCAAAATCCATGGCCCGGTATCCTGAACCCGCAAATTCAAAATCCAGAATTCCGGTGATGCCACCCGAATCCATCAGAACGTTCGTGGGATAAAAATCCGAATGGATGATCTGGGTCGTCCATCCGGAGGTTTGCCTCCGCCATTGCTCCTGCAACGCCATCATTGCCACGGCGAGGCCGTCCGTCAGCGCGTCGCGACCGATCACCTGGTACATCGATTTTATTGGGTCTGAGATCAATGGATGAACGCTGGAGAGGTCACCAAACGTTTCCGGAACACGGATCGCGGGAGAAAACATCATCGCCTGAAGCGCGATATCCAGCGTGGCCAGCGCCTCCCCGCATCGATACGCCTCCGAGACAGATCCACACGTTGGAGTTTGTCCAGGTATCAGTCGCGACAGCGACGCTCGGACATCATCGATCTGAACGCTTGCTTCTCCCAACCTCGTTTGGATGGATACGGGAACAGCGAACGGCAGATGAGACATGCTGAGGAAGACGAGCAATTCTTGCTCGAACGCAAGCCGCTCGGCGACCGGCCTGTTCGAGTGAACCTTCAAGACATATGAACCGGCATCCAGTTCCACCAAATAGGATTGATTATTCGTGCCCTTGGCTATCGGTACGAGACGAAGAGGCATCGCCAATGGCCAATGGAACGCGACATCCTGCGCAGTGATATCGATCATGCCATCCTCACATCCTCAATCTACCCCAGCCTGGAATGTCTTACTGACGACGATCACGGACGGATACGACACGACTCCAACAATGACCGCTTCAGCATTTGCCGGCTGACGAAGAAAAGAACCATCAATCAGCTGACCGAAAAGATGCCACTCGGTCTCCACATCCTTCCGCGCGATCCGGTTCTGTTTGCCTGGATCGCACTCGAACACGTGCGGCCGGAAAAGGTGGACGCCTCGCGACGCAGCACCATGATAGAGTGCGTCCGCTTCTTGCGGTTTTGCCAGCAGGATCTCGCGCCGTGCGTTGACCCCGGCCGTCGTGCAATACGATGCCGGAGCTTCGTTCATCGGCTCGTGCATCCATGGCTCGAAGCCGCGCCAGCGCTCGAACATCTGCTTCTTCGGGCTGTGAGACAGTGGTCCACTTGGACCCGAAAGGGAAAGGTGGTCAGAAACCCTCGAACATTCGACTCGACGAAGAACGACAGTGTTTCGGCACAAGGAATCGGATCTCATACATGATCGAGCCAATCTGTGGCGTCGGGAACTCGGCCCCGTCGTCGAATCTGTGAAGCATCATGCTGCGGATCGGCTGCTTCGTGGTCGAATCGAAACCATCTCGAGCAAGGACCCGGAGCATATTTTCCAGTCGCCCCATCGGCATCGGAGACAGCTTGCCTGAGAATGAAGCCATCGGCAAGGTAGGTGGTTGGCTCGCGATCTCACCGCTCAGTGGCGATAAAACCGATGGCGATGTGGTAACGGAGGCTCTTCATCCATCGAATCGGTAACGAGATCTCGACCTATCCACCACGTCAGCACTAGCTTCTCAGTTGCAGAAGGTCAAAATACAACCATGAACGACCTTGTTGCCGGTGTTTCGCCATTCATGGAGACGGAGACAACTGATTTTATCGAATGCATCAACGCTATCGTCAATCTTGTCAGCCGCTCGATCGGCAAATAAAGGGTCTGTTATACGGCGAGCAATGAGCGCAGCAAAATCGAAATCATTCAGCAGAAGTGTCCTCTCTGCCTTGTCGATTCCGCATCGCGTCATCGCAGACGGTTTCGGCAAGAACGTCTTCTTCGCTATCGAGAGCCCGACCTACCCACCACCGCTATCTCCTGGCGCTTGGGATCGTGCTTACCTCGACAGCATCGACCATCGTCGTTCCGCATGGTGTTCCGCACGGTGTTGGCCTGGAAGAATTGCGCTGATGGTTTAGCAACATCGGGAAGATGTCCGGACAAGGGCCAAAGGGAACCGGAATCAGGATATCCGACAAAAGCGCGTCGATCGCCTCAGCGACAAACCCTGATCGAATCCCCGCTCCCCGCTATCTGGCCGGAGTCGCGACAGACGTCGCATCGCCCGGCATCACGACTTCGACAAGTTCCAATCGCTCGTTTTCGCCTTTCACCGAGACGGCCAGCACGAAGCCAACGCCGGGTGCGTATGACTTCTCTTCCGCGATTGCGGGCTCCAGTGGCGTCCACTCCTCAGTGACCATGACATGGTCGAACGATCCGTAGGCCACCTTGACGGAGCTACCGGTGCGGAGGACCTTTGCCATGTCTTCGGCCTCACCCTTCAGATATTCCTGGCGATAGGTTTCTCCAAGAATCGGTTGCGCCTGCATGACGATGCCCGGCTTGGCACCATCCACACCCGCCTCCCACGAACCTTTGGTACTGACCGCCTTGCCTTGCTCGTAACTCGTCGACGCTTCGCCGAAGTACCAGACGTTCCCGGCTCGATCCTGCGTATACCAGTCGTAGGTTTCTTCGATCAGGTGACCATTTGCCTTGACCCGATCGTGAACGACGACACAGGGCACCCCAAGGATCATCCTGATATCCGCGGTGACCGTCACTTCGTTGGTCTGAGGCTGGCCCTCCTTGACCCCCTCGTACCTGAAGATCGTGCCCGGCACCAACGGCATATACGGGTCATCGATCCGGGTTGTAGGCGACCGGTGTCGCCGGGCCCGCGAGTGAAGTCAGCGGAGACAGGATCAGCACACCGATGCTGACTATCGTCACCAACAATGCGTGCGGGACCGCGATGCGGCCGTAATTGCCGTGAAACATGAGTAGCCCCTCACTTGCGCATACAACTCCCAGACGTTGCATAAGTGGTGGATGACCGTCACAACCCGTTCTTCGGCCTGTAACGACCGGTGTCCAAGGAGTCTTGAACGCGATTTCACATTAGCGGCGCCACATGAATCCTGAATGAGCCTCGCGGTCAGATGGGCCGTGATGGAGTTGTCTGATCCACCACTCGGCGTGTTCGCGTCCTTCTGCCTGGTGATGTGGCATAACCGTGGCGTGGCAGGTCGCCATGAAGGTAACCCGCAGGGCAAACTCCTCGTCTGGCTCTTCCCTCGAACACCTTCAATCGGGCCTGGCAGCGGTCACGAATGCAGCCGGAACAAGATGGATACCTCGCGGCGAATCACCATTGTGGAGCGCGTCGGCATCCTGCAGCCTGGCCAGCAGGACATCTCCACGAGCCTTGGGATTTACTCCAAATGTCGTGCAATACGCGGTCAGGGCCTCGTTCATCAGTTCCAGCATGCGCGGTTCGAATTCGCTGATATGTCCAGAATTCGGAGTCTTCAGGCTATGCGTCACCGCAGCGGGCAGGCCGATGGGGCATTGTTGAGCGCAGAAGCGTGCGAACAGGGGATTGGACAGGTAACGGTACTCTCCCGGCACGAGAAAGCGGATGTCATACAGGATCAGCCCAAGCTGCAGCGGCAGGAACTCGATCCCGTCGTTGACCGTGTGAAAAGTGATGCTGCGGATCGGCTGCTTCGTATCTGGATCGACACCACCGCGAGAGAGGAATCCCAAAATCTGCGTGAGGCGATCTGTCGACAATGGATGAAGTTTGCTCCTGGGGCGGGCAATCGGCGTCGCATGTGCGGGTGTCGCTACGGCCGACGATACGGGGATCGTGGGCGTCGATACGGCCGCCAGCGACGTTGGAATCACCGTAAGCAGCGGCGCGGGCAGCGATGCGGGCAATAGTGCCGATGGTGTTGGCGGTGGCGGGAGTGGTAAGACCGCCGCACTTCCTCGTGCCGGAGGTTGGGTCGGCGGTGATGATCGTGCGACCGAGACCAAAGCAGGTGTCGGGGCAAAGACAACCGGAGGAGAGGACTGCACAACCACACGCGCCGTGATCGGGAAGGGTGCCGGATCGCTCGTGGGATATCGCAGCTCTTTGTGAACCCCATCGGCAAGAACAAGAAACTCCCGCGTCCCATTCACCATATCCGTGATCGCGACGGCATCGTACCTGCCCTCCTTCATGCCCCGGTTTCGCGTCTTCCGCCAGGCATGAAGCCGACCGATCCACTGGTCATCGAAAAGATGGCGATCCGAGAGGCTGTTGATCAGGTCGAACGCATCCGCCTTGGGGCCATCACCGCCATCGTCGAATCTCCGTATCATCTGGAAGATGGGCTCCCACGCATCGAACAGCGCGTAGCGATAATCCTCCTGTTCGAGATTGCGCTCCGCCTTGTCGACATATGCCCAATCGCTTGCTCGGGTTACGGAGAATGCGGGGTGGACGTCCAGATTGGAAGCCTTGGCGGCACCCTCGGCCCTTCTTGCCCCGCGGCCACCAGCGTCGTCTGATGATTCGATCGGAGAAACCGTAATCGGCCGTTCCAGCACAGCCTCGATGATCGGGACCCCAGGTACCTCTCCGCTTGCCGGCGCGCTACCGACCCGACCAATCCGAAGGCGTGCGTCCTGGTCGCGTTGCCGCAGACGATCGACGAGACTGGGTACGGTCGATTGCGACGGACCAGCTGTCTTCACGAGCGGTGCGGGTTCCACGACGGCCGTACCGTTCGTTTCCATCGCCACGGCCGTCGAGGCAACAACGTCCTCGGCAACCGGCACGGCGATCTCGGGCTGCCATTCCTGCACGAGTGCCGCCTCGAACAGGAATCGGCTTGCACCGCTCGTGCCCGTTACCTCCCCACTCGCCGACCGCCTGATCGTATCCTGCCCAACGGTACGGACATACGCGGCATAGAGCACATCGGACGCCCGGCTCATCGACACATAGTAGGCCCGGCGTTCCGCCTCGAGGTTTCCCTGCCGAACACCTTGCAGGCTCGGCATCTCCCCCTCACTGCTCATCGGCAGCACGACCACGCGCCACTGACGCCCCTTGGCCCGGTGGATCGTGCTCAGCTCGATCGCATTGATCGACGTACCATCGTCATTCCGGCCCGTATTGAACTTGCTGGGTATGTGCTGTTGATGGAGCAATCGGGCGAACACATCCAGGTGGTGACTCGATGGCGCCAGGATTGCGATCTCTTGCCAGGAGATCGGGCCACCATGGTGCTTCTGTCCACGCTCCGGCAATGCGGCGATCCAGCGGACGATCTCTTCCGCCCGGTTGGCGTCGCTCGTCGCGGCATGCACAACCACCTCGCCGGGATCGGAACGGGATGCCGTCGCGGTCTTCTCGATCCGCTCGACGTTGTGGGCAATGAGCGCCTGAGCCGGTGCCAGAATCGCTTCCGGTGACCGGTAGTTGATATTGAGCTGGAACGTCTCGAATTCACGCTCGAAATATTTGGCTGCATTCCGCAGAAATACCGAACTCGATTGCTTGAATTCGTAGATTGTCTGGTCATCGTCACCAGCCAGCGTGATGGTGGTCTGCTCACCGATGACATGCCAGATCAACAGGGCATCGAGACGGCTGATGTCCTGCGCCTCGTCGATGATGACCTCGTCGTAGCGCTGGCGTTCCTGCTGAACGATCTTCTTGTTCCGAACGAGGCGAATCAGGGGCCGCAGCTTCTGGTCCTGAAAATCCATCCGGCTCCGCTGTCGCAGCTCGGTTTCATAGAGTAGATACGCGCTGAAAAGCTGCGCAACCTGCTGGTCGATCGCGCGGGAGGACTCTGTTCGTATCTCGACCCTGCCCCCCAGCAAATCCATCGATTGCCCGGTCAGCGGAAGTTCGAGGTACTTCGTCCGCAGCCAGCGGCTCGCATCTTTGCGGTCGGCTTCGATCGGACGATACCCCTGATCCTTGAGTGCGCGGAATGTTTCGATCAAATCGCGAGGCCGCTCGTCCCAGTTCAGAATCGGCAAGATACCGATCTGGCGACGAAAGGGAAGCAGTTCCTGCTCCTTGACGATCTGGCTGTTCTCCTCGACGAAGTACGATTGGAGGATGCCGATCCCGAACTTGTTGAATGTCTGAAACTTCGGCAGGTTCTGGCGCGGGGCGAGTTGCTTCAGCAGACGCCTGAACGATTGCTGCCCATTGTTGTCGAACGTCAGCATGAGCACCCGCCGGGGATCGATCCCACCCGGACCGGTACGCTCGATGACGCGCCGCACGAGCGTCTCCGTCTTGCCAGAGCCTGCGGGCGCGACGATCCGTAGCGCCTTGCCCTGGGCGGAAATCACCTGTTGCTCGAAGACGTCAGGCTTGTGGTGGTCAAAGCGTTCGTAGGACATGGAAGCGACACCATTCTTGATCGGCATCGAGCAGGCCGGTTGGCGGATGCAGATGACACCTGCCCTTGCCGCCGCCGATCGGTGCCCGTGACAGAGAGTGATGGGAAACTTGGCACCCATCGTTACCATGTAGCTCTATCATGGCGGCGCGATCAGGTTGGGACATCCGTATTTTCACGTATTTGTGGTAGCGATAGAGACGCATTTCGAGCAGGACAGAACATGTATCGCTTCAAACATCTCGATACGGCAGGTATGCATGCAGCCGAACGGGCAAGTGGGTTGGTGCCAATGGCCCGCAGAGCACGACAAGGCAGAATCCTGCAAGGTCCGTCGACCGTCAGCCCATTGCCTCGCAGTTGAACAGGCCATGCAGTCAAAGCCACCACCGGCCGCTCATGATGAGCGGCCGGTCGTTCATGCACGGGTTGGAAAATCGGACCGCGGCGAAGAGTCAGGCGTCCTTCGCGGCGAAGAGTCAGGCGTCCTTCGCGGCGAAGAGTCAGGCGTCCTTCGCGGCGAAGAGTCAGGCGTCCTTCGTCGCGAGATGCGCTTCGATGAACGCGGCCATGTCGCGAAACGCCTTGAGTTCGTTCTCGCGCTTGGTAAAGCCATGCCCCTCGTCCTCGTAGACATCGTACCGAACTTCGACCCCACGGTTGCGAAGCTGTTCGACAATCTGGTCGCTCTCGGATTGGACCACCCGGGGATCATTGGCGCCCTGGATCACGAACAGCGGCGTCGTGATCTGGTCGACGTAGGTAATCGGTGACCGCGACATCATGAATTCGGCTTCCGTCTCCGGATCGCCCACCAATTGCGCCATCATCCGCCGCCACGTCGGCGGCACGGCCTTGGCGAACGTCACCAGGTTCGACGGCCCGACAAGATCCACCGCCACCGCCCAGTAGTCCGGCAACCGGCTCACGCAGGAGAGCGTCGCGAAGCCCCCAAACGACCCTCCGTACACCCCGATTCGATCCGCATCGACCCAGTCACGGCTCTGCAGATAGTGCGCGGCCGCCTCCAGATCCTTCAGTTCATCTCCGCCCCAGTCACGATGGATAAGCTTTTGATACGTCTTGCCATAGCCGGTCGAGCCGCGGATATTCGGCGCAAGCACCGCGATGCCTCTGCTCGCAAGGTATTGATAGAACCCCGCATACATGTATTGCGGCCGCTCCTGTGCCTCGGGACCACCGTGAATCGAGAGTAGGACCGGCATCTTGCCGGTGTTCCCGGCACCTGTCGGCCGGTAGAGAAAGGCCGGAATCTCTCGCCCGTCGAAGGTGGGATAGCGCACAAGCTCGGGTTGAGTCATGTGGCGATCCTCGATTCCGCCCAGGAAGCTGTCGGTGATCCGATTCACCGTTCCTGTCAGAAGATCGACGACGAAGATCTCCGTGGGATGGATTGCCTGTTGCCACGATACTGCGAGGCGAGAACTGGACGCCGAGAGGGCGATCGTTCCGAGCACGCCGGTCGGGAGATCGATCTCGATCGCGTCAGTCGTTCCTTCCAGGTCCCTCGCGAACAGTCGCGAATACCCCTCCGTGTTGACCGACCACACCAGCCACCGGCCATCGTCGGAAATTTCTGCGTTCTCGACATCCCAGAATGGCGTCTCGACCCACTCGCGGGTTCCATCGGTCAGCCGATAAAGCCCGAGACCGAGAAACTCCCGGCCCTCGTCCGACAGGAAGTAGAAACCGGAGCCGTCGGTTGCCCATCCGACCGGGTTGAAGATCATCTCGCCTTCATGCCCGGTAAGCAGACGGGATGACCCGCTCTCGATGTCCACGAGCAGGATGTCGGTATCGGTGTTGGAACGGACATCGGCGACCAGCATCTGCTTGCTGTCGGGAGACCAGAATGCGGGGAACATCAACCCGCCCCGATCCATCAGGCGCCGCACATTCCCCGTCTCGACATCGCGAAGGATGACATCCTGATCGGTTGGCTCGCGATCGTTTCCGGCATACGCGATGAGACGGCCATCCGGCGACCACCCCTGCAGGAAATACTGCGTGTTGGCCTCGGATGCGATGGGAATCGGCTGCCCACCGCGCGGCGACACCTGGTACAGCTTCGTGAACTCGTCCCCGTCCTGATCGGCCGCGAACAGCAACGTCTCCCCGTCCGGCGACCACACGACCTGGCGAACGGCTTGTCCACCGGAGAGGGTCACCTGATGGGCATAGCCCCCATCGCTTGATTGACGCCAGAGGTTGAACTGGCCCGAGATATTGACCGAATAGACGATCTCGCTGCCATCCGGCGAGAACGCCAGCGTTGCCTGATAGCGTCGAATTGCGGTGAACTGGTCGAATGTCGGACGTGTGTCGTGGTGATCGGTCGCCGGTTGCGGATTGGGTGTCATGTCGCTGTTCCTCATCACTGAACGGACGATCGATTCCGTGCTGAAGATTTATCGTACAGCCATGTCGATGCAATGTCGCGCACAAGAACAAGAACGCTCCGATCTCGCACGCACCGCATGCGTGCCTCTCCGTCGCCGTCAGCCCGAGCGATATTGAGGGATCCCGTTCACCCGACAGGTGGCGACAGGGGGCAAGCCTTCTACCGGATGGAGCCGAATGGATGCGGCGGTCAGATGGCGCCCACCGAACCGGAGTCGACCCGGTAGTTGGAGCCGTTCACGAACGATGCACGGTCGGAGCACAGGAACGCGATCACGCTCGCGACTTCATCGGGAGTCCCGCGGCGTTTCAACGTCATGTTGGGGCGTTCCTCATCGAGAAACGATTCGATCGCCTCGTCGCGGCTGGTGCCGAGCTTGGTGGCGCGCTTGTCCATCATCGCATCGGTCATCGGTGTCCTGATGAACGCCGGCGAGACCGCGTTGACGAGCAGACCCTCGCACGCGTACGTCTGCGACAACCCCTTCGAGAGCGCAAGGATGCCTGCCTTGGCCGAGCAATAGGGAATCTCGTCGTCATACGGCTGGACCGCATCTTCGGAGGCGAGGAATACGATCCGTCCCGATCCACCCTTCCGCAGCGATGGCAGGAACGTCCGCACCAATCTCACTGGTCCGATCAGGTCCGTCATGATCGTGCTGGTCCAACCGTCATCGTCGATCTCGTGGAATAGCCCCTGTGCGCCGGTGATTCCTGCAGATTGCACCAGGATATCGATGTCCCCAACCGCGTCCTGCACCTTTCGCGCCAACTGGGCAAGAGAATCGAGATCCGTGATATCGGCCGCAAAGGCATGAAGCTGACCGTCCGATGCGTGCAGGTTCGCGGCGGCGCTATCCAGCTTGCCCTGTTCAAGGTCGCTCACCACCACGGTCGCTCCTTCTTCGAGCAGAAGTCGTGCGGTATGCCAGCCAATTCCCGAATCGGCCCCGGTGATGAGCGCTGTTCGCCCCTTGATTCCCAGATCCATTGTGTTCTCCTGACGTGGGGTTGATGTCCCGCATAGGAAGGAAGTCGCTCGCGTTGCACGGGGCACGGGTCGTGCCAGCGTGCAACGCGAGACGCAAGACGCATTGCGATCGACGGCTTGATCCAAGGACACGGAAAACCCGCAGCGATACCAAGGGGAAGAACACACGTGAGCGATACCCTCAAGATTGGCGATCACGTCCGCTGGAACTCGGAAACCGGCCACGTCACCGGCAAGATTGTCAAGCTCCACACCAGTGACACCGAATTCATGGGCCGCACGCGCCGCTGCAGCGAGGATGATCCCCAGTACGAGGTCAAAAGCGACAAGACCGATCACCTCGCGATGCACAAGGGCGACGCCTTGCACAAGATCGAGTGAACCAACGATCCCGCACCTCACCCTGCTCCAGAACGAGGGCCAATCGAGCGTGGAGTATCGACGCAACCTGGCGATGCAGTTGGCTGCGCTGCGTTCATACCAGTACCCGTTGCGCTCCGTGGATCGAACCCACTACATCCACGTCATCGCTGCGATGGGGTCATCACCCGCACCATCCGAATCCGAGGTGCGAGGTGGCGGTCATCCATTACCCGTCGGCTGACGTTCGAAAGCGAACGTTTCGGCGAGCCGGGCCACAATGATTCAGTTGTCACGACTGGCGTCTTTCTTCTCTTGCCTGTTCAATAGACCGGAGATCGGCACGAACGACCACGATGGGCAGATGGCACGCACCGCAATGACAGATGGAGCAGATCGATGGAGCTCGGAATATTCGACATGGTCCTTATCCGCCCGACGTTTGCGGAAACGCTCGATGCGGTCCTGGCCGCCGGATTCTCCACAATTCAGCTGGATTTCGCCTCGGTCGGGCTCGCATCGATGCCAGCCGACATCCCTGCAGCGGTCGCCTTCGATATTCGGCGGGAAACGTTGCTGGACGGAGTCACGATCGCGGCGGTTGGCGGCACATACAACATGACTCATCCCGACCCTCGACTGCGTGCCGAGGGGTTGGCGAGCCTGCGCGCGATCGCGGCATCCTGCGCCACGATTGGCACGTCAGTCATCACGCTCTCCACCGGCACGCGGGACGCGGACAACATGTGGCGACGTCATCAGGACAACGACTCCTCCGATGCGTGGGCGGACCTGATCGAGGCCATGACGTCCGCACTCCGGATCGCGGACGAATTCGATGTGGTTCTTGCCTTCGAACCCGAACCTGCCAATGTCGCCAGCAGTGCGACCCGCGCACGGGCGCTGCTCGACCAACTCCCTCATCCCCGCCTGAAGATCTGCTTCGATGCAGCAAACATCGCAGCCTCGGATCTGACACGCGATCCCAAGGTCGTGCTCAACGAGGCGTTTGCGCTTTTGGGCGATGAGATCGTGACGGCCCATGGCAAGGACATTACGGCCGAAGGCGAGTTCTGCGCCGCCGGCACCGGAATCGTGCCGTGGCCGTTTTGCGTGCAGCGATTCGCGGAGGTCGGCTATCAGGGACCACTGGTGTTGCATTCGCTGCTGGAGAGCGACATCACGACCGCGCGAGCCGCGATCGTGACGAGCATCTGACCGACTGGCACCTGCAGCGACGCAGAATGACGGTTTCGCCCTGCGCATCCTGCGGTACCTCGAATGCACGACACGAACGGCAAACAATCGACCTGGAGGGACGACTTCCCTCCAGGTCGATTGTTGAGCATCTCATCATCCAGAGCTACCGGTTCGTGCCGATAGGTCGCTACGACGGCTCGGGAACGCCTTCTTCACTGATGTAATAGGTAATGCTCTGGAGTGCGCTGACCGGATCGATCTCCCGCACCGTCACGTAGCTGGGAACCTTGAGGATGACGGGCGCGTAGTTCAGGATCGCCTCGACGCCGCCAGCAACCATCCTTGTCGCGGTCTCCTGGGCATGGATTTTCGGGGTCGAGATAATGCCGATCCTGATGTTGTCACGCCGGAGAATTTCCTCCAGCTGCTCTTCCGGCAAGATCTCGATATCGTTGATCACATCGCCGATATGACGCGGGTTGCGATCGAACAGCGAGACGATCGTGAATGACGAGGGAGTGAACCCTCGATAGTTCGCGATCGCCCGACCGAGATGCCCGAGACCAACCAACGCAACCGGCCATTGGCGGTCGAGCCGGAGAATGCCACCGATTGTCTGAGCCAAAAAGTTGGTGTCGTAACCTTTGCCCTGCTTGCCGAACTTCCCGAAATAGGAAAGATCGCGGCGAATCTGAGCAGCGGTAACACCGATCAGGTCGGCGAGTTCTTCAGATGATACCGAGCGAACGTCACGATCGTGAAGCATCTTGAGGGTTCGCACATAGATCGGAAGGCGGCGGATCACGATGTCCGGAATCTGATGCAGAACATCTTCCGGGAGGACATTCGAGATCAGTTCGGGGGGGAGAATTGCAGCGGGCGCATCGTGCAGGGAACCGGGGTCCGGAGCCGAGGAAAAGACCGGACCGTTCCTGCGTGGGGAAAGAGAATCATGAGCCCTCGGTTTCACGGTAATAGCTCCCCGTTTTCTGAGCGTTATCCGGGATGGAGATCAGGAGAATGCAGCACCAGAAATGTCTGCCAGACAGGATGTCCGGTCGTGAGCACATGGGGCCAGCAGGACAGCAGGATCTCACCCGGGTGATCGTCATCGATCGAAACAGGCACACACCACGGCGCCATGTCAGCCGAGCTCTCCACTCGTGCTTATATTCACAAGTGTACAGAGTTCGCAATGCCATCGACCACTGCTCAGGAGATTGGGATAGGGGAAGATTACTCGCCAGCCCAGAAGACTCGCTGGAATTCCATGCTGTCGTAGTACCCAACGAAGCTCACGATCTTGCCGGCATTGACGCGAATCATCGCGATCTGCTCAGAAATCAATTCGCGTCCGAGGCGAGCGGAGTACTCGCGGATCACGAACTGAACCGCGCCGCGATCCGCCGCCGCAATCACGTCGGTCACGTCCCAGTGTGCATTGGGGTACGACGAGACGACGGTCCCGAAGTAGGCCACGATTTCGTCGGCGGGTCGAATGGGACCGGAATGAGGATGGGCGCGAAACGTCGCGTTGGCAGAAAGCGTGTTGCGCAGGCGGCGCGGATCACGCGCGTCGAGTGCGAGAAAGAACTCTCGCGCCAATGCTTCGACGATCTTGACATCAGAAAGCCCCGATGCGCTGGGATGGGAGGAGGTCCCCGTATTGGCAGAAGATGGCGGTGTTGAACTCATGTATCCGGATTCCGTTCAATATGGACGCGAGCGCTGGGTATGGGTCAGATCCTGAGGCTCTTGGGCACTAGTGCGATCAACTCGTCGAGATGCGTTTTCTGGATCTCGGCGAGACCTACGCGCGCGCCGGAACTGTCGAGCGCATGATCGATCGCGCGGAGGAAACGATAGTCGTGCTCGGCCAGATCCTCGGCCAACCGCCGCAGGCTGACATCGAATCCGCGCCGGCTCGTCCCGGTTCGCCGCCATGCGTCATCCGGCATGCTTCGCAGCAGGGAGCAGGTACTCTGCCGCAGACGACGGAATTGCCCGAGCAGTTCGATCGGTGCACGCTGATTGTCGAATTCGGCCCGAGCGAGCGACGGTTGATACGTCTGCATCAGATCGAGATCGGGACTGTTCTGCACCGTGATCGCATACATCTTCGGAAAGACGCGATGCTCGTCATCACGCATCCCGATCATCAGATCCTTGACCGTGGGCTCGCCAAAAAATTGCGATCGCTCGAGTCGATTGCGATCGTGGACAGGCGAGATCCAGCGGGACAGATGATTGATCGTGAAATGAAGACGAATGATCAGCGCGTTGTTGTCCAATTCCTGAATCCGGCGAAGCTCTTCGGCCCCTACCGGTGCCTCGACGTCGATGTAGCCCGGAGCAATCGCCATCCTGTCCACCTTCTTCGCACGCATAACCAAAACCAGCGGATGTCGTCCATCGCGCGGCAGTATCGGGAATTATGGCACGGTTTGCCCGCATCGGCAGCGTTCATCGGCAGCGTCCAACGAGAGCGTTATCCGATCAGGTCACGCGCCTGTGAAACCTGAGTTACATCGCGGTTGCAGATATCGTTCAACAACCAGTGAAGGGTTATCTCGCCGATGCCATCGAGGACCGCCGTTCGCAGCCACGCTTCATCGTCCAACTCGGCAACGCTCTTGGCCAAGTCGCTCCGCAATTGCTTGAATTGCGCGAACACCTTGATCGGATCCTGGGCGGGATAGTCGTGTTCGATCGACCATAACGAGTCATCGAACCGCTCCAGCAAGGGGACGTCCTCCGTCAGGATGCGATTGACCCGGAGGTGAAAGATCTCCTCCCAATCCCGCAGGTGGGGAATGATCTCGACCATGCCCCAGCCACCATCATTGGATGCCTGGGCGAGCGTCTCCCGCGATTTCCCTGCGAGCAACCGCTCGAAATCGACCAGGATTGACTGGAGTGCGACCTGCACGCTGGTTCGGTCTCGAGACGGCGCCTCGACGACTACGCGTTCCGGTGCGGGTTGTTTCTGCTCGCCGGTGTCATCCGCATCCGGGCCTACCCTCTCGCCGAGAGTGTCCCAGTCGGCCGCGTCGGACTCTCCACTATCCATGCGGGTGCCGATACCGGCGACTCCGTCTGCAAACGCGTGCAATGGCCCACGCCAGCATGCTCGGGGGAAACGATTCATTGAACTCCTGTCCCACTAATCCACGACGTCACGCCGATACACAACCCCGGATCATCGATCAGACGAACCATGAACCACTAACAACATCGTGATTCGGCAACTTCTGTTACGGATAGCGGTCATGCAGCGCCGGCAGACGGGGAACAAGAATCCCCAGCAACCTCGAACTCGTGACATCTTGGCACTGATTGTCGCAGTGAACGGGTCCCGAATGCAATCCGGGGCCATTCTCAGCGAACGGACGGGACCTCACGGTGGGGCACTACAATCGGAATCTGGACACCACGTGATGCCGTCCCGCCGTGCTCGCGCTCGATACGCCAAGCACGCATTTCGGCGGGATGCGTGGCGAGCGTGACGATCAGGAGCAGGGCATGCGGGTAGTAAGCCTCGCGAAAGTCGGTGACCGAGGGTGTTGCCGGGCTTGTCGGATGAGAATGGACGATCGCGCCGAGTCGCCATCCCTCTCGCTCGATCACCCGAATCGCGTTCAGGACTTCGGTGGGATCCATGGTGTAGCGCGCTGGCGAGGCATCGATATTCGTGCCTGGGAAAAACCGGCGCGCCGTCGCGGTCCCGTCAGTGTCGAGCCGCCGGTCGACGGCGAGCAGCCCTACGCCTTCGTTTGGCACGGCATCCAGCAGGTGACGGAGGATGTGTTCATGGAGGGCAGGGCTCATCGCAAGCACCCGGACAAGCTCGGACGCGGACGCGGACGCGGACGCGGACGCGGCAGATGATGATGGAGATTGACGTTCGGGATGTCTGTGCATGAAGGGGCACCCGAAGAATACAGGCGGTGAAGGCGCTCGCAGGCGGACAAGTACACTACGCTCAGCATCACGGGCTCGCCGGTGCAAGTCCCGATCCTCGCTGGTTTCGCATTCGATTGTACCAGTCACGGACCAGCAAACCGGCATCATCCCGGAACCTTACAAGGAGACCTCATGGACGATCGCGCAGGACATCCACGCAGCCGCCTCACCCACTCCGTCCAGCGCTTTGGCAAGGCGTTCGCCCTCTTGCTGCTGATGCTCTCCCTTGTTGTTCCCACGACCCTGATTGCGTCCGAGCGTGCCTCATTTGCCGCCACACCAGAAGCCTCACCTGTGGCAGGAAGCACGCCCGCGGTCGATACGCGCGACCCGCGATTGGCCACCATCAAGCCGGAACTGCGCGATCAGGTTTCGGCCAGGATCGGTGATGATCTCAGCTCGTATGCGATCGTCGCCGCGCTGCGGGTCGGTCAACGTCCGGGAATCGATGGCACGGAGTCTATCGATTATGTAAATACCACCGGCGGGACGTTGACCACACTTCCCTTCCGACTTTATGCAAATGGCGCGGACGAGGACATCGATTCGGTCGTTGTCGATGACGTAACAGTAGATGGGACCGCGGTCGAGCCGGAACTGACCGTTGCCAATTCCGTCATGACACTCCCCCTTCCGGAACCACTCGTCGCCGGCGGCAAGACAACGATCTCGCTCTCCTTCTCCGCAACCCTGCCGATCGACACGTCCGATCATTACGGCATCTTCGGGATCGATACCGCAACCGGCTCCTGGTCACTCGCTCACTGGTATCCGATTGTCGCTGGCTGGGACCCGGCTAACGGATGGGAACTCGATCCCACGAGCGTCAACGGGGACCCGATCTTCAGCAACACCGCGCTCTACGACGTCACGATCAGCACTCCGGACACATGGGCGGTCGTCACAACGGGGAACGTGATCGAAAACCGTCTGGCAGGTCCGGCAGGGCTGGCAGGGTCGGAGCGAACGTGGCGTTTCCTGACGGGACCGGTCCGTGATTTCACGATCGTCGCCGACAGTGATTTCGAATCGACATCGACGGTTGTCGACGGTACCGTCGTCACATCGTGGTTCAATCCGGGTACCGAGCAGGTCGGCAGGGCCGTGCTCACCTACGCGGCCAAGTCGCTTGCGCTCTACAACTCCCTGATCGGACCGTATCCATATATCGAGTTCGATGTTGTCCCGGTCGAACTGTATGGTGCTGCTGGTGTCGAGTTCCCTCAGATGATCTATATCGGCCAGAGCTACTATGCCGGCGATCAGGTGCCATCCGAACCCAGCTATCTCGATTTTACCGTCGCCCATGAGGTACTGCATCAGTGGTGGTACGGGCTGGTCGGCAACAACCAGTACATTCACGCCTTCACTGACGAGGGGTTGACCAACTTCATCTCGAGCAAGGTCTATTTTACCAGGGTGTACAACGCCGACTATGGCGACCGCACCTTCGATGATGCCGCCGCCGCGCCGTTCAAGGCGACTGTCGCGCGCGGTGAGGATCAGATCGTCGATCAGCCGACCGACGACTTCCCGAGCGAACGCGCGTACGTCTATGCCGCATACAGCAAGGCGCCGATGGGATTCAGTGCGATCTACAACGAGATCGGCGACAAGGCGTTCTTCGAAGCCCTGCACGCCTACTATCAGAAATTCGAGTTCGGGATCGCGCAACCGGATGACCTGCTCGCCGCGTTCGAGAAGGCATCCGGGAAAGACCTTCACGAGCTCTGGGATCACTGGTTCCAACAGGCGGCCGGCAAGGACGATATCTAACGGCGGATTGCCGTGTACTGACATCGCACGCTTCACGTCCATGCCTGTCATCCAACGTCGAGCAATTGCGTCGAAGTATTATTCTCATGGTATTCCAGCCGTCGCGCCGGAGCAAGACCAACGTTCTTGCGGAGGAAGTCGCTGTCATGCTCGGTTCGAACTGTGCTCCCTGGCGAGCTGGTTCAACGAGCATGGCGGAAGTGAATGATTGTGACATCGATCTTTCTTGTCCCAGCAGAACGCCATGAGAAGTTCATCATTCGGAATCTGATGCAGCTCTATCAGTATGAGCTTGCGTCGTTCACTGGTAAGACGATCGATCCACTCGGCCTCTTCGACTACTCGTACCTCGATCACTACTGGACGGCAGATGGAAAACACGAGGGCCGCGTTCCATTTCTGATTCGAGTCGATGATCAACTCGCGGGCTTCATCCTGATCAACCAATATTCTTATATTGACCCACACATGGAAACGTACAACGTCGCCGAATTTTTCGTGATGAACGTGTTCCGCCGCAAAGGCATAGGAGAAGTAGCGGCGCGTCGTCTCTTCGCGCTGTTCCCAGGACAATGGGAAATCGCGGTACTGCGGGAAAACACTCCAGCAATTGCGTTCTGGAGGTCGGTGGTTGCATCGGTATCAAACGGGACATTCGAGGAGATCGAACGTTCTGACGTAGGGTGGGATGGACCGGTCCTCCGCTTCAGCTCGGCATGCGATTCCTGTATGCCTTTTCTCGATCGATAGGCCGCTGCCGGCGTCGCGGCGAAGGCTTGGTCCGGCGGAACGGCCCGTGCGAACATCTCTTCAATACTGGAATCAGATTTACCCACATGATAGGCAAACCGCAATGAACCACACATCCACTGGCTTTCTCCTACTGGCCACTCGCGCGCTCACGATTGGAATGGTTGCTGGCTTGCGTTCGATGACGCCACTGGCAATTCTCGCGCTCCGCCGCGACAGTTCGCCCGCGAGCGCCCGGTGGAGAGATTGGCCGGTTCTGAACAGCGGAAAAGGTCGCGGCGGCCTGATAATGAGCGGGCTGGGCGAGACGGTCGGAGACAAACTGCCAACCGCCCCGTCACGGTTGAAACCACTGCCGCTGACAGGTCGGATGGTGTTCGGTGGGGTGGCCGGAGCGGCTATTAGCAGCGAATCGAAGGGCACGCAACCGATCCTGATCGGTGCACTGATCGGTGCGTTCGGTGGTCTGCTTGGATCGTTCGCCGGATATCACATCCGTCACGCGATCGTGTCCGGAACGAAACTTCCTGATCTGATCGTCGCTCTTGGCGAGGATGCGATCGCGATTGCGCTCGCTGCCCATGCGACCAAGCTGGATTAGGGACATGTGACTGCCGATTGCCTGCGTGTGGCTTGGGGATAGAATAATTCTCCAGGAGAACTGGCTGATGGAACGGAGTGGAGACTCTCCGTTCCATCGCACATTCGTCCCGGAACTACCCTGAATGCACTCAGGTCCGGAACGTATCCAGGGAACGAAGCTTTTCCCTGATGGCTCGATGCTTGATTTGACTGTTGTCGTCAATCTTGTCCGCTGTCTCAACGAGCCCCTTCCTGTACAGTTCTCGCAACCCGTCCATACCAACGATCCGGAACTCGATGTTTGCGATTCTCGCACGTTCGACATGTTCGGAGATGTCGTGCATCCAGTATTCGGTCGCGTCGAACTCAACCTTCAGATCGGTCCTTCGGGCTTGCAATACGTGCCAACTCGTAATTCTGCAGTCGATACCTCGCTCCTCCAGAACCTGGCGGAGTCGTGCGAAATGCGACTCGGAGCACGATAAATCGACATCATGGACCTCCATGGCCGGGTCCTGCGTGTACGCAAACACGGCGAGGCTGGCACTCAAGACCGGCGTGATGCCTACCTCGTCACATATTCCAAGCACTTCTTGAGCGAATGACATGAGTCTGCTGAAGTGTTTCTGGTTCTTCGGAGTCGTCGTAACTTCAATCACAGGAATCTCCGGCGGCATCTCCATAATCGCATGAGCCAGTGTCCCGGCAATCGATCATCGGATGTTTGCCTGGATGCGGCAGCCGCACCGGGCGGAGCACGTGACCATGCGTGAGCAGGAACAACCCACCATCACGCGTTCCTTCCGGATCACGATGTCTCCTGCTGTTCCGGGCGGCTGGCCGGTGTGACCGTCACCTCGTCTTCCCGGTCGAGACCAACGGTGTTCACGGCTTCGCCGACGTTGTTGTAGCGGGCGATGCTGGCGAGGACACCGTCATGCACCTCGTAGACGGCCGCGAAGACCATCCGCCCCATCTCCCGCCCTGATCGCGCCGAAAGCCAGACCGCGCGCTCCTCGACCACGATCGTGCTCGCGGAAGATCCCTCCACACCATCCTGCCCGTCGTCACAAGGCGCCCCGGTCCGGCTGAACCATCGCAACGGCTCCAGCGTCAGGCTGGCATGAGCGACCCATTCGGCGAAGAAACTCTTGCCGACACTGCTCCCCCGACCTCCACCGACACGGATATCCTCCGCCGCGAGTTCGAGCAGTCCGCTCACGTTGCGCGATCGGATACCTTCATGAAACGCCTGTACGACTTCAATATCGCTGTTATCCACCATCGATCCCGTTGTCCTGTCAATTCCGTCCTGCTCCTGATCTCGACTTGCCGCTTCAGTATGCCCGGTCATCCTGGCCATAGACAGGTCCCCTGTGCCCGGGTAATCTCACGCAACATTCCAGCCACACAGACAGGCGTACGATGTCGGGAAATCAATCCCGGCGACGCTCGCTATGCAGTGTCGCCTTGCGGCGATGCGTAAGGGAGAACGACGTCATGAAGATTACAGATCTGAAGTGTGCCGTGATTGGAGATAACCCGATCGTCCGGATCGTCACGGATGAGGGGATCAGCGGGTATGGAGAAGTAGAGTCCTACAAGCCATTCCTGGCACCCTTCGTCCTGATGCTGAAACCGGCACTGATCGGCGAAGATCCTGCCAATGTCGAACGGGTGATGCGCAAGATCCGCAGCCGCGGCGGGTTCAAGCCATGGGGTGCAGCCGTCAGCGCCGTCGAGATGGCGCTTTGGGACCTGGCAGGCAAGGCGGCGGGAGTCCCCGTCTACAAGTTGCTGGGCGGCAAGGTGCGGGACCGGGTGCGCACCTACAATGGAGCGCTCCGCTCGCCGATGAGCGGCCAGAATCCGGAAGACTACGCGGCGAACACCGCGATCATGAAGGCGCTTCCCGAGAAGTTCACGATTGTGAAGCAGGCGATCGCGTTTCACACACCCATGTATGCGGAGGTCCCCGGTTTTTTCTATGGAGACCCTCAACAGCGCGCGTTTCACTCCCATATCAACCGTGGCCTGATGACGGAGAAAGGTCTCAAGCACGTCGTGGCCTGCGTGGAGGCGATGAAAGAGGTCCTTGGCGACGAGATCGGTCTGGCGCTGGATTGCGGACCTGGCTGGATGCTGCCGGATGCGATCCGCTTCGCGAAGGCGATCGAACACCTCAACATTCTCTGGCTCGAAGACCTGCTCACCGGAGACTACGTTCACTGGGTGAATGCCGATATCTACCGTGAACTGACGCGCAGTTCGACAACCCCGATCCACACCGGCGAACAGATCTACCTGCGGCAGAACTTCAAGCAGCTGATCGAATCGCACGCGGTCAACGTGGTCGGTCCTGATCCGGGCGATGTCGGCGGCATCGCGGAACTCAAGTGGATCGCGGAGTATGCCGACCTCCACGGTATCCTGATCGCACCGCATGGAACAGGGAACGGCCTGCTGGGATTGGCGGCTCTCGTTCAGGTCTGCGCCACCCTGCCGGACAACTACGTGGCGTTCGAGTATCCGGTCGGCAAGCCGGCCTGGTGGTACGACATCGTCGAGGGGCTGCCCGAACACATCGTGGAAGATGGGCTGATCGAGGTTTGGGATCGTCCCGGCATGGGGATCGAGTTCAACATCGAGGCGGCCAGTGCGTACCTGAAGGAAGAAGACCGTGACTTCTTCATCTAATCGTTGAGCATATGCATGGTGCAACAGTGCAACACCCCCGGCGATTTCTCGCCGGGGGTGTTGCCATGCCGTGCATTGATGCGGGAATTCGGGGAACTCGAAGCCTAGTAGATCTCGAGGTAGCGATCGCGCTCCCACTGGGAGACATGCTGGCGGAACGCGTTCCACTCGGAGGACTGGCCCTCGACGAGACGCTCGTAGACATGATCGCCCAGGGCCGCCTGAACGACCTCGTCCTTCTGCAACTCTTGGACAGCCTCGCCGAGCGTTGCTGGCAGGGTTGGAATGTTGCGTCGCTTGAGATCCTCGTCGGTGAAATGGTAGAGGTTCTCCTCGACCGGATCCTGCAATTCGAGCTTGTTCTCGATCCCGTCCATACCCGCCGCGAGCATCGCGGCGAAGGCGAGATACGGGTTGCAGGAAGGGTCCGGGCAGCGCAGCTCGATGCGCGTGGCATTGACATTTCCGGCGCGGATGGCCGGCACGCGGATCAGGGCCGAGCGGTTCGTGCGAGCCCAGGCGACGTAGACCGGCGCTTCGAAGCCAGGTACGAGTCGTCGGTAGGAGTTGACGAGCGGTGCGATGACGGCGGCCAGACCCCTGGCATGCTTCAACTGACCGGCAATGAACTGCTTGGCGATCTCCGACAGGCCGTATGGATCACTCTCGTCGACGAAGGCGTTCTTGCCCTTGCTCTTGTCGATGAACCCGAAGCTCTGGTGAACGTGCATCCCGGAACCGTTGATGCCTTCCATCGGCTTCGGCATGAAGGTCGCATGCAACCCGTGCTTCTGGGCGATCGCCTTCAGGATGTACTTGAACGAGACGGCTCGGTCAGCCGTCGGCAGGGCCGGGCCGTACTCGAAGTCGATCTCGTGCTGGCCGGTCGCGACTTCGTGATGGCTGGCTTCGACATCGATCCCCATCTCCGTCAGCGCGACGACCATGTCCTTGCGGACGGTCGAGGCAAGGTCGGTGGAAAGATCGAAATACCCGCCGCGGTCATGCGGCAATGGGCCGATGCTGTCGCCATCGCGGGCGAACAGGAAGAACTCGAGCTCCGGGCCGGAGTTGAAGGTGAACCCCAGTTCGCCAAGCTTCTCGAGCTGACGATAGAGCACGCCACGAGGATCGCCTGGGAACGGATCGCCGTTCGGGTTGTGGACCCAGCAGATGACACGCGCTGTTGTGAACTCGCCTCGTTCCCATGGGATCACGGCAAAGGTGGAGAGATCCGGCACGAGGAACATGTCGGATTCGGCTATGCGCGTGAATCCGGCAATCGACGAACCGTCGATCCACTGGCCACCTTCGACGATATTGGAGAAGATCGACGCTGGAATCGTCACGCTCTTGACGATACCCATGACGTCGGTGAACTGAAGATTGATAAACCGAACGCCTTCACTCTCGATCTTTGCATAAATCTCTTCCGGGTTCGGTTGTGCCCCAAGTATCGCCTCGCGAATTGCCATATCTGCCACGATCGGAGTCTCCTCAACCAAAATCCGGGCCGCCAGCTCGGGTGCTGGCAACCAATGTTTCCGGGTACCCGCTCGTCCGGAACAGATAGCCTTCGCAGGATCAAGCCGCATGTGCGCTCAATCCATATCGTAACGCTCTACGGAAGAGTACGGGACAGGGCCTCCCCTTCGCATCATGCTAATTGTTGATATTTTCACAAAGATATTGTTCATAGCGCACATAAACGGATTGTGCAGTTGGCAACATTGTCCGGCAGAGTACGCGATCATCGGGGGCATCACGGACCTTCTGTCCGGAAACGGGGTGTGGATTGCTGTACGCAAGGCCAAGCCCCTGATCATGGATCAGGAGTCTCGGATCGTGCCGGGTGGTGCTTGACCACCACCGAACTCTCGGAGAGAAGTCAGTCGGACGTTCCTGGAACGTGACGAAGCCATCTGCATTGCTGCAGATGGCTTCGTCTGTCGTCAGAATGCCGTGGCATCCGACTCGGATGATCGAAGGCTAGACCGGTTCGATCTTGCCCGTATACATCAGCAACGTCGGAATGCCATCGGCGTAGAAGGCATTCTTCAGTAGTGGATCGCTATCCGCCGGCCACGCCTTGACGCGGACACCCTCGAGCGCGGCGTTGTTGCCATAGCGTTCGTACAGAGGAATGCACGGAAGCAGTTCGTTGAAGACTTGGGCGATGGTCGTTACCTGCGCTTTCTGCTTCTCGGTATCGAGGCCACGCGCACTATCGGTGATCAGCTGCTCGATGTTCACCTTGCCGGCGACCTGTGTGTCCTGCTCGAGCGGGAAGTCGATCCCGCGACCACCGTTGTTCCTGGCGATCGGGTAGTTGCGGGTCAGGAACGGTGTGACAAAGGAGAAGTGCGGGTGCGGGTTGCTGGACGAGCCCCATCCCGCGATCCCCATCTCGAAGTCGCCCTTGTCCATGTCGACCAGCTGCTGGGTATACGTGATCGCGCGCGGCGTCGTCTCGATCCCCCAGGTTGTCAGCTGATCGGCCAGATCGCTGCCGGTCGCGGAGTAGTCGGCGAATTCGGCCGGGAAGGTAAGCTCGAACTTGGCATCGTTGCCGTCCGGCGTCTTCCACTTATCACCGTCCTTGGTCCAACCGGCTTCCTGCAGAAGCGCGGCGGCCTTGTCGGCGTCGTTCTCATAGGCATTCAGGACGCTCGGATCAGGAATCCACAGCGGAACGCTGTTGTCGGAGAAGCCGGCCATCAGCTTGACGCCCACTCCGGAGGGACCAAGTGACACTGTTCCGCTCTGGTCGCGGTTGATGGCGTGCGCAAGCCCTTGACGGACCTTCTCGTCGCCGAACGCGGCTTTGAGCTTGCCGAAGTTCATGTAGAGCGCGGCACCGGAGTATGTAGGTGGACGCAGAACCCGGATACCCGACGCGATCATTTGCTCCGTCGAGGCAGGCGCGAAGCCATGCGTCGCGTAGTCGACTTCCTTGGCAAGGACGACTGGTGTGATCGTGTCGGTCTCGCCGTTGTAGTTGATGATCTTGTCGAAGAGCGCCTTGTCGGCGTTCCACGCCTTCGGGTTCTTCGCCAACGTCATCTGGGCGCCGGTGATCGATGGGATGTCGATCGTGTATGGGCCGGTGGCGATCACCTTGTCCGGGCGGAACTTGTTGAACTGATCGAGGAGCTGCTTGCCCTCCGGATCGTCCATCGTCTTGCCGGACCCGAAGAGGTCGCGGGCCTTCTGGGCCCAGTCGGCGTAGATCGAGGACGGACGCGGGTTCGAGGCACGAATCACGTAGCGCTCGACGACCGTTGCCGGGACGGACATGTGGAAACTGACGGTGTGGTCGTCAACGGCCTGGACATCGTCGATGAAGTTCCAGACGACGTTGGACACGATACGCAGGCACCAGAAGGTGTCGACGACGTCCTTGGCGGTGAAAGGGGTATCATCGTCCCAGTTCACGCCCTCACGGAGCTTGACGACGAACGTATCAGCACCGGGGGGAGCGACGATCGCCGCCTTGCCGGCGACGGCGGAGACGCCATCCAGCGGGCTGCCGGACGCGCTTGGGGACGCTGCCGGGCTGGTCATGGGGCTGGCAACGGCGCTGGCACCTGGCGTGGCGGCGCTGGCGCCCGATTTGACGAAGGCCCAGTCGGTCGCCAGCAGTGGCTCCCACGTCTGGGTTGCCCAGTAGAACATGGCCAGCGGCGAGATGATGAGGTCACCATAGACCGTCAAGGGACCCTGAATGATGTTGCCGGTCAAGACGAAGGAGTTGAAATGTCCCTTTGGCGGCTCCTCATACGGATAGGCGGAGTGGAACTCCTTGCCGCCATCCTGAGCCATGACCACACGCCCCATTGATGGGAGCGCCGCGCCGCCGAGCATCGCCGCAGCGAATGCACCGGCACTGACGCCGGCAAACCGGCGGCGTGAGAGCGATCGATTGACGAGTTGGTCTTTCAACCCTGTCAATTTTTCAGAACCTTCTGACATCATGTTCTCCTGTACCACGGCCGAATGCTCATGCGCATGCAGCCAGAAACGTTTCAGGACTCCGACGTGTTCAGAACCACCTTGTCCATACGCAGTGGCACAGATCACGTGGATCCGGCACCACCCTGGCTCGCCCACTCGACGTGTGCGGCAGGCTCGGTGGATGTCGTAAGAACACGAGTGATAATACATCACTGCGCACCTGATGCACGACCTCCTTCCCGCCTCGATGACGTGAGAATGCCTGACCTTCGCATTAAACCGTTGGATCGCCGTTCCAGTTTGATCTCATGCCGGAATAACACAGTGAATCAATCGGCGGCATGTTGACCGGCGATATCCTCTCCACGACTCAGATCCAGCCCGTCACCTCCGCGCTGAATGTTGCGGACGACAAGGTGACATGCCACATCCCGTCCCCCGCCAATGCCAACCAGCGGTGGCACCTGGACATCGCAGAGCCCCGGCTCCCAATAGGGACAACGAGGGTTGAACACGCATCCAGGTGGCAGGTTGGCAAGATTGGGGATGTCAAGGCTGCGAAGCTGGAGCTTCTCCTTGGAGCGCGTCAGATCGGGATCCGCTTCCGGGATGGCGGCCGCCAAGGCACGCGTGTAGGGATGCAGGGAGCGGCCGATGACCTGCGGCGTGCGACCTTGTTCAATGAGCTTGCCGACATACATGACGCCGACATTGCCTTCCCAGGCGAAATATTTCACGACCGCGAGGTCATGAGTGATGAAAAGGAAGGTCACACCCAGGTCGTTGCGAAGCTTGAGCATCGTGTTGAGCAGACTGACGCGGGTCGAGACATCGACCATCGACACGGATTCGTCTGCGATGATGACTCGTGGATTCAACGTCATCGCACGGGCGATCGACACCCGTTGCCGCTGACCGCCGGAGAGCTGATGCGGAAACTTGTTGATGAAATTCTCCGCCGGCTGCAGGTCGACGAGTTCCAGCAGCTCGGCGGCTCGCGCAGTCGCCTCTTTGCGGCCCTTGACCAGCTTGTGATGCAGCAGCGGCGCACGGAGGGTATCGCCGATGGTGTGCACCGGGTTGAGCGATGCATACGGGTCCTGATGGATGATCTGAACCGCGCGGCGATACTCCCTGAATTCGGCCTTGGACATGTCCTTCAGGTCGCGTCCCTCGAAGCGAATACTTCCCGATGTAGGTTGCAGGAGACCGGCAGCCATGCGGGCGACCGTGGTCTTGCCACTGCCGCTCTCCCCGACGAGACAGAGAATATCCCCGGGATCGAGCGAGAGCGACACGTGATCGACGGCGGTGATTGGCCCCCGTCCCGTATCGAACTCGCGAACCAGGTTGTCGAGAACCATCAACGGCTCGGCCATATACCTGAAATCCTTTACCTGGATCCTGACGATCGCCCATCTTCGCGATCCCTACAGGGCGACTTCCGCGACGTCCATCTGCTCCCACACCGCGGCATCCCCGGTCACCTTGTCGTGATGGTGACAGGCGGCGAAATGCGTACCGCCGAGATCCATCAACGGTGGATTTTCCCGGACACAGATCTCGGTTGCATAGGGGCATCGGGGATGAAACGGGCACCCGGAGGGCATCTTCAGCATGTTCGGGGTCGATCCCGGAATCGACGTCAACGGCGTGAACTCCTCACCAACGATCGGCGGCACGGCGTTCAGCAGCCCTACTGTATACGGATGTTTCGGTTGATAGAAGACGTCCCGCACCGGACCGTATTCCACGATCTCACCCGCGTACATCGTCGCCACCCGGTCGGCGAGTTCCGCCGCCAGGGAGAGGTCGTGACTGATGAAGATCATGGTGAAATCGAGGGTGTCACGCAGCGTCTTGATGACATCGATGATGGCGCGCTGGGTAAGGATGTCGAGCGCGGTCGTCGGTTCGTCGAGGATGATCAGCTGCGGTTCGAGCAGAAGGCTCAGCGCGATCGAAACGCGTTGGCGCATGCCGCCAGACAGTTCGAAGGGATAGGCATTGGCAACGCGCTCGGCGTCGAGTTGAACCTGCCGCAGCAATTCGAGCGTGCGTTCCCGCACCTTGCGTCGATTCCCCATTCCGTGCGCGTTGGCCGTCTCGTAGAAGGTATCGTCGACGCGCATGACGGGGTTGAGCGAGTTCTGCGCGGCCTGGAACACCATCGCGATCTCGTTCCAGCGAATCCGCCGGAAGTCCTTGTCCTTCAGGGTGATGAGATCGGTTTCCGTGCCATTGCTATCTCGATAGATGGCCGATGATCCATCGGTGATCCGTGCGGTACGGACGAGCATCCGCAGCAGCGCGAACCCGAGTGTTGACTTGCCGGAACCACTCTCGCCGATCAGGGCGATCGCCTCACCTTGCCGGATATCCAGGTTGACGTCTCGCACCGCCTTGGTCCAGCTGCCACCGGTCCTGTACTCGACGCTCAGGTTGCGAATCGAAAGCATCGTTGCCGCCGAAGATTCGGCGGTTCCCCGCAACGCGTTCTTGGCAGCCGCTGCCACGCTTGGTCTGTATTTGTGTGCGTCTTCGTTTGAGCCCATGGACCTGCTTACCTTGACGATGCCGCGATTTCGACGGCGATAGCGGGATATGCAACAACATTCCGGGGACACGGAAAGCGCGGTGCTACTCCTCGCGCAAGCGGGGATTGAAGATATCCTCCAGAGACCGCGAGATCATCACGAGCGAGAGCTGCAGGATGGAGATCATGAAGATCGGTGCCATGATGTTGAGCATGCTGTCCTTGAAAAAAACCGCACCCTTGGTATAGGCCTGATTGATCATCAAGCCCCAGTTGTCACCTGCGAGCGGAACGAGACCGAGGAAGAAGAGGACGACCTGACCGTAGATGGCGCCGGTCATCGCGAAGACGAAGTTGATCACGATGTAGCTCATCATGTTCGGGATCACTTCGCGGAAAAGAATCCGCGAAGTCCCGAGATCGAGCATCCGGGCGGCCTCGACGTACTCCCGCTCCTTGAGCGAGAGCACCTGGGCACGTACCGCTCGCAGCAGTACCGGCCAGGCGGTCACGGAGAGCACCAGCGCGAGCAGGAAGAGATTGTCCAGTTGAACGTAGGCTGCGAGGACACCGAGCAGAATGATGCTCGGCACGGTGATGAAGACATCCGCGATCATGAGGACGGCGGCATCGAACGAGCCACCGATCATCGCCGCCAACGCGCCAAACGTGACGGCGATCACCGTGGAGATCAGTGCCGCGGAGGCCGAGACGAGAATCAGGGACCGCCCACCATGCACGATCTGATACCAGATATCCTTGCCCATGAAGTCGCCGCCAAGCAGATGGTTCCATGATGGTTTCGCGTAGATATTGGCGACGACGGTGGGATTCTTGGCCCCCATGAAAAACGGACCGATGAACGTGAGAATCAGGATCGCAAAAAAGACGATAAAGCCAATCGTCCCCACCATGTTGCGCTGAACGAACGTTCTGATAAACGTTCCCCGGTTCGCTGGCCTGTCAACGTCGGTGTTTGTCGAAGGCAGGTTCTCCATATCGACGAGGGTCTGCACCATTGCTTATTTCCCCTGTGCTCGAATGCGCGGATCGAGACGGCTGTAAAGGAGATCCGCGATCAGATTGGCGAGAACCACCGAGATCGTGATGACCAGGAATATCCCCTGCAGCACCGAGTAGTCCCGCTGCTGGATCGATCGGAAGAGTTCGCTGCCCAACCCCTTGTACTGGAAGATCGGCTCCATCAGCAGGGATCCACCGACCACCGCACCGATGGCGGTCGCCAGACTCGTGAACAGAGGGAGGATCGCGTTTCGTCCTACATAGAAGATCGCAACACGCCATTCGGGAATGCCGCGCGCACGCGCCGCCGTCACGAAATCCTCTTCCAGGGCGGCGACGGTGGTGCTCTTCATCGTCAGCATCCAGCCCCCGATCGACGTCAGGACATAGACGAAAATGGGAAGCCAGGCGTGATAGAGCGCGTCCAGGAGGAATGTCCAACTGAACTCGATCTGTTGGCCACTCGAAATGGAGCCCCGCATCGGGACGAACGGCAACACCTCCAGCCAAACACCGAATATGGTAAGAATCAGGATCGCCACCAGATAATTTGGAATCGATGTCGCGAGCGACGCGAAGCTCGAGAGCGCACTATCGATCCAGCTGCCGCGCTTGTAGGCCATCAACATCCCGAGGGTTACACCGAGGGTGAAGGCGATCAGCAATCCCGACCCGACACTGAAGACCGTCCACCAGATCCGCGACGCGATGATCGAGCTGACTGTGGTGCCCGGCGAGCTGACGGACATCCCCAGATTGCCTTGGCTGAGATTCTTCAGGTAATCCAGATACTGCAGAAACATCGGCTTGTCGGTGTCGATCGAGAAGAGCGACTGCGCCATGTTCCGGGCCTGATCGTAGGAATACCCGTACTGCGTCATCTGCTGGTTGATGTAGACCTGGATTGGATTTCCTGGCAGTAACCGCACGAGAAAGAAGATGAGCGTGATGACGAAAAAGATCGTGAAAGCTGCTCGCAATAATCTGCGAAACAGGAAACTCGAGGTGAACTTCTTCGCTCCTGACAGGACGCCGGTGGAGGCCGTCTGGGTTCGCGCAATCGGTTGGGAAGCAACTGCTGCCATAAACTCCCGTACTTTCTCTCGTACTGATCACCCCGGACACCGCGTACGAACTTCTCCGCAAATGGAGATCGCCGGAACCGTTCGATTGCAGGCAAGCCACCTCGATCGATCCCGAGTATCCATACCGTTCGATGGCAATCAACGATGTTTCTGCAATGAGTCCTCATGAGGACCGTTCAGCAACGCTCCCTGCACCGGCGTACGGGTACCTCATCCAAAACTTCTGGGTTGAACGTGAGAAGAATACTCCGCGCGCGCCTGTGTATACAAATCATAAACGCCTTGCGTCACTCCGATTGGCCGGGATCTGACATTCATGCGCACCTCGGTATGTACCCGTAGCACGCTCGTGCTGCCCGATCCGGTCATTCTGCCCAACCGGCGATCTCCAGATTCGGACAAGTCGTAATTCCCTTGCATGACGGCAACTCTGCCCGTCTCTCCCGGCAGCTGCATCGGAGCATCGCGAGGGATCAGTTCGCAGGAGCGATCCCGTCGCAAGCACCAACCGCACCGTCATCCCAACGCTATGTCGAGCAGCTGCTCGGGTGCAGACGCCCTTTCTTCTGAAACGCAATTAGACCGCTGCGTGCGCGATCGCCACTACCTCGTGGGTCTCCGCGGATTCGTAGGCAGCGAGTGCAACTTCCAGCGCCCGCAGCCCGTCGACTCCCGTCACCGTGGGATCGCTGTTCGTCCGCACCGCATCGATGAAGGCCCCGACCATCTCCGGGTCACCGGTCACCTCTACGGGAATTCGGGTGTTGGATGGTCCCCGGATCTCGATCAAGTCGATGTTGTTGTTGAAGGCGTTGAGCGAGAGCACGCCGGTCTCTCCGATGATCTCGATCATGACCCCACCCCAGATCGGGTTGTTCGCGGGTCGCGACCAACTCGTGTCCAGGCTCACCGGTATCCCGTTGCTTAGGCGCATCATCAGCAATCCGGTATCGTCGGTCGCAATGTCGTGGATACGCGTGTCGACCTCGGCATAGACCTCCGTGACCTCCGTATCGAACATCCAGCGCAGCACATCGACGACATGAACGGTGTGGTCGATCACGGCGCCACCGCCGGAGAGTTCCGGCTGCACGAACCAGTCATGCGGGCACATCCCCGGATTGCGGGCGGCGATGATCAGGGGTTCGCCGATCCGGCCCGCCCTGACGGCGTCCCGCAATCCGATCGTCGCCGCGTTGAAGCGCACCGGGAAGGCGATCTGCAGCTTCACGTTGTGCCTGGCACACGCCTCGATCATCTGCCGGGCGTCGGCGACGGTGGTCGCAATTGGCTTCTCGCACAGGACATGCTTGCCTGCCTCGGCCGCCGCGATCGTCATCGCCTTGTGGTAGACGTTCTCGCTGCAGATGACGACCGCATCGATGTCGTCGCGGGTGACGCCCTCACGGTAATCGGCAACCCACGTCGCTCCATACAGCTGACTCGCCGCCTGACCGCGCTCCACGTTGTCATCCGCGATCAGCACCAGTTCGGCATGTGGATTGGCCGCGAGACACGTAGCGTATCCATGCGCATGACCGTGCGCGAAACTCAAAATCGCGATCCGCACCGGCCCCTTCTCAACTGCATCCGTCATCATCATTCCCTTGCACGCTTACACGGTCTTCGTAGGGGTCGACCCCGTGTTGACCCACCATGGACGGCCTTCGTACGGGTCGACTCGATGTCAGAAGCTTCATCGACCTCACCGCATGGCATTCATCACGCCGTCGCCAGCGTGCCATCCTCATCGAAAAACTGTGGCTTGCCCGTTCGCATCGATTCCAGCACCGCGTTCGCCAGCGTCAGCGTCTTTGTCGCCTCCGCCCCGTCGATCAGCACCGGCTCGCCCGACCGCAGGCACGAGACGAAGTGCTGGATCTCCCGGAGATGTGGGGCCGCCACGGTCGGACGCAAATGGGATCGGCCCGGCGTGCGTGGTCCCGGCGAGGCGTTCCAGTCGATCCCGGCGGTCGGTTCCAGCACGAGGGTCGCGCTGTCCTCGCTCGAGTAACGGGCAATGCCATACTGCCCGGCGATCTCGATCGAGGTGCGATGTGTCGCATGCGCCCAGCTGGCTTCGACATGGGCGATCTCTCCACTCCGGAACCGGATCGAGGCCATCGTGTAATCGCGGGAGGTGTGAATCGGCAGATAGCTCAAGCCATGGGCGAAGACCCGTTCGGCCTCCCCGAAATACCAGCGCAAGGTATCGATCTCGTGGATCATCAGATCGAGCACGACGCCGCCATTCTTCTCGACATCCGCGAACCAGGGCGAGCGCTCCATCACCGGGGGGTTGGTGCGCGAGGCACGAACGGTCGCGATCCGGCCAAGCGTCCCGGCGTCGAGAATGTCCTTGATGCGAGCATTCTCCGGGAAGAACCGGACGACATGGCCGATCATGAAAACCACCCCGGCAGCGTCACACGCGTCGACCATTGCCTCACCATCCGTGGATGTGCGAGCGATCGGTTTCTCGCAGAAGATGTGCTTGCCATAGTGGGCGGCAAGCTCGGTCGCCTCGCGATGCAGGAAGGTGGGCAGCGCGATCAGGACGGCATCGACGTCCTCCGCAGCGAAGGCGTCTTCCATCGAGGCGGTCGGCTTTCCACCGATGCTTGCCGCGAGTGCTTCCGCACGAGGAAGATCGACATCGACCAGCCAGGTGAGATCGACCTCGGGCATCGCTGCCAGGTTGTGCGCGTGATGACTGCCCATCCCGCCTGTTCCAACCACGGCAAACCGAACCGGTCGGTCGCTCATCTCGGACGGAGTGGCCGGCGTGGCCGGGGTTCGCGATCTGAAATCTGATGACTGCGTACTCATATGTCGCTTTCTGGTTCTGCCATGACGAACACGCTCGATCTGGTCATGCCTGAAGTGAAGATCGGCTAACCACTGCGTACCCTACGTGAATGGGGAACGTTAGACAAGCGTGTTGATCGTCGACGATCCCACATTTGCGTGAGAGTTGGGGCGTCCGGCAGGTCAATGCTTCGGCGCCACTTTTCCACGTCATCCCGAGCCCATTTCCGTCATCCCTCGCGTTGCTCCGGTGCGTTGCTGGGATGACGTGGTGGCGTCATCGAGGTGGACAGCGCAGGACGGGATGGCGGTGGAACGGAGAACGGAATGACGGCAGAAAACCCACCGATCCCCGTACGCAGGAGGGGTCGGTTGGCAGGGTCGGTCTCACGCCATCCCCTATGCTCACCGGCACTACTGTTTGACGCAGATACAGGTACAGGTAGAGATTTACCTGGGAGAGAGTTCATCGAGGTGCTTGTGCATCCTATCCGCATCGCCGTTCTTCGGCGACCAGCAGGCGTTCATCCGTCCAGGCCGGTTGCTCACACGATTCCTCACATTTCTCTTGGCTGCATCGTCATCCCTTTGAGGGCAACACTGATTTGCCCAACACAGCGAGATGAGGTGCAGCCATGGCAGTCGGAACACTCAAATCACGTCCGGATCACTCGTCGTCACATCAGGTCGTCGTCATCGGAGCCGGATACGCTGGCGTCATCGCCACCAACCGGATCCTGTCATCGCGGACGCTGGCCGAGCGGCAGTCGGTCCGGGTCACGGTCGTCAACCCGCGCACGGATTTCGTCGAACGGATCCGGCTGCACGAGGTCGCGGCTGGCACGGTCGCCTCTGCCACCTTCCCGCTGTCCGACATCCTGCACCAGGAGGCGGAACTCGTGGCCGGGACGGCGATCCAAATCGATCCCGATGCCCGGGTCGTCGATGTCGAGCGCGACGGGGTCATCCACCCGATCCCTTACAATACGCTGGTCTACGCGGTCGGCAGCAAGTCGGCCGTCGCGGTCCCTGGCGTTCGCGACCACGCCGTGCCGCTCGCCGGCATCGACGATGCCGACCGGGCGCGCCACGTGATCGCCCGGCTGGCCGCCGGGTCCCTCGTCACGGTCGTCGGCGGCGGGTTGACGGGCGTCGAGGTTGTCACCGAGCTGGCCGAGCGCCGCCCCGATCTCTCGATGACGCTCGTGACCAGCGGGACGGTCGTGGCGAAGCTGAGCGACGCGGGCCGGCGGAACGTCAAACGGGTCCTGAACTGGCTTGGGATCGAGGTGATCGAAGGCGCTCAGGTCGAGTCGATCACGACTGGCCGGCTCGACCTCGCCGACCACCGCCAGCTAGCGTTCGACGCCTGCGTCTGGACCGTCGGCTTCACGGTGCCGGATCTGGCCCTTCGGAGCGGCCTCGCGACCGACGCTATCGGGCGACTCCGCCTGGATGCGACACTGACCAGCATCGACTCGCCGCACATCGTTGGCGCCGGTGATGCAATCGTCATTCCCGATGCCATCGGCCGTCACCTGCGGATGAGCTGCGCGGCCGCCGTGCCGCTTGGTGGGCACGCTGCCGACACGATCCTGGCTCGGATCCGGGGGACCGACGTGAACCCCCTATCGCTCGGCTACGCCGGCCAGTGTATCAGCCTTGGACGCCATCGCGGCCTGATGCAGCTGGTGCACGCCGACGACACGCCCCGGCGGTTGATCGTTCCGGGACCTGCGGGCGCGTGGGTCAAAGAGCGCGTCTGCCGCTACACTGTGACCGTTATGCGGAACGAACGTCGCCGGCCGAGCGCCATGCTTGGTTTCGCTGGCCCTTCCACCTGCGCGACCCATGAACCGGAGCTCTCACGATGACCTTCGTGCCCGGCGATCCCGAGTACCAGCACCTGTTCGGGGTCGCCTACCGTCTGCTTGGCTCGGCGCAGGATGCCGAGGACGCGATCCAGGAAGGGCAGATCCGCTGGCAGCAACTTCCGGATGGTGACCGTGCCCTGATCCGGAAGCCGCTCGCCTGGCTGACCCGCGTCGTCAGCCGGCTCTGCCTCGACCAGTTGGGGTCGGCGAGAGCACGGCGGGAACAGTACGCTGGCATCTGGCTGCCGGAGCCCCTGCCCGGCCGGATCGATTCGCTGTTGAGCACCGCGAGTGTCCAGGCGGCCGGCGACCCGGCCGATGCCGTAACCCAGGAGGAGTCGGTGTCGATCGCCCTGCTCGTGGTCATGGAGCAGCTCAGCCCCGGCGAGCGGGTCGCCCTGATCCTGCACGATGTCTTCGGCCTGGCCTTCGTCGAGATCGCGACGATCGTCGGCCGCAATCCCGAGGCGTGCCGCCAGCTCGCCTCGACCGCCCGGCGCCATGTCCGGTCCGGTCCGCGGTACTCGGCAAGCGGACCGGAGCGCGACCGCGTCGTCGCGGCGTTCGCCCACGCGTGCATGGGCGGCGACCTGCTGGCGCTGGCCGAGGTGCTCGACCCCAACGTCGTCTCCCGGTCGGACGGCGGTGGTCTCGTCTCCGCCGCCGCCAGATCCATCCACGGTGTCGACCGGGTCGCCCGGTTGCTGGCGGGCCCCATTCGCCACGGTGTTCCGGAGGAATCGAACTTCACCTGGCGACTCGCGCCGGTAAACGGTCGGACTGGACTGATCGTCGAGGCCAGCGGCGCGGTCGTCGGGGTCGTCGATCTCGCGATCCGCGACGACCGCGTCGCCGAGCTCGCGACGGTCGTCAATCCCGAGAAGCTCGTCCGGTGGCAGACGGATGTGGAGAGTGCAGCATTGATCGACGAATGACGTCTGTCGTGTCGTCCGGCGCTCCGGGTTGCCGATTCACGACACCGAATGGGCGGTCGCCCGGCTAGCTGGCACCGGTCAATCCGGCGACGCAAGCCGGTTTGGCCTTCAGGGAGGTCGACCAGCGTCCACCTGCGGCGCTCACGAAAGACTCAGGCGATTGTGGGCGAGCATCCCACACCCCGCACCGTGTCGTTTTATGGTCTCTCGCATTTCCGGCATGTAGCAACCGGACCTGGTGCCGTGTCAAGCATCAATAGCTGAGCCAACGTGAGAGAGAGATCTCGACTTCGCTCCGCCGCAGTTGCCCGATGCGCTGCTGAAATGACGGGAACGGATCGTCGTTCGCTGATGAGCGGTCCCAGCAAATCAGCATTGACAGAGCACGAGAGCGCCGGAAGGTAACTATCAATGTATGGTCTTGGTTGTTCTCTGGGAATCAAGGGACGCACTGGTCCAGTGGTATGCCACGCATCAATTGCCGAGTCGACTTCTCCACGTCATCCCAATGCAGGAGGGATCAGGTTGGGTGACGCATCCACACAAAGCGGTCCCTCGCGTTGCTCCAATGCGCCGTGAGGCGCCGGCTTCGAAGAGATCCTTCGACAGGCTCAGGATGACGGAGATGGTACAGATGCCTCTGGCAGGGCATCGAGCCAGCCAAGAACAGCTTCAGTCTGCGCGACGCGCAAGTCGAGCACGATCCGACGGATACCGTGATCCTCGGGATCATCGCCATGCACCTCTCGCTGCCTTGTGAGCGAATCGACGAGCGAGGCGATCACCGCACGTTGCGCACGCACAAGCGTATGCGCCCACTCCGTGTCGATCTGGCGGACGAAGAACAGCTTGAGCAGGAAATCCAGCCGGATATCGCGCGTGGCATGCACCGGTGCGTTCAACCATCGATCGAATACTCCCTGCCCTTCTTCTGTCAGGCTGTGATCCTGACGATCCGGGCGAGTCGATTGATGCTCCACACTGGTCGAGAGAAACCCGGCCTTCGACAGCTTCTTCAGGTAGTGATAGAGCATGCCCGGCTCCAGCCGAATGATCTCGGAGAGCGGCCCGTCGTGGAACCGTCGTCCGAGATCGTAGCCATGCATGCCCGCCTCCTCCGGCACGACCACCAGCAGGCCGAGAATCGCGTATTCCGCGGGACTGATCCGCTCGCGACGACCGGGTTTAGGTTCCAGGCTTCGTAGTGGTTGTCGAGTCACGTCCATGACTTTCTCGAGATCGATCAGGCGACGTTCCGGATCTCATCTTCGTCAACACCATCTTCGCCCGAACCAGGATTGAACACTCGTACGCGGGCGACGCGCAGACCGTCCATCTCCTCGACAATCAGTAGCTGACCACCCGGTGCCCGGACCTCATCTCCAACCTGTACTGCACGCCCAAGGAAGAAGAAGACGTACCCCCCGAGTGTCTCGACCGCATACTCCTCGTTCTGCAGATCGACGTTATGCCGCTCGCGAAGCTCGACCAGGCTGGTCAAGCCATCGAAATGCAGCACCCCATCGGGACCAATCCCATCGGTCTCATCCAGGTCTTCTTCTTCCTGGATCCGTCCGATCAGGTGCGTAACGATATCCTGCAACGTCACGATCCCAGCGGTACCACCGTACTCATCGATCACCACCGCCATCTGGACGTGATTCTCGCGCATGCTGGTAAGAACTTCCGACGCCGCCAAGGTCTCTGGCACAAGCATCAGTTCCATCATGTAATCACGAATGTCGAAGCGTTGCGCAATCTTCTGCGCCGCACGGTCGGCTTCGGGAGCGTTGTCCTGACCACCGGTGGTTACCGCATCGGCGGTCGCCGTGGCGTGTACGCGGTCGAGGAAGAGTGGCAACAGTCGCTTGATCTTGATGATACCGACGATATGGTCGCTATCCCCTTCGAAAACAGGAAGTCGCGTGTGCGATGTCTGCGATGCGATCTGGATAACATCGTCGAGCGTGGCATCGAGTGGCAGCGCCGTGACTTCCGTCCGCGGCACCATCACATGACGTGCCTGCATGTCGGTAAACGAAAACGCCCGTCCCACCATGTCGTGCGCAGTCTGGTTGACCAGCCCGGCCTCTCGACTCGCGTCGACGGCCAGCATCAGCTCCTCGGCGGATTGCACGAGGGCATGACCGGAGGCGGATTGGATACCGGCAAGTTTCACGACCTGGTTACCGACCCAGTTCAGCGCACCGATGACCGGACGGAAGATCACGAGGAAGATGTGGATCGGACGATAGACCGCGAGCACGGTCGCTTCCGAGCGCTGAAGCGCCAGACTCTTCGGCGCCAACTCACCGATCACGATATGCAGGGAGGTCACGAAGGAGAAGGCGATGACGAACGAGAGAGCGTGCAATGTCGTCGGCCCGACCGTGAATGGCAGGAGGACGATCACCCCATGGAGGAGAGTAGCGACCGCAGGTTCGCCGATCCAACCGAGTGCCAGACTGGAGATCGTGATTCCGAGCTGAGTTGCCGCGATGTACGTATCGAGATGGTCGAGCAGGTCGAGCACCCCGATTGCACGGCGATTTCCTTCAGACGCGAGTTGTTGCATGCGAGTGCGACGAACAGAAACGAGGGCGAACTCGGTTGCAACAAAGAAGCCGTTTGCCAAGACAAGCACAACGACGGCAACGAGCCCTAAAGTGGTACTAATTGGGTCCTCCAGACATCGAAATCGGCGACGCTTTCCTTCGGCCCGCTTCCCTTTTTGCCGCATCGACGGCGGAGCGGAGCCACATCGCGCACATGGCCTTTACATTTTAGAAGAAACCGGATCAAATCTCCAGATGCAGCCGTTCGAGACACACCCACCGGACGCGCCAGCCGATGCATTCGCCGTCGCGCTGCGGCGAGCATGCTAGGATGATCCATCAGGATCGAGCGTCGACGAGCGAGAGGAGCATGACCCGTGCGCAGCGGATGGAAGACGTCAGCATGGTAGAAGGGCACACAGATCCTGCTCTGCCGCGACCGCGAGACCCGGTTGGATATCTATCGGAGGTCCTCTCGTCACGCGTTCGGGCGCACGTCTTGCCCTACCTGATCGCGCGGAACGATCAGGCGTTCTCGCTGACGCAAATCGCGCGTGGTCTCGGCATCTCCGTCAGTAGCGTCCAGCATGAATGTTACAAGCTCGAACGGCTCGGCATTCTGCATGGACGCCCGGTCCAGGGCTCTCGCCGCTATCAGATCAATCATGTGTTCCCACCGGCCAATGCGCTGATCGCATTTGTTCGCTCCGTGTTCGAACCTGGGGTCATGCTGAGCATGGCCCTCACCGATTTGACCGACCAGGGCCTCCACATTGCCGCGCTGGCTGGCCCCTTGCCACCTGAAGCGACGGAACCTCCCTATCTGCTCCTGGTCGGCGACCTTTCGCTGGACCAGCTTGACGTCGCACAGCAACGCGTATCGTATGTGCTCGATCTGCCGGTTGATGCGCTGCGAGTCGCGTTTTTTCAGCCAGATCAGTGGCATGCCCATCTCGCCAGCGGCAACGATTTCGTTGCGCGGCTGCGTGCCCTCGCACAGATCCCTATTCTCGATGTCTCGCCGTGACCAGCCAGCCACGGTGATGCGACGTTCGCCGGTAACAGGACAAGCATTCGCATCCTTTATGGAAGGACTCCCGGAAAACATGACGTCGTTTCCCCTCTCCGCCGCTCCCCAAGGTCCCGTCATGCTTGTCGGCCAGTCCGGTGGTGCGACCGCTGTCATCAACGCCAGTCTGATCGGGGTAGTCGACGCGGCGCGTGCGTTGGGAGGCTATACGAGGATTCTCGGCATGCGCAATGGCATTGAGGGATTGCTAGGGGAAGCGTTCCTCGATCTCGGAAACCAGCCTCGATCGACGCTCGACCGCGTGCGGAGAACGCCATCCTCGGCTCTGGGCACCGGTCGTTACAAGTTGAAGGATGACGACCTCGACCGCGCGCTCGACGTGCTGGCACAGCACGGCATCACGGCGATGATCTACATCGGCGGCAATGATTCCGCTGATACGGCGTATCGGCTTGCCATCCACGCCAAAGACCGCAAGCAGGCACTGCAGGTCATTTCCGTCCCCAAGACGGTCGACAACGATCTCCCGGAAACCGATCACTGTCCCGGTTATCCGTCGCTGGCACGCTTCCTCGCCAACGCAGTGCGCGATGCGACCTACGATACGCTGGCCGCTCCGAGGTTGTATCCCGTGAAGTTCATCGAGGTCATGGGCCGGGATGCCGGTTGGGTGGCGGCGTCGGGGGCGCTCGGGTTCTCCGATCAGGAACGGGCCGATGACCTCGCGCCTCATGTGCTTTTGCCGGAACGACCTCCGGTCTCTGCGGAGGTGATACTGGAAACGGTGCGAGGCGATATCGAACGCCGAGGCTGGTCGGTCGTGATCGTTCCAGAGACGCTGCGAGATGCACGTGGAAACCATCTCGGCGGCAGCGAGGGCAGCGAGCCAGAGTATGTCGACGAGTTCGGGCACGCGTACTTTCCAAGCACCGGCGCCGTCCTGACCAGACTCGTGACACAACATCTGGGGCGTCGCGCCCGTTTCGAGAAGTATGGAAGCGCTGCCCGGATGTCGATGTCGATGGCCTCCGAGATCGATCTCGACGAGGCGTATCGGTTGGGCGCGGCAGCCGTCGACTATATCGAGGCAGGAAGAACGGCCTGCATGACGACCCTCGTGCGCACGACCGATTCGCCCTATGACACGACAATCGGCATTGCACCGGTCGAGCTCGTCGCCAACCGGGTACGAACGATGCCCGACGAGTTCATCGCCGCCGATGACATGGCGATTACCGATGCCTTCCGCGCGTGGGCGTTGCCGCTGCTGGGATCGAGTCCCTTTCCAGATTACGCGCGTTTTTAATATCCTCGGGATCCAGTACACCGGGACCAAACGCCACCACCGCAATACAGATGACGTTGATCTATGGCACACTCTATCGCCGTGCGCCAGTCACACTTGCCATCATGACCCCAGCTGGCGCGACGTGAGAACGGGACGAGATACAGGGCATCGAGGCCCGCACATTGCGACGAGTGCAACAGGAGAACGCCGGTGATCGGCAAACGCGGTGACAATCAGAACGCTCATTGGGCAGACGCCGAGCCACAGGATGCGGCGTCTGCCGAACTCAACGATCATCTTGGCGTCGAGCACGAGACACCGGTTCCCCCTGCGGGCACAATGCGTGCCGGTGAGGCGGGGTCGATTCCCAATCACGATTCCAGGAAATGGACTTTTGAAACCGGGTGCGATGTGATCGGCTGCTGCGGTCACAAGGTCGGCGAGATCGTCGATGTCGAGTCGACGTATATCGTGGTCGAGGTTGGGTTTTTTCATCCAAGCGACTTGTATGTGCCGAAAGCTGCGATCGACGACGTGCATTCCGACGACGTCTATCTCAACCTCACCAAAACCGAGGCCCTGCATCAGGGTTGGGAAGAAGAACCCGCCACGTAGGACTGCACCGTATCTCCGAACGCACGTCCATCCGGGAGTGTATTCTGATCCTCAGTTTGTCTGGATGGAAGCTTTCTCCTGTCATCCCGGCAACTGCCTGAAAGCGCCGTCGAATGAATGGAGAACCCCGCGCTTTCGTTGAAAGCGCGGGGTTCTGTGTGTCACCGACGCGCCATCGACCGTTCGCATTCCCCATGCGATAGTGTGCCGACCAACGCGCGGGGTCCAGGGTCATGCGCCGGATTTCGGGATATGAGCGGGAGCGACAGATGCAACTGGATGGGCAAGTAGCGTTCGTGACCGGTGGTGGGTCCGGGATCGGACGGGCAATCTGCGAGCGGTTCGCTGCCGAGGGGGCGACAATCGTCGCTGCCGATTGGAATCTCCCCCTCGCAGAGGAAACTATCCGTCTGATCGAGGCGTCCGGTGGCAGTGGTCTCGCGATCGATATGGACGTGTCGCGTGCCGCGCAGGTGAACGCCGCGATCGCACTCGCGACCAGCCGCTACGGCCAGATCGATCTCCTCGTGGCGAACGCCGGCCTGTCCGACGGCACGGATATCCTGACGATCGACGAAGAGACGTGGGACCGCAATCTTGACATCGTGCTGAAGGGGACATATCTGTGCGCCCGTGCGGTGCTGCCGGCCATGATCGCACGCAAGAGCGGCGTTATTCTCACGATCAGTTCGGTCAACGGGCTGACGGGTCTTGGCGAGGAAGCCTATAGCGCCGCCAAGGCCGGGCTCATGAACCTCACGCGAAATCTCGCCATGCGCTACGGACGAGACGGCATCCGCGCCAACTGCATCTGCCCGGGAACGATCCAGACCCCCATCTGGGACAGGCGGCTGCTTGTGGAACCAGATGCACTCGATACCCTCAAGGAATGGTATCCGCTCGGCCGGGTGGGCAAGCCGTCGGACATCGCGAACGCAGCGCTCTTCCTGTGTTCCGGGCAGGCGAGCTGGATCACCGGCGAGACACTCAACGTCGACGGTGGCCTGATGGCGGGTCTCTACCGGATGAGCGAGGATCTGTCGGGTCGTGGCAAGGAGTGACTGACACTATCGCCAATTCTGAAGAGCCCTGATCAGGTTCGTCACGTACCGTTCGTGATCGGCGATCAGTGCAGGAAACGTCTGGTCCAACGGCACCCAGAAAAGCTCGAATGCAACCGGTTCATCCCCATCCGATGGTGACTCTTCCGTCGTGCTCCAGCGTTCGGCGGTCGTCTGCTCACATCGCAGGTGAAAGAACCAGCGATCGTGGAGTTCATCGCGTCCCCACGTACGGGCATCATGGGTCTGGCGGCCGATGAGTTCAACGAGGATGAGATGTTCCAGGTCCGTCTCTTCCCTTGCTTCACGCAGGACAGCCTGTTCTGGCGTTTCACCGGGTTCCATCGTCCCCGCAGGAACCTGTAAACCGGCCTCAGGTTGGTTCGGATGGGCCAGCAGCAGGAGTCTCATTCCTCTGGTCGTCCCACTGGTCGTCCCACTGGTGATATAGGCGAAGGCCTTGTGTTTTGTAACGGTCATGCGTCATCCCCTCTCGCGTTCACGCAGATTTGGATGCATGATACCGACCGATACATGATCGATTTCGCATCTCGCCGTTCACGAGGAACCTCATGTCTCACGTGTCTCCGTCATCCCCGCAATCCCTGCACTTCTCCCATCAAACCGCGGCAGAACGTTATGCGCACGGTCGTCCGCGCTTCCATCAGATCCTGCTTCCCCAGATTCGCGCCATCATCGGAGAGCGAAAGAAGGCCCTCGCCGTCGATGTCGCCTGTGGAACCGGCAATTCGACTGTCGCGCTGATCGAGCTTGCCGATCGTGTCATCGGTACGGACATTTCGCCGGAGATGCTTTCCCAAACCCCGAACCTGCCAAATGTCAGCTGGCTTCTGAGCCCGGCTGAAACGCTGCCCTTCCCCGATCACAGCATCGATCTCGTCACGGTCACGATGGCGCTGCATTGGATCGATCGCAGTCGCTTTCTCCCGGAAGTCCGTCGCATCCTGGGATCGGACGGCTGGATGCTCGTCATCAGCAACCGCTTCCGTGCCGAGATGATTGGGAATCCCGCCTTTCACGAGTGGTGCCGTAACGCCCTCTACGCCAGGTTCACGACACCACCGCGCTACCCGGACACCTTCACCGACCAGGAAGCGCTTGCGCACGGACTTCGCTTTGTCGCACGAGAGACGTACACGAATCCGATCATGCTCTCGCGCGACGACCTGGTCGTCTATTTCCTTACCCAAAGCAACTTCATCGCTCGCATTGAGGAGGGGTCGGAAACCGTCGAGAGTATCTCCGCCTGGTTGCGAGAAGAGCTCGATCCATTTTTCACGAACGAGCTCGAGACGTTCATGTTTGGTGGGTGGATCTGGTACCTGCAGCGCGACGTGCAGCGCGACGTGCAGCGCGGCGGCGAGTGGAACGCACCGGAAGGAACGACGAGCGTATGACCCAGCAGTTCAGTCTCGAAACCGATGTCCAGTATGGTGAGGGTGGTGGTGTTCCGCTCTTCCTCGATATTCTTCGGCCGCAGGCATCAGGCGATGCGCCGCGGCCGGCGATCGTCTACGTTCACGGCGGGGGCTGGCTGGAAGGCGATCGCAGCTCTGGCTACGTGCCGAACCTCATGCTGGCCAGGCTGGGATTCTTCACTGTCACGATCAGCTATCGGTTCAGTCAGGTGGCGCCGTTTCCGGCCCAGATTCACGATGTGAAAGCCGCGATCCGTTTCCTGCGCTCCCATGCCGGCGAGTTCAAGATCGATCCGGCGCGGATAGGCGTGTGGGGACACTCGGCCGGGGGCCATCTGGCGGCGATGGCAGGTCTCCACACCGATATCACCGAACTCGAAGGGGAAAGTGGGTCTGCGGGGTACTCCTCGAACGTGCAGGCGGTGGTGCCGATCTCGTCGCCGACCGACTTCACCACCCCGTGGCTCGACCTGAACGGAAATGCCCTGGAAGAGCCCGACTTTGGACCGATCACACAGCTCATGGGGGGCGCTTGAATCTCGTCCAGACCTCATGCGGCTCGCGAGCCTGGCCGTTCTCGTGCAGACGGGAGATGCACCGTCGCTCATACTGCATGGAACGATCGATGATGTCGTGCCGTTTCATCAGGCGGAGCTGCTGGTCGACGCGATGAAGCGGGCGGGCAACGAGGTCACACTGATTCCAATGGCGGGGGTGAATCACGGCGCCCAGAGCCCGATGCTGCCGGGCAATGACGACCCCTTTGGAACACGAGATGCCGTTGTGGAGTTCTTCACGCGGCACCTTGGTCCGGTGAGCCCGCAAGGATGAGCGACGGGACGGGGTCCGGCGCATTGCTTTTTGCCGTCGTCCCGCGTTCGTCGTTTCCGCAGCCCCGGAGCTCCGGGGCTGCGGGGCTTGTCGAGAAATCCCTCTCCTGAACGTTCTGTCGAAGAACGCTCCGCGATACCGAACGATTCGATCGGGCACGTCCCTGAAAGAAGCTATCCTCCGACGTTGCCCGGGACGACTGGGAGGAGCGCTTGCGAGGGAGCGCCGGGGAGCGCCAGAGGGCGAGAGCGCGCGGAAGAACGTGGAAGCCATCAGCGGAACAAGCGAACGGCGGACTCATGGATGAGTCCGCCGTTCGCGTCAGTGGGGGAGGAGAGATGTGAAAGATCGATGTTTGTGAGGGATGTGTGGGCATTACCCTCGTCGCTCTTCACTTCCTCAATAGTAGCGGCTGTTCGTGAAGGTTACCTGACTCCAAGCTGAAATTTTGCTGAAGCGAAAAATGCCTGGGAATTGTCCTCGAGGTGACGTTCCGGTCGAGTCAGATACGAACACGGAAGCGGAGAGCGAGCGAGCGGCGGGCTCGGAATGGTGAGCACCGCCGCTTGCATCAGTGGGGGAGGAGAGATGTGAAAGATCGAGGGAGGTTGGGGTGGGGGAGGAGAAGTGGCCTCCCTTCGATCTTCACACGTGCAATGGTAAGTGCTGCAGGTGAACGCTTCCTGAATCGACGCTGAGCGTTTGCTGAATCTCTCGCTATCCCCTATCCCCATCTCCCTATCTCCCCGCCTGAACGACACATGCCGCGCACGTCGGGATCGGACGGGCACGTCCCACCCGTGGCGGGTTCCAGCCTTGTGACCTGGCTTCGGTGGTATAAGGAATCCGATTGGAGACGCCTGTGCACGGGCCCGATCAGAACGGGTCGGCAGGCGACATGATCGATACGTCGTTCGCAAGGAGCAACAACAATGGCTGATCGTCTGGCAGTGTCCACGAACACGTATCACACCTATTCTTTGGAAGAAGCTCTGGCCGGGATCGCCACTTCCGGGTTCACCAGTGTCGAGTTCGTTTCTGTTCCGGGCTGGACCGAGCACGTGCGGCGAGACGCCGACGACGCGGAACTTGTGCGCATTCAAACGCTGCTCGATTCGCATGGCTTGACCGCCATCAGCCTCAGCGGGCATTCCGACCTCGCCAGCGAGGAAGGCGCGGACGGGTTTCGCAAGGCGCTACGGATCGCGCATGCACTCGGTATCCGGTACGTCACGACCAGTACGGGGATCACGACGCCTCTTCGGAGGGATCGCTCGATGCGCAACGGGCGGCGTTCCTGGATCTGATTCGTCCACTCGCCGATGAAGCCGCCGAACTGGGATTGCAGATATGCCTCGAAACACATGGCGGGGTATCCGCGACAGGAGCACTCTCTGCATTGCTGGCGGAAGAGATCGATCGGTCAAACGTGGGCATCAACTACGACACGGCCAATGTGATTTTCTATGGAGGCGTCCGACCGGAACAGGATATCCTCTCGGCGGCGGCATGAACGACCCATCTCCACGTGAAGGACCAGATCGGTGGCTCCGGCGTCTGGAACTTTCCGGAGATCGGCACCGGCGAGATCGACGTCGTGCCAATCTTTGCCGCGCTTGAGGAGGCGGGTTTCAGGGGACCGTGCCCGGTCGAACTGGAATACCAGGGCGAGCCCTGGCCAAGTCTCGAGACTGTCCAGCAGGGGCTGACGAATTCGTACGCGTTCCTGCGGCGGTTCATTCCCGAACAGGAACTGGACTTGGACTCGTCGCTGGCCTCTGGGAGGCGGAGACCAGGCGGCACAACGTGATCGAACCAATCGCAGCAGATTCTGGAGGACAATCAGGAATGACCAAGGTGAACGTCGCGATTCTCGGAGCGGGATTCATGGGCAGTACGCATGCCCGGGCCTACAAAAAGATCCCGGATGTCGAGATTGCTGCGATCTACGCGCACTCCGGGAATCGGGCAGAACCATTGGCCGCAGAGGTCGGCAGTGTCTGGACTTCAGATATCGAGAACATTCTGCGCGATGAGTCGATCGATGCGGTCGATATCTGCCTCCCCACCCCCGAACATCGCGAGATGGTCGAGGCTGTGCTGCAGGCTGGCAAGCATGTCCTGATCGAGAAACCGCTGGCGCTCACGCGCGAAGATGCAAAGGCGATCGTCGAGGTGGCGGAGGCATCCAGCCAGATCGTCATGATCGCGCATGTACTGCGCTTCTGGCCAGAGTACGTCGCGCTGCAGCGTCTCGTAGCCAGCGGAGAACTGGGACGCCCGATATCAGGCTTCGCGAGCCGGCGGCAGGCGTATCCGGAATGGTCCCCGCTTTTTGCGCAGAGCGATCTCACCGGTGGGGCGATCGTCGATCAGATGGTGCATGACTTCGATGTGCTCAACTGGATCTTCGGCCAGCCGCAAACCGTCGCGGCTCGGGGCATTCTCAACCCGCGTTCGAACGGGCTGGACCAGAGCCAGGTACTGATTGGCTACAACGACGCCTCCGGAATCACAGACGGTGGGATGGTGATGCCGGATTCGTATCCCTTCTCGTCGCGATTCGAGATTCTCTGCGAGCGTGGAGCGGTGGAATACCACTTCCAGGCAGGAGGTCGCTCGGTTGAGGTCAGCGGCGGCACGAACTCCCTGATGGTATATCGCAACGAGGGAGACCCGGAACGGATCGAGGTCGACCAGACGGATGCCTACGAAAACGAGATTGCCTGTTTCATAGAGAGCATCCGATCTGGCTTGACGCCAGATCGCGGCACACCCGCGGAGTCCCATGTGGCACTCGAGGTCGCGCTGGCAGCCAGGCTCTCGGTGGAAACGGGTGAGCAGATCGTGCTTGCCGACTGGCGACAGCACTAGCGGGTCATCTCCCTGTAGGAGCCGATTGGGCGCGTGACCGAAAGGACAAAACAATCGGCGGCTATCCATTTGGACAGCCGCCGATTGCCTGGGGTGAGGGAGGAATGTCAGAAAGACTGTGAAGGATGTCGGAAGGGATCTCGTCTTTCCATGAATCAAGATTAGATCGTCAATCTGAACGGAACCTGAAGAACAGGTGGTGATTTGGTGAAGATCGACAAGTAATCCTGAACAGACGCTGTCGATCGGAAATTCCCCTGCAATTCGATCTGTCAGCCTCGCGCGCCGGTGCGCGATCTCTCGGCGATTATCTGGATGTCTGCCTGCTCCGTAGCTACACACCGCGAGCCTGTCCTCGCAGCGGCGCCGAGCAACGTCGAAGGAGGTGCGCAGCCGCGTCACCGGGCTCATAAGCTCAGCAACGATCCCTGAAGACTGCAAGACAAGAACCGATCGCGTTCGGCTCGTTCGTGTGGGTGTGTCGATCGGCGTGATGGTGCGCTGCATGCATCCCGCCTGGGAACGGAGGTGCCATGTGCAATCTTCCTCCCCGGCGTGTCGCATCAGATCGCTCCGGTATACTGGCGGCACGACTCACCTCGCATCACCGCGCATGAAAACCGCGTCGCTGATGCTCTCGTTCGATGGAGCCACAGGCCGTGACCGACTCTCATGCATCATCCGACCGAATTCCTGCCGTCCTGACATCCGCCTTCGATGCAGGTTTCGACGCCGGGCACGCACTGCAAACCCTGCTCCGCTCCGACCCCGGCGCACGGCAGGGAGCTGACGCCGCGCTCCTCCGCATCATGCTGCTGCGGCGCGATTACCCGGATGCGCAGATCGTGACGGAATTGGTGTCGCGAGCGGATGGGACCAGCGGGCACGCCATTGTGCGAGCCACGATCACGCTTCCAACCGGGGCGACTGCCAGTAGCCATGCAGAAGCCAGCGGTGACACATCGGCATTGGAAGAGACCGAGAGACGTGCGATCGGACGCGCGCTGGACATCCTCGGCCACACCATCATCGTCGCGGAGGCCACCGGGACGCAAGAAGTCTCGACACCTCCACGCTCGCCGCGAGCGGTATCAGACGTACCGGCGATGCGGGAATCGCCGATCTCGCAGGCCCGGCAGGTCTCGCCCGTGACCTCTGACACCGGCAGGGTGCCGGATGACGAGGAGGACTATTTCGACGACGAGCAGGGGAGCGACCCAGAGCCAGATCTGGAGGCAGACCTGGAAGCAATGCCACCGACGCAGGAAACATCCGCATCACCGGCATCGTCACAGACGCCTGAATCATCCACCGCCCAACCTCCCTCGGTGGTCGATGCGATGCGTCGCGCAAACCTTCGGCGGCGTCCGACGTCGGCCAATCCCAATCCGCCAGACGACGCTCCGCTCCCGAACCTCCCTCAATTTCACGACTCGCGACCTGGTCAGGGCCCCGCTGCGTCAGCTCCTTCGAACCCAGCCGAACCTGAGCGGGAGCCGACGCTGGAAGATTACTCGTGGACGGCGTTCTGGCGGGTAGCACGTCCGCAGGGATTCAACAAGGTGAAGGTGGAGGAACAGATCGGCCGGTCGATCGATGGCATGACGCCGATCCAGGTACGAGAGGCATTGGCCGAGAAAGGCGTCACGCTCTGAGGCGTCGCCTGAAAGAGGGTGGGGCCATCCTCCACATCGCGCGCTCACCCAGTCAGATCAGCCACACACGGCGTACAGAACGGGGCACTGATGCCAGCAGGTGCATCAGTGCTCCGTTCTGTACGCCGTCCCGTCGCCCTCTATGTCGTCACTTGAACGATGTTACCGTTCGTACACTCCACACATCGTATCAAGCGTGCCCAGCGGCCAATCATGTGTCCCCCTGCCATGCAAACCATGTACGTATCCTTATCTTTCAGTCTTCCTAGCGAACGTTAACCTACGCAATAATCATGTTGAATCGCAATATACCTCGCCTTATGTGACGAAATGGCACTGAACGTACTCTTGTGACAAGCAGGACACGCCTGTAATCTGGACCACAGTCATAGGGGACGCGATGGGTTCATCGCGTATTCCGGACGAGCGTCATCTTCCGCAAGACATGACGCGCACAACTTCTACCCAGCTTCTCCCGCGAGCTGGTCTGAACCGCAATCGGTTCAGCCTTCGAGGGAGGGCTGAACCGATTGTCACGTTGACGATCGAGGAATTTCGCCATCCAGACGCGCTTGGGGAGAGTGTCTAGCATGACGGCGACGAAGACGCCGGGGTCGTTGACCCCCACATCCACATCTGAACGAACGATGTCCATGTCCAAAGCCACTGCGCGCAAAGGGCGCCTCAACTGGCTCCTCGGCCTGACAGTCGTGATAGCCCTGACCCTGGGATTGCTTCATCAATCGGTCGGCCGCGCCCAACAGGAGGGTGATGGCACAGCCACGGCAGAAGCTTCACGGGAAGCTTCACCGGGTGCGACGCCAACGGTCGCGATCACTCCAGAACCTGACGCACGCCAACTCAAGCTGACGTTCACCGAGTTGAACGACTCGGGCGTGACCGGCACGACCACCCTCTTCGACGCTGGCGATCGCACGATCGTCGATATCGATGTCCAGAACACCGGCGCCGACCATCCGGCTCATATCCATAAGGGAACCTGCGGCCAGCTCGATGGTCAGCCTGCCTACACGCTTGCCAGTGTGCATGAGGATGGCAAAAGCCGTTCGGTTGTCGATGCGTCGCTGGACGATTTGGTCGCCGGTGGCTATGCCATCGATCTGCATCTTTCTCCAGCTGACTTGGGCACCCTGATCGACTGCGTCGACATCACGGGCGAACCGGCCGTTCCCGACACGAATGCAACCCCTACGGTGACGGCAACAGCGACCACAGGGGTCACAGCGACAGCCACGGCGACAGATGCTGTGGCACCAACAGCAACCGTTACGCCAAGCGCCATCAGTGCCGGAGGAACGGCGACCGAATCTCCTTCACCCACAACGGTCCCGCAAACACCATCTCCGACGCCAACCGCAACCGTGGCGGCGATCGGTGGTGACGGCACGGATGGATCGAACTCTGGCGGGTCGGCCACCATCACCACGCCGGCGCCGACCACCGTCGCGGCCGTCGGCGGCGACGGCACCAGCGGGACGACCAGCGGGGCGCCCAGCGGTAGCACCGGCACCTCATCCCAACTCACATCATCGGAAACGACCGTCGGTGATGGGACAGGCGGCGACGTCACGACCGTGAACTTTACCGCGAACTCCGATGCCACCACGACCACCAGATCTCTCGCCACCACCGGCTCCGGACCCTTGGACATGTTGCCTGGAAGTCCCATCGAGTCCATGATCCTGGCGATGTCGTCATTCGCGCTGATTCTGCTCACGAGCGGTATTTGGATCTGGCGTGGCGAACGGCGTCACAGCACACATCGACACTCCCCGCGCTGGTCCCGGCTCGGCATGTAATCGGACTCCGATTACCTGGTCAGCCCACCAGTACGAGCCCACCAGCGGCTCCCAGCAGATCGCGAGTTCGGATATCCGAACTCGCGATCTGCGCGTCCGGTTGCATTCATCGACGTCGCTCCGCCCTCGTTCCAAAAGGCTGCTGTCTCGGCATCGGATGTGCCCGCAGATCTTGGTAAGGACCCGGATATGAACGCCACGCAGTGACCACGCTGGCACTGCGTGAAAAGCAGACGACGATTGCGGTAAAAATGACGGGCACACGATCTGTACGCAAGGGCCGCAAGAGCCGCCCAATCCAGGCGGCAACGAACAGGAAGAGACGATCCCGACATGCACCTGCTGCTCGTTCGCCATGGCCAATCGCTCGGGAATATCGAAGCGAGGATTCAGGGCGATGATGACCCGCTCACCGAACACGGCCGCACCCAGGCTAGGATGGTTGCGGCATTTCTCGCCACGCGGGGCGATATCACGCATCTCTACACCAGCTCCCTCATGCGGGCTCATGAAACCGCGGCGATCATCGGTGCGGCGATCGGGCTGGACGCCATGCCCGTACCGGGGTTGGCGGAGATCAACGCCGGCACCGCCGCAGGAATGTTGTGGACCGAGTGGAGCCGCCAGTTCCCGGAGGAGGCCGCTCGCCGAGTTTCCAATACACATCTCATGGAAGCATGGGAGGGGGGCGAAAGCGCTCGCGTCTTCGCCAATCGTGTCCTTGCCGCTTATGACGAGATCGTGACGCGGCATCGGAGGACGAATGATGTCGTCGCGCTTGTCTCTCATGGTGGTGCGCTTGCCTGGATCTCCGCACGCATCCACGGCGATTCGCTGGACAGCTGGCCCGCTACCCGCTCCGGATTCCTGAATTGCTCGATCAGCGAGCTCGCGATCGATGCGGACGGCACCAGCACGATCGTTGCCTGGAACCAGCATGCGCACCTGGGGGATCTCGACACGTCGTCCTGAACGACAGCTGGTGCCGACAGCTGTACCGACGGCCGTCGATGTGCGGTGCGGTATGATTGGCGCGAGATTCGCTCTCCTCGGTATCGACCGCCCCCATCGACGAAACGGAAACCTCGAGTCATGAACCTGAACGTCCTCGCCATCACAGACGAAGTGGATCAGCGTATCTACAGCGCCTCCATCAAGCAGCGGATGGCAGACGTGCAGATGGTTATCAGCTGTGGCGATCTCCCGGCAAGTTACCTCGAGTTCCTCGCCGATGCGTTGAACAAACCGGTCTATTACGTCCTCGGGAATCATGCGGAAGAACTGACCCGGGCCGGCGAACGTGGAATCCCGCGACACCCGGAAGGATGCATCAACCTCGGAGGCACGGTGATCACCGACCCCGGCACCGGGTTGATTCTGGCGGGATTGCCGGGCTCGGTCCGGTACTCACAGGATGAGCCGATCCAGTACACCGAATGGCAAATGACGTGGATGATCTGGAAGATGACTCCGCGCTTGCTCTGGAACAAGTACCGCCATGGGCGAGCGCTCGATGTCCTTGTCACCCACGCGCCTCCCCGAGATGTGAACGATCGGGAAGATCATGCGCATCGGGGTTTCATGGCGATGCGGCGGTTCATCTCCAGATTCCATCCAGCCTACCAACTCCACGGCCACATCCATCTCTATGACCGATCCAAACCCAATACCGCGCAGTTCGAGGGGACCGACGTGATCAATGTCTTCCCGTATCAGCAGCTCGAACTTTCCTTTGCTTACAGCACCACTCCTCTCGATGACATGACGGGTCCCGCCCGCCTGACATCCGAGCGAGCGGGGAATCGTGACCTCCGTACCCTCCGCGACCTCAACGAGTTGGAGGTAAAGCGTCGCCCATGATAGAAGATCAGCTCCGCAGTGATTTTGAACGTGCGCGTCAAAAGGCGCTCTTTCACGACCTCGTTGCCACCGCCACCCGCCGCCAGAACAATCTCATTCCCTTCCACGAGATCCGCAATCGCCTCTCGCCGGAAGGAGAGAGTTATCGCGGATTGCAGACGGTGCCGATATCCCAGATCGTTGGGAGCATGGATCGCTTCCAGGATTTCGATCGCACGTTCCTGCCGCGCGGCAAGAACACCCAGAATCGCTGGAAGAATGTCGATCGCGCCTTTTACCAGGATGTGCGCCTTCCACCCATCCAGCTCTACAAGGTTGGCGACATCTATTTCGTGAAGGATGGCAACCATCGGGTATCGGTCGCGCGCGAACGTGGGGTCGAGTTCATCGATGCGGAGGTGGTCGAAGGCCACGTTCGCGTTCCGCTCTCGTCGCGGATGTCGACGACCGAACTCCTGCTTCAGACCGAGTATGCCGAGTTTTTGCGGCGCAGCGATCTCGATACCCTGCAGCCGGATCACGATATTCGGCCCACCGGTCTCGGCCGCTACGACGAGATCTGGGAACAGATCGAGAATCATCGGCAATGGCTGACCGCCATCTGGCACCGGGAAGCGACCATCCACGAAGCGGTCAATGACTGGTATACCTATATTTACCTGCCGATCGTCCAGATCGTGCGCGATCGCAAGGTGCTGGACGAGTTCCCGAACCTGACGGAAGCGGATATCTACCTGTGGGTCATGCAGCGGCGCCACACGCTGGAAGAGCAGGAAGGGCACGATGTCGGACCTGTCGCTTCTGCCAACGATTATGCGGAACTGATGACGCAGCCGATGGGCGTGAGCGATCGCGTGAGGTCGATCCTCGGCGATCATCCGCGGGAACCAGACGCTGCGGTGGAGGAGAATCGCCGCCGCCGGATGCGTCGTTGGCCGCGTCCACGCCTTCGATTCAAGTAGCCATCGAGGAACGTTCAGGGAAGGATGATAAGTGACAGACGAGGCTCCCAAGTATTGGATTCTGGTGAGTTCGGTCGACAATTGGCAAAAGGCCGTCGACCGCAATTTCTCGTTGCAGGGCATGAAATCCCGCCACCGCAAGAAAGCGGAGCAGATGCGGCCCGGTGACAAACTGATCTACTACGTCACTGGGCTGAAGGCCTTCGCCGGGATCACAACCGTCACCTCCACCTGCTTCGAGGATCACGAGCCGATCTGGACGAGTGGCAATGCGAAGAAAGCCGATGAAGATTGCCCCCTCCGGGTGAACATCACCGCGGACATCGCACTCGACCCAGCGGCGTTTGTTCCCGCCGAGGGTTTGGCACGCCAGGTGATCTATGCCAGCAAGTGGCCAGCAGCGAACTGGACGCTCGCGTTTCAGGGCAATGTCCATCTCGTTCCCGAGGCCGATTATGCATTGATTCGGGCCGAAATGGAAAACGCGCGGGGCGCCTGATATGCAGCGTCGTCACATCACGGCACGATTATATCTAGAATCGCCATCTTCATGATTTCTTAAGGAACCACTCAGGGGAGGTTCAGGTTATGTCGCTATTGTTGTACGTGAAGCAACGAGACGGCGCGCACAGAGCGCAGCAGAATCGGCGTTTCATCTCTCCTCCCCCCACCCCATTGTGAGCGGCGGACTTCCCGGTTTGGAAGTCCGCCGTTTGCATGTCCGATCGCGGACGCTCAGGTCGTGGCACTTACCGTTTCCGGAAGGAACTCGAGCGCAGCGGCAATCTCTCGCGCCACCTCCTCCGGCGAGCGGTCTCCCACGTCGATCACGACATCCCCGATGCCTCGTTCGGTCATGATTGCCTCGAGCTCCGGCGCCCGATGAAGATACCACTCCAGGGAAGCCGGCGATTCCCGACCTCGCAGCCGCTCGGCAATCAGCGTCATCGAAACCTGGAGTCGCACGATCGTTACGGTCGCGTTCGGGATTGCGACTTCATACTCAGTTCGCTGTTCCGGACGTTCGACGACATCGGCGAGAATGATCACCCTGGCACCAGCCTCGCGATAGTTTGCGGCGACGGCCGCCGTATTTCGTCTTCCCAACGCCGCATGAAAGCGATCGTCCTCCGGTGCGGGATATGACCACCGCAGGTAATCGACATCGATCATCGCGTGCGGCACCCCCCATGCCTCCAACAGGCCGGAGAGCGCAACAGCTGTTGTCGACTTGCCAGCGCCCACGGGTCCCGTGATCACGATCGCGCGGTCGATATTCATCATCTGCTCCTCCGGAATTTCATCACCGTTTTAAAATTCAGGCACCCTTTTCTCCGGACAATATCGGACGATTCATGGAGGATATATCCGACTTGAAATCTCGGATATAAGAGTCGGCAAATCGTATTCCTCCCATTGTCTGCACTCCTGTCATGCGTATGGAGCCTAGTGTTTTGAGTATATCCGTCCCTCCCGCGAGAGAACCCAAAGTCCAACTCTGCTCACTGGTTTCCGAAGCCAGCGGCGAGAGTCCGATCGGCTCCGCTTGGGCCACCGAACGGTTCCTGATGATGGAGGTCCCGTTGCCGTGGGGATACGAGACCTTGGCAAGCAGACAGGTGCCAGCCGGTTTGAAGGACCTTGTCTACGAATTCTATGCCAAGGGCTTCTCGTGGGGCCTGCTTGCGATTGCGCCCAACCCGGCCTGCTCGGTCGAAGGCATGACCAGAATCCTCGAACACACCCTGATGGCGGAACCGCTGAACGCGTTCGCCGTGCGGGATTTTCTCGTGCCCACGGATAACGTCGTTCGCGTCCTCGCGCTCTACGCCGAGAACCAGGACGCGCCCGAGTTGGATGCGTTCCAGCAACCACGATCTGCCGATGCGTGAGACATGTTCGTCTGCACGCATGGTGCGATCGATGCCTGTTGCGCCAAGTTCGGATATCCCGTCTTCAAGGAATTGAGTCGGCTCGCCGAAGAGACGTCCATGCCAACGCGGATCTGGCGCTGCTCGCATTTTGGTGGGCACCGGTTTGCGCCGACAGTGATGGAGATGCCTTCAGGCCGATCGTGGGGCCGTCTGAGGGGACCGCACATGGGCGGAGATCATCAACCACGATGTCTCGGTCTCCGACATGAGGCGATGCTACCGTGGGTGGGCCGCATTGCCGAACGTGCTGCAGCAGGTGGCCGAGGGCGAGGCGTTCGCCCGGGGTGGCTGGGAATGGACGCGCTGTGAGGTGACACCTTCTGCCGTACCGGAAGGTCCCGAAGCAATTGGTGGCACGATCACCCTCGATTACGTGCATCCAGACGGCGAAACGGGATCGATCACGATCGATGTCATTCCAGACCGGGTGTTCGAGACCATGGGCAGCTCTTCCAGCCCGGAACTTCACGACGCCCAGCAGTACCGTTGCGAGCTCGTCAGCGTCTTTCCTGCCAGGGGATTGCTCGATCGAATGGCTGGTGCCGAGTGAGCTCATGAACCACATCGCAACGGCGGCGGACCTTTTTCGACTGTTATTCAGGGAAGATTCCCAAGGTGCCGCTTCGGGATGAGCACACGTGCTGAAGTGCCACGTTGGACAGGGAGTTTGCTTCCCATGGCGGGAAGGTTGCCACCTGCCCCCCCGCAACGGGTCGTCCCGATCCGACGACCCGTTCGGCAATCGGTGAGGTTCGCCTGTGGGGCGAAGCCGATCCAGGCGCGGGACGCGTCAGACCAGGTTCATCACGCCGACCGGTCGACGATCCTTTACGATCTCGCCGCCCTTGATCACAAGGGCGATGTTGTCGACATTGGCGAGATCGTGGATCCGGTCGAGGGGATCGACACTCGTTACGACGATATCGCCAAGCTTGCCGGTCTGGAGGGTTCCGACGCGATCCTGCCAGCCCAGACACTCGGCGGCAATGCTGGTCGTCGCCACGAGCACTTCCATCGGGCTCATCCCAATATCCGCCATCAGGCCGAGTTCCCGCAGATTGGTTCCATGCGGAACAACCCCCGCGTCTGTGCCCATCGCGATCTTGACACCCGCCCTGTACGCCTTGGCGATGCTTTCGCGGTGAACGTCGATCGTTTCCTTTGCCTTGCGGAGCGCATACTCTGGCATCGTGCCGGTTGCTTCCGCCTGTTCGATCACACCTAGTGGGGCAACCAGCGTCGGGACCAGGAACGTGTCGTGTTCGAGCATCAGTTCGATTACCTCATCGTCGATGAACATGCCATGCTCGATGGAATGAATTCCGGCGCGGATGGCGTTCTTGATGCCTTCGGCTCCCTGCGCATGCGACATGACTTTCAACCCGCGCCGGAAATGAGCCTCCTCGACCATCACCTTCAGTTCCTCGATCGAGTACTGGGTGAACTCCGGGTGATCGGTGGCGCTCATGACGCCGCCGGTCGAGCAGACCTTGATCACTTCCGCGCCCGCGCGCAAAATTTCCCGCACCTTCTTGCGGACTTCTTCGACGCCGTCGGCGATACCGTTCGGGTTTCCCGGATATTCGACCATCATCGGCACGTCGACCCCAGCCGGATGCCAGCCGTCCCCGTGGCCACCGGTAGTGCTCAGGACACTGATGCTGATCTGCATTCGGGGACCGGCAATCAGCCCATCCTCGACGGCCTTCTTGACGCCCGCATCGGTGCCTCCGGCATCGCGCACGGTCGTGATCCCGCAATCGAGCGTGCGCTGCATGTACGGGATCGCCTGGTAGAAGTTGAACGAGAACGGAGTCTGCAACGCCACCATTGGGTTGCCGGCCTCGAACATGAGGTGGACGTGGGTATCGATCAGGCCGGGTAGGATATAGCCACCTCGCGCATCGACTTCCTCGACATTGCCACCAACCGAGAGGGACGCCGAAGGACCGACCGCGGTGATCACCCCGTCTTCGATCACCACCGCACCGTCTGCAATCGGCTCGACGCCGGTGCCATCGATCAACGTTCCGTTACGTACGATTATCGTGCCCATGTGTGATTGCTCCATCGATCGATGCTCATCGTCTAGTTCGGTCCGTGCATTCACGCCGTGCTCACCTCTCCATCATCGGGCGATTCGACTCCCGGACATTATGACCGGCCATCGTCGGACGTCGGCACTCGTCATTTTGGCGCTGCAGTGGCGCTGCAAGGGTCTTGGACCCACCTTCCCACGGGTAACGGCAACATGGTGCCGCACCCGTTCATGGTTTGCAATCCTCTGTCGCAATGCCGGGGCGGAGCAAGACGCAGCGCTTGCAAGGCGACAACATGACGAGTGCTGACGTCTGTGCCGAAGATACGTCAAAGCCCCATCCAGATGAATTCCAGATGGGGCTGACACACATATGCACTCGGTTCTGATCGAGCGATCTACAACTCGCTCGGATGCCGGGCGGGTCCACGACGAACCGTCTCGGGTGGAATGTTCCATCCGAAAGCCTCGGCCTCATCACCCTTGATCGAGAGAAACGCCGACTTCGATTCCGGATAGACGCTTGTCACGGCCTCGAATGGAATCCAGAGTGGAGCTCGGGCACTTCGACGGGCTTCGGCATAGATGTAACCGGCGAACGTCTTGCCATGGTCGCTTCCACCTGGCAACAGTCCGATAGCAGTTGCCAATGCGCCACTGCTCGCGTAGAGCGTGAAACCCTCGCGGATATCGTTGACGGTTCCCTGCTCACCGGCTCGGGCATCCTCGCCGACCGTTGTCAATACGGAGGGCTCGAAGAATGGCGTCTTCCCGAAGACAACCGGCTTCTCGAGGATGCCGATCGCGCCGGTCGGTCGCGTCACGATCAGGCCGGCCGCCAACAAGATCACGATTGCCGCACCCAGCGCCAGCCAGAGTTCCGGTCGGTCGATTCGATCCTTGGTTCCTCCTTGAAAGACGGCAAGAACCGATTTCCCGAAGGTGACGATCAGGAGGCCGGTGACCGCGATGACCGCGACCGGAAACACTATTGGACGGACAATCTTCTGCGAAAACTCAGTGGCCATAATCTCCTCGTCTGTTCCCCACGAACGGGTATATCCAGTTTCCATTTCCGGACGGGAATTGTCCAGCAACACGCGCGCGTTTTCGGCAGACCCACACCATTTGGCGGAGAACGAACACGCTACGCTCAGATCAGTGGTCGGTCCGGATCTGGCAGATGAAAGATGATCTGAACGTCGGTCGAATCGGTCGGTGCCGCAGGTGCTCCACCAGTGGTGGACCATTCCGCATTGCGAAGCGTCTCACGACGCCGACGCTGGCGTATCAGCCGATATCGGTAGAGTAATGGACCGGCAATCGCCACGGCGGGAATCAATAACCAGAACCAGGTCGTCGCCATGATCATGTCCGAACTCTCTCTCGAACCGGCGGCGGCATACCAGATGACCCCAATGGTCACGATCTTGAAGCCAAAAAGCGTCCAGACGAACCCCCAGACCGTTTTCTTGTTCTCTTTCTCTTCCTTTCGCTCCCGCTCCATTGCGGCGAGCGCCTTGGTCGTCTGTGGTGGATGAGACGAGTCGGTGGCCATTGGGGCCTCCTTTCCTCAAGGGTAAGGATTGACGCGTTACGTGCTGCGATCGGCGATATGTGGTGCAGGCTTCGGCAGAACTCCCCGGCCATGCAGGGTACGAGCTCTCGCCTGGAGATCCGCCCGGTCTTCCGCTTCCTTCTGGCTGCCCCAGCGGAGGAAGATGATCGAGAGCAGGATGAGGAGGATGGCGTTCATGCCAACCCACATCATGAGTCCAGCAATCTCCTGGTCGGTCTTGATGCCAAGTCCGAACGGGCGAACCGTGGCTTTGTCGTAGGCACTGTAGAGACCCGGGCCAGCGTAGGTGATGAATGCGCCGACGATGCCGCTCGGCAATGTCAGCAGGAAGATGTAGAGGCAATTCACCGGTGTGGACAGCCGAGGCGCCTCGGGCACCTTGCTCATGAGCGGCCACCAGATAAGAAACCCTGCGAGGATGAAGAACTGGTGCTCGAACGCGTGCACCATGTTGTTGGTCAACGCCCAATTGTAGAGAACCGGGATATGCCATCCGATCACGATCACGGATGAGATGAGATACGCGGTCACCGGTTTCGTGAGTCCCCGGAAGGCGAGGCTTGTCCATCGGTCACGGAATAGTGGTCGGTAGACCCATGCAGGTATCCCGGCGAGCCAACATGGTACGACTGCGAAGATCAGCAGCAGATGTTGGAACATGTGGACACTGACGAAGAACCAGTCCGACCAGTCATCGATCGGTGGACCGAGTGCGACCAGCGCTGCCAGCGATCCAAGCAGGAACCAGCGGATCTCCCTGGCCTCGACCGGCCGGGACTCGGACCCGGGACGACGACGATTGAGCGGTCCCACCCAAGCCAGATACAGCGCCGTGATGCCGAACACGTAGGCGGCGATCATCGGATCGAGGACCCAGTGAGTGTAGAGCGGTCCAGTTGGCTGTGGCCCGCCGGTATGGAGGAGCGGAAGGAGGGTGACGAATGGGAACATGACGACTTCCTGGTCCGATTCGGATGGGGTCCCATGGAGAACCCGTTTCGAATCATGACGCGACTCAAATCATGCCGTGCCTTGCGACGATACGCAGCGACAGCGAAGACCCGGAGGTGCAACGCGAGGTTGCGAGACCGGGCCCGAACTGCCCGAATACTAGGTAATCATGTTGCTGGCGAACTCCGTGACCTGATGATAGTAGTGCATGGTACAGAATCCGATGAAGATCGCCGCCGCCAACATGAAGCCGCCCGTGAAGATCCATGTCAAGCGTCGATCGTCGAACTTCAAATGCATGAAGTAGGCGCAGACGGTAACGAACTTGATCGCAGACAACACGATCAGGGCCGGCACCAGAATCGATCCAGCCGACTCGAGATAGTAAATGACGACTTCGATCAAGGTGATTGTCGCGAGGATCGCTGCAATCTTGACGTAGGCCATCTCATTCGGATGCGAATGCCCCGGATCTTCTGTTCCGGGAAGCGCGTGAGTGTTTTGCGCCATAGCGTTCCCCCTTGCATGACGTGCGTCCGAGCACAGCGTCGATAACGTGCCATCCGATTCCACTCATGCAATCGGAGTCGTATCGCGATTGGAAGCGGCGTCTGCTGCGTATCGTCAGACACCGCAGCTTGCGTTCCGCCGCTTCCCGGATACCCGCGAACTCGCAAACTCGCTAGAAAATCCCCGCGACCAGGAACTTTCCTGTCTCGAAGACCTTATAGGCAGTCTGGTGAACTTCAGCCTCGCCGTTCGGATACGGGATCAGGTAGATCAGCGTGAAGATCACGATCCAAACGATGTCGACGAAATGCCAGTAGAGTCCTGCCAGCTCGAGATCGAGACTGTCTTCCTGCTGCAAGCCGCCCCGGAGGGAAACGAAGAGCAGGCTCAACAACCAGATCACGCCGATCGTGACATGGGCACCATGGAAACCGGTAACGGTGAAGAACGTCGCCCCGAAGGTGTTGGTCTGGAGCGACAGGCCTTCGCGATGGAACGCGGTGAACTCGAAGAACTGACCGCCAAGGAAGATCACACCGAGCAGCGCAGTAGAAAAAATCCAGATGCGCGATGCTCGCAGATCCCCTCGCTGCAGACCGGCAAGCGCGAGCACCATCGTCAACGAGCTCATCAGAAGGACGAACGCGCTGACCGAGGTGTAGGGAATATCGATCAGTTCGTGAGGAAACGGTCCGACCGTCGCCTTGCCACGATAGATCATGTAGGTCGCGATCAACGCCCCGAAGAACATGCAGTCCGAGGCCAGGAATAGCCACATCAGCAGCTTGCGGGAGTTTATCCCGGTACTTGTAGGCGGATGATCCGAATGCTCTTGTCCGTGGTCCACATCATGACCCGTTCCATGGGTCTGTGGCTCGATGGCTGCCTGTACCATATGCTCCCCTGCTATTCCGCTGGCTCGAACGACCAGCCAAAGATGCCGCCGAAGAGCAATACGAGACCGAGAATCGACATGAGCGTGACATCGACCGGACCGAGATTCAACAGGGTGATCTTGTCCGTGATCAGGCCAAACATCAGCAGGAACATGCCAAACGCAGCCACGATTGGGTAGAAAGACGGGTTCGGCAGGTGAATGTGCTCGGGAGCTACATCATCTGCCCGCATTCTCCGCTTTTCCTGATCTTCCACGTCTTCATCGGGTGCGTGATCCTTCCCGACCCCGACACCCGCAATGGTCAGATCGACATCGGACTCGTCGTGCTGGGTGTGGATACCGTACTTCTCGGCCCACAGTGGATCACGATGGTACACGTGTGGAACCGTCGCGAAATTGTAAGGCGGCGGTGGCGAGGATGTCGCCCATTCCAGCGTTGAGCCATCCCACGGGTTGTCACCGGCAATTTCTCCCTTGATGAGGCTACGCCCCACGTTATAGAGGAAGAGCAGGATCGACGCACCGAGGAAGAAGGCACCGAACGAGACAACCACGTTCCAGAACCACCATCCACTGTTCTCGCCATAACTATAATAGCGGCGAGGCATGCCTTCCAGCCCGAGGAAGTGCATGGGGAAGAACGTGGCGTTGAAACCGATGAACGTCGTCCAGAAATTGATCTTTCCGAGCCGTTCGTCCATCATCCGACCCGTGAATTTCGGGAACCAGTAGACGATGGCGGCGAGCAGGCCGAAGATCGAACCGCCGAACAGCACGTAATGGAAATGGGCGATTACGAAATAGGAGTCGTTGTGCTGCGAATCAATCGGCGGCGAAGCATGCATGACACCAGAGAGTCCACCGATCGTGAACTGCGATACCAACCCCACCGCAAACAGCATCGCTGTCGTGAATCTCAGCTGGCCGAGCCAAATCGTGCCGATCCAGTTGAAGATCTTCACCCCCGTCGGAATCGCGATGATCATGGTCGTCGCGGAGAATACCGAGTTCGCCGTTGGACCGAGACCCGTGGTGAACATGTGGTGAACCCACACGCCGAAGCCCAGGAAACCGATCGCAGCTGTTGCATATACCATCACAGCGTAACCGAAGAGTGGCTTGCGCGAGAATGTCGGGATGATCTCGGAGATGATTCCGAAGGCGGGCAACACGAGGATATAGACCTCGGGGTGCCCAAACACCCAGAAGAGATGTTGCCATAGGAGCGGATCACCTCCCGCGGCAGCCGCGAAGAACGACGTCCCCACGAACCGGTCCATCATGAGCAGCAGAAGTGCGACGGTAATTGCCGGGAAAGCCATGAAGATGAGGATCGAAACGATCAACGTCGTCCAGGTAAACATCGGCATCCGCATGAGCGTAACGCCAGGCGCCCTCATGTTCAGGATCGTGACGGTGAAGTTGAACGCACCGAGCATCGACGAGACGCCCAGGATCTGCAATCCAAGCACCCAGAAGTCGACGGCATGTGACGGGCTCCAGGACTTGTCGGTCAATGGAGCGTAGCCGTACCATCCGGTGTTTGGTGCTTCATTGAAGAACCAGCTGATGTTGATCAGAATCGCGCCGAACAGGAACAGCCAGAAGCTGAACGCGTTGAGTCTCGGAAAGGCCACATCACGAGCCCCAATCTGAAGCGGCATGATGTAGTTGAAGAACGCGACACTCAACGGCATGATCGCGAGAAAGATCATGGTCGTACCGTGCATGGTGAAAAGTTCGTTGTACCTTGCGGCACTCACCACGTCGTTTTCTGGACGAATGAGTTGTGTACGAATAACCAGTGCTTCCAGACCACCCATCAGGAAGAAGAAAAACGCACTGACTCCGTACATCAACCCAATACGCTTGTGGTCAACAGTGGTAAGCCAGCTCCAGAGGCCGGAATACGCTTTCTCTGTTGGCCGCTCCACCGTTTGTGTTCGCGGTTGGGCTATCGATGCCATTCCCTGCTCCTACCCGACTCCTCATGCGACGTGTCGTACGTCACCGTTGGCTCCAGCGTGTGTACTGTCTCATCAAACCCCTCATTCCTCCAGAAGCAGATGCGCTGTCGGAAGAGGAGCATTCCCTATGGTTTCAGGGCAACAGGCGATGGTGCCGGTGAGGCTTCGGGACTCGCGACCGGTGTTCCCGAGCCATCGCATCCGTCGGCCGGCTTCAGCGTCTCGAGGAAGACCGCCAATTGCTTGGCTTCTTCCGGCGAGAGCGTCGGTTTCTCGCCATTCGGACCTGGCCCCTTGATAACCTGGGCCATGTAGTTCCCGGGCTTCACCGCACCTGGATTCTCGAGCCATCTGGTCACGTTCTCGACATTGTTGACCAACATGCCCGCGGCTATCGTCGAGCGACATCCGATATTCGTCAGGTTGGGCCCGAAGTTAGCGGCCGCACCAAGTCCGGCAACCTGGCTGTCCGGCGCCAGCACCGCCTGAATTGGAACACTTCCCTGTGCACCGTTGACCTGATGACAGGCAAGGCAAAGGCTGAACTTCGCCGGCGCGCGTACGACGCCTGCCGGTAGCGCTCCATCCTGGTTGGTCGCGACCAGATTGCCTGCACGCCAGTCATTCACCCATCCATAGAACTGCTGCTCCGGCTGGACAATCACCTTGAAGCGCATCCAAGCATGCTGAGTTCCGCAAAACTCTGCGCATTCACCGTAGAAATCGCCCGTCTCCGTTGGTGTGATCGATATCTCGTTCACATGGCCAGGAATAACGTCCATCTTGCCCGCGAGTCGCGGGACCCAGAAGGAATGAATGACGTTGTTTGAATGCAGACGAACCCTGACATTCTTGCCCTGTGGCAGATGCAGCTCGTTGGCAGTCACCACATTCAGGCTTTTGCTTCCCTGAGCGTCATCGGTGCTGTAATGGATTTCCCACCACCACTGCTTGCCATAGACGTCGACAACAAGATCGCTGTCCGCGAGCGCATTGTCCTCGTCGTACATCGTCGTGATCGTTGGAATCAGGATCACCAGAAGCACGACTGCGGGGATAATGGTCCAGGCAATTTCCAGCCGGGTATTCCCATGAATCTGGGGCGGGCGGTTGCCGGATGTCTCTTTCTTTCGAAAGCGCATCGACGCGTAGATAATCACGAACTGGACGCCGATAAAGACAATCAGCGCCAGCCAGAACACCAACTTGTACAGATCCTGGATCTGATCGGCAATAGGTGATGCAGGACTCGTGGTCGAGTACGGCTTGAGCTCATCCGGTCCACATGCGGTGAGTACAAGAATCGCGGTTACCGCCAGTGTCCCAAGGGTCAACAAGCGATGCGCGAACCTGCGTCGAGCACGGTTCCCCGACAACGTGTTGGTTCGCACCACCCGATCGTGGTTCCGCCGTTTCATTCTGCCTCCCCGCACCCCAACCGGGTACGTCCATCAATTCAGGGTCGCACTGCCCGGGAATCGCCCCCGGCAACGCTGCCCATCCTGTTTAGTTCCACCCCGCACGTACGCACCAGTAGTCGGCATGACGAGCGTTCTCCCGTATCGCGTGCGCTATCGTGACCGCGGAGAAACACGGTTCTCGTCGATCATTCCCAACTGCACGATGCTACCGCGTCATTATGCTCCATGAGGCGCGCATCTGGAAACCAGCAGACCGGCACGCACGCATCGTTTTGTGACTGCAGGTTCCCATTTTCCCCATCGCAACGCCCGTAGGGCCGTCCGCTCCTGCCACTCCATGAGGGTTCCTGCGGGAAACGCCGTGCGGACAGTCGGCCGCCAATGGACCTTGTGCAGATATACCGAACGTATCGCGGTCGGTCAAGCAAATCGAGCATATATCGGCGTGAAACAGGTCGGCCCTACCAAAGAGACACCTTTATGCACTATCCACGCTCTGGTACAATTCTTCTTTGAGTTCCAGACATCGGTCGCTAGTGACGAGACGGCGATGGATAATCGATATGCGGCGAGTTGACGGGTCTGAATGGTCCTTCTGTCACGCCAACGCCAAGATCGAACCGTTCTCTCCAGATGCCAGCCCACCAAGTCACGCTGTTCCGAGATCCTATTGCACAGACCCGCGAGGACTACCATGCGAGACCTGCAACGTGCCCAGCCGGCAACAAGAGCCTTGTCCATCATGTGTATGGTCCTGGGAGTTGCGCTGATTGCGTTTTCCATGGCAGCCGATTCGCTGGGAGTCGGCGGTGGCCAGGGATTCGGCTATCAGCAGATGATCGTCCTGATCGTTGGATTGGCCCTCTTGCTCGGAGGCTCTGCAATTCACCCCGTCGTTCTGGGCAAATTGCGTGATTAGTGCGTAGTCCGCCACATCTTCCTCATTGTTCGGCGTTCAGCTATGCCTCACGCTTGGCAGATATGCCTCAGTCCCTCTGTTCACCCCCTTACCTTTCGTTCCCCCTCAACTCTTCCAGGACGTCCTATTCCCACCTCCCATTCGAAATCCTCGATCACCTGCCGGCAGCCGGGTGATCCGGGTAGAATGGATTCGATATGTTCTGCCAATTGTGATTGCCTTCCCCGCTTTTTGAGGAGTACCCCCGTTCCCATGACCGATGTTGACGCCACTTCTGGTCCCACGCCCCCCGATGCCACTCTTGACGACAAAGCTGGCAACGCTGATGGCAACGCTGTCGGCGTTGCCATCAGCGGCATCATCGCCCAGGAGGAACGCGCCGCGACCAGCGCCTTGCGGTCTGCCTTGCGCGATGCAGGTGTCGATCCGGGGTCGAAGCCTGTCGAATTGCGAGCCCTGCCCTTCAGTGGAACTTGGGGAGGGGCCTCGACCATCGCGCGGATGGTCGCAGGCGATCTGGTCAGCAGCGAGCTCGAAGCGGCCGGCGAGCTTGACGGACTCTCCAGGAAGGATGTCAAGAAGAAGGTCAACGAGCGGGTCAATGACCGGGCTCAATTGCTCGCCGATCAGGTCACGTCGATCCTGGCCGCAAGCGGTCGTTTCGCCAAGGTCGAAGCGGCAAACGGGTACATCAACATCTTCTACGACGCAAACAAGGTTGCTGCCCGGTTGATCGGCGAGGTCCTCGAACGCGGCGATCGCTACGGCTGGGCAGAAGCAGGCAGCCACCCGGAACGGGTCATGATCGAGCACTCACAGCTCAACACGCACAAGGCCGCTCACGTCGGGCACCTGCGCAACATCTGCCTCGGTGTCGCCGTCACGAACATCAGCCGGGCAGGGGGATATACGACCATGCCGGTGACGTATATCGGCGACATCGGCCGTCACGTCATCCGCTGCCTGTGGTGCTACACCAATTTCCATCAGGGTCAGGAGCCTGCCGGCAATGCGCCGAAGGGCCGATGGCTCGGTGAGATCTACGCAGAAGCGGATGCGCGACTCGGCTTCCGCAAGGACGTGCTCGAATTCCTCGAATCGCTGTTCAAGGAAGACGAGCAGTTCGCGTTGGCTATCGATCGCATGCTCAAGTTCCTGTGGCGCGAGGGCACGGTCGATGGCGAGGATATCGCCTACCTGCTCGGACGTGTCACGCATCAGCAAATCATCGATGTCGCCCAGTTGCGCGATGAACAGGTTGTGGTCACATTCTGGCCGATCATCGGCAATCAGCTTCGCGAAGAGGCACTTCAGGAAGAACTCACACCACCGGTTGTCGAGGATCTGCCGGATGAAGCCAACGATGCGACCGTAGAAGTCCTGGCTGACGGGCCAACCATCGTGAGATCCAGGGCGCCGGAACCATCGTTGCCCCCCGTTCCTTCCATGAGCAGGGTGGAGCGCTACACCGAGTGGCAACGCCTGGCCCAACACATGGCCGCTTGGTGGCCCCATGGTCCACAGTGGGAGCAGGAGGTAAAGGACACGTTTCAGCTGTGGGAGACCAAGGATCCGGCGTTCGTCGAACTCTGGAGAGTCACCCGTGAATGGAGTCTCGACGATCTTCGCCTGATCTTCGGCGAATTCGGGGCGACGTTCGATGCCTGGTTCTGGGAGAGCGAGGTCGAGGACGACGGCCGCAAGATCGTGGTGGAACTTCTCGAACGCGGGATCGCCGAGATCAGCGACGGATTGCCCGTCGTCAAGATCGACGAGAAGCTCGGGCTCGATCACGAGACCTACCGCACGCTGCCGATCCTCCGCTCGGACGGCACGACCCTCTACGCCACCAAGGACATGGCGCTGACCCAGAAGAAGTTCGTCGAGTACGACGTCGATCGTGCGATCTGGATCGTCGACGTGCGGCAATCCCTCTACTTCGATCAGATTTCCAAGATCCTCGAACTCTATGGCTTCGAGCAGGCCGCCGATACCATGCATCTCGGCTACGAGCTCGTGACCCTGCCGTCCGGAATCATCTCCTCTCGCAAAGGCAACGCGCCGATGCTGGAGGATGTTCTCGACGCGATGCTTGCCCGGGCGCGGACGGTGATCCAGGAAAAGAACCCGGACCTCCCGATCGAACAGCAGGAGAAGGTCGCTCGCCAGGTCGCGATTGGCGCGATCAAGTACGTCATGCTGGCACGTGATGGCAACAAGGTCATCGTCTTCGATCCGGAGGAGGCGCTCTCGTTCGAGGGCCATGCCGCTCCGTACGTCCAGTACGCGCACGCTCGCGCCAGCCGCATCCTCGAACATGCGGGGGTTACCGAGGAGACGTTGAAAGGCGCGCTGACAACACTCGACTTTGGTTCTACGGCGCCGGAAGAACTTGGATTGCTGCAGGCGATTGCCGATTTCCCAGCGATCGTTCAGCGTGCCGCGGACGAATATCGGCCACTGCACATGACCAACTACGTGTTCGATGTCGCCAAGCGCTTCAACGATTTCTATCATGCCTGCCCCGTGCTCACATCCGGGGAACCGACCCGCACGGCGAGACTCGCATTGGTCGGCGCAACGCGACGAACGCTCAGAAATGGCCTCGCCCTGCTGGGCATCGAAGCTCCGGAGCAGATGTGAGCAAATCTCGCAACTGGTTGCGCAGCGCGCCAATTCAACCGATTCTGGCTCCAATCTGGCTCGGGGCCGAACGACCCGGTGCCGAACTCGGTCCCGGCATTCTGGCCGATGGTCTGATCGCCCGCTGGAATCGATCGGATCGCCGCCACCTCCAGTCCGACCTGCTTCCAGCCATCATCATTCCCGCGCCGGAGCTGGCGGACGCGCGTCAGCGTCTGCATCGGGGGCTGCTCGATTTCCTGCCCCAGATCGAAGCGTCGGTCGTGCCCCTGGCCGATGCGGTTGCCAGGGCCATTGCGGAGCGACACCTTCCGGTCACACTCGGCGGCGATCATGCCCTCGCGATCGGGACCATCGCCGGTGCGGCCCGGTCCGCAGATCGGGTGGGCATCATCTGGCTGGATACTCATCCCGATCTCAATACTCCCGACGCGAGCGAGAGTGGGCATATCCATGGCATGCCGCTTGGAATCGCGATTGGCGAGGCGAGTGCATCGTTGCCGATGCTGAGTGCGCTCGCAGGCAAGATCCCGATGGTCCGGCCTGATGATATTTGCATGCTTGGCGTCCGCGATATCGATCCGTTCGAGCGCGGCGTGATCCTCGATCGTGGTATCTGGGCGCTCTCGATGGACGAATGGTCTGATCTCGGGATCGTCGAAGGTGTCCGCAACGCGATGGCGCATCTCGAGCAGCAAGGTGTGGACGCCATCCACATCTCGTTCGACCTCGACGTTCTGGATCCTCCGATCATGCCCGCCACCGGCACGAGGTATCCCGGCGGCCTGACCGTGCGCGAGGCATCGCGGGTTCTGCGATTGTTGAGCGACTGGGATGCGCCCATTCACTCCTTCGACATCGTCGAGCTGAACCCGACCCTCGATCCGGATGGCGGCAGCAACGAGATTGCGATCCATCTCCTTGGAACCGCACTCGGGGAGCGAATGGCGTTGCACGGCTGATCGTCGCTGACGATCGGCCTCGCCTATCGATCCTCGACATCATCCTACGCTTGCCGTCATTTCCGTGGCACTGGTGTGATCGAATTCGCAGGGTGGCGCGAGGATCAATCAGCGCCAAAACTGGTCGACACCGTACCCCGCTCCGACTCAAACTGCCGGTGGCCGATCGGACTACGTTCGATCTCGTGTGTCGATGCCGCGAACACCGCATCCCTTCATCCATGGTGCAAAATGGTCGGATTGCCTTGGCAAGTGAGCCAGATATCTGCGTTGCCGACCGCCGGGACCACACTGGCAGACGCGCCTGACTCGTATCCATCGTCCACCATTGCTTCACGTGTCAGCCATCGCTTGTCGCCTAAGTGATCGCAAACCCACTCATGGTTGATCGATCTCGGTCGAAGCTTGCTCCATGAAATCTGCATCCGTAAGGACGCTCCCTTCTTGCGGTCGCCGATCCGCCAGAAGGCGGCAGCAGCACCCTGACCTCCAGATCTCCAGGTTCGTAGACCTTCCCTGCGTTGGAAGCCTGCCATCGCCTGCCGCATCCGACCTTCGACCCCGACCTTCGGCATCCACGGAAACCCTGTTCGCAACGGCATCGCAACAGGCGGCCGATCCAGATCTTATCCCGAACAATGGAGTTGATCGTTACAGGGAAAACGAACGCGAAGGGCGAGCAAGACACGCGAGTAGATGATCGTTTTCCGCGATGGCGGGCGTGTCGCCGTCATACGATCTCGCAATGTCTCCACAGCAGCCGCTGATACTGAATCCGGTTTGAGTTGAATGGTGTGCGAACCGGCACTTCGGAGGTCGATAAGAGAGGACACGACACCATGTGATATCGACCTTTGGCCCATCGGGCGAACATTCCTGCGGAAAGTCATCCCTTGTGAAATGCTCAGGGACAGTCGCCGAGACGTCCACCTCCCCAAGCGCCGATACATTGACACGAACATGCGTTCTCCATACACTCTCGGACAGTCACTCACCGGCAATTTCAGGAGAACGAACGTTGATGACAGACGCGCATGAGGTCACCCGGTGTGGGTGGGCGGGGTCCGACCCGCTTTATATCCAGTATCACGATGAGGAGTGGGGGCGCCCCTGCCGCGACGATCCGCAACTCTTCGAGCGGTTGATGTTGGAGGGGTTTCAGGCGGGACTCAGCTGGATTACGATCCTCCGCAAGCGAAGCGCGTTCGCGGAGGCATTTGCCGGTTGGGATGCGGAAACGATTGCCGCCTATTCCGAGGACGATTTCGCCCGCCTGATGGCAGATCCCGGCATCATTCGCAACCGGTTGAAGGTTCGTGGTGCAACCAGAAACGCGAAGGCGTATCTGCTCATCCGTGAGGAGACCGGATCCTTCAGTGATTTCATCTGGAACTTTGTTCTTGGCGAGCCGTTGGTGAACCGTCCAGAAACGCTGACCGACATCCCCGCCTTCACCCCCATCGCGGCTGCGATGTCAAAGGAACTCAAGCGGAGAGACTTCACGTTTGTTGGTCCGACGATCTGCTACGCATTCATGCAGAGCGTTGGCATGGTCGACGACCATCTTGCGAGTTGCTTTCGTGCCGTTCCCGCCAATGCGACCGCTCAGGTAACCGCTGGTACTGGCTGACGCACCAGTTGGCGCCCTTCCGGCAATTCGCCGAGCGACGCTAGCGCGCTACCGAGCGCGGCGAGCAGGTGGTCCAGCTGCTCCGTAGTGGCATCGGGAAACCACGTCGCCACGGCGGGAGCAGCATCTTCCATGCTGACCCGCGCGACATCGTCCATCGAACTTGCGCTGATCTCCACGATGGTACGGCGACGGTCGCGATCATCCGCACGCACGTGCACGATGCCTCGCCCATGCATGTCTGCCACAACCGTCGAGATCCTGCTCTGAACGAATCCGGTTCGACGTGCGATATCACCGATGGTAGCCGGTCCCAGCACCACAAGACTCTCCGCCACAATCAGTTCGGTCGCGGAGAGATGCTTTCCACCAAGCATCTGCATTCCGCTCGATGCACATTCCATCAGCAACTTGCCGACGTAATGCAGTTCCGCAAGGTTCATATTCTCACTCCCATAAGGTTCTCACCGATGTCGGGGAGTGTACATCACAGACGACCCGTTCGTGCCGCCTTTCTTTCGTGGCGCAGTGAGCGTACATCGTCCATGACCCGGGACTTCATGCAGCATCCTGCCTGCCTGCGGTCGGATTCTTGGCCACGCAGCCGGTCGCCGCAATCTGTCCGGGTGAGGCGTGGGCGAAGGGCTGAAGGGATCACATCACCTTAGGTTCGTGAATCAGCAACCCGAGCGTCGCCGTGAAACCCTGCAGGCAGATCCTGCGACCTGCGGGAGCGATCTCGGTGCAAACCGACGCCCCGGCAACAGGCAGCCCGGCGAACGCTGCCTGGATCGCTGCCGCATCATGGTTTGGCGAACCGAACAGCGTCTCGCCGCGTGACGTGCAGGTAAACAGCAACCCCGCGACCGGACGTTGCTTGCCCAGGATTGCCCGAGCTTCCGTCAGCGCCTGCTCCAGATCGATATCCGCAACATCGGCATCCCGAACCTGGAACTGAATGGTTTGACCAAGGCGCGGAATACCTCCAATGGTCATCGAGCCATGCTCCTCATCGACACCGATCACCCCTCGCACCAGGTAATCCCCCCGGTGAAACTCGTCTCGATATTCATCCACCGCAAATCCCACGACGAGGTTCTCCCGGGCATGCTCGCGCCGATGGGCGGGCACCGTTCGCAGCGCATCCTCCAAGACATCGAGCGCCGGCCGATTCGAGATCGCGTGCAACACATTTCGGTCGGCAGACGTGACGGTCCACGTCTCGCCGATGGGTTCGCATCCATGCGAGACAACTGGCAACATGCGATATGGTCCGCTGATCGCGAGGGCAACCGCACCTTCGTCATAGACATGGTCGTCGATAAACACCCAGCCCCGCCGTTCATCGAGATTGCTGGAGGTCAACCCGCCCACCACCGGAACACCAGGATAAAGTGCGCCAAGGCTGTCCAGAAGCTGTTGGACATCCAGACGGAAAGGATCCCCGAGAACGACCCATGAGTTGACTTCATCTGGCGTCACTCCAGAGAGACCGAACCACAATGCGGGATCCTCGAGCGTGCCCAGCATCTCCTGGTGCAGGCGGACCGGGTGCAGGATAACGCCTGGCAACCACAACGCGATCAAGGCAAGCGCCGGAACATCGTCCAGTTCCTGTCCTCCCGCCAATACCCCTGACCCCGAGCATCCAACCACGGTGGTTGCGCAGGTTCGTTCGCGAACCTCCCGTAACAGCGAAGAATACTCCGAGGCATACGAGGTGCTGGCAAAGATCATGACGAGATCGGGTGGTCCATCAGCGGGAGGAAGGATTTGCGGGACGGCCTGCTCGAGGGCAACGCGCCAGGATGGATGGGCGACACCGGCAGCGGCGGCATGCGGGATGAAGGTATCGACCGCGCTCGACCGCAGACGTTGCTCTTCTTCAGGCGAGCGGCGCTGGAGATGGGTGCCGGGATTCACCATATCGGGCATCGTTTGGCTCTCGGGAGGGTCATTCGTCATACGTCATACTCCTAACACGTCCGCCATCGAGGTCCACCGGCGACAGATGCGTGATCGCGTCCGGAACTGCGGATTGTGTTGCATGCGGATCTCCTAAGTTGCCGATTCTAGCGAAAAACGACAATCGCGCAAGTCCCCGATGGCAGATTTGGCGGATTACGTCCTTGGCCGAGGCAGACGATCGGGTGAAACCATCTCCAGAATCGGATAGCATGGTGGTTCATGATGATCGATCTCGTCCAGCTTGAACGCGTCGTCCAATTCATATCGACACAAGAAAGCGGCCCCTCAAATCGAGAAGCCGCTTTCCTACACATTCGGTTGCCATACGGGTCGTGGAAGAGCGATCTAGAATGCAGGGACGTAATCCGGATCGATTGGCCGAATGCCGCCGTCCGGGAGTGTGAACCCCTGATGTGACAGGTGCTCGACGATCTGCTCGATGACGTCATCTGGTGTAGACGCACCGGCGGTCACGCCGACGTTCTTCACACCTTCGAGCCATTCGGCCTGGATGTCTTCCGGACGCTCGATGTGATACGAGGTGACACCCATCTGATTGCCAACATCAGCGAGACGTGCCGTGTTGGAACTCTTCATGCCGCCGATGGCGAGTACGAGATCGACCTGCTTCACCAGTCGCCGCAACGCGTTCTGGCGCTCCGTCGTTGGCTCGCAGATGGTGTTGCAGAGGCGGAACTCACCACCATCGGGAACGACCATCGCCTGCAGTTGGGCCGAGAACTTCATCAGGTCATCGATATTCTTGGTGGTCTGGCTCACAAGGGCGACCTTGCGAGGAGGCGAAATCTTTCCTTCACCAGTGTCACCTCGCTTGGCGTTCCATGGAAGATCGACGATCTTCTTGGCCGCAACCGACTTCGAGGTTGCCGCCCAACCCATCACGCTCTTCACTTCAGGATGATATGCGTCGCCGTAGACGACAAGGAAATATCCCTGGCGGACAAGCTTCTGCGCCAGGCGCTGAACCTTGGTAACGAGCGGACACGTCGTATCGACCAGTTCCAGCCCATTCTGTTCGACTTCCTGGGCGAGGTGCGGCCCCATGCCATGCGCAGTGATCGCAATGCGCTGGAAACCCTGCTCCTTCGCCTCTCCAACCGAGTTCATGCCGATCACGCCACGCTCGCGTAGCCGGGCGACCACCTGAGGGTTATGGATGATGTCCCCGATCGGGGCGATTTTGTTTGCCGGATTGGCTGCATCGGAGATGATATCGACCGCACGACGAACGCCCCAGCAGTAGCCAAGAACGTCTGCCACGATGATGTGGCGCTCTCCGGTAGGTGTTGTCGGAACTGGGGAGGAGATGTTCGCGTCGGTAACGGCAGTCGTTGCCATGACGTCTTTCCTTGATTGATCGGTGGGCGTGAGAAACGACGGGAATGGGAGCGGGACGATCGTCTCAACCTCTGCGAAACCTCGTCGATGTGGTCTCCTGGCGCCGCCTGCTTGAGGCTTCACGCACGGACCCATCGCTCCCGTCTATCTCCAAGTATAGTCTCCCGGCGCCACTCGCGCGCACCAATGAATCCGCTCCCGGTTTCAGCCGATATGGTCACTGTTTCAGGGTCGGAACGTCCCGGCCCCGATGACGTCAGGACTCAGACTCCATACGACGCAACAGGGGCAACGGGCGGCACTGGCGGCATCGGAGGCACGTAAGTGGATTCGAGCATGAATGGCGGATAGACATCGCTCATCAGCAGAACGTAGATCGAGACTCGCGTAGACCAGCGAAGTACGCCAACATTGAAATCGAAGAGCGTTCGCGGATACTCGCCAGTGATCAGAATTGCGAACCAGGCGATCACGGCTGCCAGACCAGATAGGATCCCGAGAACCCACAGAGCGACCGTGTGTGGAATGATCAGTAGCCACTTGACGAAGATCTTCCATCGTGACAGGCGCGTGGGGTAGACCATCTCGAGGCGAATCGGATAGGACTGGTCGCCAAAAGGAGGATATTCGTCTCGCATCAGCGCCGCGTACACACTCACGCGGATGTGCCAGCGCAGAATGGAGAGGCTGATGTCCCACAGTTCCTTCGGATATCGCCCGGTAATCAGGATCGCGAAGAAGGCGATGAAGGAAACGATACTCACCACGATCTGCAACACCCACAAGACGAGCAGATGGGGCAACAGCAGTAACCACTTGACGAAGATCAGCAGCCGGCTCAGTCGTTGCGGGTAGGCAACGTCGAAGTACAGTTCACCTTCTCGAAGCATCAGTCTCTTCTCCAGCACATGCCCAATCTCATGGCCTGTTCACATCAATACGTTGTTGCCAGCCTCCAGTGTAATGCGCACCGGCGCCAAATTGTGAAAGTTCGGAAACGGGCTTGCTCAGGTGCTGGGCATGGGACATTCAGATGCGATCGGAAAGGGCCAATCAAGCCATCGCAACTCTATCCGGACGCGTGCAGCGTGCGTATGAAGCCGTGTCTCCGGGACGGGTTCAGGGCGGGCCCATTGTGGCGATCGGAGAGACCCGCGGGCACTTTTGGGTTCGAGTGATACGATCACCTGCAAGCTGAGAGTCGCCTCCAGATCGACGGCAGGTTGCTCTTGGCACGAAGATGTCAGAGTCAGAAGAAAGTATTCGGAACCGTCACCATCTCCGTCTCACCACCGCGCATATATGGCCCACCACGTCGCCGAGATCGAATGCGGAGAACCAGTTGGCCGAGCGAATATTGATCGGTGTTGTCACTGATCGTGGTGCTTCGGAAAGGATTCGAGTTGGCTTACCAGCCCGCAGCTTGCAAGCGGTCAGGGATCGAGACCGGCTGCTCGAGAATGGCCGTCAACGACCATCGTGAAAATGCAGATTTCGGTGCCGAAACGCTTCCCGTGGCCGGATCGTACTGGATCACCGTATAACCTTTCGAAGTCATCCGGTGGGCATCGAAGAGACCCGCGATCGTGGATGGAAGCGCATTCGGAACAGTCACGATATCGGGATTGCCATCGCTGGTATACATCGTCAGTTCGCCCGATTCGATCTCCGACCACCAGTAGTTGGTGACTTCGGGATCCGTGTTGAACCGCGCGATGCCGTATCGATCCCACTTGGCATTGACCGGGGACATGGCCGGTCCACCATTTACCTGCAGAATGCCTTCGAGATTGATCGCTTCGCCCTGATAGTAAAAACCGTCCACAAGATACTCCCACTGCGTTGGATGCAGATCCCGCTTTGGATACGCGCCAAAGGGTAATGTCAGCACAGAAGACATGTCTGCCTTGGCAGGAACATGTGCTCGGATCCAAAGTGTAGGATCTCCGATTTGATAGCGAAAATCATCGTCGGAGATGTCGGTGAGATCCTGATGTCCTTGCGTGTGATTTCCAATCTCGTAGCCGTGATCCGCCATCCAGTTCAGCTTCGTCGCACAATCCGCCATCTCCGCCGGTCCATCGGGGTTGTTGAAACAGTTGTAGAGAAGTACTGCGAAATAGCCTCCGCGCCCAAAATCGGGATGTTCGGCAGAGAATGCCTCCATCACCCCGAGCGCAGATTCCGGATCCGCCATAATCGTGCCGGACGAATTCTTGATCCACATCGCCTGACGGGTGCTCGCGTCATCGAATGTGAGCACAAGCGGATGCTTGCCAGCTGGCACGTTCATGGCATTTTCAACGTAATCGCGCATGGGGATCACGAAGAAGTCATGGTCGTAATACCACTGCAGATCGGCCCGAAATTCCGAGATCGTGCGTGTCCATTGATCGAGACCGTCTCCCCCTGCGGTTGTGGCACCGCCCTTGGTCTCGGTATCTTTCACGAACGCGTGATACATGGGAATCGGCACCAGGCCCATCTCGTCGGGTTGAAACTTCTTGCGCTCGCTGTCGGTCAATATCCGGGCGAAGTCGAGCGGGGGTCTCTTTCCACCGCTCGCCGGGGTCGCAACGCCGAGTTTGGACGATGAACCGCCAACCGCGACCGGAGACGAAACGATGGCGGGCGCAACAGGTGCCTGCGGTGTGGGATTCCACGAAACCCACCCCTCGTCGTTTTTCCGGGCATCGCCGCCCGAGCCGCCGGTGTTACACGCCGAAAGCAGGGGCACCATGACGATCAGCAGGCACAGTGCAACTGCACGCCTGTTTGCAAACCACGCTATTCCGGTATGCATCCGTCACTCACTCCAGATCAACGATCGATGCACAGCGAACCGCAGACTGTACGATCGTGCGCGCTTTGTGGGCCCCAATTATCTGCAACATATAATCCGCCTGCGCCGCGCTGGATGCCATCGCATTCACGGTGAGTTTTGGACGGCAAGTCCCCTCCCCTGGCCACTGTGGTCGAGACTCGTCGATCGGACCGGGCCGTCAGCCGTGCCGTTTTGCCGGCATCGTGAGGGAAGGTGGCAACCTTGCCCGACGCGGGATGGTATTGCACCAGTTTCTTGCCGGATTTCACGATCACGTCCGGATCGAATTGGCCCTCGAGATCAGCGGGGATAGTTGTCGGCAGGGTAATGACGTCCGGATTGCCGTCACTCGTATAGAGGCTGATCGCTCCGCTCTCGAATTTCGGGAACCATTGATCGAGTGATTCCTTGAACGCCTGGATGCGCGCGATGAAGATCGGATCGAAGGTGGCACTGGAGGGTGATTCGGTCGGATTGGCACCCACCAGGAGAGCACCTTCCAGTTTGATGTCGACGCCCTTGTAGGTAAACCCTTCTCGCATCATTCGCCGCTGTTCTTGATGGCGGTGGCGGTCCGGATAGTCACCGAACGGCATCACCAGCACGCGAGACATGTTGCCGGCGCCCTGCACGCGCTCATCCACCCAGATCACGTTCTCGCCGACCTGCCGCTGAAACTCTGCGTCGGAGACATCGTGGAGATCTTGATGGTCTATCGTGTGGAGCCCGATCTCGTATCCGTTTGCCGCCATCCAGGTCAGTTTGTCGGTGCAATCGTCTGCCGTGTTGGACGTGGTGTCATCTGCAAAACAGTTGAATGGCAACACCGCGAAAAACCCGCCCCGTCCGAAATCCGGATGCTCCGCGAAGAACCCCTCCAGCACTCCCATCGCGCTGTCCGGATCGATGACCCGCTTGCCACCAGCGTCGGATATCCAACGAAACTGGCTGGAAGTTGCATCGTCGAAACTGAGTACGACAGGGTGCTTGCCCGCCGGCGCGGTGATCTCGTTGCGAACCAGCTCGCGCATCGGGATCACGTAGAAGTCGTTCTCGTAGAGGAACTGCAGATCATCACGCAGATGATTGGCGGTCCGCACGAACGGGTCGGATTCCCGGGCGGGATCAGTTGTGATCACATGATATTCCATGACCGGAATCCACCCGATTTCATTGGGCTGCAACCGCTTCAGGTCGTTCGGCGTGAGATTGCTCATGGATGGCGAAGGAGTCGCCAACACCTCCGGCGTCCCTGCACGCACAACACCCGACGATTCCGTCGTCGAATGCGGCTCAGGCTCTTCCGGATATGGCGTACTCCCCGACCGATCAGGATCAGATGGTTCCCACGAGACGAAATCCTCTTCGGCCGTGGACCCGCATGCTGCCAGCAATGGCACTATCCCCACCAGGAGAACAAGGAGGGTCAATGTTTGGAAACGCGGTCGCAACCTGATCATTCAAACCCTGCATTTGTGCACGGACGTGTCTTCTGCGATCTATTCGTGGGACCTTTTTACAGCCGTCCACTTTAAAGCAATAGCACCCATAACAGAATATAGCTCCTTCTCGCATTTTGGCAACTATCTGGCGTTCAGATGTCGAAGCGTGTAAACATCGTAGGCACATAATGTCCCTTGCGATGATGCGCAGCGACTGGCCAACCGGTCCTGTCAGAAACGATTCCCCATACCCGCCTCACGAGCCAGCACAATCAACGCCGACCGTCCCGTCTTCACTGCGCCTCCCCGACGACGTCAAAGCCTGTCATCTCCGCGAGCAACGAGAGAAGTCCCCTTCGAAAGAGTGGGTAGTCGGCGACGATGAGTACCCGCAGGCGTTTGCCCGGAAACACATCCGTCATCCTCACCCGCCTTCTAGGCCATGCATGCGCGGAAAGAAGACGCGGACATGGATTCGATGTCCCATATCTGGGAATAGCAGCGGGGCATCCCTGCTGGAAGTGATCCCGATCCTTGATCGGTCCGGGAGATTCTGCTGGCATCCACAGGAATGGCATCAGCGAGCGCAGGTGCCATTCCTGTGGATGCCACACCTTGCCGACCGAGCGTTCGCACTGCACCGCCTCACGAGTGCCAACGCCCCAAGGCAGGTATTGGCAGCATCTCCGTCCTCACAGGTCCGACCGAGGTCGGACCTGCGCATTCCCTTCCCTACTGCGCGCCTTGATGCCTCCGGGGGCGACCTGGACTCTCCACAACCCTATACCGGACATTCCCCTTCATTCCCTTCGTGACACGAGGGCATCAGGCGAACACGGGGTTCACCCCTACGACGCGGCAGAGGCAACAAAGGACTGCACGCGTTCTACGGCAGGAAGTACACCCATTCATGCGTGCCAAAGCGGTTCACCACGGCCTGTCCGGCCTCGTCCAGTTCCTCACGACTGAGTTCGCCATCGACCAGCCCGAACCGCGCCCGGAAGTGACCGATCAAATGGTGGATGATCACGTCGCGGTCGAGCGCCGTCTGCTGGAGCAGCGGAGCAACCCGCTTGTCGGCAGATTGCACTCCCTTGTCGCTCAGCTTCTCCTTGCCCGTGCGCAGGATTTTCGACATTAGGTCGCCATCCATCTGATACGCCATCGTCGCGTGATGCAGAATCGCCCCGCCCCGTCTTGCCTGCGCCGCGCCTCCGATCTTGCCGTTTGTCGACGTGATGTCGTTCAGCGGAGCGTACCGAGCCTCGACCCCAAGCTCCCTCAACGCATCGATCACCCAGGCATCGAAGAAGGCATAGGACTCGGGAAATGACATCCCCGCTGCCATCTCTTCGGGGGCATAGATGGAATAGGTGATCGCGCCTTCTGGCTGGATGAACATCGCGCCGCCGCCGCTGATTCGCCGCACGAGATCGAATCCGTTTTCCGCCAGCACATCGGCGTTCACTTCGTTGCGCACCGACTGGAACCGTCCGAGCACGACACAGGGGCCACTCCACTGCCAGATTCTCAACGTGGGCAGACGATCGCCGCGACCGACCCGTAGCGTCAGGGTTTCGTCCAACGCGGTATGAATCATCGGCGAGAGCGGCGTCGGTGCAAGCAATTGCCACTCCTGCTTCGCCCATCGCCGTTTGATCTCATCCGGTTGCAGGCCCGTCATCTCCGACACGTGTGCTTCCTGATTCAGGTCAAACGGTCGTCGTTTTTCGCTCATTCCACGCTCTCCGCTCTCCTGCCCATGCCCCATGCCCCGCGCCCCGCATTCGCGTCCACGTCGTCGCAATCAGCTGCTCATCCCGCGTCCAGCCCCCGGCGCAGGGCAATCGCGATCCCTTCCGCCGATGTGCCGACGAGTTCCGCTCCAGGTTCGAATCCGGCTCGGATCCGTTCAGCGAATTCCGACACGTCGAGCGACGCGTCCAGCCCCTCGATCGAACCGGAAAGCGATCCCAGGGCGCTGTCCGGATAGAGGAAGAAGTCGCCACTGACCATCACATTGCAGAGATGCCCCGCTGCCACATCGAAATCCACGATCACCAATTTGCCGCCGACAGTCTTGTATTCGCCATGCATCCGTTCCGCTCCCTGCCGCCACCGTTCACGAGCATGTCACCCAACCACTCAATAGCTGAATGATCGCTTATTCGCTGCCACTCGTCGCGCTCGTCGACGTCGCCGCCGAGATCACCGCGCGTGCGGCCGCTTCGCCGCTCAATATCGCGCCGTTGAGACTGGCATCGACGGTCGCATCGGACGCGAGAAACAATCCGCGCCGGTCGGTTGTCACATGTGGCAACGTGCGATGGATTCCCGGCGGCTGGACATAGAGCGAGAATGGGACGCGCACGATGTCCACGACTTCCCAACCTGCCGTCCCCAGCATCGCGCGAACGTCGTTCGCGGCGACGTCCGCGAGTTCCACGTCCGATGCGAAAAGTATCGCCTCCCCTAGCAAGACCGCCGCAATGAGCTGCTTTCCAGCCGGTGCATAGGCCGGCTGTACATCGGAGAGCGGCGCGATGTGGTTGACATGGCGGCGTCCGGTGCCGTCCAGCACGAGGCGTTTGCCAATTGCCTGTTCGGATGACGAATTCCGCGCCAGGTAGACCGTCACCGAACTGACCGCCTGCACGGGAATGGTCGCGATCCCGGTCAGCTCCTTCGCCGCCAAGGGGTCTGCCGCGATCACAACCACGCCCGCCCGCAGCTCTTCACCATCGATACGAACACCAGTGACACGTCCTTCCTCTTCGATCAGTGAGGTCACACGTCGTCCGGTCTGCACCGCGCCGTCGGGCAGACCATGCGCCAGCGCGGCAGGTACTGCCGCCACACCGGTCTCCGGCAGGACGGCTGATCCGGAGAGAAACATCTTCAACGTGAAATCGAGCACCCCTTCGCTGACCGAGAGTGTCGGATCGAGGGTGATGCCGCCCCAGAATGGCCTCGCAAAGCGGTCGATGAACGCCGCCGAGAACCCACGTTCCCGGAGCGCCTCGAGCCCGGAGCGATCGTCACGATGCCCGGTTGCCGCGTTCGCCGCCGACTCCCAGTCCGCGCGGCGGGCTTCGATTGCCCAACGTGCCAGCAACAGCTTGTCCCGGAACGAGAAGATACTGGAGGCCACATCACGCACGAGCATCGAAGGATGACGAAGGGGATCCGCCAGTGCGATCAGCCGCTGTCCCGTCCAGATCGAGGCGCCAGCATCGAACGGCTGGCTTCGGAGGGCATCGAGATCCACGTGCCGTCGCAATGCCGGATACGCTGCGAGCAATACCTGGAACCCGCGATCGAGCAGATACCCATCCGGGTGGCGCCGGGTCCGCACCCGCCCACCGATCTCGGATTCCTTTTCGAGAACGGTCACATCCCAGCCAGCGACCGTCAGTTCACGAGCGGCGACCAGACCGGCGAGTCCTGCCCCCACAACAATCGAAGATCGCGCCTGTGGATCAGTCATCGTCCCCTTTTCCCTCGTGTAATCGTCGTATCAGGCACTTCCGGACCGGTGGATCGCGGGATCGTTGGATTGATGTCTTCCTCTTGCGATTCTGACGCCGCCCGGACGTTTCGGCGCATCTGCAATGAGTTCCACATGATGCCACACCGGCGTGTTCCTGAGATATTCCTGTGAATGGCGAAACCTTCTGGCGGATCGCGCGTTCTAGTATCTGAAGGGGCTCGACGTCAGGCAACCCACCCTGAGCGATCGGTCGTATACATGGCCGGAACGTCTGAGAAGACGTTATCCGGCAGCACGTGACAGCGGAGAACCAGCCAACTCCCTTATCTTGCATGTGTACGAACATATGTGCTATATTTGGTTTGTCAGCAGCGTTGGTCGCCATGCGGTCCCCCAACCGCGCGATAAACGACCGTTGACCCCCTCTTCCCTCCGAGCCGTTGATTCCATATCAACGGCTCTCCCCTTTTCTCTCACCAGCACCTCGAATACTTACCACAAACTTCGACCACAAGTACCAATGTTTGGTATATACTGGCGCGGAAAGGAGTTCGATCATGGCCAGAAACACATCTGTCTCGCTCGGCGACCATTTCGCCAGCTTTGTGGATCAGCAGGTGGAATCGGGACGGTATGGTTCGGCAAGCGATGTCGTGCGCGCGGGGTTGCGATTACTCGAGGATCATGAGATGCAGAATGCCGCTCTCCGCGAGGAACTCATCAAGGGTGAGGTGGGACCGTTCGAGCCTCTTGACGTTGAGGCCTTTGTGAAGTCCAAGCGCGCGTTTCAGCAAGGATGAGAATGTTAGATGTATGTCATCTCCCAAGCCGCACGGAGGGACCTCAACGAAATCTGGGACTTCACGGCGCAGACATGGGACGATGAACAAGCAGAAACGTACTATCGGAAGCTGGTCGATACATTTGAAGGGCTCGACACCGGATCGTTGCGAGGACGACCTGTCGAAGGCCAACCGGTGGGCAGCTTGAGATATGCCGCCGAGTCTCCTATCTTGTTTTTTCGAGTCAGTCAAAGCGGCGACATCGAGATTATCCGGGTTCTTCACAAGCGGATGGATGCGGTCCGGCATCTTCATGATGCGTGATCGGCTGGTCAGCAGCCCTCCCATTATCCAATCAGGACATCGCCGCCTGAATGCGGGCAACGACATCCTCGTCCCACGTCAGGTGCTCGTCGATCTCTTCCGACAGCGTTGTCTCGCCGCTCACATGATGGTCGACCTTGCGCTCCCAGTCACTGATCGTGACATTCATCAGCAACGACACAACCTCGCTGCGGTCGGTATTGAACCCGGTGATGAGTTCCGCTGGTGTGGAATCGGAGATCGTTCCGGCATGAGCCGCCGCGACCTCTGGCTCGAGTTCGATCGCCTGGAAGGTTGGCCGCTTCTCGCGCATGATCGCCTGCGTGCGCCGCAACATGGCAGTTTCGCGTGCCCGCAACTCGGTCAGCAGCAGCAGCACATCCGGTGAAAGATCGTCCGGAACGGGGTCGCCAAGCGCGTCGCGCAGGGTCGAGGGAGTTTCAAGCAGGCCATCGATAAGATCGCGATAACTGTCCAGCATGGTGCGGGTGTCCTTGAGAGTGGCGGTCTGGCGAGAGTTCTCTCACGGCAACCTTCAAAAGTCCAATGCTCGACTGCGTGCGCCGCCTTACCTGGCCTCACCTGGTCTATTCGGTTGGCGTAGGATAGATCTCCCAGACGACGGCGTAGGGATCACGGAACGCGAAGGACACATCGTCCTCGTCGAGCAGCGTGTAGCCACGCATCAACACCTGTGCCTTGATCTTGCGAGCCAGCGCAGGCTCGACCTTCAGCATGAAGTCGTTGACGATTTTGCTGTAGTCCATCACCGTCGCCCGACCCGTTCGCTGCAAGGCGAGCTTCAGTGGACCGTGTTCCAGGAACGCGAGGTCGGCTTCGGTGTTCGTCTGGGCGGCGGCGAAATGATCGTAATCGGGAGCAAGCTCGACCAGTGCTCCTGCATCGTTCCGCTTCACGCGACCCATCATCGTCATCCCGAGTACATCGTGATAGAAATGCTCGGGTCCGGCCAGATCCATCACGCGTATCAAACGATACGTGCCACCACCCCGATACGTGCCCTCGGAGACACCGACACCGACACCATAGATACGTGTCGCCGGATCGGTCATGCCACCTGCGGGGCCACCGGCGAGATCCGCGCCGACGATCAGTGCGGTCTCACGTTCGGTGGCGAGGGCCGTCGCTACCTGGGGGCCGGAGCTTGCTCCACCTGCTCCTGCCGGGACCGCGAAACGTTCTCGCACATGCTTGCCGATCTTCGGGATCGAGCGTTCGACCCAAGGCTGATCGCGCCGGATCGCCGCGATCGTCTGCTGGGGATCGGATTCGTGCAACCCGAACCGGCGACCGTTATGCAGGACGATACTGACCGATGTGCGACTTTCGGGTCGAGTCGCCTGCATGTCGTGGAACCAGTCATACAACTGCTCGATCACGCCGAGATGCTGCGCGACGACACTCAGATCCTGATACTCATCGTCAATTCCCATGCCGTGCGAGGGGCGAGCCACCAGCACCTGGGCATCACCTGTCGACGCGATCGCCACATTCGCGTCACCTGCCAAGGTGTTGGGCACTTCCAGCAAGAACCGGTAGGCCATTCGTCTCACTCCTCTGCATCCGTTGCGGGTGCATCCGCACCGGATCTGGTTATCGAGCGATTGCATTCGATGATGGCGCCTCTGCCCTCATCATGGGGAAATACGCCTAGCGCGAATCATTCCCGGTCATACACCATGCTGGGTCGATTGTACCAATTGCACCGGCGTCGCGAACCGGCTGCTGACTCGGCATGATCCGACGTTTTTCTACCAGAGACATCACCTTGGTAAAAATGATGCATCGGTGCCCGACCTTGCATGAGGGCGGACGATGACGGTTTCCATCATGAACCGCAACGCACGGTCAGCGTCGGGCTCTTCCCCGCCACGAGTGCATTCTTCAGGCAATTCCAACCATTCTTGATGTCGTTCAGCCGTTCACAGCGGCCGTACACCTGCTGGGCAGGTGTTTCCCAGACAACACGAAAATGCGCATGGGCGTGTCACCCGCCGCCTTGACCCGCGGACAAGACGGCGAGTAGGCTCCCGCCAGCTACTGTGCAGGCAGCACGTACATCCCCATCGACGCCGTGGCTGGAGGTTCGATGAGCGGGGGAACGCTGCAGGCCGGCAGAAGCATCTGTACCCGCCGCCGTGGCTGGAGGTTCGGGGCAGATCGATTGTTCTGGCGAGAGGTGTCACCCATCTCGCGCTCCTTGCCGAACCCAAACCAATGGGTGGCAGACATTCCATGCTCCGACACGATCGGAGCGCAACGGATCCGGCAGCCGCCTGCGTTCACAAAAATCACTGCCAGTTGCCCTGCCGAAAGCACCGACTGGTACATCAGGCTCGCCGGAACAGGGAAGGGAACCCAATTCATGCGTCTCAACCAATCGCCGTCACCGGTGGTCTCGAACTCGCGCGTCCCACATACGTTCACCGTCCTGCCGGGTGAGGCTCCGGTCTCGTTCCTCGCGCAACGGCTCGGACGACGTTCCGCCATCGCGATGCTCTGCAGCACCGGTCTCGCCCTTGCTGTTGGCGGCAATGCGATTGCGGTCGCCGCGCAGGAAGCACCGCCATCCGATGGCTCCTGGAATGATCAGAATCCACCAGCGGACGGCGAGCAGAATTCAGGAGATGAAACCACCACCACTCCCGACGATTCGACGACCGACGAGAGTCAATCGGCCACCGATCCCTCGGTGCCCGACGCGGGATCGAGCACAACGACCGATACGGGCACCGACACAACAACGACAACAACCGCCTCTCCCGGCAGCGGAACTGGAAGCGGCAACGGCCAAGCGATCGCGGACTTTGCCATGCAGTTTCAAGGTGATGCCTACGTCGCCGCAGGGCGCGCACCAGGTGGGTTCGACTGCTCCGGATTCACCTATTATGTCGTGATGAACACGATGGGAATCGACATCGGTGGCAGCCCCGAAGGTCAGGTCGGCTTCGGCTCACCGGTTGAATTCGGTGCCTGGGAACCCGGCGACCTGGTCTTCTTCGCGAATACCTTCCGGGCGGGGGTCTCGCACGTTGGTATCGCGATCGGTGGCAGCCAGATGATCCACGCCGAGAACGAGTCCTCCGGCGTCACGATCTCAGACATCACCTCCGACTACTACACCAGTCACTACTCCAGCACGAGTCGCCTCTAGAGGACGACAGGTTGCGGTCGACAGGGAAATCCCTCATTCCCTGCCGACCGCAACCACTACGTAATCAGTGGGTGCATTCAACTCTTCTTCTACTCTTCTTCTATAGAAGGGTACGTGCTTGCAACCTGCAATCTGCAATCCGTGTTCGATGAATAGTCCATGTGCATCCCAAGAATGTGGTCCATGGTGATCTTATCCTGGCCATCCCTCGACCCCGCACGCCACCTCAGGCAAGCGCGGCGATTCGAAAGTCGGAACGATGTCCGGCGCCCCAAATGACGTGCGCTCGACTGCCTGCTCAACGAAATTCTTCGAGAGAGATTGTCACCACCGTGTCGAAAAAGCAACGGCCGCATGATCCGCTCGAGGGACGGATGATTCCGCATCTCGCGCTTTCGTTCCTGCTTCCCAGCGAGAATGAGGTTCCCAAACATACGGCGACGCCAGCAACCGGATATCTCCCCAGTTCCGCCTCGCCGAACGATTCAAGGCCGCTTGACAAGTTCCCCCCCAAACCCTAAGTTACAGGTATAGAATCCCAACTTTGCCATTGATTGAACTTGGACGTGGCGTCGAGCTTCTCAAGGGTCCCTGCGAGCGCCGTGGCGCCGTCGCACTGCTCGCGACGTTGTCGTGGTTTGCATTTCCATATCAAGGAGATCGTCGTGATCCACCGCTTACTGCTACTGCCTCGCGTTTGCCGGGCGCTCATCATCCTGTCGCTCGCAGCAACGACGACACCCACCGGACTGCAAGCCCACCAAACCCCACCCTCCACCGGTAGCCAAGGAATCACGCTCGCCGCGAGCGGTCTGAAGAATCCCCGAGGCTTTGACTGGGGGACCGATGGCACGTTCTACGTTGCGCTCGCCGGAACCGGGGGCGCGCGTCCAGGAATTTCCGTCGACGCAAAGCCAACCGGGTATTCAGGCAGCCTGAGCGCAAGTGTGGCCTGGATCAATGACGGCTGCGCGGAAACGTATCAGGACAATCTCCCTTCAGCCGGGGATTCCGCTGGGACCTTCCAGGGAGCGTCGACGGTAGCGGTGCTCGACGGGCGACCCTACGTGTTGATCGATGGTGGTGGGGCAGTCTATGGCAACGAGAGCACGCCAAGCGGGATCTATCGCATCGATGGCGATGGGAGTGCGCGGCTGGTCGCCGATATCGGCGCCTGGGTTGCCGCCACTCCGGTTCTCACCAAACGTTCGGATCGGGATCCAGCGGGTGAGCTCTCGGCAATGGCGGCTGACAACGATGCTTTCTGGGTTGTCGAATCAGGTTTCGGCCAACTACTGCGCGTGACCCTGGACGGTAACATCAAACGCGTAGCGGATCTGTCGGCGGGCGATCATGCCCCGGGTGCGGTCACGTTGGCACCAGATGGAGGTGTCTATGTCGGGTTTCGGACACAGCCTCCATATGTTGAGGGAGCAGCAGAGGTCGTTCACATCACCGCCGACGGAGTGAGCACACAAGTCTGGTCGGGCCTCACCGCCGTGAGCGCGATTGCGGTCGATTCTGGTGGAATTCTCTACGCCCTCGAAATGGGCAGGGATGGTACCAGCGAATCTCCATTCGTCGCAGCCGGCAGCGGCAAGGTTCTCCGTCAGAATGGTCCCGCGGAAGCAGTCGATGTTGCGGTTGGGCTGAACTTTCCGGACGCGATGGCGTTCGGACCAGACGGTGGCCTGTATGTAAGCATCCCGAGTGCGGGAGGGTCGGACGCCACCGGTGGCGTGATCCGCATCAATACGCAGCAGGGTCAGACCATGACCCCGAGCGACGCCCTCTTCGCCGGCTCGAAATGTGTCTCGCCAGTTCCCCTGGCGGCCGCCTCACCCATTGCCGGCAGCGCAACCCCGGTCCCTTCAGATGCCGGCGGCGGAACTCCCGCTCCCGCTTCTGACCAGACCAAGGGTCTGTCCGTAGACATCGTCAACTTTGCGTTTACGCCCGGAACATTGGAGGTAGCTGTTGGAGCCAAGGTGATCTGGACGAACAACGACACCTCCGCGCATACGGTGACCGCCAACGATGGATCGTTCGACTCCGGGAACCTGAATCCTGGAGAGAGTTTCAGTTTCACCTTTACTCAGGCAGGGACGTTCGCCTATGCCTGCAATTATCACCCGAACATGATCGCCACCATCGTGGTGAAATAAAACGACCAGCCCTGTAGGCATGGATGTGGAAGGCAATGCGGTGACACACGAAAGACCGATTTCACTAACTCGACGGGATCTCATCGCTGTCGCGCTCGCGGGCGTGCCGCTTGCAGCAAGCGTGGGGAGAACAGGTGCATCCAGGGCACCGGACGGCATCACGGTCGTGGCATCCGGCCTCGCGAACCCACGGGGATTCGAATGGGACCGCCATGGTGATCTCTACGTTGCGCTGGCCGGCACAGGTGGCACCAAAATCACCACCTCCTCCAGTTCATCACCTGAAGAGACAATCGTTGGCGCGACGCTGAGCGGGCAAACGGCAAGCGTCGTTCGCATCATGGAGGGGTGCGGTGTGGCGGTCGCGGAAGGATTGCCCTCAACGCAAGATCCGTTCGGTGATGTGCAGGGACCGGTAGATGTCGGGTTCATCGATGACCAGCTCTACATCCTGCAGGACGCAACCGGCGGCTATGAGGCGGTCGGAAGGGACTTCCCGAACGGACTCTATACGCTCGATCCGGATGCATCCATCCGGCTGATCAACGATGGAACGGCATACGTGGCCGCGCAGCCCGCAAGCCACCTGTACCACGTCCTGGAATTGGGCGAACCCTTCGCGATGGTCGAGATCGATGGTGATTTCTGGGTCGTGGATGCCAACCAGGGACTCCTGTTGCGTGTCGAGCTCTCTGGAGCCACCCACCTCGTTGCCGATCTGTCGCTCGGACATCCCGTTCCGACCGCTATCGCTGCGGCCCCGGGCGGTGGCGTATTCGTTGGCTTCCTAACCGCCGCGCCTCATCTGGATGGCACCGCCAAGGTAGTCAGGGTGACGCCGGACGGCGAGGTTACCGACTATTGGACCGGGCTCACCGCCGTCACCGGACTGGCCACGACCGGGGACGGCACACTCTACGCGCTGGAGATGGCGACCGGAAACCAGACAACACAACCGAACATGTTCCCGAATACCGGCAAGCTCGTCCGCCAGACGGGTCCAGGCAGCAAGGCCGACGTGGTGACGGAGCTCGATTTTCCCATCTCGCTCGCGGTCGGACCGGATGGAGGATTCTATATCTCGGCGCCGGCATTCTCCACCCAAGACGAACGTGGCGGCATCTTGCGGGTTGATCCTTCGGTCGAGGGACCAATCGCGATGCCAGCCAACATGTTCGACCATTCGACGTGCGTCTCTCAGGCAGGTGCGACTCCCGCCGCAACTCCCGAATCAGCTACCCCGATCGACGACGGAACCACCACGGAACTCGGCACTCCTGTGCCCACGGTCGCGGCAGATGCGACACCGGCCGATCTCGGTGCCAAGCAGGGAGTTGCATCATTGGCGGTCCTGATTCAGAACCAGGCTTTCACGCCAGCGACACTCGATGTGGCGGCCGGAGGTATCGTGACCTGGACCAATCTCGACGTCGATTCCCACTCCGTGACGTCCGACAATGGCGCCTTTGATTCCGGCGCACTCGGATCAGGCGAGAGCTTCATTCATGCGTTCGACGATCCAGGCACGTATGCCTATTCCGATTCCTTTCACCCCGACATGCGGGGGACGGTAATCGTCGGATAGCAGAATCCGCATGATCCTGAATCCCGCGAACTCACACCGGAGGAAGAAACTCGTGGACTCCCTCGATACCAACGATCAAGTGAAACAGCGGCGGCCGGAGCGCCCGGAGCGTCCGTCCGCCAAGCGGCGAAGCCTCACCCGTCGCCGATTTTTGGGAGCGAGCAGAGCCGTGCTCGGTGCCGCCAGCCTTGGCGCAATCGGGTACGGGATGGACGGTCTGATCCGACCGGGTACCAACGTCGCAAGCACCCACGCGTCGAGCCTTGGAGCAGTCGAGATCGGGAGTACGCCGCCGAGCGTTGGCGCCGATCTGCAGGAACCAAAAGCCTACGCCAGCAAGGATGGCTTTCTGGCAATTAAGCTGGAAGCACAACCCGATCCGGAATCCGGTCCTGGTCGGATGGCCTACGAGGGATCCATCCCGGGCCCGACTATTCGTATTCGCCCCGGCGACAACTTGAAGGTGGCGCTCGTTAACAGCCTGGAGCAGGAAGCGACAAATCTCCACGTCCACGGTTTCCACGTGTCTCCACGCGACAACAGCGACAACGTCTTCGTGCATGTGATGCCAGGCCAAACATTCAATTACGACTATCAGATCCCGACCAACCACGCTCCCGGAACCTACTGGTATCACCCGCACCATCATGGGCACTCCAATGCCCAGGTGCTTGCAGGTCTGGCCGGGGCGATTGTGATCGAGGGGGGACTTGATGACCTGCCGGGTATCGCCGGGAAGACAGAGCGTCTGATGGTCCTTCAAGGTCCCTTTCAGGATGCAAACAACAGACCTTCCTATCTGGTCAACGGCCAGATCAATCCCGTCATCACGATCCAACCGGGCGAGACCCAACGTTGGCGACTTCTGAACGCCAGTGCGAACGCGTTTTTCAACCTTCGGCTCTCCGGTCACAAGATGCATCAGATTGCCACCGACGGGAACCCGCTGCCGAACCTGATGACGACGGATACGTTGCTGCTCGGTCCGGGAGAGCGGGGGGATGTCCTCGTACGCGGCGAGGCCGCCGGGATTTACGAGCTGCGGTCGCTGGGGTGGTCGATCGATATTCCCAGCCAGGCTCAACCCGAGATGACGATTGCCTCAGTCGTCTCCACCGGGGAACCAGTTGAACCAACCGACTTTCCGTCATCGCTCATTCCCTTTGACGATCTCGCTGGTGACGAGATCGCCCAGAGTCGCGTCATCACCTTCATGGAACAGAGAACGGCTCCCGCATTCGCCATCGATGGTCTTGCGTTTGTCGAAGGGGTCGTCAATCAGACGGTAAAGCTGGGCACGACGGAGGAATGGACGATCCGTAACGAAAGTGGCGAGTGGCATCCATTCCATATCCATGTCAATGACTTCCAGATCATGACCACGAACGGGCAGCCCGTAGCCCCTCACTTTGAGGACACCTCACTTCTGCCACCGAATGGAGAGATCGTGATTCGCAGCCGTTTCCTCGATTACACGGGGAAGTTTGTCTATCACTGCCACATCCTGGCGCACGAGGATGCGGGTATGATGGGTGTTGTCGAGGTGGTTGAATAGTCGCCTATGGCCTGTTATCATCTCTACCCGAGACAGCTATTCGCGATGAACGAGTTTCTTTCCAGGAGCGCACTATCGTGCCTGAACGAGCGTATGCCGAGATCGTCCATCGCAACGCAAGACGATGGGAGGCTATGGCTAAGTACAGACAAGGCATGCCCCTGGCTGACCACCGGGCTGGCATCAGTGCGCTGGAGCCGGAAGAACTGGAACTACTGGGAGACCTGCAAGGGAAACGAGTCCTTCATCTCGCCTGCTCGGTATGTGATGAAGGGATCACCATGGCGACGCGTGGGGCCACAGTCGTTGGCGTCGACATTTCCGAAACTCACATTCGAGTGGGCCAGGATAAGGCCAACGCCCTTGGTGTTGAGGTCGCGCTTCGCGTTGGCAACATGATGGATCTTGACGAGGATTTGCTCGATTTCGACATCGTGTATATCAGCTCCGGTGGAATCTGTTGGGTACCCGATCTCGATGATTGGTTGATCGGGGTCAGGAACGCTCTCAAGCCTGACGGCCGCGTGCTTATTGCGGAGCATCACCCATTCTGGGAGATGATGGGAGTCGCAGGTGACCGGCAGATGACCGTGCTATCGGACTACTTCGGGACGCACGATCTCCCCACCATTCTCGACACATCCAAGGCTGCAATTGGAGCTGCCGAGACTTCCGACGACGAATACGCCCTTCAGTCATTCGTCTGGGGGATCGGCGCGGTGGTTTCTGCCCTAATCAGACATGATTTCCAGATCGTGGCACTCCTGGAACTCCCCTACCCGGACATGTTCCGAGGTCTCGGTGATGCAGCCGACTGCGTGCCAGCGGTATACATGCTGATGGGGAAACGCGGCTAGCGATATTCCTGTGCACGGATCGGTGGTTTTTCGTCATTTCGAGCGACCACTTGTCGAGAAATCTCGCTTGGGCGTCGCCCCGGCAATAAGCGCGTGATACGGGATTCGGATGAAAGCATGTTTGTATCGGCCTGCGGACGATGTGCCGCTCTGCGGCAGGGCGGCTGCAAGGGCGGTATCTACGAGAACGGCGCATTCACAGTCATGAGCCAGGTTGCGTATGGCACAGCACCATAGTCCATGCATGCATGAGGGGCGACCGGCGGGTCGCCCCTCATCTCTTCCTGTCGAATGAATCGCGGGGCATCCGAGTCCCGGTAAATGATCGTAACGGCAACAATGCCAAACCGGCGATCGCTACTCCCACTCGGCGCGGGGCATCGCCCGCCATTCCTCCGCCAGCAGATCGAACGTGACGAAGTTGTCGAACGTCCCTTCGAACGGATAGCGCCAGTTGATCCGTCCCGCCTCACGATAGCCCTGCTTGCGCAGCGCCGCCGCCGAACGCGTATTCGGGAAGTAAACCCAACTTTGTACAACGTGCAGGTTCAGCTTCTCGAATGCATATTCGAGCAACAGCTGCTTTGCCTCGGAACCGTAGCCGCCTCCCCGGTACTCGGGCCGATGGAAGAAGCTCCCCGTCTCCGCTACCCGATTCACGTAATCGACGCCGAACAACCCAACCCAACCGATCAATTCGTCGTGCTCTCGAAGACAAACCGCAAATCGAATATTGTCGGGGAATGTCTTCTTCTGGTTTTGCTCGTTCCAGGCGGCGAGGCCCTCGATATCTGGCATGTAACGGCCGATATCGAAGAACGTTTCCGTCTCCCTTCGAGCGTGGAGAACGCCATCCTCCTCATCCTTGCGCGTCGACGGGCGCAAGTACACGCGGGCGCCGATCATCATTGCCTGGGCGGGCGGGTCCCCGGCAACTGCTACCTTCGTCGGCACGGGACGCGGCTTACCCGTTCCGGATCGCGGAATTGGCATGTCGTTCGGATCGCCCAGCGTCTTCACCCATCCCTGGTTCAGATATTCCCACGCGACCTTGTCGACACGTTCTCCCTTCCGCAGATACCACTCGCGGAATCGAGCCGTTTGCCGCATGCCCCCCGCTTCGAGTACTTCCGCCACCAGCGTCTCGTTGGCCGGCACTTCGACCAGACCAACCGCGCATCGCTTCTCGTCGACCGTCCACCGCATCACGAGCAGGATTGCTTCGGCCTTCCAGCGTTGACCGCGATCGCCAAACAGTGGATCGCAATGGGCCTCCAGATCACTCGCGACGCCGGCGTACGACGCATGGATGGAACCCACCACGACATCGTCGGCCTTGCGCATGATCGCCAGGGTGACCTCCCGATACGGATCCTGCTTGGCGAGGGTCTCCTTGATCCATTCTTCCGACCGCATGACGCTGATCGGAAAGACGGTCGGTCGCCACGAGACGGTCGATTTGGCGTCCTCGACTTCGACCGGACGCAGGTAGATCTCCTCGCCGATGAGAAACGTCTGTTCCTGGAAGCCGGTTCCCGGTGTTCTTGCCGGTGTTTCTGTCACGGTCTCGCTCATGCTTGATTCTCCTGCCCGGGCGTTTCCCCGGTGCCCGTCGCACGCGGCAATGCACGCCATTCGGCGGCGAGCAGATCGAACACGATGTCGTTGGCATAGGTGCCATTCGTCGCGCCGATCCAGTTCAAACGCCCAGCCTCCGAATAGCCCTGCTTGCGCAGGGCCGCCGCCGAGCGCGTATTCTCGTCCGCGACGAACGACTGCACCATCTGTAGTCCCAGGGTATCGAAGGCGTATTCCAGCAACAGATGCTTCGCTTCGAAGCCGTAGCCGCCGCGAAATGCCGGGTTGTACATCCAGCTATAGGTTTCCCCAAAACGGTTTACATAGTCCACCCCTAGCAATCCGACATCACCGAGAATCTCGTCCGTTTCCCGGAGGCGGACAGCGAACGAGATGAACCGTGGCAGGATGTCCTTCGTGGCGGGCAGACGGCTCTCTATCTTGCTGGAGGTGCTGGCGAGCACGCGGCTGTGGCCAAAGGAGAAGTCCGTCTCGCGGCGCGTCCAGCGCGCAAGCGCCTCCGCATCGTCCTTGTCGATCGGTTTCAGATAGACACGCGCTCCGACCGCAATCGCGTTCTTCGGCGGATCCCCCTCGATTTCGGGTTTCGCCGGAACCGGACGCGGGGCGCCCTGACCCGTTCGGGTGATCTCGACGTGATTCGGGTCGCCGAGACGGGCAACCCACTGCGGATTCAGCCGCTCGAACCAGAGCTGATCGACCCGACCGCGCTTCCCTCCATGTCCGCCGCGTTCACCTCCCCGGTAGTACGCATCCCGGAATCGCGCGGTCCGACGAGCTCCGGCTGCCTCCAGCGCGGCGATGACGGGTTCCTCATCCGCCGGCACCGTGACGTGCACGCCCACTCGATGCTGTTCATCGATAAGCCATGGAAGCGCGAGTGCGAATGCCTCGGCTTTCCAGTGCAGCGCTCGTTCGCCAAACAATGGATCGACGTAGCCATCCACATTGGTGGCAAGATTTCCGCGCCGATGTTTCAGCGATCCGACCACCACATCGTCGACCTTTCGGACGATGGCATACCATGCGGTTTCGCCCTTGGAGAGATCTTCGGTGATCCAGCTTTCGGTGCGATCCGGCGCAAGCGGGAAGAGCGTCGGTCGCCACGAGACCGTCGATGTCGCATCAGCCTTCTCGATCCGGCGAAGGTAGATCTCCTCGCCGACCAGGAATGTCTGCCGCGCATGCCCCGGCTCGCGACATTTCTCAGGGGTGTCGGCGGCCGTCGCCGTCAAGGTGTCAGTCATCGCATCTCATTTCTCAGTTGAAGACACAGCCACAATGGCCTTCCCATACGATATCGGCTTGCATAGTCGTCATGTCGAGCGCGACGGGCGCGACGGGCAGTCGTTTACCGTCATGTCGAGCGCGACGGGCAGTCGAGCCATCGTTCACCGTCATCTCGACTGCGCTCGAGATGACGGTGAACGATGGCTCGACCGGCGTTACCGCTGGCCAGCGAATAAGAGCTTGCACCAATAGGGACGTCCTTACGGCTTGCGACGGGGTCGGTCGTCCCACCGGTACCGCGTCCAGCCTTCGCGGACCAGCCGCCCAACCGTGATGAGGATGGCCGAGAACGTGAACCAGAAGCGGATCACCCGGCCCCGCCGCTCGGTGCACCAGACCAGCTTTTTGTGGGCGTTGGTCCAGGCATGGGTACGCTCGATCACCCAGCGTCCGCTCGCCGCCAGCCGCGCGGGCTTGCCCTTCGGCGAAATCTCGCCGAGCAGGTGTCGCTGGGCCAGGCGGTCGCGGGTCACCGCCGAGTCATAGCCCCGATCAAGATGGACCGTGGGTGGCTCGGTGAAGGGGATGAACCGCTCCAGGCACTCCAGCGTCGGCTCCAGCAGCGGGGAGTCATGGCGGGCGGCCGGGGCCACGACCGTGCCCAGCGGGATGCCGTTGCCCTCGACCACGGTCGAGCGTTTCCGGCCCTGTTTGCCCCGATCCACGGGACTTCTGCCCGCCGCCTCGCCGCCGCACGGCGCTTCGGTGATGCAGCCATCGACCGCCAGGTCCTGCAGGTCGAGCCCGATCATCCGGTCGTAGGCGGCTTCGACCGCCGTGGCAAGGTGGTCCATGACCCCGGCCGCGATCCACGCGTCCCGCCGTCGCCGCAAGGTGCTGGCCGAGCAGGTGGCGTCAGCGATCCGCCAATAGGCGCAGCCAAAGACGAGGACTTGGACCAGTTTGTCGAACACGACGCGGTCGGCAACGCGAGGGCGGTGGCACCCGAGCGGATGGGTGTCCGGATGGGGCGGCAGGATCGCGACGAACTGGTCCCAGACAGGCTCGATGATGGATGATGGGATGGCGGGCACGGGAAAACTCCTCATCCGGAACGGCGGCAAACCATCCCGTATGATCGAGCATCCCGTGCCCGTGTCCCACCACGAACGGCTTACCTATTGGCGCAAGCTCTAAGCCTTGCCCGGACATCACATCACGATGTCGCCCTTGGCATCGCTCGCCACTCATCGGCCAGCAGATCGAACAGCACCATGTTCCCGAGCTTGCCTTCGTGGGCGAAGAGCCAGTTGGCTCGTCCGGATTCCCGGTAGCCCTGCTTGCGGAGTGCCGCCGCCGAGCGGGTGTTATGGAAGAGCACCCATGAATGCACCATGTGCAGCCGCAGCCGGTCGAAGGCATATTCCAGCAGAAGCTGCTTGGCCTCCGACCCGTATCCCCCACCGCGATAGTCCGCTCGGTGAAGCCAGCTTCCCGTTTCGGCATTGCGGTTGACGTAGTCGATATCACTCAGTTCGACCGAGCCGATGAGTTCGTCGGTCCCTCGCAGGCAGACACAGAAGGTGATGTTCTCCGGGAACTCGTCCTTCTGCTGCTCCAGCAGATCGCGCGCGAGCGCCGATGGGCTCTGCGCCCCGCGTCCCATCGAAAACCCGGCCTCCGGCTCCCGCATCTCCCACTGTGTTACCTCCTCGGCATCCTTCTTCTCGAATGCCCGCAGGTATACCCGCGCGCCGGCCATCATGGCGCCGCGCGGCGGATCAGCATCGAGCACGACCTTCGCCGGAACCGGTCTCGGTTCACCGCTCCCGGTACGAACCAAAGCAATCTCCATCGGATCGCCGAGCTTCGCCATCCACGCTGCACTGACATAGTCGTAAACCAGCTCGTCGACCCACGCACCGTTCAGGAAACACTTCTCGCGGAACCTCGCGGTTTGGCGAAACCCCGCCGCCTCGATCGCCGCGATCACGACTGCTTCGGTCGCGGGAACATCGCAATGCAGGATCAGGGCGTGACGCTCATCCACCACCCACGGTGCGACAAGTGCCAGCGCCTCGCCTTTCCAAACGAGTCCATTCGCGCTGTAGACGGGATCGACATGTGCGGTCGCGACACTCGCAGTGGGGTCGTGCTCGATCGTGAGCGAGCCAACAACGAGATCGTCGGTCTTGCGGACGATCGCGAGCGACTCGTTCTTGTCGGAGTTCTCCCTGCCGATATGATCCCCGATCCAGGTCTCGACCCGGCTCGCCGATTGCGGGAAGATGGTGTCTCGCCACGATGTTCCGGTCGAGGCGTCATCTTCGTTCAGCGGACGCAGGTAGATGTACTCGCCGACGAGTGACGTTTGCCTCTCCGCGCCCTGATATTTGGGGGTCTCTTTGGTTGCTGCTTCAGGCATGATCCATCCTTCTTGAAGCGAATTCGAAATGTCCGCAGGTCCGCGTCGTGACGAAATGCGCAGTGGAACTAGTGGTCTGTCAGCCATCATTCTCTGGGATCGGCCTCACGGTAGGGAACGGTTTTATGCCGTTCCGATCGGGCAAAGCCCGATAATTCCACGTCGGCGCATCATGCAATTGAGCCTTGACACACTACTAGCGCCCCTTTGGCAACTTGATCGGCAGCCATCCCATCGCCCGCAGGGGTACCGCCGCGCTGCGGACTCCCGTGTCGATCCGGTCGGTTCCCGGCAGTGATTACAACCTGGAAATCGCATTCATCTCGGAAGCGACTGTCTAGAGCGCCACCCCCAACGTCAATCACGACGCGACCCGTGGCATCGCACGCCAGTCGTCGGCAAACAACGAGAACACCACCGCGTTGCCGAAACCGCCATCGTCTGGATACGCCCAGTTCATCCGGCCCGCCTCGGCATATCCCTGTTTGCGGAGTGCCGCTGCCGAGCGGGTGTTCGCGAAACCCACCCAGCTGTGCACTGCACGCAGGCCCAGACGATCGAAGGCGTACTCCAGGAGCAGGTGCTTCGCCTCGCTGCCATACCCGCGTTCACGATAGTCGGGGCGGTTGATCTCGCTTTCGGTTTCCGCCGACCCATTCAGGTAATTCACGCCGACGAGTCCCAGCGAGCCGATCACCTCGTCGGTCTCCCGGAGACATACGGCGAATCGTATCCAAGTCTGGAGCTCGCCTTCCTGCAGTTTGTCGTTCGCTTCGGCGAAGCCGACCGGATAGATAAACCGCCGCCGGCCGGTACTCCAGGTTCCATCGGTTTCCTGCCGCGTCCATTCGGACAGCGTGACCGCATCATCCTTGTTGAGCGGACGCAGGTAGACGCGCGCACCGATCATGACCGCCTGCTTCGGTGCCGGATCAGGAGAAGCAACGGCCGCAGGGATCGCAGGGACAGGACGCGGGACTCCGGAACCGGTCCGCTCCAGCACTTCCAGCTGCGGATCGCCCAGCAATGCCAACCATTGCGGGTTGAGATACTCGAGCATCACGCGGTCCACCCACGTCGCCGATGCTGCGGACCAGTGCAACCCGGAAAAGCGGGCGGTTTCCCGCCAGCCGTTCACGATCAGGGCTGCGATCACCTCTGGCTGATCGTCTGGCAGAGTCACGTGAAGTGCCGCCTGATGCTTCTCCTCGATCAGCCATGGCACGAGAAGGGCGTATGCCTCGATCGTCCATCTGGTCGCATTCGCGCCGAAGAGTGGATCGATGAACACGCGCAGTTGCCGGCTGGGAAAATTCCCCTGACCGGTGAACATCCCAACCGGTCGCCCGTCTTCCCGGCGCACGATCAGGTACGGATTTCCAGCATCGCCCCCGATCTTTTCATCGATCCACGTTTCCGTGGTTGCGGTCGAGACCGGGAACGGCAGCTCTCGCCACGAGGATGTCCACGGCGCATCGTCCGTGGTGGTCGGTCGCAACGCGATCTCGCTGCCAACCAGAAAGGTGTGGGTATCGAAATCGAACGTGGCCGACGCTCCAGCCGGTGCTCCCGCCGATACTGCTGGTAGCATGGCGGCTGACGCCTGTGGAGACACCGCTGGAGGTGTACCGGCGGGTGAAGGTGATGATTGATTCATAAGTTGGTTATCCTCGAGTTTCGCTACCGCGCGCACCTTTCCCTACAGAAATGCGTCGCGCAACGCCATTACCATCAGGAAATCAAAGGGGTTCGAGCCGGTTGGCCTTCCAGAAGGCTGGTTTGCATCGCATGCAATCGCCTTGATGGGTTCAGAACATCTTGAGCGCCGTGACACGTGTTTGCCACGGCACGGATACAGTCTGCTGCGCATCGTGAACGTCACAGAACGATCTTCGACCACAGGACGTGCATTCATGACACGCGCAGAAGACCTCTGGATGAACCAGTCAAGATGGTTGGACGGTAATTCGCACCGGTTTCAGGCGCGAACCGTGAACCCCGTGGGCGTTGTGATCGGATGGATGTGAGTGAAGTTACACATCAACGCTCACCCCCTTTCATAACAAACCCGGGTTCATCACCTGTGAAGACAGGCAACTCCGGATCGACAGCCGACCAGTGCCGGTGTGGAATCCTCGTGTGGAAGATGTCGAGAGAGACATGGAACCTCAGTCGCGCATCCTGATTTCCATCATAGCCGGTTGTTGCCCGATTGTCATCTATGCAAACCCGCTGGGGCAAACGAAGGTGCTGTTGCAGTAACTGCAACGGCACCTTTTACTGTTCGACCCGATGAGGGCTACGGTTTCCGTATGGACAGGTTCGATTTAATGTAGTCCTGATAGATTTCCTTGGTCGCCGGTGCCGCATAGCTGACACCTTCACCCATGTTCTCGAACATCACACAGGATGCGATCGTCGGTTCGCCGTTGGTTCCGGGCCCGTAGGCAGCGAACCATGAATGTGGCTTGTCGGTTCCATCGATGTTGTTCTCGGCGGTTCCGGTTTTCCCGGAAATATCCCACGCAAAATCGGCAAACACCTTTGCGGAACCGACATTCTGGTCGTTGCTGGTCTGGTCTCGCAGCATGTCCTGCAGCTGCGACATCTGGTCTGTCGTCAGCGGCACCTTGCCGATCTCTTTTCGCACGCCGACCTGCTTGGTCGCCGTATCGCCATCCGCCTGCGTCCGATCGACGATGTACGGCTGCAGCAATGTTCCCCCGTTGGCGATCGTGGCATAGACGTTTGCCATCTGCAACGGCGTTGCCTGGACGTATCCCTGACCGATCGCCATGTTCACGGAATCGCCTGTCGACCAGCCATCCCCGATGTTCTCCTGCTTCCACGTGGGATCGGGAATCGTTCCCCCCAATTCGGGAAAGTCCGGGATCCCGGTCAGCGCACCAAGTCCGAACGCCTTCGCCATGCCCGGCAGATCCTTCGGGTCCACCTTGTCGAGGGCCGCGCCGATCTGATAGAAGACGCTGTTGCAGGATTGGACGAGTCCGGAATGAAGCGTCAGCATGCCCTGCGCGGAGAGTCCATTCTCGACGACCCAGTCGTCCCACGTCTGGTTGCCGATGCTGAAAGATGCCGGGCAATCGATCGGGGTATCGGCGTTGTAGTTCAGGTCCTTCATCGCCGCTGCCGTGGTGATGACCTTGAAGATCGATCCGGTTGGATAGAGTTCGTGAGTCGCACGATTGGCACTGGCGCGGAGGGTGGCGTCGTTCAACGCTGTCTGATCGGCCGCACTGAAGTTCCCCGTTACATAGCCGTTCGGGTCGAACGACGGGTGACTGACCATGGCGAGTACGGCTCCGGTTTGCGGATCGAGGATGACGGCCGCTCCCCGCGTCGTGCCCTTCGTGTCGGTCAACGCCTGATCGACCTGCTTCTGGAAATCGATGTCGATCGTGAGATAGATGCTCTGGGAGGGAGTGCCTTCAGTCTTCGCGATCACCTTGTCGATCGCGCGACTCGTGCAATCGACGACTTCCAGTTCACCACCCGGTTTGCCCGCCAGCAAGTCGTTGGCACCGTATTCGAGCCCGGAACGGCCAACCATCTTGTCGGCTTGCGTCGACCCGGTGGTGTCGTTCTTGATGTCCTCCGCGTTCGCCTTGCTCACCCAGCCCGTCACGTGAGCGGCCACCGCGCCATATGGATACGAGCGCGCAGTCGTGCGATTCACGGTCGCGCCCGGGATGTTCGGGACAGCATTGAGCAGGTCGGTGGATTTATCCTCCGGCATGTTCTTGAGCGCCACGATCCAGTTCTCACCCTGCCCCTTGACTGCGGCCTTGATATCAGCCACCGGCATGTTGATCAACTGGCTGAGATCCTCATAGGTCTGATCGCTCTTGACCTGACCGGGAATCACACCCACCTGGGCGAAGACCTTGTCCTCCGCCAGGACCTTGCCGTTACGGTCGAGGATCTTGCCGCGCGTCAGTGTCATCCCACTGAAATCAATGCAGCTCTCGGCACCCAGATCGCGGAAGATCAACGATGGGGCCCACGCCACTTTCCAGTCGTTTCCATCCTTGGTGACCGGAATCGCGTTGTTTTCGGTGATATCTCCAACCAGGCTGGATTTCAGCGTGATCGTATATGGCACCTTTCCGTCGAGTCCGGGGTCACCGGTGATATTTGCCTTGACCGAGGTCAACCCGGCCTTCGTCACAATGCCGGAATATCGTTCGACAAATGCTTCGCGGGTGATTGATTTCTGGGTGGCCGAGCTGGTCATGTTGTACATGCCGTCGTAGTCGGCGGTTTCCCATGCCGCCAGCCAGTTCTCGGCGACGCGGACGGGTGCGTTGGTATCGATTGCGGTTGCGGTGGGAACCACCGTCTCGGTTGCAGGGAGTTGGGTTGCGGCAGGCTGAGTCATCACCTGGGCCACATCGGTTCCAGCGGGAGTGCCTGCCAGGCCGATGACGTTTGGAGTATCGGCGCGAAGATTTCCGGCAACCAGCAAACCGGTCATGCCAACGATCGACAGGAGAATCAATGTGGCAATCGTCCACGGCCAGCGAACGGTCCGGCGACGACCGGTATAGGGAACGAATGGACGGTAGTGCGGATCAGCCAAGCTCAAGCCCTTTCGAGAAACAGTAGCGATGAATCGTGCCGCGGGTGGCGGGAACACCCATGCCACCGAGATCCGGACAACGATCGAGGAAAGAGTGCACAGAATGGGTGTTCGATCGGTGACGACTGATGTGACTCTCTTCAATACTACGAGACAAACCATGGAATTGGATGAAAGCAGGCTCGTGCAGGTTAGCCATGCGTGTCCCTGCGATCTTGTCGGGAGACGCTGATGACCGTGAACGCATCAAGTATGCACCTCCGTTCAAGACTATCCGCCGCTTGTTCTCACCGCTGCAGCACGCCAAAACCGCCCTGACACAAGAATGCGCCCGATCATCAGGTGATCGGGCGCATTCTGCGGGACGAGGTGACGACGTGACAGCACCACATCGTCGAGAGTCTGCGAAGGACGTATCGTACAGCCGCGATACGCTCTTCCCTTGTTTCTACGTGTGGACGTGGGCATCGGTTTCCCTCCGCCCCGGAAAGCCTAGGCTTCCTTGGCGACGGCCGGGTTTGCTTCGATTTCGATGCTGATCTTGATGTCGTCGCCGACGAGCACGCCACCAGTCTCCAGGGCAGCGTTCCACTCGAGACCGAACTCCTTGCGGCTGATCTTCGTCGTTGCCGAGAAGCCGGTGACCGGGAAGCCGAATGGGGACATCCCGCGTCCCGTCTGCTCGACCGTCATCACGACCTGCTTAGTGATGCCATGAAGGGTGAGGTCGCCGCTCACCTTGAACTCGTCGTCCTTGGCTGCTTCGACATCGGTGCTCGTAAAGGTGATCGTTGGGAATTTCTCGGCATCGAAGAAGTCGGGGGATGCCAGATGGCCATCGCGTCCAGCATCGCGAGTATCGATGCTGCTGGTCTGGATCTCGACATTGACGCTCGAGTCCGGCAGATTCTGGTCGTCGAGGTTGATCTCGCCGCTGAACTCACCGAAGCGGCCCTTGACGGTCGAGAACATCATATGCTTGACCGCGAAATCGATGGAAGAATGCGCCTTGTCGATGTTCCAGGTGGAAATGCCGCTCGTTGTGGTCGTGGTATCGGTCATGGGGTTGTCTGCCTCTCAAAATACAAAATGCGGATTCACCGGTGACGCACGGTTTACACATGATCTCGTCACTTACTCAACAGAAGCTACTATACGTTTAGTTCTAAACGATGTCAAGCATCCAGAATGACAGACACATCGGGAAGCGGATGTCCTACGTCCGTTTCCATCCAAATCACCTGGGCGACACCAAGATGCCCTCACGCGGTCATCGCGAGGCCAGGCGATCTGCGAACCAGGCGATGAACCCTACGGGTTGCCGGTTGCCGGTTAGGATTGCTTCGAAAACTGGCAGGACATCGGATGCAACCAGTTGACAGGTGCTCGAAAGCTTGAGCCCGTTGGTCCGACCACTGAACCGCTCCGGGCTATCTCCAGACGATGCGGATGATGGGCAACCAGCGGGGAGACCAGCAACCAGCGTTCACGTTACCGGTCCCGGCCATGGCCCCTACGCACGAGTAGCATCGGCTCCGTGCGACCCGGTCTCGGCCTTGGCCTCGAATCCGGCGAGGCCACCCTTTACCATGCGGACCGTTCCAATCAGCAATCCAGCGACAATCACCGCGATCGCGATCAACGCCCACTCCGGCGCCCGGTAGTCCAGCGCTCTCACAATGAAATCGTCATGCAGGAACATCTTCACGGCGGCGTGCACCAGCACCAGCACACCGATCAGCAACACCCATGGATACCGCTGGAGCAGACTCGCAACAAGATTGCTTCCAAAGAGAATGAGGCTGATCGAGACGATCAATCCGAACAACAGCAGCCCGAGATGGCCTTCCGCGGTGCCACCGACGGCGATGATGTTGTCCAGGCTCATCACGACATCAGCCAGGATGATGGTTTGGACCGCCTGCCGGAGCGACCCTGCTTCCCGGATATTCGCTCTTGCCCCGTCCGGTTCCGGCGAGATCAGGCGGAAGGCGATGAGGATCAGCAGCACCCCACCGATTGCCTGCAGCAGCGGGACATCGAGCAGCAACGCGGCGGCTGCCGTGAAGATCACGCGGAGGATGATCGCACCCGCGCCGCCCCACACGATCGCCCGCCGCCGGTTCTCGTTGGACAGCCGACGCGCCGCCATGCCGATCACGACCGCGTTGTCTGCCGACAACACCAGATCGACGACGATGATACTGAAGAGTTTCTGCAAGACTGCAAGATCCAATGAAGATTCCGTCCCAGGATTCAACCATGTATGTCGTCGTATGGAGCGAGGCCGCCAACCTGCCAGCCTGCCAGCTCGCCAGCTCGCCACGTTTTGATGGCTGCACATGTCGACGCGAGTAATGCGGCGTGCTGCGATCGTATGTCTCGAGGGATTGCCGGATGGTTACCGGAGAGGCATGAGCGACGGATCGTTTTCGACCGGAAACGACCCGTCTGGCAACCGGCGATGGTGCCTCAGACGTCGCGAGTGCCGAATCGCTCGTAACTCACGACATCTGTCAACGGACGGCGTCCAAGCGTCACGGGCGGTCGTCTGCGTCCGGATCGGGATATCCCAACCCGACAGCCGAATGAACAAACCGGTCTGCAGGAATCGCAAGCAATTCCCTGACCTGCATCTGACCCGCTTCATTTCCGAACCAGCCAGTCCCACTCGCCAACTCGTAGGCGTCAGCGATCAGCATGATGCGCTCGCTGATGCGCCCCTCGTCATAGGCTTCGGAGATCCGGGAGTTCCCCTGCAGCACGATCACGATCGCCACATCGACGCTTGCGAGGAATCCGGCGAACTGCCCGGATTCCGACAACTGACGAAGGGCCCCACGGTCGCGCACCACGATCAGATCCCAGGGTTGCGTATTCTTGGCACTTCCTGTCCACCGCGCGACCTCGAGGATATCCTGGAGAACCTCGTTGGGAATACGTTCGCCGGCAAACTTTCGCCGCTGCCGCAACCCGCGCAAAAAGGAAGAGATCTCGATGGCATCGACGTCACTCATGGAACGGCTTCTCCTTGTGGGCGTTCATCTCACGTTTGAATCAGATGAAGGCGGGTGCTACGAAGCCCGCTGTCCGAACCGGTCGAAGCTCACGATTTCGGAAAGCGGGCGTCTTCCCCCTCCCGCCCTCGCGGGTTCGGCAACGGTTTGGATGGTTTGGTCGGGATATCCGAGTCCAACCGCCGAGTGCGTCACGAGCTCGGCCGGAATCCCCAACGCCTGCTTGACCTTGTCCCACGCTTCCGGTTTGCTGAACCAGCCGGTCCCACTGCCGAGACCGTAGACGTCGGCGGCAAGCATGATTCGTTCGCTGACGCGACCTTCATCGTACGTTTCGCCCAGCGGACCTTTTCCATCGAGCACGATCACGATCGCAACATCGGCACCAGCAAGGAAACCGGAGAAGGCGCCAGCCTCGGCGACCTGTCTGAGCAATTCCTTGTCGCGAACCACCACGAAGTGCCATGGCTGTGTATTCTTCGAACTCCCCGTCCAGCGTGCAACGTTGAGGATGTCCTGCAGGATATCGTCTGCGATGCGCTCGTCGGAAAATTTCCGACTCTGGCGCAACCGGCGCAAAACGCGAGTAAATTGGCGAGGGTCAAGATTATTCATGACAACGGTTACTCCACTATTCACCACGCACCGGCAAGAGGTGTGAGAGACGCACCGGCAAGAGGTGTGAGAGACGCACCGGCAAGAGGTGTGAGAGACGCACCGGCAAGAGGTGTGAGAGACGCACGTCGCGAGGATCGATCGCTTCACACGACCGGGAGTGCGGCGAGCAGAGAGACGCTCCGACAGGCGGTGATCAGGTGGATGATTGCCCGAACGCGCCGAACGTGCCATAGCTGACGATCTCGTCAAGCGGTTTGCGACCCGATGTCTTGCGCCCCAACTTGTGCGTGGCACCTTCCTGCGGGTGACCAATCACCACTACAGAACGCAAGATGCGCTCCTGTGGAACGCCGAGCAGTGTTTTGATCTCGGCCTGCTGCGGTGCATCGCCGATCCAGGCAGTCCCTGCTCCCAGCCCGAGGAATTTGGCGGCGATCAGAAGCCGTTCCGTTACCCGGCCCTCGTCATAGTATTCACTCGGCGGGTTTTCGCCGTTCAGCACAAGCGCAATCGCCACGGGGGCATCTCTTACCCAGGCGATATTGGGGCGTTGCCGGCCGATCGTCGCCAACGCGTCCTTGTCCCTCACCACCACGAAGTGCCACGGTTGCGTGTTCTGCGAACTTCCCGACCAACGGGCAACCTCCAGCAACTCATGCAGCACGTCGTCCAAAATTGGGGCAGCATCGTACTCCCGGTTCTGGCGTACCTTCCGCAACTCGCGGACTTCCTCGAATGCAGCGTGCTGATCTGTCACGGCGGTATCCACCTTCTCTGCGCTATTCGGCGACAACATTCCGCCGACGACTTACCAATAATTATCCTAGCGCATCTTTCGCGCCGGAGGTGTAACGCACGCCATCAGCCGCACCGAGCAGCCGCACCGAGCAGCCGCACCGAGCAGCCGCACCGAGCAGCCGCACCGGCTGCGGCGGTGTTCCCCCACATCAGCGTCGCGGCGACAGACTCAGCTTCAACCTCAGCCACAATCTCACACGAGTGAGTCGCCAACCTTCACATTCGCATTCGCTGTCATGCTATCGGTGGCGGCAGCATGTGTGACGATACCGGTTTCCGGATCGAAATAGGATCTCGGCTGCAGATTGGGATTGCGACCGAAGAACACGAATTCGTACGCCGGCTCATCGACCCCCTGCTGGGCATGCAGGTCCTGTGGCGGATCACCCCACATCGCATAGTCGCCCGGACCATGCTCGAAGACCTCGACCAGGCGCACCTCGGCGCGGTCGGAATCCTGCAGGTCGTCCAGTCGCTCCCATCGCCAGTAGCGATTGATGCCCTCTACGACACAGGCAACACCCCACGAGTGGTGATTGTGAATCGGTGTGGCGAGTTCCGATGGCAGGCGCAGCAGCATCAACGCCCCGCGACCATCGGGTCCCTCGTGCAGAATCGTGGCGGTCGTGCCGGCATCGTGCAATCGTTCCAGCTCGACGCTCGGGAGGATGTTCGGACGCAGCGAGAGTTCCTGCAGCAGGTCTGCGATCTCCTGCCTGGCCGCTCCCGTATCCTCGCGATCGAGCAGAATCATGGCCCGCTCGTGAAATGCACGGATCAGGGCATCTTGTTGTGCTTCGGCCTCTCCTGCCGGTTCCGCCAGCCGGGAGTCGTTCCTGGTGTGTATGTTCATGGTCTTCGTCGCCTTTCGCATCGTCCTGGCTGTGGCTGGAGTGATGGAATGCCGGGCACCGCTGACAGGCCCGCCGCCCGCCGCCTGCCCCCGCATGTCCGGCGGAGTCCTCGTTACGCACGATGTCTGCAGGATAGACGGTTCTGGTGGCGCAAGCACCTCCGAAACGGACGGCACTCTCGCCGTCATCGCGAGTAACTCTTGAAGCAGATGGACACTCCTCACCGTCATCGCGAGCGGAGTCGAGAGATCTCTTCTGGAACCGCCTCGCTCGATGAGATTTCTCGACAAGCTCGAAATGACGGCGGAATGACGGTGATGGAAGCGGCCTGGAAAATACTCACGATCTCAGGTGCCGCGTGACCCGCCGCGGCGGCGATGACGGTGGTGTGAGCGGTGCGGGCGGTGGGGTCGGAGTGCAAACTCGCAAAGGGCGCAGTTGTCGGGGGCGCAAGAGCGCGTCCGTGCTATCAAGGCAACAGGAGAGTCCACCTGCAAGCGTCAACTCCGTGTTGGCCTTGATCCAACGCGATCGCGCCGACGAATTTACCTACCAGTACGGCATCCATGCGGTAAACGCGTGTTCGTTGCCCCATCAGCGAATCATCATTGACGGAACACGAGATCATCCTCCCGGTGTTGCAACCGTCGCGGGCGTCGCACCGTCGCGAACCGGCAGCAGGTCGGATCGGAAGGCGGCACTGATGTCGACCTCATCCTTGAGCAACGATTGCTCCTTCATCCAGCCACCATAGGCTTGCCAGCGCGCATCCGTCTGCGTGCCGAAAGGGACCTTGCCACCATCCGTCCATAGCGGAATCAGCAGGTCGATCCCCTTGCGCTCAACGACACGGTCGACATCCTCACTCGCCTTGGCCAGAATTTCGATCGCCGCGTCAGGATCGGCAGCGGCATCCTGATAGCCGTGCTGAATGGCACCCAGCAATGCCGAGACCGTTGCGGCATTGTTCTCCGCATACGAATCGCCAGTCACGACCACCAGTTCGTAGTAATCGGGAACGCCCCAATCTTCAACCCGCAGATAGCTGACCGGCGTTCCCTGCTGGTCCGCCACAATCGATTCATGCGTCCAGTAGGCGCCCATCACCGCGGTTGCCCGACCGGCGAGCAGCGCGGGCAGAAGATCGTAACCAACATTGATGACCTCGACATCGTCGATCGTGAGGCCGTCCGATTTGAGCATCGTCGCAAGAAACGCATCGTCGCTGGGAAGACCGGCGATGCCAACGCTCTTTCCCTTGAGATCGGCCGGTCGCGTGATCCCTGCGTCCGCCTTGAACATCAGGCTGTTCAGCGGATGCTGAACGAGCGCTGCCACCGAAACTACCGGCACCTGCTCGCCACGAGCGTAGAGGACATCCGTCTGATAGGAGATACCGAACGTGTCGCGCCCGGCACCCACCGTCTGCAGGACGGTCGTGGGATCGGCAGGTGTATAGATCTTGACCTTCAGTCCGGCATCCGAGAAGTACCCGCGATCCTGCGCAACGTAAATCCCGGCGTGTTGCGCGGTCGGATACCAGTCAAGCGCGAGCGAGACCTGCCTGACGTCCTGTGCGCCCCGTACCGCACCTGCGGCCCTGGCAGATCCGATACGGGAGACACCCGGACCACCAGTGATGGCGATTGCAGTCGCGGCAACGGCCGTCTGCACGAGGGTCCGACGAGTCAGTGTGGGCGATGACGAACGACTGAATGATGTCATGAGAAATGTTTCTCCGATTCCTGCGCGGGCATTGTCCCGATCAGGTACAACGGTCGGCAACGCGCGTGTTGCCCTCTCAGCCCGGCCTGCCCGAGCTCCCGTTCCGAGTGGTAGCCCTGCAAGTCTACCGAACGATGCGCCTCATTGCACTCCTCGTCATGCTCCTGCCGCAACCTGACCTAACCGCTCTCGGGCGATCCAGTCACGGAAACACGAGATTTCGGCCCCCTGAAGGCAACGTGGACCTCTGCTTTGGTGCTTGTGGGTCTCCACAATTTGACTGACAGGCGGCAATGCCACACCCCTGAAGGACATTTGATGACCGCATCTACCCCGGCCAATCGACATGGAGGACGCGCAACCGGCGCCAGAAGACGATCGTCTCTTCGTCTTCGGTCCGCAAAGTGTGACTTTGGAAAGTCATGGCATCTCCCGCCGCGTCACGGGGAACCGCCACCGCCGTCCAGGCGCAGATGCTCCATCCACGCATCGCGCGGCTTATCGCCCAAGCGTCCACGTTCGAGTGAAACCCGGAACTTCGGGCCCGGTTGACCGCCGAGTATGGATTGACCACCACCTTCGGCGACACCCGTTCCGCCGAGCACGCCGGCGAGACACTCCGCAAGTTGCACAGCCGGATGAAGGCTGCTGGGTGAAACCGGCGAGGAATACAACGCTGGCGAGCCCGATCTGCTGCGCTGGGTTCACGTCACCATTCCATGGGCTTACCTGGGCGCATGCAATCGCTGGGGACCGTAGTTGACCGCCGCCTAGAAGGATCAGTTCGTCCTCGAACAGCGGATATCCGCGTGTCTGGTGGGGCTCGATCCGGAGACCATTCCGGGAAGCATGGCGGAGCTCGAAGCGTACATGGCGACCATGATTCCCAGACTCGCCTACACCGCAGAGTCCGGTCGGAACCGCGCCATCATGGTCCCGCGCAAACGTCCTCGCAATGTCAGCGAGGTCGTCACCCACCTGATGAAGCTTGCGGCGGTCGATCTGTTGACGGATGACATGCGGCAACTCTATGGCTACTGGTGGGGTCCGCTCCAACGCCGGTTGTTGGCTACCGCCAGCAATGGCCTCATCCGCGCAGCGGTCAAGAAGGCCCCGTCCCCAGCGCCAGTCTCGTCACGAACTCGTCGGCCGGGGCCGAGATACGGGCCCCGGCGGTTCGTGGACGGCACTTGGCCGCAGTTCATCCATCCGCCGGAAGACCGGGACAAGCAGCACGGCAATCCCGAGCGCCTGTGCGCTGAGCGCCAGTCCCACGACGGCGACATGGAAGCCCACCCTATCGATCAGGTTCCCCGCGATCAGGATCCCGAGCGGCTGGGCTGCCATCGCCACCGCCGAGTAGGTGCTGAACACTCGGCCTCGCAGTGCCTCCGGGCTCCGTTCGTGCCGGATCGTCACCATGAGCGGGTTCAAGGGGCCGGAGACGAGCCCCACTATCAGGAACGCACCGACGATCATCGCGACGGTGGGCGAGACGGTCAGGATCCAGAATTCGACTGGCATCAGCAAAAACGCCGCCATCCAGATAACACGGCGCGGGATACGCCCTGCAAACATGCCGTAGAGCATCGATCCCAGAAATCCGCCCGCTCCCAACGCGGCGAACATGACGCCCAGTGAGGCCGCACTATCGAATTCCCGCTGTACATAGAAGGGAAGCACGACGCCGCCAATCGAACTGCCAACTGCATTGGAGGCGGCGAGCGCGATCACCATTGGCCAGAGCAGCTGGTCGCGCCGGATGAATTTCAGCCCGGCGAGGACGTCGTTCAGATAGCCGTTCGATGCGAACCTGCTGTGCGCGAACAATGCGGAGGGGACGACAAGCCCAACCAGTAATGCCGAGAGTCCAAAGGACGCCGCGTCGAGCCAGAGCACGTTGCGTGCGCCGATCCACGCGACGAGCAGTCCGGCGATCGGGGTTCCAAGCAGCAACGCCAGGTTCTGGGACGATTCGAACAGGGCGTTCACGCGCTCAAGCGGCCTCCCGGCGTGCGCGGCCAACTCGGGAACCATCGAGCGATGCGAGGTCAGCGACGGCACCTTCAGCAGCGACCCAACGAAGACCAGTATCAGCAACTGCCAGAAGCTTAGCCCGATCGTATCGTACAGAAGCGGGATCGCGACGATCGCCAGACCGCTGACGAGGTCGGCGGCGACGCTCACCTGCTTGAATCCCAGGCGATCGACGAGCACACCGCCGAAGAGGCCAACCACCAATCCCGGCAGGAAGGTCGCGAACCCGACCAGACCAGCCTTGGATGCACTGCCGGTCGTGCTGAGCACGAACCAGGGCAGCGCGATGAGGGTCATCTGGCTACCGATCAGTGAGACGATCGTGGCAATCAACAGAGCCGACAGTGGTCGCCGATTGCGCGAACCTGATGGAATCACTGTTCGCTCCCCCCTTCCGGTGGCACGACCGGATAGAACGCAGTCAGCCACTCGTACAGAACCGCGCCATCACTCCTGACCGGCCTGACCGGCCTGACCGGCCTGACCGGCCCGACCGGATCACTGTCTGCATCGGCATAGGGAACGCGCTTCCCGTCGAACTCAGTGAGCGCCTCGGCATAGCGTTCCTGGAAACGCATGACGTCCGTATCTTTCAACCAATACCATTGCCGCCCGATCATCACGCGACGCGGAGCAATCGCGTCCTCGTGCGTGAACTCGAGATCGATCAATCCCGAGCGCACCGAGCGGCGAATCTCGGTCGCAACCTCATCGAGAACCATTGAGAGGTAGACATCCAGCGGCGCATCGCCGGAACCGGGGGCGCCCAGCATCGCCTTGTCGACACTGAGGCGATAGGCGGTCACGCGATATCGTTTCTCGGGGATGCCGGAGACGAGGCGGGTCTCGTCGACCACGACGAGATCGTGCGCCTCCAGCAATTTCACATGGTAATAGAGCTTCGTGCGCTGAACGTCGAGCAGCTCCGCCAGTTCGGTGACCGTCCGTGGCTCCTGGCGCAGAAGTTCCAGCAAGCGCAAACGCAGCGGGTCGGCGATCAACCGCAACGTCTCCGGATCATTGATGACCCGCGCAACCTGCTGGGGTGTTTTCATATCCATCTCCGCTTTCACTCGCTCTTCCATATTCCACCATCATTCATATGGATTAGTACGTTCAACTATTTTTGAATGCTATCTGAAGCCTCGTGGGATTGCAATTCCCAACGTAAAACGAGGCGGTGGCGGCGGCAGTGGCGGCGGTCACGATCGACCGCGACCGCAAGCGGTGTGCTTGACTTCGGCGGCGAGGTCCTTATACCCGGAGGCTCAATACGCTCCGGACGCTCCGGGTCAGATGGCGAACGCGCCGCGCATCACGCGTTTCGACCCGGGGTCATCAGGCGTTGATCGTTCGCCCGGGAATCGGGAATGAGGTAGGTGCATGTCTTTGAGATGCACCCTTTGTTTGTTTGACGTCGGCGTCTGCACCTTGCACCGGTTGATGGAGAGGCTCCTCTTCGCCTCCGGGACCGCCATTCCGCACACGCCGAACATGCCGTGCCTGATCGCGACGGTCATTGTCTTTACCGCGGCGCAGATGTGCCATGTCCCGACGGCCCGATCGCTGGCTGCAGACGTGGCACCGGAACAGCTGCAGGGGCGATACATCGCATTGCTCGAATGGTCCAAGGGATGGGCCGATCTTCTTCGGGGCGCTGTATGAGGTACCCACGCCCATGCTGTGGCTGGCCATGTGTCTGCTCCTTGCGGGTGCTCTGGCATCGCTCCGGCGAGCAGAACGCTGGGTCCCAGCGAGGCTGTACTGCCAAAGGCATCCTTCACGTAATACGGCAGCACTACTCTTCCTCAATCGAACTGCCGACTGACATTCGGATCAGCTCGATTTCCGGATGAAACTCTCGCTCGGGCAGGAATCCCATTGGTGATTGCAGGCACACGAGCCGAACCGATCCCTACGCCGCAAAGCGCCAAGTCGTGGCACATGCGACAATATCAGTACGTGCGTGAGTAGCTGCTCCGGGCGACCGGCTTGCTGGTTTTCCTACTGAACGAACTCACCGATGAAGAAGCCCGCAGCCCGGGTTCCGGCGTGCAGAAACGAGGATTGAGGAACGTGCGTATCACCATCGTCGGGGCCGGAGCCATGGGATCCCTGATCGCCGCCCGCCTCTCGCAGGCGATTTCGACATCGGCTTTCCCGGTCGGTACACAGCCGGATTCCGAAACCAACCACCCGACCGACAATGACTCCATCGAACGCGTGCTGCTCTTCGGACGCCCTGCGGCTCACCTTGATGCGATTCGCGCCAGCGGCCTGCATCTTACCGAACGTGACGGCCTCACCCACACTGTTCCGATTGAAACCAGCAGTGATCCTGTCGCTGTCATGGGCAGCGATGTCGTGATCGTGTTTGTGAAATCGTGGTCATCGGCGGAGGCAATGACTCCGCTACGGCCGTATCTCACGCGCGATACCGTCGTTCTCACACTTCAGAATGGGTTGGGCAACGCGGCCATGCTGCGAACCGCGCTCCTTGAAAAGGGAGTCCGGCCGCATGTCTGGCTGGGCGTTACAACACAGGCTGCCATCCGCACGGAGCCGGGTGCACTCATCCATACCGGAGACGGAATCACCGCCATTGGTCGACGCCGCTCAGCGATCAATACCAGTATCCAACAACTCGCAACCACGTTGAGCGTCCCATCATGGAATACCGTTGCCGTTGATGACATCCATCGCTGGGTGTGGCGAAAACTCGCCGTCAACTGCGCGATCAATCCATTGACCGCGCTTGCCGGGGTACCGAATGCGTTGATCGCCAGCGATCAGGGCCTCGCAGACGTCGCGATCCAACTCGCCTCCGAAGTCGTTGCGGTCGCTCGCGCTCAGAAGGTCAAGATCGATATGGCGGAAGTGACTTCTGCAATCGAGGAAGTCGCACGCTCGAGCGGAACCAACCGCTCCTCGATGCTGGTCGATCTCGAACACAGCCATCGCACCGAAATCGACGCGATCAATGGTGCCGTTGTAGCCGAAGGGAGACGTATCGGAGTCCCGACGCCGATCAACGAGCTGATGGTCACGCTCGTCCGTGCTCGCGAACATCAAGCGTCGCTGGACACCAATGCTGCCGTCAGTGCTGATCCTGACCACGCTACATCCGTAACACCATAGCGCTTGGAAAACACCATGATCGCGAAAGACGGCACGACCGTTCACCGCACCTTTACTCAGGCGGTCAAAGGAACTCAACACCTGACCATCCCGATGATCCGCGATCGCAAAGTGCGCGAGGGCGCACGGCCCTTGGTGATGCTGACTGCGTATGACGCGCCCACCGCCCGGTTGGCAGCGGAATCGGGCATCGATATGCTGCTCGTCGGCGATTCGGTCGGAACGGCCGTGCTCGGCTACGAAAGCACGGTCCCGGTGACGCTCGCGGACATTATCCATCATGCGAAGGCGGTTCGACGTGGGGCCCCCAATGCGCATATCGTGGCCGACCTCCCCTTCATGACCTATCAGGTCAGCGATGAGCAGGCGGTCACCAATGCGGGTCGGCTGTTGCAGGAAGCCGGCGTCAATGCGGTGAAACTGGAGGTCGGCCAACTTTTGGCAAGCCGGGTTCGGGCGATCGCGCAGGCCGGCATCCCCGTTGTCGGGCACGTCGGCCTGACGCCTCAAACAGCCGATGCGCTCGGTGGCATGCGCGTTCAGGGCCAGGATGTCGATGGCGCACGCGAGGTCCTGGCTAACGCGCGCGCTGTCGCCGATGCTGGCGCCTATGCCCTCGTGATCGAGGTCGTACCTGCGGAACTGGGACGAATCATCACCGAGCAACTAGACATTCCAACGATCGGCATCGGCGCCGGACCAGACTGCGACGGTCAGGTGCTTGTCTGGACAGATCTTGTCGGTCTCACGGCCAAAGCGGACGATCAGGCGTTTCATCCCCGTTTTGTGCAGCAGTATCTCCGACTGAATGAGTTGCTCGGTGAGGCGTTCGCCACCTTCGCGAATGATGTCCGCTCGGGAACTTACCCGCGTCCGGAACAGACGTATGCCATGAACGCGGATGTCGCCGCGGATCTTCGCAGCGGGATCGAAGCGAGACACGACAGGTGAGCAGCGCGCCACGTGTCGTGAAAACGCCGACTGAGCTACGATCAATCACCGGCAGTATTGGCTTCGTTGCGACGATGGGAGCATTGCATGACGGGCATCGGTCGCTGATCGAACGGGCGGCTGCCGAGAACGACGAGGTGGTGGTCAGCATCTTCGTCAACCCGACCCAATTCACCGATCCGGCAGATCTCGCCAGGTACCCGCGTGATCTCGACGTCGATGCCCGGTTCGCAATGGATGCCGGTGCCACGATCGTGTATGCGCCAGACGTCGCCACAGTCTATCCAGCAAGATTTTCGACCAGCGTTCATGTTCGCGGGCTGACAGAACGGTGGGAGGGTGTATCTCGTCCCGGGCATTTCGATGGTGTGGCCACGGTCGTCAGCATTCTCCTCAACCATATTCGCCCCGATCGCAGCTATTTTGGGGAGAAGGATTTTCAGCAAGTGTCGATGCTGCGACGCATGCATCGCGATCTCGGCTTGTCGGGCAGCATCATCTGTTGTCCAACAGTGCGTGAGGCAGACGGACTTGCCATGAGTTCCCGCAACCGGCGTCTTTCGAAGGCCAATCGTGTATCGGTGCGATTGCTTTCGCACACCCTCTTCAGCCTGCGCGATCTCGTTACCGACGGCATGCTGGATACCGCTGATCTCCTTGAGGCCGGGAACGAGTTTCTCTCGCCTGGTGAAGGTGTTGTCCCCGTGGTGCTCGACTATCTCGCGATCGTTGATCCGGAAACGCTCGTGCCCGTCACCACCATCGTGGAGGGGTCACGAGCCCTCGTTGCCGCCCGCGTCGGCGATGTCCGTCTCATCGATACACTCGATCTCAACCCACCATTGGATACGTCGGCATGAACGTTCCCTCTTCATCCCAGACGATCTCTTCATCTTCGAATCTCCCCCCACCGGCGCCTCTTGCCCCTTGGAGGATCTGGTCGATGGCGGCACGTCCGAAGACGCTTCCGGCCGCGATTGCGCCGGTCCTCGCAGGAACAGCGGTTGCCATCCACGAGCACGGGTTCCATTGGCTCTCGGCTTTGTTGGCACTAACAACCGCCCTGCTTCTGCAAATCTCGGCCAATTTCGCGAATGACGCACTCGATTTCAAGCGTGGCACCGACACGTCGTCCCGCATAGGACCAACGCGCGTCACGTCCAGCGGCGTGGTCACGGCTGAAACCGTCCTGCGCGCGACCGGCATGACGCTCGGGTTGGCGGTGCTTAGCGGTCTTTACCTGGTATGGCGAGGTGGCTGGCCGTTTCTTGTCTTGGGAATAGCCTCCATCATTTGTGCCGTCGCCTACACCGGTGGGCCGTTTCCTCTTGGCTATCTCGGTCTGGGGGAGATCTTCGTGTTCATCTTCTTTGGCCCGGTTGCCGTTGCGGGAACAGCCTACGTTCAGACTCGAGACCTGACATCACTCGCGCTGGCAGCGTCGATCCCGATCGGCGTCATGGCGATCGGGATTCTGATCGTCAACAATCTTCGTGATCTTCCCAACGATGCGATTGCGGGAAAACGCACAATCGCGGTTCGCATCGGCGCGCGCGCGACGCAATGGGAATACACCGCGATGTTGCTGATTGCGGCTGGTGCGCCAATCATGTTCTGGGCGCTGGGATGGCTCAATCTCTGGTGGCTGGTCACCATACTCTCTTGGCCGGCTCTTTTTCGGCTTTGGAAACAGATCACCACACGCACGGGTCAAGCGCTCAATCCCACACTCGGGAACACCGGAAAAACGCTCCTGCTCGTGAGTGTTCTGCTTTCAGCCGCGCTCGTCCTGAATCGCTGACGCATGTCGGACCGACCACTCCTACGTCCAACCAAGGAAACAGCCATCATGACCGATCCCGTTACTCCGCCAACCTCCCCGCGCGGAGCGATCGAAAGCGCGACGAATGTCCGATCGATGTTCGATCGCATCGTTCCCCGTTATGACCTCATGAACCACGTCATGACGGGCGGCATGGATATCCGATGGCGCACGTTGGTCTCTAAAAAAGCCAGTGTCATAGATGGCAAAACCAGCCATGACGTCCTTGACGTCGCGACCGGCACTGGTGACCTGGCGTTTGCCATCAGCAAGGCGGGTGTCCAGCATGTGGTGGGACTCGATTTTTCATCGGCAATGATCGCAGCTGCCAAGGCAAAAGGAACACAGAGAGGATCCCTCGTCGACTTCGAGGTCGGAGATGCGATGGATATCCCCTTCCCTGACGCCTCGTTCGACGCCTGCACCGTGTCGTTCGGTCTCCGCAACATGCCCGACTATGCGGCCGCGATCGCCGAGATGACCCGAATCCTGCGTCCCGGCGGACGCTTCATCTGTCTCGAGATGACTCCATTCAATCGCCCGTTGCTAGGCCCCCCCTTCATGTTCTATTTCGAACGCGCCGTACCGATCGTCGGAGGGGTACTGAGTGGAGATGCAGCAGCGTACAAATATCTGCCACAGTCGGTTGCGGCATTTCCCAAGGCATCAGAACTGGCGGAGATCATGAAAGGCGCGGGCCTCATCGACGTGACGTATCAGCTGCTGGGCTTGGGAACGGTCGCGATCCACACCGGGACACGGGCCCGATTGATCCGGGCATGAGCGCGGCCGCCCCGGCTCCTGCACCATGATGTAATCGAGGGCGGCTGGCGGTGGCGCGCGACATGGAGGCGGTGCGGCAGCTGGGCCTGGGCCTGGGCCTGGAGCCGGAGCCGGGGCCGGGCTAGGGGCGCCCGCGCACACGCCCCCCGGCAGCTGGGGCGCCGGGG